>Ga0182018_10000103_pt1 | contig 101573 bp, 92 predicted proteins | sample 812P2MmetaG_FD_120490 | JGI IMG/M metagenome (GOLD analysis project Ga0182018, IMG submission 120490) | Permafrost microbial communities from Stordalen Mire, Sweden - 812P2M metaG | ecosystem: Environmental > Terrestrial > Soil > Wetlands > Permafrost | place: Sweden: Stordalen | collected...
CCTTTCACATGCGAGTCTACGAAGCCTCTATCTCCTACCGTGTCGTTGCCAACGTCGACTTTAGGAAGGTCGACTGCGCCCAGAGGGCTGTTGAGTATCTTAAAGGCGCTTTTGATGAATACCCCATGCAAGAGAGTTTCTGGGTGATCTTCCTGAATCGGAGGAATCACGCTATGGGCCGGCAGATGCTGACCTTGGGGACACTGACCAGCACCTTGATCCATCCCCGCGAGGTCCTGCGGGCGGCGATCTTGGCTTCTTCTGCGGCGATCCTGGTGGCCCACAACCATCCTTCAGGTTGCAGTGATCCCAGTGCGGCCGACATTCAACTCACCCGGCAACTGCGTGAGGCGTGCACAGCCGTAGACATCCCATTGTTGGATCACATCATCTGCGGCGACCGCGATGCCGATCCGGCGGGAAACGGGTACTACAGCTTTAGGGAGGCGGGGCTGCTGTAAGCCAAAAGGCAAATCAACTATCAATTCCACGGAACGAATACTGCGATCCTGTATACCGGAAGCGCACCTCTGCTTTCCTTCGGATTTCTATTAGGCTATTCACTTTAGTAGATCCCGATGCCAGCCGATAGCGTGCCAAAGGAAAACTCTGCGTTAGGAACCGGTCGCGTTGTCAGCAATGAAGGCATAGCACTAGGATCCCGAGTGTGACAATGGATGGAAGGGCGAATACCGCTAACCAATCAAACGAATGGTTGGTCGAAAACACGGGGCGAGAATGCCGCCATCCCCTGGGACGAGGCAATTGAAACGACCCTAGGAGAAGACTATTGGAGGTTGCTCCAGAAACCGCCGATCTACCGATCGACGGATTTGACCGCACGACTTACGTGAAAACACGTAGTTTCTGTTATCGAAATTATGTCGGAGGTTTGTCTCGGTGCGTCGGCCCAATTTCACCGACTCATGAAATCCACTTCCATACTCTTTGCCGTCGGATTTGTAGGATTATTACTATCTGGATGCCAGTCCACTTCGATTCCAGCCGTCGCATTGGCGCCTACCGATTGGACAGTTGTCGATCCACCTCAACCGTCGCCACGAGTCACCTATAACGACTCTGCAACAGGGAATTCGGTCACAAAGGCTTGGACGCAGCTTTCCAATGCAGATATTTTAGCGAATTTACCGGACACAATCTCGCAGATATCAGTCGGGCAGTTCAACGCCGATGGAACGCTCACCTATCTTGCGGCCAAAGCCACGGCGTCGGTTGGAACATACCAGGTGATTATGGACTATTGTCAGTATCTTCCGGAGACAGTTACAGATAGCTCAACCCAACAAACAATCGGCCAAGGTCGCGTCGGCGTCGGATTGCGCCTTGTGGCAAATGTGACCACCACGAAGGCGAACATAAACCTTGGCAGCCTTATGGCACTAGGCGTTGCCGCTGATGAAAGTCAGTTAAGCGGAACAATGACCGTTCAAGATATCGGTATCGGCATTGCGGGAAGCGGTGGGCCGATTCTCACCAACTCAACAATCGACGAGACTGGAATCCAGAAAACCTTGGAATCGATTGCTGTAATCCAATCGAAGATGGGGGACAAGACGACCATCCTGACACCGCAAGTTATCTGGGTGAAGTCCAATTCACCTAGTACTCCGCCGGCAACCATCAAGCAAAAGCTGCTTTAGCTATAGGAATTTAGCTTTTTGAGCGCTCGTTAGATTTTTTGTTGGGTACTGTGGTCTCCTAGGCGTCCGCCGACTGAGGTCGGGATCTTGGCGCATTGGTGCGCGGCGATTGCGATGCGAAATCTACGGGAAGGCTGCCCTTGGGCCAGATGGGACATCCCGCCACCTGAAGAGACCCCAATACGTGCCGGCGGTAGAGCGTACGACAGCCTGAAGCATACGGGATTACTGTTAAAAAGCCCCCTCCAGCTTGCGAACATGTCTTTGGGCGACCATAAACGAGGCATGGACATAATAGCGGCTGCGGCGGCTGGGAATACAGCCATTGAAACTATCCGAAACGCTGGCGCGCTTAAGCGCAATTTAGATCGCTGGCGAAACGGAAAGCTAGATATCACTCATCCGCAAAACCGTGCCTCGCACAAAAACGCGCCCGACGGGTGGCTACATTTGAACGGCACCCACGAGAACGCAAAAGGGGACTTTTGGCTATTTACGGTCGATACTAAGGAAGATAAATACTGGGTGCACACTTCCATTCGACTTACGACAGACAATCGCTGGAGCGAAAGGATCAATATCAACTCGAATCCCGGTCCGCGCGAGGTGACCATTTTCGCTTTTAGAGTCAGCCCGGTTGTGAATGATCTGCTGCGAGACACCAAGGATAAGCAACGTGCCTTGGCGAGATGGGACCCAATCGCGATCAGGTCGTTTCCGACGGGAGATATGCGAGCCATTGATAGCGTAATCCTGACAGTTCTCTAAAAATGAAAGATCATTATTATGGATGCACCCGAGTCCGAGGATAAGGATGAAGCTGAGGAAGAAGAAGACCGCAAATTGGCGGAGGGCAAAGGGGGTACTTCCGAGCCCGCCGAAATCGGAATTCGCGTTCGCCTTACAGGCACGCATCATTTTCCCACAATGTTCGTGGCGCAATCGTTGGCCATGGTCGAAGATGAAGTGTTTGCTGTCGAATACGAAGAGTTAGCCGCGATTTTTGCTGAGTTTCCGGACATTTCATCAGTTGTCCGCGATGCTTGTTATGAGCGGATCCGACGATACGAGGGTGGGGCGTTGCTTCTCGAAGACGCTGCAAAGGGTTCCCTTATACTCGGAGGAGCCGCCGCAGCTCTCGCGTATTGGATAGTCGAGAATACCGTTGGGGAAAGTTTTAAAGAGGCTTGGAAGGGGTCAGACCTGCATCAGAAGTTGAGGCGTCTTTTCTTGTCACGCATCGATGCGCGCGGAAATGAGCTAAAGCGCCGTCTAGATGAGCGTTTTTTTAAGCCCGTGAAGGATCCTACAGTTGTAGCTCGTGTAACCTTCGAACGGAACGGTAACGCACTAATAGATGTGGAGCTCCGGTTAGCTAAACTTGACCGAGTGCCTCCTGCTCCTAGTGAATGGATTGGGAGTGGAGAAGAGAAGAAAAGAGCACAACCGGAACCTGGATCACCCTAACCCGAACCTGGGAAGGCACTGACATTCTTGTCGGTTCGACGGCAGGTTGGTCGGCCCATCCGCCGCAATGTACTGCGTTTTGCTAACGATGTATTGCGTTTGCAAGTGTGCTTCAAAGCGCCAGATCCCGACTTAGACCGTTTACAAGCTCCGCAAACTGGCCGATTGCCGTTCCTAGCGTGCACAGAAACTCGCGCCACGGATCGGCGCGTTTGACGTAGGAGCCCGTCAGGCCGGAAAGGAATTGCTCAGCTAGGAATTTTCCCATTTTCTGCTGCCCGGGACTCGGTTGGCGACGGGGTTCGTAGAGGTAGCCTACCAACGCTCGATTGGGGCCATTGTAGGTCCTTTGACCATAGATCAACCTGCGCTTCAGGTGAGCATTGGACACCCGTTCGATCCGGTTCCGAAGATGATCTGAACGAAGCGCATCAGGATCTGGGCCGTAGAGGAATTGGTGGATCTCGGCTTGCTCCTCTGGCGTGCAGCCTGCGATGAGGTCGTGGTCGTACATGTATCCCTCGTACTCCTCCTTGCTGCAGTTTCCGTAGTGAATGCCCATGGCCAGGTGAGCATGATTCTGCTGCTGGATATGCGTTCGCACCGGCTTTGGCAGCGCCGTGGACATGATCCAGTCCCCTCCGAGGGCTTTACCAACCCCGTATGGCGCCCCGAGCTGGCGGAGGGCATAGGACACGCCGGCCAGCGAGAACTTAGCGCCTGCCGTGGCTACGCCCCAGTTCTCTGTGGGCTTGAGGTTCGTGCGCGACGGTCGGGAGCCATACGAATAGAGCTGTGCTTTCCCCGTCCTAAGCATCTCGTTCAATCGGCCGGCTGGATCCAATTTGATCGAGTCGACGAGCTCCCGAATATTCTTGGTTTTAGGGGCCTTAAAATCCTGTGCCTGGGCATAAAGCCCAGCGCCGGGTATCAATCCGATCTGTGGAGGGCACCACTCCAAGGAATTCATGAAGACTAGCTGCCGCCGAGAGAAAGTGAGCGAGCGTCGACCCCGCGGGTTCCAGTTGCAGATGACCAAGTGGACATGGGGATGCAATTTGTCGCCATGGCACGCGAGCACGTACATCGAATTTGGCGCAAATCGCTTTAGCCAGTCGTGAGCGGCGGCCCGGAGGCGCTCGACGGCTTCAGCGTAGAGGAATGGATCATGACATCTTTCAATGCTCAGGACGACCGAAAGGTGGTTCCTGGCGGCGCGGCCCTCGAAATGCCCATCCAAGACACTTGAGATGACCCTCGGGTTTTGTCGATCCATGCCCAACGGGAGATTGGTCTCAGCCCACAGCAGTCGATCCCGCGCGTCCCTTTCGTTGGCTTCCGGGTCCCTGAATATCTCCGGTTTTAGGATATGATGCAGCAGACGACCCGAGCCCTCGGGGGACGCTTTCTTGATCGTAACGGTTGCTCGCAGTTCCTTCATGCGGCCCTCCTTTTCTGGAGCTGCCGGTATTCCTCTAGTTTCGGAGGACACTCTAGCAGTGCCAACGCTTCGTTCGCCAAGTCCTGCAGCCCCCTTCGATCTGCAGCCGTCCATTCCACGATAGCCTGGTGTTTGGAGAGGAGCTTCTCGGTTATCAAAGTGACTTCAACCGGGTACAGGTAGGTGCTGATCCAGGCGTTGGGGAAGCGGGCCCAGTACCGGTACGAAGCCGAGAAAATCTGGGGTCGAACGGGGAATGCCTGCAGCCAGTCCATCAGCTCGTCCTTTGCCCGTGTGCTGTACCTGATCGAAATTAGCTTCGGAGGTTTTGCGGCCAGGATGTGCCGATAATCCATGAATGCCTCGGACCTGGAATTGAAGGACCCGATGGCCAGAAACGGCTGAACCGAACTGTAAAAGATCTCGTTGACGTCGGTGAGGCCATCCGGATCGCCTTTGATCAGCGTCCAGAACGAGCGAAGTTGATCCGGCGATGGACTATGGGTGGGGAGAAAAAGACGGACCTGTTGAAGGCTCATCCCAATAGTCTACACCGCACTTTCCCTGATTTCTTGAAAATCGCCTAGAGAAAGCGGCAACAGGGGAGGGAGCTGTTGACAGAAGGGCTAGGGGAACAGGTGCAAGATAGAGTAACCGTCAACGGTCACTCGGTGCTCCGGCCTAACGGCCTACGAAAATCTAAAATAATTTCCCACGTCTCGCCGAAGGCGTCGTATACTTGGGACATGAAGAGATTCATTTTTTCGGTTTCATCCGGTGAACCCAAGCTCATTAGCGACGAGGCGCAAAAGATTCTTGCTGCCAACTACGCTTCGCTCGATCCGTCGTTCGAGTACCTTCGCCCTATTCGCTGGACACTCGATCCGGGCGATCTCGCCGATATCCATCTGATTGAGCAAAATGGCTACAAGGATCCAAATTCAGCCCTAGCGAAAAAGTTTATGGGCAGCGCAACTGCGACGGCGGCCGGCCTGGCCGACATCTTCGCTCGCCCGGGATTCACCATTATCTATGTGTGCATCGAAGTGATGGACGACAGTTACAAGTTGTCTGTGCTGCAGGACGCGCATCCGAAGGCTATCAACGGCGGCAAAACCTTGGCGGCGCCAAGCATCAACGCCGATCTAGTAAGGACAGCGATTAAGAACCGCATCGCGGCGATCGTCGCCCCTCTAAAGATGCAACTCGCCCATTCGAAAGCACGGGCGGTCGCAGCTCTTCCAGCTTCGGCGCCAGAAGTCTAACATATCCAATTCAGCAGCTTTCTCGCCCCTGAACTTGAAAGTAAGGGACAAAAAGTTCCTCTTAATTTTATCCCTTGGAGGCGGCTTTACCCAGCAAAACTGGAGACGACGATTTTACATCGCTTTGGCCTTACTAGGAAACAACGGGACTTACTACGTGACACGACGACGGCTTCCTTTCCTGGGTCGCGTCCGATTCGGAGAACCCCCGCCCCGCAAGGAGCGGGATTCCCAAGGCGGAGCTATAGTTGGGTGCCTCCACCACAAGACCCGCTTCTGGCGACTCCTTGCGGTCGGCGTTGCCAAGCCCCTCGATCTCGATTTCCCGCGACGCGAGGCCGAGGCTAGGAAAATGGCTTCCCACTGTTGCGGCGGTAGTCCCGGGTAAGGCGGTCATCCTCGCAATGGCGGCGTCAATGAACCTTCGTCTTTCGGCGGGTTCCTCATACCGCTCACCCTTGCCTTCTGGAAGCCGTAGCTGCCCGACAAGCAGACCGTCCGGGCCCACGCTCGCGTTGATCCGCTGGGACGCGATAAAGCTTCGGAACATCAGGCCGGCCCAGGAAAGCAGCACGACCGTGAGGGCGAATTGAAGGACGACTAGCGTGCCCGAGAGCCGGCTTTGGCGGCTTCCGCCGCCAGGCGTCCCGTTCTTCATGGCGGAATTGAGGTCGACGCGGGATGACTGAAGGGCAGGCATGAGGCCGAAAATGACCCCGGTAATAATCGTGAGGGCGGCAAAGTAGCCGTAGACCTCCCAGTCCATCCGAAACTGGATCCAGTACGGCTTGCCGACATCCTGCATCGCTAGGTCGAAGCCATCGACGCCGAATGCGGCGAGGCTAAGCCCGCAGGCCCCGCCGATTACGCTCAGGACGAGGCTCTCGACAAGGACCTGCCGCACGAGTTGCCAGCGCGTGGCTCCAATCGCGGCCCTCACAGCGAATTCGCGACCGCGGGCGATCGACCGGCCGAGCATCAGGTTCGCCACATTGGCGCAAGCGATCAGGAGGACGAAGCCCACCGCGCCCAGCATCGTCAGGAACACCACCCGGATTGTGCCGCCCATGTAGCTGTCCTGGAATGTTCGCGCGACGGCACCGATGTCCTTGTTCGAGTCTGGATGATCCCTCGCGATCCGCGCGGCAAGCGCAGCAAGCTCGGCATTCGCGGCGGTAATCGCGGTATGGGGCCTGAGGAGGCCGAAGAGTTCCAGGGTGCGGTTCGAGCGCTTCAGCATTCCCGAGTCGGGAATGAGGGGCATCCAGAATTCCTCGGTTCGCGGAAACATGAGCCCCGGGGGCATGATCCCGATAATGGTCGCCGGCTTCCCATCGATCCGGACTGTTCTGCCTATGACATCTGGCGCGCCGGCGTAACGGTTCTTCCATATCGAATTCCCAAGGAGCACAACGGGTTCGGCGCCCGGAACGTAGTCGGCGGCGACGAAGGTCCTTCCTGCCACGGGACTCATCTTGAAAAGCGGAAAGAGACCCGGACTAACATTCGCCATATCGTAGCGTTGGGGAGGGTTGCCGGCCTCGCTGATTACGCGCTGCGCCCTTGTTAGTGCTTCGATGCCCTCGAAGTCCTTGTTGGCTGTCTTGAATTCGAGATATTCCTGCCACGAGAGCACCCGAAAGATGTCATTGGGCTTGCTCAGATGGTTCTCATCAATGGTGAGGACGCGATCGCCACCGGGTATTGGTACCGGGGCGAACAGCACCGCATTCACCAGGGTAAAGACGGTCGTGTTGATGCCTATTCCCAAGGCCAGTGTCGCCACGATCGCGGCCGAAAACCAGCGGTGCGCGGCAATCATCCGAATGGCGAATCGAAAGTCTTTAAGCATCCGCCCCATATTGCATGCCTCATGCCAGCGCCACTACACTAGCGGCAACACGCTATGGTTGAGATGGTTAAATCGCCGCAAAATGCATCGAGTACCGGCCACGGATCGTTTCCGGGATAATAAAATCTCAATAATGGGACTTCCCCGAAGCAACGGGCATCAGATACGACCAGAGGTCGGGATTCGAGGTTTGCCGGTAAATTGACAGAAGAGCAGATGTCCAAAAACCGGTGGGAACAAAAACTGAGCGGATTACTCCCAATCGGCGCATGAAACTTGTCCTGCGCAGAGAGCTGCCCGAGCCATTGTGGCGAAGGCTAAAAAAATTAACCGCTCGCGTGATAAAACCCGCAGGTGGCCTCTGCGCGGGCGACCGCCGAAAGAGGATCGGCTTATGCTTACCGCGATATTCTACGTCCTGCGAACGGGCATTCCATGGCGCGATCTGCCAAGGCAGTTTGGTCCGTGGAGTTCGGTCTATTCGCGGTTTCGGCGCTGGTCTGCTGAAGGGCTCTTCGCTCAGATGCTTGCGCTGATTGCAGCTAGATCGATTAGGTGTTTTGATTTTCTGCGTGAGAAGCGCCTACACACTTTATCTCTAAGAAAAATTGGCTCAAGCATCTCCTCTTGACATCCCACAGGGAACGCATTCCTCTCTCCACTATGCAGCCCACAGGAGAGGAAATGACCGGCCGTAAATCCGAGATTCTTCAAGGAACACTCGACCTAATGGTGCTCAAGACGCTCGACGCTATGGGGCCCCTGCACGGCTATGGAATAGCTCGACGCATTGAGCAGATAGGTGAGAAAGCGTTGAACGTGAACCAAGGAACAATTTATCTCTGCCTCGTCCGACTTTTGCAAAAAAAGTGGATCGAGGCGAAATGGGGAACGTCTGAGAATAACCGTAAAGCAAAATTCTATTCGATTTCAAACGGAGGGAAAAAGCAGCTCATCGCCAAGACCGAAAATTGGCTGCGTGTCGCAGGAATAATGGGAAACCTTCTCCAGCTCGGGGAAGCGAAATAATTCATGTTTGCTGCTTTCCATCGGGCAATGGCTAGGATCGTCTCTGTTTTTCGGGGCGACGCCTTGGACCGGGAACTCAAGTCCGAAATCGAGGTTCACTTGACCATGCTCACTGAAGAGCACATGCGCTGTGGATCCTCTCCTGAGGAAGCCAAACGTCTCGCACGAATCGAATTCGGAGGGATTGATCAGTTAAATGAGGCCCACCGAGAGGTCCGGGGTCTTCCTTTCGTCGAAGTGCTCCTACAGGATCTACGCTACGCATTTCGGTCCTTGCGGCACAATGCAGGGTTCTCGGTGTTCACGATTCTGATCATCGGTTTGGGAGTGGGTGCCAGTGCAACGATCTTCAGTGTGGTAACCAGGCTTCTAATCCGCCCGCTGCCATTCGCAGATTCGAAACATCTCGTTTGGATCGCCAATAAGTCGGACGACGGGCTTTCGGAGTGGGGCACGCAGGCGGATCACTACTTGGATCTGCGCGCTCAGAACCGATCGTTCTCCGACCTTGCCGCATATTTCTCATTTTATAGTCCAGGCGATGCCAAGCTAAAAAGAAACAACGAAACCGAAGGTCTGAACAGTCTGCGTGTTTCACTAAATCTCTTTTCCTTTCTCGGTGTTCAACCGTTCTTGGGCCGCACGTTCACTAACGAAGAAGCCAAATCAAGATGGAACAACCCCGGCGTTGTCATACTGAGCAATGAATTCTGGAGGCGGCGGTTTGCTGCCGCACCAGGAGTTATTGGGCAAACTGTAACCTTGAACGACAGACCGGTCACCATAGTCGGCGTACTGCCCCAATCTTTTGATTTCGAAGGCGTATTTGCACCGGGAAATCATTTCGACGTCTATCTCCCGATGCCAATGACCCCGGAGACAAATGCCTGGGGCAATCTGTTGGCCGTTGTTGGCAGGCTAAAACCGGGCGTCACAATTGATGTCGCTCGTTCGGAAACAGGCGAGCTCGCGAAGGAGATAGAAAGCCAGCATCCGGAAAGAAACACGCTCCGTCCTCTTTTGACAGGATTGGACGAGCACGTTGTTGGCCGCCTGCGACGCGGAGTCGTCGTTCTGGCTTGGGCTGTAGGGATCGTGATGTTGCTCGTCTGTACAAATGTGGCGAATCTTCAGATGGCGCGAGGAGCTGCGCGCCAAAAGGAGATGGCAGTACGAATCGCTCTAGGGGCGGGCCGACATCGCTTGGTTCGCCAGTTGTTAACTGAGAGCATAGCTCTGTCGTGTTGCGGGGGCTTAATAGGCATATTCCTCGCGATAGCAGGGACGCGCATATTGGCAGGCTTGGAAACCTTTAATATACCTCTCTTGTCGGGCATCCGGGTGGACTCCTTGTCTCTGATCTTCTCAGTAATGCTCGCTCTTCTAACGGGTCTGGGCTTTGGCTTAGTACCGGCGCTTCAGGTTCCTTTCAGCGCTGTACACGAATCACTAAAGGGCTCAAGTCGCGGCTCGAGTGCCACAAAAAAGAGCGCCTGGATTCGGAATACTCTTGTGGTCTCCGAAATCGTTCTTACCTGTATGCTCCTCGTTGGATCTGGTCTATTAACAAGGAGCTTCTTGAATGTGTTGCAGGTGGACCTTGGCTTTCAGGCCTCTCGAGCCGCTGCGATGCGCGTCGATGACAGCACGAGCTATTCAACGCGCGCTGAGCGCGACAATATTTTTGGACAGATACTTGACCAAACGCGATCGCTACCTGGGGTCGGCAGTGCCGGACTGACCGATGTACTACCTCTGGCAGGTGACCGAAGTTGGGCGATCTTCGCGAAAGGAAAGACCTATGCTCCCGGTCATTTTCCAGAAGGCTTCATCCGGATTGTCAGTGATGGATACTTTCAGGCAATGGGTATCCCCGTGATTGTCGGGCGCACCTTCACCGAGCGTGACAACAGCTCAAGCGGGCCTGTGGTCCTGGTGAACGAGACCCTTGCACGCACAATCTGGCCCCACCAAGACCCGATCGGCCGGATCTTGATGTGCGAAGGTGGCGGCAGCCCCGGCCGAATGGTGATTGGGGTCGTGGCTGATGTGCGCCATCGTGGAATCGAGCGGGATTCGGGGTGCGAGCTGTATATCCCGATGCGACAATCAGACGACGTCGACTCAGTTTATTTGGTTGTCCGCACAGCCCTTCCGCCTTCGGCGATTGCAGGTACAATTCGAGCGGCTCTGCACCCGATCATTCCAGATCTGAGTTCGAATGAATTCATGCCAGTTCAGGAATTGGTGGATAGGGCTGTCTCGTCTAGGCGTTTTGTCGTGGCTCTTGTAGGCGGGTTCTCAACCTTTGCTCTCATCCTCGCTGCCTTGGGAATTTATGCTGTGATTGCGTATTCAGTGAACCAACGCACGACGGAGCTAGGGGTTCGAATGGCCCTTGGCGCCACCGTCGGAAACCTGCAAAGCCAAGTCCTAACTCAAACACTCAAGCTCGCCGGCTTAGGAATGTTGGTCGGGTCCATTGGCGCTTGGTGCCTTTCTAAGGCACTCGAGAGTCTGCTTTTTGGAGTGAAGTCGACGGATCCGGCAACATTTCTTGGAATGGTATTTGTTCTCACCGTTGTGGCGTGCCTGGCAGGGTATTTGCCTGCACTGCGCATCTCCAAGATCGATCCTATGTCCGCTCTTCGCGCGGCCTAACGATGCTCGTGCAATCGTGGCCGAGGTAGGCGACATCAGATCTATTTCGGCGATGGCCACTCCTATCCCATTCATCCAAACCCGCTCGCGAGGGGTCTCAATTGCTCAAAGCTTATTTGAGCGTCGCCAATGGTTGATTGACGCACCGATCTTCCAGATGCGGTCCTCACAATCGCGGCAACAAAACGAAACCGCATCGGGCAAACTATTGCCCATCACTCGATCGCGATGGGCACGATCATAAGTTCGCTCTATACCGCGTCGTTTACGATATGCCTTTTTTCGGCCGGGCTGGTACGCGATCGCCGTATACAGCGTGACCGTGCTATCCCGTGGCTGGCTTGGTTTCTGGTGGTCGAGACCGTATCCTTTGCTTGCGAATTGTTGATCGCCCATCCGTACGCGCCCCTGAAGGGTCTGTGGCTCGGGTTGCGCTTAGACGCTTCACTATTCATCGCCCCGTGCCTTTGGCTGGCCGTTCGAGAATCGGCCGGGCCAACGCGACCCCATTTTTCAGCACTTGGGAACGGCCACCGTGCGGCAATCGGCCTGGGTGTTCTGCTGACATTGCCGGTCATCGCGGACGCGCACCTCGGCGTGACCTTCGACCACCCCGACCGGCCGATCAGCTTGTTGCACGTAAGGATTATCCTGGGCTCCATGCTTGGCTGCATTGCGATCTTTGCCGTGCAGGTACCGATGCTACTCTGGCGCTGCCGGCAATCGATGGCTAAACGGGCAGGGGCGGCGAACCTCAGCTGGATGCAAGCGCCGTTGCTGGTGGTTGCTGCGACGTGGGCCTTTGGCCTGCTTCGCACACTGCAGTGCGCCCTGCATCTAACCCTTTGGCTGGTACCCGCCTCGGCGCTGTTCGAAGTAGCTTTGACCATAGGTGCTATTTATTTTCTGCTACGCCGCGCGGGAAATTCTCTGCCGATAGATCAGGTTGTCGTCGAAATTCCGTCAGCGAAATCGAGACTCACCGTTGAACCGAAATACCTTCGCTCGAGCCTGACACCAGCTATGCGGGTCCGAATCCAGCGAAAACTCGGGGAGGTTTTGGCCACCGATGCCGTATGCAGCGACAGCATGCTCAATCTCCGATCGTTTTGCTGCCTTATAAATGAAAAAATGCACTATGTCTCGCAGGTCATTAATCAAGATCTAGGCTCCAATTTCTACGAACTTGTCAACCAACGGCGTATTGAGCGGGCTATGCAACTCCTTATGGAACCTCCGAATCGGACAATCCTAGAAATTGCTTTGTCGGTCGGGTACAATTCAAAATCCACGTTTAACACGGCTTTCCGGCGTCAAACCGGAGTTACGCCAACTGAATACCGGGCCAAGGCGACGCGTCCGGGGTAACGAAAGCAGCGCGGGACTACGTGTTCAAGCCGTTCAGATCGAACGCCAAGGCGTTCGACCCGAACAGGTCGAACGACGCTGGGTGAGGTATCCGGTAGTCTCCGGTCACAACGAGACGTGGCGCCCATCGCGCACCGCCGCCCGTTGGTGGCTTGTCCCAACTGCCGATTCCCTATGCGAAAGATCCTCCGTCACACACTGCGCCCAATTTCTGGGACGATCGCGTGCCTTCTGTTAGCTTCACCCTTAAGCGCAGCGATACCCACGGTTTCGCCGGAGATGGCATCCACGCTAAGCGCAATGAGCGCTGCCCGCGTCCAAGCGATGCTTGACGGCAACGCCGCACCACTGGCCGGACCCTGTACTGAGAACACACGACTAATGACCGAAGGACTGTCCACAGTCATCGGCTCGAGGAATATCGCGGCCTATTACCGGGCATTCTTTTCGCGGTTTACGGTCGGCGCGTACACTCGCACCAGCGTCCAAACCTGGAACTTGGGACTACGTGTGGCAGATTTCGGGCGCTTCACCCTCCTGTTGAGGTCGAAGTCTAACGGCGCGGAATTGAGTCTTCACGGCAAATATCTCGATCTATGGGATCCCGACTCGGACGGCGGGCTGCGCCTGGTGGTTTTAGCGTGGAACTTCGATACGTGGCTGCCCAACGGCAATGCCCTGCGATTCGATGAAATACCCTCGGTCCGGACGGCGCTGCAGGCGCGCGCCCCGGCCGATAGTGACATGAGCATCGAACTCGCCGCCTACAACCTTCTGCTGGAACGTGCCCTCATAGAGCACGACGGCGCGCTTTGGTCACGGGTATATTCGGCGGATGCCGTGATGTTGCCCAATAACGCTCCGATCGCCATCGGCCAGGCCGCGATCGAGGTATTCATCGAGGCACATTGCCGGGAACTCCCCATATTCGAGCATCTCGATCTCCGAAACGATCGGATCGAGGAGGAAGGCGGCTACATTTATGAATTCGCGAGCCACACCGCCAATTGGCGCAACGGTGCGTCCTCTGGCGTTAGCACGGGCAAGGATCTACGCATTTGGCGCCGCGAGCCCGATCATGCGCTGAAGATGATTCTGCAAATTTCCGCGTACGATTGATCCATGCACGTGTCTTTCATACTGCACATTCACGAATCCTCTCTGATAGATTGAGCAAAAGACGGGAGGTGATGTTAGATTGTGTTCACCCAAGCCTTAAACCCGATCCCATTTCTGGGAGAGATGGATTTCGAAATCGGGGGATTTAAGGTAAGCGAATTGAATAACACTATCTCTACGTAGTTCATTATCAACGAGCTCCACAATTGACGTGCGTTGGCACACTCCCTGCACATTAGGATGACTCGACTGGCCAACATATGACCGATCTAAAATTCGCCGTAAGAGCGATCACGAAGAGCCCTATATTCGCTGCCATCACGGTCGTGACCCTTTCGTTGGGGATCGGCCTGAACACCTCGATGTTTAGCTTCGCTAATGCGCTAATGTTGCGCCCATTACCTTTCCCTGATTCCGGGCGGCTAGTGACACTCCACAGAAGGACTCCAGAAAATCAATATGGCGCCTTCTCGTACTCGGACTACGCGGAGTTAGAACTCGCGGGCAAAGTATTTGGCAAATTTGCGGCCTATAAATCCACAAACGTAACACTCGATCAAGGCGGGGAACCGATATCGCTCTTACTTACCTCGGACGAGCTCTTCGACGTTCTGAAGATCAACCCGATCTTAGGCCGCGCGTTTCTGAAAAGCGACAATTTGCAAAGCAGTGATCGGGTGGTTCTGATTAGCTATGATTTTTGGAAATCCCACTTTGCCGGCGCGAGAAACGTTCTTGGACAGACTGTGCGAGCTGACGGGAAAACTTACGAGGTGGTCGGCGTGCTTCCGCAAGACGCCACGGACCACCGCCTCTTTGAGCGAGCAAGCCTATTCAGCCCGCTTGGCATCGAATCCGGAAACAAGGCGGACCGAACTATCCATCAGCTCTCCGTGCTAGGCCGACGAGCTGACAACATTCGGCAAGGCGAGGGTGAGACCATCATCAAGAGTATTGGTGAACGGCTAGCTCGAGCTTTCCCGCACGACAATGTGAATACTGATTGGTGGAGCGAAGGTCTGCCGATTCAAACGATCAGCCCTACAGGGAAGGCAATGTTGCTGATGCTTCTCGGTTTGTCCGGCTGTGTACTTGCGATCACCTGTCTCAACCTTGCAAATCTATTGATCGCTCAAACAATGGAGAGAAAACGCGAACTCGCCATGCGGTCCGCATTGGGTGCGTCGTTCGCAGGTTTGATCCGTCCGCTCATATTTGAGTTGGCCATACTAGCTTCCGTGGGAGGTACGGGTGCGGTTGTTGTGGCAAATTGGACCACAAGCTGGCTCAACACGATCATCTTGAATAGCGGCGGTCCTGCGCTCGGTTTTCCTATGGACTGGCGTGTGCTCGGTTTCGCATCTGGTGTTTCAGCGATTACGATTCTCTTCGCAGGCTTGGGGCCGGCAGCATTTGTGAGAAGAATAGACATCAACGACGCGATCAAGAACGGCACAAATCTGGCCGCTGTTTACAGGGGGCATTGGAGCCTGCGGGACTTCCTGATAATTGGCCAATTCACCTTTGCTTTGATCGTGCTCGCCGGTGCGGGATTGTTCCTTCGCGGAGCGGATAGGCTGACAAAACAACCTCACGGCTGGCGCTCGGACCATGTGCTTTACGGTAGGCTCCAGCTTCCAGCTGGAAAATATTCCGATGCCACAGCCATAATTAATTTCCAAAGAAGCTTGTTAGATCGAATTAAGAAAACACCTGGAGTCGCCTCAGTCAGTGTCAGCTACGGGCTGCCTTATCTTGGCCTGAGCGGAGCGGATCATTACGTTGTTGCGGCACACGAAGAAGCATCCGCCGGTCGAATGCCGTTAGTTAGAATAAACGGCATCACTTCAGATTATTTCAAAGTGACTGGAACTCTATTGATCGCAGGGCGGGAGTTCGAGGATACAGATACCGCCAAATCACAACGAGTAGCGATCATCAGCGCGGCCATGGCGCGCGCCTATTGGGGCGACGAGAACCCAATTGGCAAACAGATCGCCAGCGCGGAGTCTGAACCTCGCAGATGGATAGAGGTAGTCGGAGTAGTAGGTAACGTAGTTCCCATTGATTTTGGGCAGACTGCGGATAGCTTTCAGCTATACCAACCCGCCTCCCAGGATCCGCGCCGTGAGATGGTCCTCGCGCTTAGAACGGACGCTATCAACCCGGAATCTCTCGCCGGGACAGTTCGCACCGAAGTCGAGGATGTGGACGCCAACACGTTGCTAAGTGACGTGACCACCGCCGACCATTCGATCGAATTATTGACATCCCAAATTTATCTTTGCCGACAGTTACTTACTGTATTCGCGTTGCTTGGCCTTCTTCTGGCAACATTGGGGGTTTACGGTGTAATGGCGCGTGACGTTGTGCAGCGTACCCGCGAGATCGGAGTTCGAATTGCCCTTGGAAGCTCGGTACGGAACGTCGTGATGCTGATCCTGAATTCCGGAATTCGTATCGCCGCGATCGGTTCGGCAATTGGGATTCTGGGTGGGATTGGACTTGGGCGAATCTTTGAATCGATTCTCCCTTCAATGGAGACTAGCGAATTCTTGGTGCTCAGTTGCGCCACAACATTGCTCTTAATGGCAGCACTCTTCGCTTCGTTGCTGCCCGCGCTGCGTGCAGCGAGATTGGATCCACTCGTGGCATTGAAGGTAAATTAGAGACCTCCAGGCAATCGCTGAGCCGTGTCATCATAACTAACAACCCGCGATCCGCTGTCTAACGGATGGGGACCACCTCAATAGTGCAGAAAGGTCGCATAACTGATAAGTCGGCGGCGATTGTTCTGAACGGGTGGTCTAAGTTGCCAAATGATTCGTAGCGGCCCTTGCAACTTTTTTGGCGTAACCGTGTTCTTTCTCCATTATGAGGAACTCAGGCGCTTTGAAAATCTCCCTTTCGCTCCTAGGGTTCATCGCAGCACAAATTGCCTTTACTACCGACACACACGGCCAGCAATCGGCGAGGACCGCGCTGGCAGACAGTCCATCGAAGAGAACCGTGACTGTCTTTCGGGATGACTGGGGTGTGCCGCACGTATACTCGGACTTAGAGGAGGACGGCTTCTACGGTTTGGGTTATGCGCAGGCGGAAGACCGCCTGGAGGGTATTTTGAGACGATTTCTGGAGGTTCGAGGTGAATCGGCATCGGTATTTGGACCACAAGCGGTAGAGGAAGATTTCCGAAACTTGCAATGGATGCACCTGGAAGAGGCGCGCTCAGGATTCCATCGGCTGGAACCGCAGCTACAGAAAGACTACCGATACTTTATTGCGGGAATCGAACGTTACATGAAGGATAATCCCACCAAGGTTCCGAAATGGGCTCCGCCCCTCGAACCTGCTCTTCCAGTGGCCTTTTTTGATTCCGCGGCTTGGGGCGTCAACATCATGTGCGGAATCGAACATTGTCGCGCTGGCGGAGTCACTGTCGCTCTCGATGAGGAGCAAAAACGCAAAATCGCCGGTGGATTGAGCGTCGCCTCCAATGAATGGGTTGTGATGCCGTGGCGAACTGCGGGGCATACAGTCATTCAAATGGCTGATTCGCATGTACCGTTTGATGGCGAATTACGTGCCTTCGAATTTCGGCTCCACGCTGGAAAACTGGCACTTTCCGGTTTCTCCGGTGACGGATTGGTGCTCCCGGTTACGGCACATAATGCCAATGTTGCCTGGGGAATGACCATGGGCGGCCCGGATGTGGCCGATTGCTATGCGGTCCTGGTAGATCACGACAATCCCAGGCGGTATCGGTTCGATGGCGAATGGCGCGAAATGACGGTGCGCCGGTTCACGGTTCAAATCAGGGGCGGTGCGCCCGTAACACGGGACTTCGAATACACTCATCACAACGGGGTACCATGCCCAGTTGTCGCCCGAGTCGGCGACACAGCGTACGTGATCAGTTCGCCCTACATGGACCAGACGGGACTGCTCGACGAGCAACTCTACAGAATGAATTGTTCGAGAAACATGGGCGAATTCCGCCAGGCAATGGGTCTGCTCGGAATGTTCCAGCAAAACATCATGGCTGGAAGTACCGAAGGGCACAGCCTTTACGTCCGAGCGGGCCGAGTACCTATCCGACCTAAGGGTTATAAGAGTCCGGGCAAGCCCTTGCCGGGTAATACCTCCGCGACGTTGTGGCGCGGCATTCATCCATTTGAGGACCTAGTGGTTCTTGAGGATCCGGTGTCTGGCTACATGACCAATGACAACATTTCTCCTGACATGATGACCGAAGGTCGGTCGGTCGACGCCTCCCGCTATTCGGCCGAGACCTTTTATGACCTGCCAGGTTTTACAAATGCCCGTGGTCAGCGCATTATTCAGGTGCTCTCGAAGACGTCGGCGTTTTCGAAGGACGACGCATTAGAATTGGCGCTCGACGAGAAATGGTGGGGCACGAAAGATTGGGTCGAGGCATTGCGATCGACCCTTACATCGCGAGTCGGCTTGGATCATAACAAGACGACGGCGTTCCGGCAATTTGCCGATCGCATTTTAAACTTCGATGGGTTTGCCCACAAGGAATCCATCGGCGCCCTCAACTACCTGTACTGGAGGATGGCACTTGGAGAAAGTTCAGCTCAGGCGGGTCAACTCTCTGATGCCGTCACGTCTCACAGTGACCTCAGTGTAGTCGAGCGTGGCGAGCTAATCGCAGGCCTCGAGACGGCGATCACCAGGCTCACTGCCGAACACGGGACAACAGAGGTGCAGCTCGGTGACGTCTATCGCATCGGGCGTGGCGGCGAATCATGGCCCATTGGAGGAGTGAAGTTCTACCCTGGGGGCCAGGAGGTCACGACACTCCGGGCGATGCTAGCGGGAGACCCCGACTCAAGGGGCCTTCGGTGGGTGTACGCCGGACAAAGACAGCCAGTCCTTTCAATTCTGACTAATCCGATCCAATCATTCACATCGGCTCCATATGGACAAAGTGATAATCCAGAGTCTTCGCATTACTCGGACCAAGCGCGTCTAGCGAGCGAGCGACGCCTCAAACCTACGTATTTCAACAAAGTAGATTTGATGAACCACATCTCGTCGAAGATCACTTTAGATGTCGAAGAGCAGGGCATCGCCGCCCCATGATTCTTCTTTAATTGGATAGGATTGTCCGAAGCAATTCTTCTTGGCCGGCTCGGCCCTGTAACGTCGGGATTTGCCTGTCGCTAGAAACCCACCCGAGTTGCGGGGAGACCAGCGCATCTCCCGTTAAGTCATCATTTTCAGACTCAGCGGGGTTTGAAGACATTCCCTAGTTGAACGGGACGCGGGAGAATCGAATCCAGCAGCCAAAGATGGGTCTGCTGGTTTTGATGATATGGACATAACCCCTCCCTTTTAAGGGGGAGGGGTTATGTCCACCTGCAGATCGCCATAGAATTCCCTAAGGGAAGGCTGATTCCCAAGCCGGAAAAGCGGCTGCGCCGCCAACCACCGCGGCAACAAGCCCGCTGGACCGTCCAATCCGGTGAGTCGGTCGAAACACAAAAAATACGGAAGCATCAAATGCGCCCGTATTCTTATGAAAACCATCGCAACATCGCCAAGTCTATCGAAGGGGCATTCGTGCCGCTTCTGCGGTCACCCGCTCAAGGCAACTGTATCCACCGACCGGGGCATCGGCCCTGTTTGTCTGAAGAAGTACCAACCGTTTCTCGCCAAAGAGCGGGATATTGGCGCGGCAGGACAATTGGACTTGTTCCCACCCCGATATAGCATCCGCTCATTGCGAGGGGTTGTCGTGCTCTTCGACCGGGATCGCGGCCGGCGGTCGCTCACCAGCGCCATGGCCGAGGTCGTGCCGAATCTGTACCGCCGTGGGATACTCACCGCGAAGCGGGCGTTGGTCTACAAGGACACAGAAGGGATCATAGACGGTGTGGCGCATGCCGGAGGGCAGTTCACGGGGTTCTATCCTCTCGGGGCGAAGACCGTGGCCAGAGCAATGAAGAAGCTGTTGAATCGAAGCCGTTCGAAGATTGGGGGTGTGCCATGAAAACTTGCTCCCTCTCAGGAACAAGCGCCGTTTGGATTCCGGTTGAAGATACGAACGCCAGCGTTCTGCTAAGACCGGCAAATGGAACGGAGTTCACGTTAAAGGAGCTCCAGACGGCTGTTGACGGGCATGTCGAGCTGGTCCGGCTCACGCACTGGTGGCTCGTCGTCAATGACGAGAGTGCGATCAACGGATCTCCGTTGAACATTCCTGCCACCACCATGGCCGGTCAGCCGATATTCGGGGATGTGCTGATTTCCCCGCTGCCGTGGATCACTTAGCGTCGCGGAGCTCCATCCAAAGGGTCCCGAGGGCATTGTTGCCCCTCCAGAGGCCGCAATTGCGCGCCATGCCCCAAAAAGGATGGCGGACGGTCCCCCCGTCGATCTCAGGATCGGCGGGGCGGGCCGTGCAATCCTCAATGAGCGTGCGACCGACCGTGGCGGCAATGAGGGGCAGGAGGGACGGGTGCTGCTCTAGCTTCAACTTCAGGCATAGCCTCATGCGGTCCAGGTCTGCGGCATCCCGCAGCGGGATCCTGAGGCGGCCTGCGTGATCGCGTGCCGTCCACTTGGCGGCCATGGGAGACGCCTGGGCTCTGATCTTTTCCTGAATCTCCGGGGCACCGTCAAATCTAAGGCACTGGAAAAGCGCCTCGGGGGTTCGGTAACGCACTCCTTGGTGGACTAAAGGGAACGGGGCCATGTTCCCGAGCCACCCGTAAGACCCTTTGACAGTGGTGAACGAGATGATGCCGGCGCTGTCGCCAACCAACGTTTGGAGGGGTAGGGGAGCCTCACGGGATGCATTACTCATGGATTGCACCCTCCAACGGCCGGTACCGGCCACTTACTTTCACGGCTCCACCGTTCCTGGAGCCAAGCCTGGTACTCGGTAGGATGCTCGCGGGCGGCGACCACATCGTAATCGCCAAGCGACTTGTCCGGCCAAAGATGCAACTGATCCGAGACCCCGAACTCCCTCGCCGCGTCGATCGCATGCTGGAAAGAGCGCAGCGCATATTCGCTCCACGCCTTTTTGGAGGCGAAGACGCCGGTATTGAGCGTGAGCCCTTTGGAAGCCGCGTAGGCCGCGATACGGGCCACATTCTCGGCGCGGATGTTGATGGGTTCGAGGTAGATTGTCAGCGGATTGAGGGCCGCGGCCGCTTGCATGGTGGCCCTGATGTCTGCGGCGTCGCACTCCGGGTAGGTTGGAGCCATCGCCACGTAGACATGTAGACCGGCTTCCTTTGCCTTCTGGAGGGTTTCGAGACGCCGGGTGGGGGCGGGTGCCTTTGGCTCATAGATGTCCGCCAGATCGTTTCTGAGCGTGGGGATGCTCATTCCGAACAGCAAGCGGGGGCCGAAGGTCCGGAATAGGTCAAAATGGACCTTGGCGAGGGGGCTACGGGTTAGGATCCGCACATTGAGGGTGGATTGGTCGCGGATCAGCTCCAGCGCCCGCTCCACCATCACGAGGTTCGCATTGGTCAGCTCCCGGGCCTTCACCGGGTCCGGGTTTGGGATAACCTGGTAAGGATCGGTCGTGCTGCTGAACATGACCGCGTGGGTGCTCCCGGTGGCACTGTCTCGCTTGGAGACCCCGTCCGCGTGCCGCAGGGACTTCAGGAAGGCCTTTTCATCCCAAGGCCGCAGGAAGACGTACTGGCCCCAATCCGCGTCGGGATCGCCCACCCCCAGCAGCGCCAGCCTGGGAGCCAGATTGACGGTAGAGACGCTCGGCACGTAACAGAAACGGCATCCGTGGGCACAGCCGATGGCCGTGTTAAACGACCAGCCGGACAGGCTTTTGCTTTGGAAGTGAGTCTGGGCGATGACGGCGGGATGGGTCCAGAAGCCTGAGATGGAGGCGGGCGCTGGAGATGACGTTGCGGAAGCGATGGATGATGGATTCATGGTTTTTTCTTTTCGCCATGACCAGGAGTTGCGCGCGAAGCGCGCAGGCCACTGCGCGCTTCGCGCGCAACGCTTGGTTCGAGACCGCTGCGCGGTCTCTCACGACATAACCCCTCCCTCTTAAGGGGGAGGGGTTATGTCCCCCGATCCTCAATCTCGATCAGGGAGACGGCTTCGCCGTCAAAATCTTTGGGCGGAGTCATGAACCACGCATCCAACAAAACTGAACTGAATCAGGTCCCCCAGGGCCTTCTAACCCGCGGACAGGTCGCTAGCCTGTTCGGCGTTTGCAAAGAGACGATCCGGAGGTGGGAGCGGCAGGGCTCCTTCAAGCCGGTCATCATGAACTCGCGAGTCCTCCGGTACCGCCCGGCCGACATCCACGCTGTCATCGCGCAGAACTAAAGGAGACCACCACCATGAATCCTTCCGAATCTGTAAACTGGGACAACCTGTCCATGATACCGGCCAACCTTCAGCAGCTGAACGACCTCCTGATAGCGATCGAGTTCGTCGCCGACGTAAGACCCGACCTGGTTTCAATCCCGGTCGAGATTATCGACGAGATGATCGAGGTCCTGTCAGATCATGAGCGCTCAACTTCCAAGGGAGGGTCGTCCCGATGAATGACTCCGACCTATTTTATTCCATTCCGGCCCTCCTCAAACACCAACCGAACCAGAATAAAGACTCGCTGCTCGGCAAGGGCTTTCTGACCCGGAGGGGCAGCGCAATGATCGTGGGACCAGCCGGCGTCGGGAAATCCAAATTCACCCAGCATTTAGCCTTCAGCATGGCCCTGGGAATGGATTTCGTCGGCATCAAGGTGAACGCAAAGTCGCGCGTCCTCCTGATTCAAGCCGAGGACGTTATTGATGACATTGCCGAAAGCATCCAGGGCTTTGTCAGCCAAATGGTGGGAGCCGACAAGATTCTGATTTCGGAGCTCACTACCAATCTCCACATGGCCACAGTGGATATGCTTGTTGGGCAGGATTTCACCAAATTAGTGGATCGCTTCTGCCAACTGAGCAAACCGGATGTGGTCATTATCGACCCGCTCGTTGCGTTCATTGGCTGCGACTTGGTCGATCAAGGGGCGGTAACGTCATTTCTTCGGCATGACCTCGGTTCCGTGGTGCGTCGGCATAAATGCGGTTTGATCTGTGTCCATCACACGAAGAGGGGCGACAAAGGAGGACCCGCCGTTGAACGTGCGTTTGGCGGCATGGAGTTCTCGGCCTTTTTTCGCGGGATTCTCGATCTAACCGGCGATTCCAAGGAATACCGGGAGGTCCGGGTGAAGGTGACCAAGCGCCAACGACAGCTGCAGTTGGCTGACCGATTCGGCAATCCCACTGACGCCATCAATATAACGATGGGTAAGGACACCGTCCAGTGGACGCGCAACGAGCAATGCCTGGATTCCGACAGCGGCGCCACGGCAGGACGGCCTCGGAAGGTGCCTCAGGTAGAGGTCGATCGCGCGATTGCTGAGGGGAGAGCTGGCGGCGAAGGCGAGGCCGAGATTGTTGGCAAGGTTGCTGGCAAGTTCGGGTACTCGCGTAAACAGGCGGGGAGGTTGGTCAAGCTTGCCGCACCGGGGAAGAAGGGACGGAGCTAGCGAACCCGCACAGTTCGATCTCGAGGGGCGCCTTGCGGGGCGTCCCTTTTTCTTTTGCCCCGTCCCTGGGTTGCTCGCGAAGCGATGGCGCCCGGTCCGCGCTGGAGCGCCAAATCTCATTTCTTGCATGGGATAAAAATGGATCGGGCACATTAGTTACTGGCACAGCCAGTTTGGAAGTGAGCGAGCGCGCCGCGCGCTCGCTCACGTTGCATACACGTTCCGGGAGAGCCTTTGTCGGACATATCTCTATTTAGGGCGACTTTCCGACTTTCTGATCAACGCCGGCGTCCTTGCCGAAAACCATTGCCGTACCGACCCGCCATTTTTTCTGGTTCATGTCCTTCCGGCTGCCGAACTTCATCGGCGTTCCTTTTACTCCCCTTTGCTTCTTTATGAGACCATCCTTTGCGAGGTCGTTGAGTAGTTTTTCCCAATTGCTCTTCGCGCCGGCGGCGGCGGCTTGTTTCCGATACCGCTTGCGGTACAGAGCCATGATTTCTTTGACTGACAGTAGGTTTCTTCCGCTCAAGATTTCGAAAAGATTCCGCGCTGTCGTCAGTTTCCCGGGCTCGACGGGAGGAGAAGGATGGTAGGTGCCTGAATCGCGGCGACGATCCAGCCGGACATCTGTCAGGTTGGACGAATGTCGAGAGCTGAAGCTTAGACTGATAGCTTCTCCGTTGGAGTTGCGTTTCGTGATCGTGATCGCGAGGTCCGCCTCGGAATGGATCGAACTCGCTCCGCGCATTTCGGAGGCGTCCTTGCGAAAATATTTTTTGTCGCCGGCCTCCTTACGCGTGTGATGGATAATGATATGAGCGACTCGTCGCTTGTATCTTGATCCGTGTCCGTTTGGTCTGGACTCTTTTACCGTGCAGAGATCGCGTAGTTGCTGCAGTGCATCCCGCATTTCCAGGTTGGCGTTCTCGTCGCAGAAATGGAGTTGGGAGAGTGAGTCGAATATGATCAGGTCGGGTTTGATTTTGTCCATGAGCTCGAACCAAGCGAGCCGCGTTGCTTCATTTTCCTCTCTGTGAACGTCGGAGAGTTCGCGGTACTTCGGAGCAATTCCGAACGTTCGCCGGCCCTCTAGGTCGAACAAATGATAGTAGTCCAATGCGCTCTTGTGGGCACCGGGCATGTAGTCTGCAGGTGCCAGTTCTCCTAATTTGTTAAGCTGCGGATCGAGGAGTGTAATTTTGAGCCCCTCGGCCTGCTGGGAAGCGCGGGCCCACATCACAGTCTTGTCCATTTCGAAGGACACATAGAGGACGGTCCAACCTGGCTTCTTCTTATCTTTCGTTGGCATGATCTTGAACATTCCCGGAGGAAGCCGACCTTTGTCGTCCTTTGGCTCGGCTGAAACATGGCGGGCGGAAATACCGAGGAGGTCCTTGCCTTTCGGTCGAGCGCCGTTGGCGATTTCTAGGCAAAGCTGAGATGCAAGCAGGCTTTTCCCGCTCTTTGGTTCTCCTGCCAAAAGAATTTGGTCTCCGGCGGCTATCAGCGGTTCAACGATCCACTGGCGCGGCTTGGACCCTTCAGCCCAAAGGCGTTCGAGTTCCCAGGCGGGGGAACCTTTCCATGGATCTTCAGGGGTCTCTTTTAGATCTCCATTCGAATTGCCCGAGATAAGGACGCTAGACGGAGATGGAGCGACGCGTAGAGGTTCCTGCGTCGCGCTTCGGTTAGGGCACGCCTCGGGTAGATCGTCATCCGGCCCTATCGGGCCGGCATCTGATTCGGGTGCTGATTTGTCGGATAAACGGGAGGTGGCGGTACCCATGGGCCTTTAGAGGTTCTGTCTCTTAGATCGTCCTACAATTGGTCAACTTTAGCCGCGTATAGTTAAGGAGATGCGCGGTTGTGCGGCCGCTGTGATCTGAGTCACTGAATGCGGGCCAGGTGCCTCAGACCCGATGTTGTGGCGAAGGGCAAAGTCCGGACATAACCCCTTCCCCCTTAGCGGGGAGGGGTTATGTCCCGCAACATGACCGGCCGTTTGCGGCCCCTCGACGAACGGCAGACTCTAAGAAAACCTTTGTTCATTAGAGAAGAATTCCGATCCGACAACTCCCGCGAAATGCGGTAGAATAACTTTGCTAGCATTAAGCGCGGCCTCGGCGGTTCACCGGGGTGGTTAAGCAGTGGTTCGATTCCCTGCCGCGCTTCATTTTCACCATGAACAATGAACCCAATGAACCTGACCTCGTCGCTGCTCTGGAAACCCTGAAGGTCACGGCGGCGACTCTGCACAAGATCGTCTTCAACGAGGCGGCGCTGAACTACGCGAAGAGAGAGTTTGGCAGCATCCGATCGCGAAACCCTGCTTTCAGCCCTGAGCAGGCGGTTTTCGCTGCGCTGGACGAATTTCCGGATTCCGACGATGGCGTCGCTTATTGCAATGCCCTGATAGGAATTTTTCTCGCCTGCTACAACGCGACCGTCGACAAGCGGCTCCGTTGGGCATGCGGCGAAGGCTTTTTGCCGGTTCAGTGCCTCACGATGACGCATTCCGTCATTACGGAGATGCGGTTAGCAGTGATTGCGGTGAATCCCCGTGGATTCGACCTGGGTAATCCCCGAGTGGCGACCCCCGCATCCGTGACCGATCGGGCACGAGCCCTGGCATTGCTCGACGTAGACCAAAACCTCTATCGCATCTCGGCAGTCTTTGAAAAGATCGGAGGTTCGAAATGAATGACGCCAAGACCCTGGAGTCTGCCCAATCATCTTACGGGGAGGAGGCGCAACACTTCCCCGACGAACCTGACGACTGCGACTGCGGAATCTCTAGGGATTCGAACGAGGTCGACCCGAGCTTCGATAGCGAGGTGGATCAATGTGAATGCGAGTTATGGGACGAAATGAAAGAGCGGGAGCAGTGCGCGGAGATTCTGCGTGAATTGAGCTCGGACTTAGACGCGAACCAGGACCCCTCGCGAATTTGGCCCTAAGCGAGCACGCGAAGCCCGAGACGATTCGTGTCATCAATTGGCCACTGTTCAGGACGAAAAAAATGGGACAAATATGTGACTTTCTGTGTCTTTTATCGTGAGCCATAATCACCTAAATCATTGGTGATAAATGGCTGCCCGGGCTGGGATCGAACCAGCGACCAAGTGATTAACAGTCACCTGCTCTGCCACTGAGCTACCGGGCAATATTTGCCGCGCCTTGGGAGGCGCCGGAAGGGTTGTAATACGGAGAGCGCGGGAATGCGGGCAAGAGTAAACTGGGGTCCCGGAAGCCGTCAGATCTGGAGGAACCGGACGCAGAGCGGCTCAGGAACGGCGATCAAACCGGCAAGCGCCAGGCGGCCGGTCTCGGAATCGACCCGGTAAACGGTCGCCGTGTTCGCCGTGAGATTCCCACAGATGAGCCACTTGCCCGAAGGGTCGATGGCGTAATTGCGCGGGACCTTTATCCCGTCCGCAATGCGCTGCACGAACGTCAGCTGGCCGGTGGCCGGATCAAACGAGTGGACCACGATGCTGTCATCGCCCCGGTTCGACCCGTAGATGAATTTTCCGGACTTGGCGACGACCACCTCGGCTGCCGTGTTGAGCCCCTTGAAGTCCTTCCCGAGGATCGGAACGGTGTCATAGGGCGACAGTATGCCCTTTTCGGCGTCCCAGTTGAACGCCGTGATCGACGCCGCCATCTCATTGATGACGAAGGCATGCCTGCCGTCGGGATGGAACGCGAAATGCCGCGGGCCCGCGCCGGGGGCGACCGTGGCGAACGGGGGGTCGTTGGGCGAAAGGGTGCCCTTTGCCGCGTCGAGCCGGTAGACAAACAGCTTGTCGAGCCCGAGGTCCGCGACGATCGCGAACCTGCCCGACGGGTCGACGTTGATCGAATGGGGGTGGGCGGACTCCTGGCGCGAACGGTCGGGTCCCGAGCCCGAATGGCGGACAAGGCACGTGCGTTCCCCGACCGTCGCGTCCCCAAGGATGGGAAACACTTCGACGTAATGGGCGCCGTAGTCGGCCGTCAGGACGCACCTGCCCGACGGATCCACGCTGATGTGGCAGGATTCCTCGCCGCCGGCGACCCGTTCGCCGGCGGGTGTCAGCGCCCCCGAGGCGGCATCGACGGCGTACGTCTCGATCGCCTCGACGGGGCCGCCGGGCCCCGGGACCTCGGCGAGCGAATAGAGGTGCATCTTGTCCGGGGCGAACGCGAAGAAGACCGAGTTGGACTTGTCCGCGACGCGGACGGACGGCGAGAGCGAACCGGAATCCTGGTCGAGCTTCGACAGGTAGATCCCGCGGCGGGCATCGGTCGCCGAGGTTCCGAAATAAACCCAGCAGGCGGCGTCGCTCGCGCGCACCGTCGCCGCCGCGGTCATGAGCATTCCGAATCCGAGCGCCGCGAGGGTGGGGTGCATGGGCAGACAATGGTTGCCTCCGCGCAGGCCTGCAATTGATAATGGGGACTCATGAGGTTTTCGGAACGCATCGCATCCCGGCTCCGCCTGCCGCTCCTCGCGGCATGCCTGCTGGCATCCGTCGCGTCGCGGGCCGCCGATCCCGCTCCCGCGCCGGCGCCGATCCCATCCATGAAGCTCAACGACGGGCGGGTGCTCCACAACGTCCGGGTCAAGTCGAACGAGCCGAACAGCCTCGTGGTGCTCGCGGACGAGGGGTTTCTGAAGATCGCCAAGTCCAACCTTCCCAAGGAGGTCGCCGACGCCTATCCGGCAAAGGCGGACGCGGCGGCCGGCCCGGACATGGTGATGCAGCCGTTCAATCCCAATCCTTCCGACGGGGGACCCGGCCAGCCAGCCCCCCCGAGGTCGAAGCCCAAGCCGAGCCCGACGCCCAGGGCCTCCAGCACGGTGAACAGGGGGTGCACGATCGTGAGCTTCCAGGCCAAGGCATTCCAGAACGCCCTCGGATGCGCCGAGATCGTCATCCGCAACGACACGGACGCGGTTGCCGCGATCAGCCCCGGCGAGATCGTCTGCGTGACGACCACGGGGCTCCGGTACGCCGGCAGGAACTTTGTCACCGACGGGGACACCCCCAGCGTCAAGCGGCAGGAGATCGTTCCGGCCCGCGGCGACGTGACCGACATCATCACCTTCACCAACGACGCCCTGGATATCTCGTACGTGCAGTGGGCACGGTGAGGTTTTGGTTGATTTCCCGGTAGGCGGCCTTTCTAATCTCCCCTTTCAACTACGCCTGCCCCCGATTTTCGGGGTCCCAGGGGGAACGAAACCATGAAAAATCCGCTCATCCTCAAAGTCGCCACGCGCGCCCAGACCGGCCGCAGCGCCTCGCGCCGCCTGCGCAAGGTCAACCGCATCCCCGCAATCCTCTACGGGAAGCATTCGGACCCCGAGAAGCTCTCCGTCGAGGTGCCCGAGTTCACCCGACTGCTCAAGTCGGTCGCCGGCCGCGCGCTCCTGATCGAGCTCGATCGCGAGGGCAAGGCCGAGAGGGCGCTCTCCTTCCTGCAGGAGGTCCAGCGCGACCCGATCACCGACCGCTTCCTCCATGTCGACCTCCACGAGGTCAAGCCGGAGGAGAAGTTCGAGATCCGGGTGCCGGTCCGCGTCACCGGCGAGTCGTTCGGCGTCAAGAACCAGAGCGGCGTCCTCGAGATCGCCTCCCACGTCCTGCGCGTCCGGTGCCTTCCCAAGGACCTGCCCGAGGCGGTCGAGATCGACGTCACGGCGCTCAACGTGGGCGAGACGATCAAGGTCGGCGAGTTGAAGCCGATCGACGGGGTCGTGTTCCTTGACGACAAGGGCCAGCCCGTCGTCGCCTGCGTCGAGCCGGTCGCGGAGATCGTGCAGGAGGTGGCCGTCGTCGAGGCGGCCGCGGAGGGCGCCGCAGCCGTGCCCGCCACCGGGGACGCCGCAGCCGCGGCTCCCGCGGGCGACGCCAAGGCCGGCGCAGGCGACGGGAAGGCCGCGGCTCCGGGGGGCGACAAGAAGGCAGCCGCCCCCGCGGGCGACAAGAAGGCCGGGGCTCCGGCCACCGGCGACAAGAAGTCCGCGCCCGCGAAGAAGTGATTTTCCCCGCCGGCGATCCGATCGCCGGCCGTTCTTTGAGTCATGTCCATCTCGCTTGTCGCAGGCCTGGGTAATCCCGGCCGCGACTACGAGCTCACCCGCCACAACCTGGGATGGGTCGCCGTCGACGCGTATGCTTCGAAGCACGGCCTCCCCTGGAAGAACGCCCCGGATTTTGAGTCGGTGGTCGCCCGCAGGGACCTCGGTCCCGGCCGGACCCTGTGGCTCGTCAAGCCGCAGACCTTCATGAACGCCAGCGGCCGGGCGGTATCCGCGCTCGCCCGGTACCACAGGATAGCCCCCGAGGAGGTCGCCGCCGTCTACGACGACGTCACGATCGACCTGGGCCTCGTGAAGGTGTCCGTCTCGGGCAGCGATGCCGGCCATAACGGCGTCGCCAGCCTCCTCGAGCACCTCGGAAGCGGCTTTGCCCGGCTTCGGCTGGGGTCCGGCCCCAAGGAGCCCCCGGAAATGGACATCAAGGACTTCGTGCTCGCCCGCTTTACCAAAGATCAACTCAACCTAATCCAACAAAAGACAGACACCTACGTTCAAGGCCTGGAGCTTCTGCTCGCAGGCGGCCCCGACCGGGCGATGAACCAGCTCAACCGAAGAGACCCTCCATGAGTATTCCGACCAAACGCAATTACCGCGCCACCTTCATCCTGGACAACCGGGGCAAGCAGGAGACCGTCGACCAGATCGTCGACGGCGTGAAGAAGGAGATCGCCGCGATCCACGGCGACGTCACCGGCGTCGAGAACATCGGCAAGAAGGACTTTGCACGGGTCACCGACCGCAAGTTCACCGGCGCCGCCTACGTCCACGTCAATTTCAGCGCGCCACCCGAGGGGCCCGCGCAGCTGCGCGAGCGCCTCCGGCTCAACGGCAGCGTCTACCGCACCTTCGTCCAGGAGGTTTAAATCCCATGGCGAACTTCAACAAAGTCTTCCTGATGGGAAACCTGACGCGGGATCCCGAGATGCGCGTCACCCCCAAGGGCACGGCGATCTGCCAGTTCGGGCTGGCGATCAGCCGCTCGTGGAAGGATGAGAGCGGCCAGACCCGCGAGGAGACCGCGTTTGTCGACATCGAGGCCTGGGGCAAGCAGGGCGAGGTCATCTCGAAGTACTGCACCAAGGGCCGCCCCCTCTTCGTCGAGGGTCGGCTGAAGTTCGACCAGTGGGAGGACAAGACCTCCGGCCAGAAGCGCAGCAAGCTCAAGGTCGTCCTCGAGAATTTCCAGTTCATCGGAGGCCGGGGCGACGGCGCCCCGGGCGCGGGAGGTCCGGGCCAGGGCGGCGGCGATGCCGCTGAACCCGCGACCGGCGAGGCTCCGCCCGCCTCTAGGGGGCCCGCGCGGGCCCCCTCCGTCCCCAAGGACGCCGCCGACGAGGACGTGCCGTTCTAAAATTACCTAATTGTAGGTGTAAAGAATTGGTTGGGGAGACGTATGCAGATGAGATGCCTTGGCCGGCTCCGAGACAGGAGCCATAAGGCTTGCCGCAGGAGCCGGCCCGGGGCAGGAAGAGCCCGTGACCCGTGCTTAGCGTGCTTTGAATTGCCTAAAGGGACGCCGGAGGCCAAATGTTCACCGAGCGTCCATGGCCAAGACGGTGTTTCACCACTCCCTTTCGCTGGTTGTCACTCTAGCGTGGGCGCCGATTCTCCTCACGGAAGCAACGGCGCAGCCGGCGCAGGCGTATGAACCTTATGTTGAAACCACCAAGGCATGGGGACCGGATGGGCTCGTCGACAAGCCGATCCCAACGATCACCTTTGCCGGTCCGTGGCAGAGCCGGGCCTCCTTCTTTGGGCGCAAGGAAATCCGGGTCGTTTCCCTGGTCGACACCGCTGACGCCGAGGTTGATGAGGTAAATGGCAACGCGGACATATCGGCCTCAATGCCCTGGAGGACGGTTGTGCAACTGATGGATATGCACGACCTGTCTGTTGCGCTCGTTCCCCGTGACCTCGACCGGAAAGTTGGGGGACACGGTGGCCGCAAACGATCACGGTAGGTGCCCCAGCACGGGTCCCTTCATCAACATCATCAACAATTCCGAGGCCTACTATTCGTCCGCCCTCATCGCGAAGGTGAGGAGGCATGTGGACCCCGAGGAGGGCTATTTCCTCATGGTGCCGGGCGATTTCAACAGCCTCGCGGTCGTGAACAAGGTCAACGTGGCGCTTGTCAGGAACGGGCACGTCAGACGCGTGACGGCGGTGATGCCGGCGGACGAATACCCGGCCTATTTCGCTGCAAACGTGCTGGGGGCTTCGGTCGCCCTGACGGGCGGCGGCTCTAGTATTCCGGTTCCACCGGCCGTGGCGCTTCACGAGGCCGTGCTCTACGCGCCAAGGTATGACGTTGCTAGGTCAGTTTCATGGCTCTCGACGGACATGCCCCTGTCCCGCAAAGCGCGCCTTGTCCCGTGGGACACAAAGGGTAGGACATGGTTCGCGGACATACTGGGATGGTGCGTGCTGCACCTTCCATGGGGCGCCGGTTTAAGGAGGTACGTGGCCGACCCCCTTTTTTATTTCTTCAGCCCGGTTGTCCGCCTTAATTTCGCGCTCAGCGGGGGCGCGGGCTACGTCCTGGATCTGGACCCCACAACCCATGCCGACTACGCCACCCAGGAGTATTATGTTCCCACCGACAAGTTCGGGGCATTTCGCGCCACGCTGGCCGCCGTCATCGCAAGGTATCGGGTCGATGCTCTGAACGTCACCGTGCAGTACTCGCCCGCGGAGACGGGCTCGATGATGCCTTGGGCCAAGACCAACGTTTTCGCCTTCTGCGTCACCTACAGAAAGTCCGGCGACCCCACAACGTGGTCCCAAGAACTGATAGACGATGCGATCGCGCTCGGGGGCTCATTCGACCTTGCCTCGCAGATGGATATCGCGAGCACGGACGAGATTCTCGCGGCCTATCCCGGCACGACCGATTTCCTTGCTCATAAGTTCCGATACGACAATTTGTACCGCTTTCACAATGCGCTCGTCGATAAGCTGTGCCCGGTCGAGTTCTACAATGCGGCCGAGGACGTTCGCAGGGGCAACATCGAGCGCGAGGATGCCCTGTTCAAGAGCTTCGTGGATCTGAAGGCAGAGGCGCACCAAATCGACCTCTATCACCTGACCGGAGTGAAGAGCCTCTCGGAGATCCCGGAGCGCCGCATCCTGCTTGGAAGGATCTCCAAGGCCAACGAAGCGCTCTTGGAGGCCTATCAGGCCGACATGAAAACGGAATTGCAGGTCTCCGACTTAAAGGCGCGGCACATACCGGACTATCTGGTGCGGGCCTTCGAGCGGGAGTGATCCCTCTTGGACAACGGAATTGAGCCCTATGAGATCGACATCAGGACGACGGACCAGCGGTGCAATGAGCTGGCGGGCGCAATGCTGGACCTGGCGGAGCGCAACTGGGGCCGCTGGCGTGGGGACCCAGCCGGGGGTGCCCCGTCGTTCGACGACCCGATTGCCGCGGCCGCCTACCACGCGATGAGCGACGAGATCGCAAAAGCGGGTGAAAAGATGGATGGCGACATGAAGGCCATGGATCGGATACTTCCCATGGCGCGGTTCAATTTCCGATGATCGAGATAGAAACGCAGAATGTATCTCATTGAGGGATGCTTGAGCCTATTAAATCGGATTGGCGGGCTCTAATTCGAGCAGCCGGCGAACGTATACTTATGGCGCGATGTCGATTCTGATGCGTGCCGTTCGACTCAGAGGTGAAAGATTAAAATTCCCAATGAAAATAACGCCCAAGATGAAAGTCGTCCGGTTGAAGACACCGGGCAGCGCAAAGAACCTCCAATTGAGCGAGGAGGACCGTCTGGCCCCGAATCCGGGCGAGTTCCCTAATTGGAGTTCTTTCAGGATTTGCCGGTGAAGTGCTTTTACCTGCGTTGTTTTCCGCGCAAATCCGCGTCAGCGGCATTTCGGTTGGCAGCAAAGCCGATCGGGAAGACATGATCCGTGCGATATCTGTGAATCGCCTGAAACCCGTCATCGATCGCAGTTTCGGCCTCGAATCGATCACGGCAGCGTTCAAGCACTTCCAGGCACCAAATCACTTCGGGAAGATTATTCTCGAAATTTAATATTCGAGCAGCCGATCACGTGGGGGCATTGAGGAGCAATTCATCGTAACGGTCACGGGCACCCTCATCATATTGGTATCGCGCTCGTCACGCTCTTCGACAGTTCGAATGCATTCCGACGAATGGCAGGGTGCAGCGGGACCCGGATCTTTACGTTTTCAATCTTTGCAAATGTCAGCGTATCGGGATCACAAGATACTGAAGGGTATCGAGTAGTACACGATGTTTACACTTAACACGCAACATAGCCCTTTTGATCTAGGTGCGACGTCAGGCGATCGTATATCAGGCTGGGCGCTCGCCTTCGCCGGCCGCGGCGACATTGATCACGACGATGCCTACCTTCTGTCCTGACTCAACATACCGGTAGGCGTCCGCAATTTCCGCCAGAGGGTATTGCCGGTCGATGATCGCGCGAAATTGGCCCGCCTCCATGCGCCCTTTCAGGAAACCGACAAAACCGCCAATGCGCCCCGGCGCCGGAAGGACGACGCGGTGGTTGCGTGTGATGGCCGACCACATCGCGAGCACGATGTTCTGGCCCCAGGGGCCGAGATCTGTCGCGGCAAAGACACCGTCTGGCTTCAACAGCTTCCGGCACCGGAAAAATGAAGTCTTTCCCACCGCATCCACGACGGAATCGAAGGTCTTGCCGATGCGCGTGAAGTCACCGGCGGTGTAGTCGATGGCGCGGTCCGCGCCGAGGGATTTGACCAGCGCAAGATGCCGCGTTGCGACGACCGCCGTCACCGCGGCGCCGGAGGCCTTTGCAAGCTGCACCATCGCCGTTCCTATGGCGCCGGAGCCGCCGTAGACTAGGATTTCCTGCCCGGGCTTGACTCCGATCCTTTTCAAGACCGCGTTTGCGTAGAATGCGCCTTCGCAGACCACGGCCTCGTCAAACCGCATGCCCGCCGGCATTAGCGCGACCGCCCTCTCCGGGACGCTGACATATTCCGCATGGGCGCCATTGCTTCTTGTGGGGCACATGCCGAAAACGCGGTCGCCTGGACTGAATGAAATGATCCCGGAGCCCGCAGCCTCAACCTCTCCGGCGAAATCCAAGCCGAAGATCGCACGTCTGGGCCGGCGGATCCCGTAGAAAAAACGCGTGAAGAAGGGATGGGCCCGGAGCTCGCCGCAATCCGTCCGGCTGACCGTCGAGGCATGGACCCGGACCAAAATCTCGCCTTCTGCGGGCGCCGGCTTTGGTGCTTCGCGCACCTTCACCACGTCCGGTGACCCGTAGCGTATGACAACGGCCGCTTTCATGGGGCCTTGGCTACCTTGGGGGCAAATGAAAAGCCAACCTGAGGGTGATCGGTTGCCTGCACCATTTGAGGTGCGTGCGCACACTCGCCCACGCACCCGAGAGGGCTGCGAGAGGTCGGGGTTTCGCGCAGGCTGGCACCCTTGGGCCAAGGTCTAGGCTCGCTTCAGGAAGATCCCGGAAAAGGCGGCGCGAACCCTGCAAAAGACGATGATCCACAAAAGGGTCGCGACCGCGCCCGGCAGGATTCCGGCGGGGTTCATCAGCACATGGAAGAGCAGGATGTTGACGATGACGGGGGCGATGAGCGTGAGCGCCAGCGGCACGTAAAGGCCGACCAGGAAGAGGAACCCGCATAGGACCTGAAGCAAGAAGACGAAGGCGGCGTAATGGGAGGCCATGAGCACGTCCATGAACTGGCCGGCAAGGCCGGTGGGCGGTGCTCCCTGCGGTATGAAGTGGAAGAATCCGTTGAGTCCGAAAACCAGGAATATGACCCCAAGCAGGATGCGTGCGATGAGTGCTGCGATTTTCATGGGTGACTATTGGATTATGCGAGCACGTGCGCCTGCGCGCCATTGGGTGACCGCCCCCGCCGTTTCCCGACCGGTGCGCGAACATGCCTGATCGTATAGGTCATGGGGATTGAAATGGGGGGCGGGCCAGAATCTGCAACTCTTCGCTTCTTGGGAACCGGGACCGCCGCCCCGACGCATCCGACCCGGCGGCAGCCCGATGAAAGACGGATTTGAGGCGGCGGCCGCCTGTCAGTTGGAAAAGGACACTGCCTTCTGCTCGGCAAGGGGAACCATGCTTGAGCTGCTCAACGTCACGCTCTGCCTGTCTCCCACCTGGGTGATCGGCACGCGCCATTCGTAATACTCCCAGCTTTGGCCCACGAACTTTGTAGCCTTGGCGAAGATGAAGAAATCCTCGCCCGCGGGCACCACCATCGCGAATTGGCCGTCGGCGCCCGTCACGGAGCTGGCCAGCGGCTTGGGCAGGGTGACCCGGGTAAGGTTGGTGGAGAGCTCGTTGAGCGCGTCCATGCGGATGGCGTACACCTTCGCGCCGCCGAGCGGGACCTCCGAGCCGTCCTCCGTGGCGACGAGGACCGTTCCCTTGACCGCGACATCCGCGAGCTGGGATGCCGAGTCGGGCTTCTGGTTCTTGATCGCGTCGTCCCGCGCGGCCTTGACCGTCGTCCGGTCGGGCTCGGCGATGTAATTGTAGTAGATGGTGTCCGCGCCCCCCGTGTGCCTCACCGTCACGGATTCCTTCATCCAGCGCACCACGGTCACATTGTGGAGGACCGTGCCATTGGTGAGCTTCAAGGTCGACGGCATCGTGGGCACCGGGGTCGGGGTAGGCGTCGGGGTCGGCGCGGTTTCCGCCACGGCCGGGACTGCCGCCGCGGCGGCCGCCGGGGCCGGCGTAGGGGCGGGCGGGTCGGCAAGGAGCGGCAAGCTCAGGCTTGCCAGGAGCAGCAGGCGAAGGGGCTTGGTTCGCATAGCCCGACAGTCTGACCCGGAATCGTAAATTGTAAATACCAACGGAGAGGACCCCTCCCGCGCCCGCGGCCACAGGCTTCCGGGCGGGACGGCGGAATGTCCGGGCGTCGGCGCCATCAGCGGGCATGGGCCGTCCTCCAACCTCCTTGCCTTGGTAAGGCTTACACATCCCACGCGGGCGGCGGGCGGCCCTGCCCCCGAAAAAAGCGGCCCGCCCTGCCGGGCTCGGAGCCCGGATGCGGCATAATCGTTCCGAATGCGAGCGGCCGCGCCGCGCCGGGGAAATACTTCGTTGACACCCCCTCGCCGCTGCGGGATTTAGTTGGGTTTCCATACAGCCGTCCCTCCACCTTTTCTACCACCATGGCCCATAGCGAAGTACTCCTCGTCAAGCCCGTCGACGGCCTCGGCGGCGAAGGCGACCAAGTCAAGGTGCGCGCCGGCTACGCGCGCAATTTCCTCCTTCCCCGCGGCGTCGCCGTGCCCGTCACCGTGGCGAACGGCAAGCAGATCGCGGCCCTGAAGAAGCGCCGCGGCGAGCGCGAGGCCCACGAGCTCAGCGGAGCCCAGGAAATCGCGAAGAAGCTCGAGAAAACCAGCCTCGCGTTCGCGGTCACTACGGGCGAGGGCGGCAAGATGTTCGGCTCCGTCACCGCGGCCGACATCCACGAAAAGCTCGGGGCCGCCGGCTTCACCATCGAGCGCAAGCGGATCCACCTGCACACGCCGGTCAAGACGCTCGGAAAGCACACCGTCAAGGTGAAGCTCCACGACGACGTCTCGGTCGAGCTCTCCTTCGACATCGTCTCCGAGAATCCGATCGAGCCCTCGGCGGAGGAGAAGGCCGCCGAGGAAAAGAAGAACAGGAAGGTCGAGGCAAGGAGGTAGCCTCCCGGCTCCTTCGCCAACGATCGCCGAGTGCCGCCCGGTAGGGGGGCCCGGCCGACCCTCTGCATGGCCGACGAGAAGAGCACCCCCCCCCAGCGTTCCGGCGCGACGCCTGCGGGACGCGGGATGCCGCACAGCGTCGAGGCCGAGGAGTACCTGCTGTCCTGCTGCCTGATCGACGGCGCCGACGTCATGGCACGCTGCCTCGAGGCGCGGATTTCCCCCGAATCCTTCTTCACGGCCTCCCACGGGATCGTTTTCGAGAGGCTCCTGGACCTCTACAACCGCCAGGTCCCCATCGACGTCGCGGTCCTCGGGGAGGAGCTCAAGGCCGCGAAGCAGCTTGATGCGATCGGCGGCTACGCGTTCCTGACGCGCGTCAGCGGGAGCATCCCGACGACGGCGCAGGCGGGGTATTTCATCGACCGCGTGCGCGAGCAGCACCTGCTGCGCGAGATCATCCGCTCGGCGACGGGGGCCGTCGAGGACTGCTTCAACTTCAGCGGGGGCATCGACGAATTCGTGGACCAGATCGAGGCGAGGATCTTCGCCGTCACCCAGAGCCGGGTGAGCGAGGGCGCAAAGCACATGCGCGTGCCCACCAAGGAGGCGATGAACGTCATCCACAAGATGATGATGAAGAAGGGCGAGATGACCGGCGTGCCGTCGGGATTCACCGACCTCGACCATCTCACGTTCGGGTTCCAGCGGCAGGAGATGATCGTTCTGGCGGCGCGCCCCTCCATGGGAAAGACGTCCTTCGCCCTGAACATCGCGGAGGCCGCGACCATTCCGAAGCGGGGCCAGCCCTTTCCGACCCTCATCTTCTCCCTCGAGATGAGCGGGTCGCAGCTGGCGCTTCGCATGCTCTGCTCCCGAGCCCGGGTCAACATGGTGAGGCTCCGCAACGAGGTGCTCTCAAAGGACGGGGACGAGCAGCAGAAGCTGTTGGCCGCCGCGGATGAATTCTCGAAGGCCCCGCTCTTCATCGATGACTCAAGTAACATGTCGATCATGCAGTTGCGAGCGAAGGCCAGGCGGGTCCATGCCCGGGCGAAGCTCGGCATGATCATCGTCGACTACCTCCAGCTCCTCAGCCCGACCGACTCCAGGGTGCCCCGGGAGCAGCAGGTGGCGGAGGCGTCGCGCGGATTAAAAGCGCTCGCGAAGGAACTTGATGTCCCGGTCGTTGTATTAAGTCAGCTGAACCGCTCCTCCGAGAAGGAAAACCGCGTGCCCAGACTTGCCGACCTGCGCGAATCCGGATCGATCGAGCAGGACGCAGACGTAGTGCTCATGCTTGCCCGACCCAAGGACGCCCCGGACGAAAAATTTCAGGTAGCAGCCGAATCGATGGAGTTAATCGTTGCCAAGCAACGAAACGGACCCGTAGGAGAACAGAAGCTGACTTTCCTGAAGGACTTCACGCGATTTGAAAACTATACCCCGTAACCCTGTGAATAGCAGGGTCCTGCAAATTTTTGTTGCCGTTTCAGTGCTCGCGGGCGCGGGGATGTGCCGCCTGGGAGCGCAGGCGGCCGGGTCGGTGGGGGAACCGGGGGGGAACGCGCCGGCCTACAAGGTGGGCACGGTGACGGTCAAGTTCGTGGGCACGGCCAACGTCAACGAGCAGGTCGTCCGCGCCAACATCCAGGTCCGCGAGGGGGGCGACCTCGACGAGACGATGCTCGATAGGGACATCCGGGCGCTCTACAAGACGGGACTCTTCGAATTCATAGAGATCAAGCGGGAGGCCGTCGACGCGCGCACGTTCAACCTCGTCTTCGAGGTGACGCCGAAATACCGCGTGTTCGCCGTCAAGTACGAGGGGAACAAGCAGGTCAAGACCCACCGGCTCGAGAAGGAGGTCAAGACCGTGCCCAACACGGCGCTCGACGAGCGCCAGGTGAAGGACGACTCGGAGAAGCTCAAGGATTACTACCAGAAGGAGGGTTTCAACCAGGTCTCGGTGAGCTACACGATCGCCCGTGACAGGGCGACGGGCCTGGGCACGATCACCTTCAAGATCAGGGAGGGCAAGAAGGTGAAGATCAAGCAGATCAGGTTCGCCGGCAACGCCCACATCAAGGCCAAGGTCCTCAGGCGGCAGATGGACACGAAGAAATGGTGGATGTTCTCCTGGCTCACCGACACCGGCCGCTTCAAGGACGACGATTTCCAGGACGACCTGGACAAGCTCAGGGACTTCTACCGGGAGCACGGCTACCTCGACGTGGAGATCCCCGAGGACAAGATCGTCTTCGCCTATCCCAAGCCGGACAGCCTCGTCATCACGATCTCGGTCACCGAGGGCCGCCAGTACAAGATCGGGGAGATCACGATCACGGGCAACAAGCTGCATTCCACGCTGCTTCTGAAGCGCGTCGCGTCGATCTACGCGAGGCCCGGCGGCGTGTTCTCGCCGTCAAGGATCGACAAGGCCGTCGAGCGCCTGGAGGACTACTACGGCAAGGACGGATACCTCGACACGCGCGTCCATGTCACCCGCAGGCCCAACCTGGCGACGAACGACATCGACCTCGAGTTCAAGATCGACGAGAGCGAGAAGTTCAACGTCGAGTCGATCCAGATCGAGGGCAACACGAAGACGAAGAGCGTCGTGATCATCCGCGAGCTGGTCCTGGGCCCGGGCGACGTGTTCGACACCGTGCGGATGAAGATCAGCAAGAACAGGCTCGAGAACACGAGGTTCTTCGACGACGTCGAGATCGAGCCGGAGGACACCAACATCCCGGGCAGGCGCGACATGCGCGTCACGGTCAAGGAGGGGCGGACGGGAACCTTCACGTTCGGCGCGGGCTACAGCTCGCTCGAGCGGGCGACCGTCTTCGCGCAGATCCAGCAGACCAACTTCGACCTGTTCAACAGGCGCTCGCTCTTCCAGGGCGACGGCGAGAAGTTCAGCATCAAGGTGTCGATCGGGGAGCTCTCCAACGAGGCGGTCATCAGCTTCGAGGAGCCCTACCTGTTCCAGAAGACGCTCGGCCTCGGGTTCAGCCTGTTCCGCGAGCAGTCCTCCTACGTCAGCACGTACTACCAGGAGCTCCAGGAGGGCGGCTACGTCAACCTGCGCAAGCCCATCCTCGGGCTGCTGCAGGGCATCCTGACCTACCAGTACGAGATCGTTAACATCTATGACGTGAGCCCCTCGGCCTCGCTCCTGATCCAGCAGTACGGGGGCCTCCACGACATCTCCTCCCTCAGCTTCGAGGTCATACGCGACACGCGCGACAAGATCGTGAGCCCGACGTCCGGAAACCGCATCGACTTCACGACGACGGTCGCCGGCGGCCCGCTCGGCGGAACGGACAGCTTCTACAAGTTTGAATTCCACGGCTCGCAGAACTTCAAGGTGTTCGACACCCAGACGCAGGTCCTCGAGCTCGTCGCCTACGGCGGCGTCATCGAGAACTACGGCGGCTTCGCGGCGCTGCCGTACTACGACGCGTTCTACCTGGGCGGCCCGCAGACCCTGCGCGGATTCCAGTACAACGAGGTGAGCCCGCGCGACGAGTTCGGGGAGCCGATAGGCGGCAAGACCTACGGCATGTTCACGGCCGAGTACTCGGTGGAGATCGTGGACCCGATCCGGGCCGCGATCTTCTACGATGTCGGCTTCGTCAACGGGCCCGCGTTCGACTTCAACCCGGGCGGATACAACGACGACTTCGGCTTCGGCCTGAGACTGATGGTCGCCGGGTCCCCGCTGAGCCTGGACTACGGGATCCCCATCAAGGGCGACTCCTTCAACAAGCAGGGCGGCCAGTTCAATTTTTCGTTTGGCACGCGCTTCTAAATCCGATCTGATCGTCCTTTCACTCCCTGCGATATCAACCCATGAAGAAACCCATTCAGTCCATCCTCGCCGTCGCGGCGATCGCCCTATCCGCGCTGTCGACCCACGCCCAGACGGCCCCCAAGATCCTCGTGGTGGATCTTGCCAAGATTTTCGACAACCACTACAAGACGCAGGAGCAGCAGGCGAAGCTTCAGGCCGACGAGGCCAAGGCGCAGGACCAGCTGGCCCAGATCACCAAGGAGGGCAACGCGTTGGTGGAGCAGTTCAAGGACCTCGACGAGCAGTCCAAGAACCCCACCGCGACCGCCGAGGCCAAGGCGAAGGCGCAGGGCGAGGCCCAGAAGAAGTACGACGAGATCCAGCAGAAGCGCAGCGAGCAGAATTCGTTCGTCCAGAACACCCAGAGCACCCTCCGGCAGCGCTTCCAGACCTTTAAGACCTTGATGATCGAGGAGATCTCGAAGGTCGCGGTCGAGATCGCCAAGAAGAAGGGTGCCACGTTCCTCCTGGACAAGTCGGGCCCGACCCTCGTCGGCGTGTCCAACATCCTCTATTTCGACCCGAGCCTCGACATCACCGACGAGGTGATGGCCGAGATCAACAAGGACCGCCCGGCCGTGACGCCGACCCCGGTCAGCGCAACGGCGCCGGCCACCGGCGACATGCCGAAGATCACCGTCCCCGGCATAGCGCCGAGCAAGTAAGGCGGGGCCGGAGGCCTTTGAACTCAGGTTGAACCCCGCTTGCGTTGAGCAGGCGGGGTTCTTTGTGTATAGCCCATGCAGGTTTCCTTCACCCAGGCTGAAGTCGCGGCGATCGCCTGCCCGAGCAGGACCACCGGCGCCACGACGGAGACGATCCGCGGGATCGCCTCGCTCGGCTCGGCGGTGCCGGGCGACATCTCGTTCCTGGGCAATCCGAAGTACAAGTCGTCCGTGGCCTCGACGCGCGCCTCGATCGTCCTCCTGCCGCCCGACTACGCGGGCAAGCCGGGGCCGAACCAGGTGCACATGGCGGTCGACAATCCGTCGGTCGCCCTCGCGCGCCTGTGCTCGCGGATCGAGCAGTCCCTTTGGCCAAAGCCAAGGCCCGGCATCCACGCCTCCGCGGTGACAGCCCCGGACGCGTCCATCGCCGCCTCGGCGACCGTGGGCCCGATGTGCATCGTCGAGTCGGGGGCGACCGTCGGCGAAAGGGCCAACCTTGAGGCCCGGGTCTTCGTGGGAAGGGGCTCCCGCGTGGGCGAGGACTCCTGGCTCATGCCCGGCGTGATCGTCTCGGCCGAATGCACGATCGGGAAGCGGGTGAGGCTCCAGCCCGGCGTCGTGATCGGCGCGGACGGATTCGGGTACGAGTTCGTCCTGGGCCGGCACGAGAAGGTCCCCCAGGTCGGGACCGTGGTCATCGGGGACGACGTCGAGATCGGGGCCAATTCGACGATCGACCGTGCGCGCTTCGGCCGGACCGAGGTGGGAGAGGGCACCAAGATCGACAACCTCGTCCAGGTGGGCCACAACTGCGTGATCGGCCGGCACTGCATGATATGCGCCCAGTGCGGCTTTGCCGGGACGGTCACGCTGGGGGACTTTGTCGTCGTGGGAGGCCAGTGCGGCCTCGCCGGCCACCTGACGGTGGGAAGCGGGGTCAAGATCGGGGCCAAGTCCGGCGTGAAGGACGACATCCCGCCCAACACCTCGGTCTGGGGATCGCCCAGCATGCCGCTGCTCCTCGAGCAGAAGCTGACGGTCCTCAGGCACCGCCTGCCGGAGCTTTTCAAGCGCGTCGACGCCCTTGAACGGCATGCCGGGGCCGGGCCCGGCTAAGCGGCCGCGAGGACCGTCACCCGATCTCGTCCAGGCGAATGCAGGCGGCCTCGCGCGAGGGCCCGCAGGGCACCAGGGGAGGCACCCCCTCCCGGCACCGGTCGACGGCATACGCGCACCGGGGGTGGAACGCGCAGCCCGCGGGCGGGTTGATCGGGGAGGGCGGGTCGCCCGCCAGGACGATGCGCTTGCGGCCGCGCTCGACCCCGGGGTCGGGGACGGGGATGGCGCTCACGAGGGCGCGGGTGTAGGGATGGCGGGGCCGGTCGATCACGTCCTCGGCCGGCCCGAGCTCCACGATCTTGCCCAGGTACATCACGGCGACACGGTCCGAGATATGGCGCACCACCGAGAGATCGTGGGCGATGAAGATCAGGGCGAGTCCCATGTCCCGGCAGAGCTGGGACAGCAGGTTGAGGATCTGCGCCTGGATCGAGACGTCGAGGGCCGACACCGGCTCGTCGGCGACGATGATCTTCGGGCGCAGCGCGAGGGCGCGCGCGATGGCGATGCGCTGGCGCTGGCCGCCCGAGAACTCGTGGGGATATTTCTGCGCGAACCGCGGTGCGAGCCCGACGATCCTCATGAGCTCGTCGACGCGGCCCTGGACGTCCGCCGCGCCGCAGATCCGGTGGGCGATCAGCGGCTCCGCCAGCATCGCGTGGACCGTCATCCTCGGGTTGAGCGAGGCGTAGGGGTCCTGGAACACCATCTGGAGGTCGCGCCTGCAGGCCAGCATCTGCTCTCGCGTCGCCTCGCCCAGGTTGCGGCCGTTCAGGATGACCGACCCCCCGGTCGCGGGAATGATCTGGAGGATCGTGCGGGCGAGGGTGGACTTGCCGCAGCCGGACTCTCCCACCAGGCCGAGCACCTCGCCCTGCCGGACGGAGAGCGTCACGCCGTCGACGGCGCGCACCGCCCCCGTCTGCCTCTTCACAAGGAAGCCCCTGTGGACCGGGAAATAGGTCCTGACATCCCTGAGCTCCAGGATGTTCTCGCTCACGGCGCTCGGGGGGTGGTCAGGCATCCCAGTGGATTTCCCCGGCCCGCATCCGGGTGCAGGCGTGCGAGTGGCCGGGGGCCGCCTCGGCGAGCTCGGGGACCGAGGCGATGCAGGAGTCGTCCGCAAACCCGCAGCGGGGCGCGAACGCGCATCCCGGCATCGGCTTCGAGACGTCGGGCGGCAGGCCCGGGATGGTGAAGAGCTCGCGGCCCTTGGGCTGCAGGGCCGGGATCGAGCGCTGGAGCGCGCGCGTGTAGGGATGCAGCGGCGAACGGAAGAGGGTCTGCGCGTCGGCCTTCTCGACGATCCGGCCCGCGTACATCACCTGCACCCTGTCGCAGAGGCCCGCGACGACGCCGAGGTCGTGGGTCACGAAGATGACCGCCATCCCAAGCTCGCGCTGCAGCCTGCGGATCAGCTCGAGGATCTGGGCCTGGACCGTCACGTCGAGCGCGGTCGTGGGCTCGTCGGCGATGAGGAGCTCGGGCCGCGTGATGAGCGCCATCGCGATCATCACGCGCTGGCGCATCCCCCCCGAGAACTCATGGGGGTAGAAGTGGATCCGCTGCGCGGCGTCGTTTATCCCCACGGCCTCCATCATCTCGAGGGCCCTGCCGAGGGCCTCCTTTTTCGTGACATCCTCGTGGATCAGGAGCGGCTCGATGACCTGCTCCGAGATCCGCAGGTACGGGTTGAGCGAGGTCATCGGGTCCTGGAAAATCATGGACACGCGTTTGCCGCGGATCGACCGGGCCGCCCTGGGGCTGCAGCGAAGGAGGTCGACCCCGTCGAACACGGCCGAGCCGCCCTCGATCCTGCCGGGCGGCTGCGGGACCAGGCCCATGATCGAGTAGCACACGACCGACTTGCCCGACCCGGACTCGCCCACCATGCCGAGCGTCTCGCCCCGCTCGACGTTGAAGCTCACCCCGTCGACCGCGCGGTAGACGCCGTTCCTCGTGTGGAAATGCGTGCGCAGGTCGGTGACGGTCAGGAGCGGCATCGGCGGCGGCAGGATGCCCGGGTCAGCGGCGCAATGGCAAGTCTCCCACCGCGGCGACAACCGCCTCGGCAGGCAGGTCGGAGAGGGAGCCCCCGCCCGTGGGCGGGCAGCCGGGGGGCTGCAGGATCCGGTAGGCGGAGGCGTACACGGGGCCCGTCCGGATGGGATTGGTCGGGCCGAAGAGGCCGATCAGCGGCACGCCGAGCGCATTCGCCAGATGCATGCCCCCGGTGTCGTTCGCGACCAGCAGCCGGCACCCCATGAGTGCGTTCGCGAACTCGGCGAGGCTGGTGGCGCCGGCGAGGTTGGAAACCCGCGCGGGATCAAGGCCGGCGGCGATCGCGGCCGCGATCGCGGCGTCGCCGGGCGTGCCGAGCAGGACAAAGCGCTCGGCGGGGAACGCCTCGATGAGCCTGCGCCAGTGGCCGACGGGCCAGCGCTTGGAAGGATCGTTCTCCGATCCCGGGATGAGTCCTATCGGCCCCCCTGCGGCGTCCTCCGGCGCCCCGGCAAGCGAGGGCCGCGGGAACGGCGCGCAGTCGAGGGGGGCGTCGAGGCCGAAGTGCCGCAGGAAGCTGTCCCAGAGCTCGAGCTGGTGGTGGCGCCTCTCGTCGTAGCCGGCGGGGGGGCGGTACGCATGGGTGAGGAGCGGCCGGTGCCGCCCGGGCCTGAGTATCCCGAAGCGCTGGGGACAGCCCGCGAACAGGGCCTCAAGGTCCCCGCGGGCCGAGTTCGTGAGGAGGATCCACACGTCCGGATACGATGCCCGGAGTGCGGCGAAGTGCGCGAGATATCCCAGCCCGCGCTCGGGCAGCGGCCGGACCCTGTCGGCGAGGCCGAGGGACTCCAGGAGGGGCACGAAGGCGGCCCGCGCGAGGAGCGTGATCTCGGCGTCGGGGCGCGACTCGCGCACGGCCCGCAGCAGGGGGGCCGCCATCGCGACGTCCCCCAGCCAGTTCGGAAGGCGGACCCAGACGCGCGTGTTGCGGGGAAGCCGGGGGAGCCCGCGGGCGCGGAGGTCCGCGGCGACGAGGTTGCGCTTGGCCTCGAGGCGAAGCCGGCGGGAAGGGAGGTCCTGGTTTCTCCACCTGTCGTGCGCCCAGAGCCAGGAGGCGCAGAGCTCCTCGTCGGACATCGCCTCCTCGAGCCACCGGTTGAGGCAGAGGGTGGCGCCCACGGGGGTCCCGTCGCACGGGACCGGGTCGGACTCGAACGTGACGCGCCAGAACGCGGTCCGCCGGGGGTAGAACGTGCGCAGCTCCGCCCCGAATTTTGCGACGAGGAGCCCGGGGAGCTCCGTCGTGGAGCACACGCGGCCGAGGAGGAGCGTGAGGGCTCCCTGCTGGCCCGCGTTCTGGTCGAAGAGCACGCCGACGCAGCCCCTGCCGCGCAGGATCTCGAGCGCCTCGGCAAAGCCCTCGCGCCGGGAAAGGAGCCGCATGCCGTGGCGCTCGCGGGTGCGCTTCACGAAGGCGTCGGCCGACGCGTGGTCGAGCGGGCGGAAAATGATCCCGAATTCGGGGAGGGCGACCGGGCTGAGCAGCTTGAGCCAGGTCTGGCTTTCCCAGAGGGCGAGGTGGAGCGTGGCGAGGACGACCGGCCGGGGGCGCGCCGAGATCTCACGGGCAAACGCCTCGGTGGAGGGCCCGAGCCGCGCGATCTCCCGGATCCGGCGCTCCGAAAGGAAGGGGGCGGCCAGCGAAAGCATCGCCGTCTCGACCAGCCGGCGCGAGCTCTCGCGGGCGATCCGGCGGCGCCAGGCCCGCGGCCGGCCCGGGAACGCGTGGTGGAGGTTGGAGCGCAGGAGGCGCCGCCGGCGGGGGGCCAGCCAGAGGATCAGCTCGCCGCCGGCCGCGGCCGTCGCGCGCAGCGCCGGCTCGGGCGTCAGGGCGAGCAGCCGGCCTAGGATCTTGATGGCGGTCGGAATCAAGCGGTCATTGGCGGGGCGACGGGATTTGGCGTTTGCCCCCGCCCATGAAAGGCATGGAAAGTAACGCTCGCGCGTCAATGACCGAACTCCTTGTCATCAAACCCTCGTCCCTGGGCGACATCGTCCAGGGCCTGCAGGTCGCCACCTCGCTCAAGTCGCAGGTGGACGGCCTGCGCATCTCGTGGGTCGTGCGCGAGATGTTCGCGCCGATCGTCCGCTCGTGCGAGGCGGTGGATCGGGTGTTTGTCTTCGAGAGGAACGCGGGGGCGAAGGGCTTCCTCAGGCTGATGAGCGAGGTGCGGGCGACCAAGTTTGACTACGTCTTCGACATGCAGGGCCTGCTGAGGACGGGGCTGATGACCTCGCGCACGAGGGCCAAGCACAAGGTCGGGCGCAGCGATGCGAGGGAGTGGTCGGGGGTATTCTACGACGAGAGGGTCCCGCTCCCGCCGGACGGGCGCAGCAGCCACGCCCTCGACATCCTCCTGCGGTTCTGCCCGGTCCTCGGTGCAAAGCCCGAGCTGCGCGGGACGCTCAGGTTCCGCGAGGCCGACAGCCTCAGCCTCAGGTTTGCCGACGGTAGGGGAGGGAGCAGGCCGTACGTGCTCTTTCCCGACAGCCGGCGTCCGGACAAGAAGTGGGGAGGCTTCAAGCAGCTGACCGAGATGATCCTGAGGGAGGACCGGTCGCGCAAGGTGGTCTGGGCCGGGAACAACTTCCTGCCCGACAAGGGCGCTTTTCCCGCGGCGCAGTTCCTCAACCTCACGGGCAACACGAGCCTGGTCTCGCTCCCGGCCCTCGTGAAGCGGGCGGACTGGGTGGTGAGCAACGACAGCGGGCCCATGCACCTCGCCGCGGCGCTCGGCGTTCGCGTGTACGCGATCTTCGGGCCGAGCGACCCGCGCCTGTTCGGCCCCTATCCGGTGGGAGGGCCCCTGAACCACGTCATCCAGGCGCCGGTGGGCGACCTGAAGCTGCTCTCGGCGCGCGAGGTCTATGCGCGCTTCCAGAGGATACGGGGCCGTTGACGCGCCCGGGCCCCGACCCTAACAGACTCTGCCCATGCTCGACCCCAAACTGATCCGCGAGTCGCCCGAGCTCGTGCGCGCGGCGATCGCGAAGAAGCACCTCGCGGTGGACTTTGACGCGGTGCTCGCCGCCGACGCCGCATGGCGCGCCCAGCTGCAGGAGGTCGAGCGGCTGCGCGCGGTGCAGAAGGGGGCGAACGCGGCGATGGCGGCGCTGGCGAAGGGCTCGCCGGAATTCGCCGCCAGGCTGGCCGAGATGAGGTCGGTGTCCTCGCAGGTGAAGGAGAGGGAGGCGGGGCTGAAGGCGGCCGAGGAGACGTGCCGCGAGGCCATGCTGACGCTGCCCAACCTCCCGCACGCGAGCGTCCCGGAGGGCAGGACGCCCGAGGAGAACGTCGTGTATTCAACCCATGGAGACACAGCCGCCGCCGCGCCGGGCGCCGTCCCCCACTGGGACGTCCCGGGATTTGCGAGGCTCTTCGACTTCGAGCGCGGCTCGAAGGTGACCGGGGCCGGCTTCCCGTTCTTCATAGGGGACGGGGCGCGGCTGTCGAGGGCCCTCATCAACTTCTTCCTGGAGGAGGGCGCGCGCTCAGGGTACGTGGAGGTGTCGCCTCCGATCCTCGTCAACGCGGCGAGCGCGACGGCGACCGGGCAGCTCCCCGACAAGGAGGGGCAGATGTACGAGACGACTCCGGACCGCCTCTTCGCCATCCCGACGGCGGAGGTGCCGCTCACGAACTTCTACAGGGACGAGATCCTGGACGCGGAGGCCCTTCCCGTCCGCCGGTGCGCCTACACACCCTGCTTCCGGCGCGAGGCCGGCAGCTACGGCAAGGACGTCCGCGGGCTCAACCGGGTCCACCAGTTCGACAAGGTGGAGCTCCTCAAATGGGTGGCCCCGGCGACGAGCTATGACGAGCTCGAGGGCCTGCGGGGGGACGCGGAGCGTCTCCTCGTCAAGCTCGGGCTCCCGTACCGGATCCTTCTCATGTGCGGCGGCGAGCTGGGGTTCGCGCAATCCAAGAAGTACGACCTTGAGGTCTGGGCGGCCGGTCAGCGGCGCTGGCTCGAGGTGTCGAGCTGCTCGAATTTCGAGGCGTTCCAGGCGCGGCGCGCGCAGATCAGGAGCCGCTCGAGGGAGACGGGAAGGACGGAGCTCGTCCACACGCTCAATGGGTCCGCCCTCGCGGTTCCGAGGGTCCTGGCCGCGATCATCGAGAACAATATCGAGGCCGACGGCCGCGTGAGGATTCCGCCGGCCCTGGTCCCCCATTTCGGAAAGTCGCACCTGGCCTTCGCCTGAGCGACGCACAGGCTTCACCCGGATGAAAGCGCGCCGTCCCGTTGACTGGCCCTCGGCCGCGGCCGGCGTCGCGAGGCTCATTCCGCGCGACAGGCTGCACCCGGCCGTCCTCGGCTGGGCCGACGGCCGGCCGCGCGCGGAGCGGTGGGCGGTTGCGCTCTCCGGCGGAGCCGATTCGGTGGGTCTCCTGCTGCTCCTGTGGGCGCACTGGCCGGGGCGCCGCGCGAACCTGAGGGCGTTCCACTTCGACCACCGCCTGCGCGGCGCCGAGTCGGCGGCCGACGCGCGTTTCTGCGCGGGGGTGTGCTCGGCGCTGGGGGTGCCGCTGGTGTCCGGCATATGGGGGGCCGCCCGCGCCTCGCGGAGCGAGGCGACCGCCCGCGCCGCCCGCTTCGGGTTCATCGAGCGCGAGATGGCCGCGCGGCGCATGCGCGTGCTGTGGCTCGGCCACCAGCAGGACGACATCGCCGAGACCATGCTGATGAGGCTGGCCCGCGGGAGCGGCGGGGCCGGCCTGGCCGCGCCGAGGGCGATCCACGCGTTCGGGACCGTCCCCGGCGGCACCCGGGGACGTTTTCACGCGCGCCCGCTCCTCAGCGTCAAGAAGTCGGAGATTGTCCGCGCCCTGCGCGCGTCCGGCGCCGCGTGGCGCGAGGATTCAAGCAACGCGCGCGGCGCGCATTTCAGGAACCGGCTGCGGCTCGACGTCATCCCGCGCTGGATCCGGGCGGCGCAGAGGGACGCCCTCTCGGGCGCCGCGCTGTCGCGGGAGCTGCTGGAGGAGGATGACAGCGCCCTCGAGGCATGGGTGGATTTCCTCGGCCCCGTCGGGGACGACGGGTCGCTCAGCGTGGCAGGCCTGGCCGGCCGGCCCAGGGCGGTCGTTCGGCGGTCCCTGCATCGCTGGCTCCTCCTTCAGCCGCGCGCGGGCGAGCTTTCCCGCCAGGGATTTGACGCGCTGCTGCGCGCCGTGGAGAGGGGCGCGCCGGTCAGGCACAGCCTTGGGCCCGAAGGTTTTGCGGCGATCCGGGCGGGCCGCCTGCGATTCGAGCCCGGCCGCCGCGGCCGGACGCCTCATTGACTTATGGCGCGGAACAATCAACTTGGTTGCATAGTCATACCTATCTAGATGCCCGACAACGACACAAAGAAACCCCGCCGGCAGCTGAAGAACATCCCGCCCGACCGATTTCAGCCCAAGGTGCTCATTTTCTGGATCATCCTGGCTTTTGCCGTGGTGGCGCTGCTCTATTGGTCGCCCGCGATAGCGGTTTCCCCCTATCAGATGACCATCTACGAGGTGGTCACCCACGCGGAGGCCGGGGACATCAAGACGGGGATGATCCAGCCCGATCCTTCCGGCGGCCGTGACTGGGTCCTGATCACGGGCGAGCTGAACGACGCGACCCTGACCAACGAGAGGCATGCCAAGACCGCGCTGTTCAGGGCGTCGGGCCGGCTCACCGACTCGAACATGGAGCGGCTGCAGAAGACGAACAAGTTCATCGAGCGCCCGACGACGACCCTCCTGACCCAGATCGCGGCCCAGGTCATCCCGATCCTGATCATCATGGGCGTCCTCTACTTCCTGTTTGTCCGCCAGCTGCGCCAGGCGGGCCGTGGCGCCCTCAATTTCGGCAAGAGCCGGGCCAAGCTGCTGACGCGCGACCGCGACAAGGTCACCTTCGGCGACGTCGCGGGCTGCGACGAGGCCAAGGAGGAGGTCTCAGAGATCGTGGAATTCCTCAAGGACCCGAAGAAGTTCACGAAGATGGGCGGCCGGATCCCGAAGGGCATCCTCATGGTCGGGGCGCCCGGGACGGGCAAGACCCTCCTTGCGAAGGCCGTGGCCGGGGAGGCGGACGTCCCCTTCTTCAGCATCTCCGGTTCCGATTTCGTCGAGATGTTCGTCGGCGTCGGCGCTTCGCGGGTGCGCGACATGTTCGAGCAGGGCCGCAAAAGCGCGCCCTGCCTCATATTCATTGACGAGATCGACGCGGTGGGCCGCCAGCGGGGCGCGGGCCTCGGCGGGGGCAACGACGAGCGCGAGCAGACGCTCAACTCGCTCCTGGTCGAGATGGACGGTTTCGACACGACCGAGGGCGTCATCATCATCGCGGCGACGAACCGGCCCGATGTGCTGGACAGCGCGCTGCTGCGCCCCGGCCGCTTCGACCGCCAGATCTTCGTGGACCTGCCCGACATGATCGGCCGCGAGCAGATCCTGCGCGTGCATGCGCGCAAGCTGAGCCTCGGCGAGAACGTCGACCTTGGCGTCATCGCGAGGGGAACCCCGGGGCTGTCCGGCGCGGAGCTCGCCAACCTCCTGAACGAGGCGGCGCTGCTCGCCGCGCGCAGGAACCGGAAGAAGATCGACGCCCTGGACGTCGAGGAGGCACGCGAGAAGGTCCAGTTCGGCCGCGAGCGCCGCCGCCTCATGGACGACGAGGAAAAGAAGCTGACCGCCTATCACGAGGCCGGGCACGCGCTTGTCCAGGGCGTCCTGGACGACGGGCACATGCCCGTCCACAAGGTGACCATCATCCCGCGCGGACGGAGCCTTGGCAGCACGATGTTCATCCCGAAGAAGGACGTGCTCACGCAGGCGATGAAGAGGATGCTCAACCAGATCGCGATGGGGCTGGGCGGCCGGATCGCGGAGGAGCTCGTCATCGGCGACATCTCGAGCGGCGCGGCCGGCGACATAAAGCAGATCACCGCGCTCGCCCGCCACATGGTCTGCGACTGGGGCATGAGCCCGCTCGGCCCGATCGCGTACGGCGACAACCATGACACCGTTTTCCTCGGCCGCGACATCACCCGCACCGAGAATGTCTCCGAGGAGACCGCCCGCAGGATCGACGTCGAGATCCAGCGGATCATCACCGAGCAGTATGAACGGGCGAAGAAGATCGTGACCGAGAGGCGCTCGGCGCTGGACAAGATCGCCGCGGCTCTCCTTGAGCACGAGACGCTCGAGGGCAGGCACGTCCTGGAAATCCTCGAGTTCGGGGAGATCCGCTCCCCGATAGCGACGGCCTTTGTCGGCAAGACGGCCGAAAGGCCCGAGGAGAAGAAGCCGGCCGACAAGCAGGCCTCGACCGAGGACCTGGCCGCGGGCGGCCCCGCGCCGTCACCGACGCCGGCGTGAGCGGGCCCGGCGGGCTCCGCGCGCCGGTTTTACGGCTTGGATTTGCCGGGGGCTGCCCCAACATGGGCGGCTCCCCCCTATGAAGATCTGCTGCATTGGCGCCGGCTACGTCGGCGGCCCCACGATGGCGATGATCGCGCTCAAGGCGCCCGACATCGAGGTGAGGGTGGTGGACATGAACGCCTCGCGGATCGCCGCCTGGAGCTCGAACAGCCTGCCGATCTACGAGCCCGGGCTCGACGAGATCGTGAGGAAGACCCGCGGGAAGAACCTGCACTTCTCGACGGACGTCAAGGGGGCTATCGAGGCGGCCGACATCGTGTTCGTGGCCGTCAACACGCCGACGAAGAGCTACGGGGTCGGGGCGGGCCGCGCCGCCGACCTGCGCTTCATCGAGTCCGTCGCCAGGACGATCGCGGAATGCGCGAACGGCCCGAAGATCATCGTCGAGAAGTCCACGATCCCGGTGAAGACGGCCGAGACGATCAAGGACATCCTCGCCGCCAACGGGCGCGGCATAAAGTTCCAGGTGCTCTCGAACCCCGAGTTCCTCGCGGAGGGCACCGCCGTCGCCGACCTCCTGAACCCGGACCGGGTGCTGATCGGCGGCGAGCGGACGCGGGACGGCGCCGCCGCGGTCAAGAAGCTGGTCGAGGTCTACGCGCGATGGGTCCCGAGCGAGCGGATCATCACGACCAACCTCTGGTCGTCCGAGCTCTCTAAGCTCGTCGCCAACGCGTTCCTCGCCCAGCGGATCTCGTCGATCAACTCGATCTCGGCACTCTGCGAGGCGACCGGCGCGGACGTGGACGAGGTGGCCAACGCGATTGGCAGGGACTCCCGCATCGGCCCAAAGTTCCTCAAGGCGTCGGTGGGCTTCGGCGGATCGTGCTTCCAGAAGGACATCCTCAACCTCGTCTACCTCTGCGAGCACTTCTCGCTGCCCGAGGTCGCCGCGTACTGGGAGGGCGTCGTCCGGATGAACGACTGGCAGAAGCACCGGTTCACGACGCGGATCGTGCGCGCGCTCTACAATTCCGTCGCCGACAAGAAGATCGCGGTGCTGGGGTTCGCCTTCAAGAAGGACACGAACGACACCCGCGAGTCGGCCGCGATCTTCGTGTGCCGCGACCTCATCGCCGAGCAGGCCCGGGTCACCGTGTACGACCCAAAGGTGCCGGCGGACGAGATACGGCGCGACGTGCTCGGCAAGGGCGTCGACAACCCCCGGCTGACGGTCGCGACGAGCGCCTACAAGGCCGCGCAGGGCGCGCACGCCCTGGCGATCACGACGGAATGGGACGAGTTCAAGTCGCTCGACTTCGCGCGGATCTATGCGTCGATGTCCAAGCCGGCGTTCATCTTCGACGGCCGGAACATCCTCGACCTCCAGAAGCTCAAGAACATCGGTTTCAGGGCCTCCGGGATCGGCAAGTAGGGGCGGCCCTCAGGTCCCGAGCGCCGTCCTGTAGACGCGCGGCACCCGCTTTGTCACCGAGCAGAGGGTCTCCCAGGGTATTGTGTCCGCCCAGCGGCTGAACTCGCCGACCGAGATCTCGGCGCCCCCCTGCCTCCCGATGAGCACGGCCTCGTCGCCGCAGGCGACGCCCCCGACGTCCGTCGTGTCGACGACCGTCTGGTCCATCGTGACGCGCCCGAGCACCGGGCACCGGACGCCGTGGATCAGCACGCTCGCGCGGTTGCTCACCGAGCGCGGGATCCCGTCCCCGTAGCCGGCGCACAGGACGGCCACCTTCGAATCGCGCGCGAGCACTCGGGTGCGCCCATAGCTGACGGTCGTGCCCGCGGGAAGGCGCTTCACGATGCCGACCCGCGTCCGGAAGCTGAACACGGGCTCGGTCCTGACCTGGGACAGGAACGATCCGGGGTGGGGCAGGACGCCGAACTGGAGGAGCCCGACCCGGACGGCGTTGAACGGGCTCCTTCCGGGCATGGTCTCCAGGGCCGCGCTGTTGTCCGCGTGGATGTAGAGGCGTTCCGGCGCGGGGCCGGCCGGGCCGAGGGCGCCGAGCGCCGCGAGGAACCGGCGCCGCTGCTCCTGCGTGAACGCGGGGTCGTCGTCGGGGCTGGCGAAGTGCGTGAAGACGCCGGCGAGGCGAAGGTGGGGGGAGGCCGCGATGAGCCCCGCCATCGCCGGGGCCTCCTCGTGCCACACGCCGAGGCGCCCCATGCCCGTGTCGATCTTGAGGTGGACCGAGATCGGGCGCCCGGCGGCGCGGCCGGCCGCGTCGAGCCGGGACACCTCGTCCTGCGTCGACACGGTGACGGCTAGGTCGTACTCGGCCACGTACCTGTCCTCCTCGGGGAGCAGCGGGCCGAGCACGAGGATCGGCCAGCCCGGGCCGAGCTCGCGCAGCTGGGCGGCCTCCGTGATGTTGGCGACCGCGAACAGGTCGGCCCCCGCGTGCATCAGCCTGGCGGCGACCTGCTGGAGGCCGTGCCCGTAGGCGTCGGCCTTGACGACCGCGACATAGCGGATGTGCGCCGGGAGCGACGCGCGGATGAGGCGCAGGTTGCGCTCGAGCGCCGCGAGGTCGATCTCGGCCCAGCAGCGCAGCGGCAGCGATGCGTCGCGCGGGTTCATGGGGCCCGGTGGATCCGCGGCGTCCATTTCGCGTAGGTGGGCTCCTGGTGGAGGAACGCGTCGGGGGCCTCCGTCGCGCGGAACAGGTCCGCGTCCGCCACAGCCGGAAGGGCGAGGAGCGAGGCGAGGTCGTAGGGCGTCAGGGTGGTGCCGGGGGGCAGGGCATCCCAGTGCCTGAATCCCTCGGGCATCACGAGCTCGCCCGAAAGCTCGGACGCGGGATATCGCGCGGGGCTGCCGCCTTCCGCCACATGGTGCCAGAGGCCGCGGCGCGCGTCGGCGACGACGCCGACTCCGGGGCGCCCCAGCGCCCGGGCGACGACGGCCAGGGCGAAGTACCCGAACATGGGCCTCGGCCCGAGGACGTTCCACGTGCGCAGGGCCATGGCCGACGTGCGGACGCCCAGGATCGACCCCGGTCCCTCGCAGAAGGCGAACGCGCCGATTGCGCCCACGGCGACGTCCAGTTCGCCGAGGCATTCGAAGACGCCGACTCCGGCCTCGTCGGCGCGGGCGGACCAGCGGGGCGGCGCGCCGGCATCCAGGAGGCCGACCTGGATCCTCGCCGACGCGGCGTCGATCAGGAGCAGCGGCGAATGCTCCCGGAGAATCTGGCAGAGGCTTGGCATGGCGCGGGTTCACCAAACGGGCCGGGAGGCGGGCCCGCAAGCCGGTTCAGGGGCACTCCGGCATTGACCCGTCCCCGCCGAAACCCACGATGGACCTTTGCCTTATCGGCAGTGCCATAACCTCATCAGCGCCTTGAACGTCCAACTGAACCCCCTCTCCGAAACCCGCAAGAACCTCGTCGTCACCCTCGACAAGGAGGAGGTCGACGCCGAGCACCAGGCGGTGCTGGCCGAGTACGTCCGCGTCGCCCGGCTCCCCGGATTCCGCCCGGGCAAGGCGCCCGCCACCATGGTGGTCAAGCGGTTCGCGAAGGAGATCACCGAGGAGTTCAAGCAGAAGCTGGTGTCGAAGGCCTACCGCGGCGCCCTGGAAAAGGAGAAGCTGGAGGTGCTCAACGTCGTGAACGTCGAGGAGGGCACGATCGCGCCGGGGAGCCCCGCGGCGGTCACGGTCACGGTGGACGTGAGGCCGGACTTCACGCTGCCCGACTACATCGGGCTGCCGACGCAGGGGGCGCCCGTCGAGCCGACCGACGCCGAGATCGACGGCGTCATCGAGGCGCTTCGCTCCGAGGGGGCCGATTTCAAGCCCGTCGAGCGCCCCGCCAGGAAGGGCGACTACGTTAAGCTGGCCTACGAGGGCTCGACGGAGGGAAGGCCGATCGCGGAGGTGGCGGGCGACAAGCAGCTCTACGCGAGGGTCCCCCAGACGTGGGAGGAGGTCGAGGGCGCGAACGAGGGGATCATCCCCGGCCTCGGCGGCCACCTGGCGGGCGTCGAGAAGGGCGCCAGGAAAAGCGTCGCCATCTCCTTTCCGGCGAATTTCCAGCCGGTGCCCGCGCTTGCGGGCAAGACCGCGGACTACGCGCTCGACATCCAGGAGGTGCGCGAGCGGATCCTTCCCGAGATGAACGCCGAGTTCTTCAAGGCCCACCAGGTGGACGACCTCGAGGGGCTGAGAAGCCAGGTCCGCTCCAACCTGAGGCTCCAGAAGGAGCACCGGAACCGCGCGGCCCAGAGGAGCCAGGTGACCCAGGCCCTGGCCGACCGGGTCTCCTTCGAGCCGCCGGGCAGCCTGGTCGAGGCGGAGACGCAGAGCGTGCTGCGCCAGTTCATCCAGGAGAACATGCGCCGGGGGATCGCCCCCGAGCAGTTCGAGAAGGACAAGAAGGAGCTTTTCGAGGGCGCCCGGAAGGCCGCGGCGAACCGCGTCAAGATAGAGCTCATCCTGAGCAAGGTCGCGGAGGCCGAGAAGATCGCGGTGTCCGACAGCGACCTCGACGTCTACATCCGCAGGGAGGCGGCCCGCTCGAAGCAGAGGCCCGACAAGCTGGCAAAGGACCTCTCGAAGGACCGAAACGCCCTCCGTTCGGTGCACCAGGCCATATTATTCGACAAGTCGGTTGATTTCCTGGTATCGAAGGCTACCTTTAGCGTCACCCAATCGTGAGCTATTACGTACCAAACGTCACCGAGACCAGCGGCCGCTCGGAGTACCGCGTGGACATCTATTCCCGCCTGCTCAAGGACCGGATCATCTTCATCGGGACACCGATCGACGACATGGTCGCGAACCTCGTCATCGCCCAGCTGCTGTACCTTCAGATGGAGGACGCGAAGAAGGACATCCACCTCTACATCAATTCCCCGGGCGGCGTCGTGACGGGCGGGATGGCGATCTACGACACCATGAATTTCCTCCAGTGCGACGTGCAGACCTTCTGCATAGGCATGGCCGCCAGCATGAGCACGGTCCTGCTTGCGGCGGGGACCAAGGGAAAGCGCTTCGCGCTCCCCAACAGCCGGGTGATGATCCACCAGCCCTCGGGCGGGGCGGGCGGCCAGGCGGCCGACATCACCATAGCGGCCAGGGAAATCCTGCGCTGGCGCCGGACGCTGAGCGACGTGATCTCCCGGCTCACCGGCAAGCCCCAGGAGCAGGTCGAGAGGGATTCCGACCGGGACTATTACATGAGCGCCCCGGAGGCCAAGGAATACGGGATCGTCGACCATGTCGTGTCCTCCACCAAGGACGCGCAAACCCTCGTGGTGAAGACCGCAGCCTGACGGGCGCAGGGCGTAGTTTCCGCCCTCGACACCCGGGCAGGCAGAACCACACTCACCGCCCATGGCCAAATCGTCCCGCATGACGCTGTGCTCCTTCTGCGGCAAGTCGCAGGCGGAGGTGAAGAAGATCATCGCCGGGCCCGGCGTCTACATCTGCGACTCGTGCGTCAACGTCTGCAAGACGATCATCGACCGCGAGGTGAAGCAGCCGGCCGTGGAGGTGAAGCCGGCGTTCCGCATGATCAAGCCCTCCGGCATCAAGAAGGTGCTGGACGACTACGTCATCGGCCAGGAGCACGCCAAGAAGGTCCTCTCGGTCGCGGTCTACAACCACTACAAGCGCCTCAACTTCGAGTCCGGCCAGTCCCCCAGGGACCCGGCGGCCGTCTCGCCGGAATTCAACGACGTCGAGGTCGAGAAGAGCAACATCCTGCTGGTTGGGCCCACGGGCTCGGGCAAGACGCTCCTTGCGCGGTCGCTCGCGCGCATTCTCGACGTGCCCTTCGCGATCTCCGACGCCACGACGCTCACCGAGGCGGGCTACGTGGGCGAGGATGTCGAGAATGTCGTCCTGCGCCTCCTGCAGAACGCCAGCTATGACGTCAAGCGCGCGGAGTGCGGGATCATCTACATCGACGAGATCGACAAGATCCGGCGGACGACGGAGAACGTGTCGATCACCCGCGACGTGTCGGGCGAGGGCGTGCAGCAGGCGCTGCTCAAGATCCTCGAGGGGACGGTGTGCAACGTGCCGCCGCAGGGCGGCCGCAAGCACCCGAACCAGGAGTACATCCAGGTCAACACCTCCAACATCCTCTTCATCTGCGGCGGGGCCTTCGTCGGGCTGGACCAGATCGTCAAGAAGCGGCTGGGGCACCGGTCGATCGGCTTCCACCAGAGCGTCGACGACAAGGAGATCGCGGCCGACGAGATGATGCGGCGCATCGCCCCGGAGGACATGGTCCGGTACGGCATGATCCCGGAGTTCATCGGGCGACTCCCCGTGGTGACGGTCCTTGACCCGCTCAACGTCGCCGACCTTGAGAAGATCCTCCTGCGCACGAAGAACGCGATGGTGAAGCAGTACTCGAAGCTTTTCGCGATGGACGGCGTGCGGCTGCGGTTCACCGCGGATGCGGTCAAGGCCGTCGCGCTGAAGGCGATCGAGCTCAAGACGGGCGCCCGCGCCCTGAGGGCGATCCTCGAGGGCATCATGCTCGAGATCATGTATGACCTCCCGCAGCGCGACGACGTCACCGAGGTCATCGTTGACGCGGCCGCGGTCGCGGGGCGGCGCCGGCCTACGCTCAGGCGCGCGCCCAAGGCCACGCCGACGGAAAACGCGGCCTAGGAAGGGGCCGCCGGGCGGGGACGCCCGGCATCACCAGATTCGGTAGTCACCCTTCGCGATGCCCCTGGCGAACTCGGCGAAGAGCTTCACGCAGCGCTCCACGTCCTCGAGGTCGACGACCTCGCTCGGCGTGTGCATGTAGCGAAGGGGGATGCTCACCAATCCTGTCGCGACACCCCCGCGGCCGACCTGGATCGCGCGCGCGTCGGTGCCGGTGGGGCGCGGGTCGCTCTCGACCTGGTAGGGGATCTTGAGCTTGGCGGCCGCCTTCACGAGCCGCTCGAAGACCTTGTGGTTGATGTTCGGGCCGCGGCAGATGATCGGGCCCCCGCCGAGCCTCGTCTCGCCGTACTTGCGGTTGTCGCAGTCGGGATGGTCGGTCGCATGCCCGACATCGACCACAAGCGCCACCTGGGGGTCCACCGTGTAGCCCGAGATCGTGGCGCCCCGGACGCCGATCTCCTCCTGGGACGTCGCGACCGACACGACCCTCGCCGCGGGCTTCCTCGCGTCGCGGGAAAGCCGGACCAGCGTCTCGCCCACGATGTAGGCGCCGACCTTGTTGTCGAACGCGCGGGCCGTGCCGATGGTTCCGTGGATGAGCTCGAACTCATGGTCGTACGTCGCCGCGTCCCCGATGGAGACCCGGGCGAGCGCCTCCTTCTTCGAGCGCGCCCCGATGTCGATCCAGATCTCGTGGATCTCGGGCACCTTCTTGCGGTCGGCCTCGTCCATGAGATGGATGGCCCGCTTGCCGGTCACGCCCTTCACGGGCCCGCCCGCGGTCTGGATGACCACGCGCCGCCCGGAGATCACGGTGCGGTCGTGGCCGCCGATCGTGTCAAAATAGACAAAGCCGTCCTTGTTGACGTAGGTGATGATGAGGCCGAGCTCGTCCATGTGGCCCGCGAGCATGAGCGTCGGGTCGCCCGCGGGGTTGAGCGTGGCGATCCGGTTGCCGAGCGCGTCCGCCATGTAGGTGTCCGCGGCCGGCTTGACGTGCCGGTCGAAGACGGCCTGGGCCTCGCTCTCGTAGCCGGAAGGCGACCGCGCATGGAGCAGTTCGGTGAGAAACGCTGGGGGGATGTAGTGCGCCATCTGGGGGATCGAGTGAACGGTCATTGTCGGCCCGACCCGGGGGGAGGGCAACGGGGAAAAAGACCTTGGCGCGGCGGCCGGGACGTGGGAGGTTCCGCGCTCCATGACGATCTATCCCGCCATCGACATAAAGGGGGGGCGCTGCGTCCGGCTTTCGCAGGGGCGCGCGGACGCGGAGACGGTCTATTCGGACGAGCCCGTCGCGGTGGCCGCCGGGTTCAGGGCAGCCGGCTCCGAGTGGGTGCACGTGGTGGACCTCGACGGCGCCTTTGACGGCGAGCCGCGCAATCTGGGCGCCGTGGAGAGGATCGTGGGCCTTGGCCTCCGGGTGCAGCTCGGCGGCGGCATGCGGACCCGCGCGTCGGTCGAGAAGGCGCTCGCCATGGGGGTCGCCCGGGTCGTGATCGGCACGCGCGCGGCCGAGAGCGAGCCGTTCATCTCGGACCTGGTCGCCGCGTTCGGGGACAGGATCGCCGTGGGGATCGACGCGAGGAACGGCAACGTCGCGGTCAAGGGCTGGGTCGACACCACGGCGACAACGGCCCTCGGGCTGGCGCGCAGGATGGACGCGCTTGGAGTGGCGACCCTCGTCCACACGGACGTGGCGACGGACGGGATGCTGGGCGGCCCCAACTTCGCGGCGCAGGAGGCGATGCTCGACGCCGTCCGCGCGCGCGTGGTCGCCAGCGGGGGTGTCGGCCGGCGGGAGGACGTGATCCGGCTCGTGGAGGCCGGCGGCACGCGCCCCAACCTGGACGGCGTCATCGTCGGCAAGGCGCTGTACGAGGGCAGGGTGTCGCTCGCGGACCTGCTCGGCATCGCGCGCTCTCAGGGCTCGAAGAGGTAGTCGCCGCCGACCATGGACCCGGCTTCGGTCGGCTGCGCGATCGGAGCCCACCGGTAGCCGAGGGGCCCGAGGACGGCGAGGACCCCCTCCACCTCCTCACGGCTGTGGAACCCGACGACGAGGACCGGCCGCGCCCTGGCGATGCTCCCCCGCATCCCCTCGATCGCGCGGTGGCCGTGCCCCTCGACGTCGACCTTGGCAAACCGGGGCGGCCGCAGCTCGCCCGAGGCCACGAGGTCGTCGAGCCGGAGCGCGCGGATGCCGATCGGCGCCGAACCCTCGCCCTGGGTCTCGTCTCCATAGCGCAGGTGCGCGCTTGTGGAGTCGCGCTGCCCATAGGTCAGGAGCTCCGCGTCGCCCGAGCGATCCGACGCCGCGGCCTGGTACGTCCTGAGCCATTCAAGCCGGTTCATCCGCCGGTGCCGCTCGAGCCTCGCGAAGCTCCATGGATTGGGCTCGAACGCCGCCACCTGGCCGGACGGTCCCACGCGCAGGGCGAGCGCCACGCTGTAGAGGCCAAAATGCGCGCCGAGATCCCAGCAGCTCCACCCGCGGATGTCGCCGTTTCCCAGGCGCCCGATGGCGGCCTGGACGGCCGGCTCGTGGGTGCCCCTCCAGTAGGACGCCCAGGGGTAGAGGGTCCACCGGGCGCCCTCGGCCACCCCCCCCCGGACCCTGACCGGGATCAGGCCCGCCGTGGAGGCGATGAGGCCCCGGAGGCGGGGACTCATCTGCCGCAGGGGGCGCCGCGCCGCGTCTTCCCGGCAAGCGCCTCGAGGGGATAGGTGACGATCTCGGAGAGCGTAGGGTGGTACCAAGGGGCTTCGAGCATGTCGTGGACGGTCGCGCGCATCGCGAGAGGGGTCGTGAAGCAGTGGATGAGCTCGCCCGCGTCCTTCCCGACGATCTCCGCGCCCCGGATCCGGCCGCTGCCCCGATCCGCAAGGATCTTCACATAGCCGTAGTTCGCATCCATGAGGATCGACTTGCCATGGTCGCTGAAGGGATGGCTCGCGGTCGAGAACGTCACGCCCTTCTTCTCGAGATCGCCCTCGTGCAGGCCGATCCTGCCTATCTGCGGATCGGTGAACACGACGCTGAGCAGCATCGCGTCGTCCAGCGGCCTCAGGCCCCGCACGCCCGAGCTATGGCGGGCGGCGAGCTCGCCCTGCTGGTTCGCGACGTGGACGATCTCGTGTGGGCCGCAGCAGTCGCCCGCCGCGTAGATATGCGGTACGTTCGTCTGCTGCCAGCGGTTGGCGAGGATGCGCCCGTTGGACGCCGTCTTGACGCCCGCCGCCTCGAGCGAAAGGCGGGAGGTGTCGGGCTCGCGGCCTAGGGCGTTCAGAAGGTGATCGGCCTGCCGGTGGACCGTCCTTCCCCCGTGCCGGAAGGCCACCGACACCCCGCGCTTGGTCCTGCGGATTCCCGTGACATGCGTGTCGGAGACGACCTCGATCCCTTCGTCCGCAAACGCCCGCCGAATGACGCTTGCGGCCTTTGCGGAATAGCCGCGCAAGATATGGGAGCTGCGCTGCACCATGCACACGCGCGTGCCGATCCGCCCGAGGAACTGCGCGAGCTCGCAGCCGACGATCCCGCCGCCCATCACGATTACGCTTCGCGGCTTGAAATCGAGGTCGAGCACGTCGTCGCTCGTCCAGAAGGGCGTGGTGTCGAGGCCCGGAACGGGCGGGACGCTGACCCGCGAGCCGGTGCTGACCAGGAAATGGGATCCCTTTATGTGCCTGCCGTCGCCCAGCTCCACGGTGTGCGGGTCGACAAAGCGCGCGTAGCCGCGTATCAGGTCGAAATCCCCTGTCTCGAGCTGCTTCGCGCGAAAGTCCGCGAAGCCGCGGATGATCCGCTTCTTCCTTGCGTGCATCGCGGGCATGTCGGCCGCGGCGCCGGAAATCCGCAGCCCGAAGTTCCTGCCCGTGCGGGCCAGATGGAGCACCTCCGCCGAGTAGATCAGCGTCTTTGACGGCATGCACCCGCGGAGGATGCAGAGGCCGCTGAGCCGCCGGGCCCCCTCGACGACGGCGACGCGGCGCCCGAGGCCGGCGGCCACCCGCGCGGCGTTGAAGCCGGCGGATCCCCCCCCGATCACCACGAAGTCGTAGGCGCGCTTCACCGTTCAGTGTCCTTTCTGCAGCAACATGACATGGAAGGTCTTCAGCACGATGGAGGCATCGAGCATGAACGAAAAGTTCCGGATGTAGTAAAGGTCGTACTCGAGCTTCCGGAGCGTGTCCTCGACGCCGGAACCGTAGCGGTAGTTCACCTGCGCCCATCCCGTGATCCCGGGCTTCACCAGGTGGCGGAAATGATAGCAGGGGATCTCCCGCTCGTACCCGCTCACGAGGCGGTCCCATTCGGCGCGCGGGCCGATGAGGCTCATCTCGCCGCGAAGCACGTTCCAGAGCTGCGGAAGCTCGTCCAGCCGAGCGGAGCGAAGCCACCGGCCGATGCGCGTGACCCGGATGTCGCCCTGCCTCGTGTAGGGGTCCCCCGGGCCGCTCGAGACCCGCATCGTGCGGAGCTTGGCCAGCTTGAAGGGCACCTTGTGCTTTCCGATGCGCGTCTGGACGAAGAAGACCGGCCCGCGGTCTCCGAGCTTGATCGCGATGGCCGCGGCGGCGACGAACGGCGAGAAGACCACGAGGCCGATCAGCGACAGCACGATGTCCGCGCCGCGCTTGATGCGCTCGAAGACGGGTTCCCGGGCGATTTGAAAGCCCTCCTGGAAGAGCCAGATGGGATTGATCCTGTAGAGCGGGATCTTCCTCCAGTAGACCTGGTGGAAAATCTCGAGGGTGTAGGTGGGAGTCCCGTCAAAGTAGAGCTGGACGAGCTTCATCGGTATGTCGGAGGGCAGCTCCCTGCCCGACTCCTTCACCACGATGGCCTCCACCAGCGTCTCCGACTGGGCGATGGATTCGAGGACGGATTCGAACGTCCTGTAGTCGTCGTCCGAGGTCACGTGGATCAGGGGCATCTGGGTGCCGAGCCGGACGCACTCGCCGCTGAAGCGCTCGAAGTCCCCCTTGTCCCCGACAAACACGATATTGCGGCCGCCGCGCGACACGATCGTCCTCTCGTAGAGGATGCGGCGGTAGGCCAGCGTCAGCGAGCCGATGAGGCCGAAGCTCAGGATGATCACCGCGCGGCTGGACTGCAGCTCGAATCCCACCGATATGAACGCGAACGTGAGGAGCAGGGTCGCGACCGCGGCGGAGAACGAGGCGATGAGGTGCAGGCTCGCGTAGTCGAGGCTCAGCATGTCGGCGCGGACGCCGTACCCGTCGATGAGGTAGAGCGACGCCACGAGGACGAAGGCGGGCGCGAGCAGGGGCCACGCGAAGGGCTGCGAGGTCACGCCCCTCAGGTACATCGCCAGGTTGAAGACCAGCGCCACCGTCGCGAAATCGGCGACAAGGAGGAGCAGCGATGACCTGCGGTTTGGGTTGATGGCCAAGGTGGGGGATCCGGAACCGTCACCCTAGTGGCTATCGCGGGCGGCCGGGGCTTTCAATTTATCAATTTCCCCGGAGATGAAGCCCTCGTAGCGGGCGAGCAGGAGGCAGTAGCGAAATCCCGGTCCCCCGTCGAGGAAGCCCCCGCGCAGCCCGTACTGGTAGGCGAAGCGAAACGCCGGGCGAAAGGGCAGCGCGAAGCTCAGGCGCTTGAGCGCGCGGCGCCGGACAAGCGCGTCGGGCGAGAAAAGCGGGCCGATCGAGGCGCCCCCGGCCCCGCGGAGCAGCGATTCCGCCTCGGCCCGCGCATAGCCCCGGTGCTTCGCGAGCCAGGCGGCCGTTCCATAGATCGAGAGGTCGTGCAGGTAGCCCTCCCGCAGGTTCTCGAGCCTCATGCCGGGTGCCTCGCGCTGGCCATGGCCCACCTGCGTGAATTCGAACTGGGGGGCGCGGACGAACCGCGCCTGGTATGCGGGATAGTCTGTGCAGTGGGGGATCCACCGGCCCTCGAAGATCATCCTTGGCGCCGCGCGGAACCCGTCCAGGTCGGCGCGTCCGGCCGCGCGGCGGCACTCGGCGGCCAGCTCCGGCGTCATCCGCTCGTCCGCGTCGAGATGGAAGACCCACGGATGGCGAAACCCGATGGCCCGCTGCGCGTGGTTTCGCTGGCCCGCAAACGTGTCAAAGGGCCGCTTGAACACGCGCGCCCCCGCCGCAAGGGCGATCGCGGCGGTGCCGTCCGACGAGCCCGAATCAAGCACGACAATGTCGTCGCAGTCGCGGAGCGACGCCAGGCAGGCGGGGAGGGCCCTTTCCTCATTGAGCGTCAGTATGACGGCCGAAAACACGGGTCAGGGCCCTCCGCCGGCGGCCTGCGGCGCTTCCGTCAGGCGGGCGTACTGGACCGCGCCGAAGAAACACAGCCACCATGCGAGCACCACGGCGACATTTCCGAACGGAAACTCGACCCATGCGTACGCGGCCGTCAGCACGCAGCCCGTGAGGAGGAAATAGGGGAGGGAGGTCACCCGGCGCCGGCGCAAGGCCAGCGCCGGCAGCGCCACGGCCAATCCGATGAGCGCCGTGCCCGCGACCCCCAGCTCGGCGACCGATTGCAGCCAGTCCGAATGGGCGTCGTGATAGATCACGGGAAGGCGGTCGAGCTTCGACTCCTGCGAGTTGAACAGGCTGAACACGATCGGGTAGCTTCCCATGCCCCACCCGAAGAGGATCCGCTGGCGCGCCATCCGCCAGGTGTCGTGATACAGGACGCTGCGGGAGCCGATTCCACCCGCGGCCCACATGGCGGCGAACTGGTCCCTGGTCTTTGCCGTCCGCGCCCGGATGACGTCGCCGGCGACCAGCCACGTGCCGGCGACGGCCAGGATCGCGGCGGCTGCGATCGCCGCTGCGGCGCCCGCGCGGGCCGTCCCCGAATGGCGGAGGGCTCCCGAGAGCCTCGGGATGCCCCGCACCAGGGCGACGCAGATGAAAACGGCAAGCAGCAGCGTGCAGGCGCGGGATCCGCTCAGGGGAATGGAGATGCCGAGGAGCGTGGCCGCCACGAGGCCGGCCGGGGCGGGGCCGTGGAAGAAACCCGCGCCCCGGCCGCCCGTCGCATACCTGAGGGTCAGTCCGATGCAGGCGCCGAACATGAGAATGACGAACGCGCCCCAGTGGTTGTCGTAGACAAACGACGCGAAGAAAAACTCGTGGGGCGTCCTCACGGACCCGAAGTAGATTCCCGTCGCGCCTACGAGCTTCTGGACGGTCCCGAACACCGAGAGCGCCAGCGCGTTGCCGACGGCCGCGGCGAGCAGGATCCGGATGATCCGCCTGCGCCCCACGCTGAGCGCCAGGTTGAGGCAGGAGAAATAGATGCCGTCAAAGAGCCAGAGGGCGCGCAGCGTAACCCCGACGCGCGTGGTGCTCGGATTCCACCAGTCCACGCGCACGGGCAGGAGAAAGGCCTCGCCCCTGAAAACGAGCTGCCGGAATCCGGGCGTCAGGCAGGACGCCGCGACGATCCCGTTCAGGGCGACGACGGGCCAGACCCAGCGCAGCGTGCCGGCGGGGATGCGGTCCCGCAGGCGGCGGTCCGCCATCGAGGCTAGCGCCAGCAGGATGCCAAGCGACCCCCAGATCGATATCGGCGTCCGCACCCAGTCCGCATTGCCGCCAAAGGCCCACGACACCCCCACGATGAAAACCGCCAGGTGCGCCGCGACGGCGGACTCAAGGCCTCCCGTGGAGCGCGGATGAGGCCCCTGGTTCACGGGGAGCGCGCGGCGCCCCCCGAGCGCAGGCCGGCATAGAATTCCGACAGGGTGCGGGCGGACTTTTCCCAGGAAAACTCACGCAGGACCCACTCGCGGCCGACGGAGCCGCGGCGGCGCAGGGAATCGAGGCCCTCGGACGTCGCCTCGCGCAGGGCGACGCTGAACTCCTCCCACGGGACGCACCAGCCCGCCCCGGTCAGGTTGAGCCCCGCCCATGGCGTCGTGTCGGTCACCAGCGCCGGCACCCCGTGCGCGAGCGCTTCCGCGATCGAAAGCCCGAAGCTCTCGCTGTGGGAGGGAAGAAGGAACAGCGACGCGATGCCGTAGGGCGCCGGGTGGCCGGTGCCGTCATAGGCCCGGACACGGCCCCGCTGGCCCGACCTCAGGACGTAGTCCTCGATGGCGCGCGGGGCGTAGTCCTCGGGGATTCCAACGAGCAGGAGCAGCCAGTCGCCCGGGCCGTACTCGAGCCACGTGTCGATCAGCTCGAGCAGGCGCTTCTTCTTGTGAAACCGCGAATAGAACAGCGCCACGGGCCTTTGCGCGGATTCCGGCACGACCGCGCGCCAATGCTGGACCGCCGCCGCGGATTCCTCGGGCGAAGGGGCGACGACGCCGTTCGGGGAGACGCACACGGGCTGGCGGAAACCGAGGGCGCGCAGCGAGTCCGCCTCCTCCCGGCTCGTGGCATGCCACCCGGCGGCCGCCTCAAACGCCCCGGGATGGATGAGGGCCCTGGCGATCGCCTTTTTTCGGGAGTGGTGGCTCCAGGCCCACGGGTTCATCATTCCACGGGGCGACACGACAAGCGGCGCGCCGAGCCGGCGCGCCGCCCGGTGCGCGTAATGCAGGGTTCGAAGCCAGATCGAGTGATGATGGATGATGTCCGCGCTGGCCGTGCCCAGGTACGAGCGCAGGCCGGACGAGCCGCACACCGACGCGGGCCAGTCCCTGTGAAACGCGCGAATCTCGAGGCTTCCCTCATTCCGGTGCCAGCCCGCGCCGGGATCGGTGGAGAGAAGCTCGACGGCGTCGCCTCCCCGGGAAAGCGCGGACGCCAGGCCGAGGACCGACTTGCTCGGCCCCCCGTGGCGGGCCTCCAGGCTGGGGACGATGTGGCAGGACCTCACGCGGAGGGGGCTGGCCGAACCTTCAGCACCCGGCAGGGGTTTCCGGCGCACACCGTCCGCGCAGGCAGGTCCTTCACGACGACCGACCGGGCGCCCACGACGCAGAGCTCCCCGATCGAGACGCCCGGGCCGACGAAAACGTCGGCGCCCAGCCACGCGTTCTCCCCGATGACGATTGGCCTTGCGACAAGCGGCATGTCCCACCGCCGGTAGTCATGGGTGCCGGCGCACAGGTGGACGTTCTGGCTGACGTTCGCGCCCCGCCCCAGCGACACGGGGGCCAGGTTGTAGACGACGACGTTCGGGCCGATCATCGACCGCGGCGCGAGGGAGAGCCTTTTCGGAAACACAATCGACGCCGTCGGGAACACGACGACCCTTCCCGGCTCGGGTATGTCGGCGCCGAAGAGCCTGAGGAGCCGGGCCCGGAATCCGTGCCACGGACGGGGGCTCCAGCGGAAAAGGGTCGATTGGACGGCGGCCCAGCACATCCGCAGGGCGATTTCGCCGCCGGAATAGGGGGTCGTGCAGCCCTGGCCCAGGTAGGGTTCTTCCTCAGGCATGGTCGGATTGTGTCGGGTTTTTCGGCCCGGCGCCCGTCAAAAGCGAGAGGTCCTCCAGGATGACCCGCGACACCTCCGGGTAGTCAAAGCGCCGGGCGTGCCGCTGCCCGCGCAGGGCCAGGTCCCCGCGCATGCCCGCGTCCGCCACCAGGCGGCCCAGGCAGTCGGCGAGGAGCCTGTCGGCGTCGGCCGCGGCGTGGTTGAACACGAGGCCCGTCCCGCCGTCGGTCACGAGGTCGCTGAAGCAGCCCAGCGCCGATACGACGGCCGCGCACCCGGCCGCCATCGCCTCCGCCACCGCGACGCCGAAGGTCTCGCCCTTCTCGGCGAGGCTTGGATAGCAGAAGACATCCATGCCCCCATAGAGCTGCGCCAGCCGCTCCGCGTCGAATTCCGGTGGGAGCCACTCGACGCGCCCGCCAAGCGCCGCGGAGGCGTCCGCCCGCAGCGCCTGGGCCCAGGCCTCGCCGCCACCTCCCTCCCCGACGGCCGCCGGGCCGGCGATCCGGAGCCGCCACGGCGGAAGATCCGCGCGGCCCGCGAGCCGGGACGCCGCGCGGACAAGGAGCTCGATTCCCTTCTCCGGATGCAGCCGTCCGACGTAGCCGACGGTCACCGTCGAGCCGGACCGGCCGCCCGAGCGGGCCAGCAGGGGCCAGTCGATCGGATACCCGGTGACGCGCGTGCGGTCGGAAGCCCACCTGGGGCCGATCTGGCGCGCGATAAAGGAGCTCGGGGCGTAGATCCTGGCGACGCCCCCATAGAGGCGGACCTGCCCCTTGGGCGCCCTCCCTATCATGACGGCGACGATTCCCGCCCTCGGCCGCGCTCGATGAAGCCACGCGGGCAGGGTGACCGTGTTGCAGATGACAACATCCCCCGTGGGCAGGGCGCGCGCGACCCGGAAGCCCCATATCAGGTCCAGGAAGAGGTTGAGGGGAAGGCTGCGGGTGTGGTTGAAGCCGGGCAGCCGGATGTGCCTCACGCCGGCAACGGTCTCCGCCGGCGCCAGCTTGGGCCAGCCACGCGAGACAAGGGTCACGGAGTGGCCGGACGAGGCGAAGATTCCGGCGAGTCCGTGCCATGTCTTTTCGGTTGCGCCGCCGCTGACGGCGGGCACCGGAAGGAAAAAGCCGGTCACAATGGTGATTTTCAAGCGGGTGGGCTGCGGGGTCTTGCCCTGGTCAGGCCTTTAGCGCCGCAAGCGCGGAAAGAAGCCCTTCCGTGGTCTTCGCGTAGGTGTAGCCCTGCATCCTGAGGTCTATGGCCCGCCGGACCTCCTCGCGGCGGACCGGGGAGCCAAGCTGCCCGAGCGCCTCGGCCAGGGTCCGCCCCAGCGACCCCGGGTCCCCCGACTCGAACACCCAGCCTGTTTCACCGTTGGCAACGAGATCCCGCTGGCATCCGACCCGATCGCTCACGAGGCAGGGGACCCCCATGTGCATGGCCTCGTTCACCGACAGGCCCCACGTCTCGTAGTTTCCGCGCGACGGCAGGACGAAGAGCTCCGCCAGCAGGTAGCGCGAGGGCATCTCGCTCTGGTTGGCGAACGGGAGGAACCGGATGGGCGGGGAGGCCGCACACCCGGCGGCCAGGGCCTGGAGCGTGGCCTTTTCAGGGCCTTCTCCCACGAAGACCAGCGCCGTGCCCGTCATTCGCAAGCCGAGGAACGCGGCCAGGAGCTCCGCCGGCTGCTTGGCCTCCACGAGCTTGCCCGCGAAGAGCACGATCCTGGCGCCAGGCTCGAGGCCGAGCTCCGCGCGCAGCCTTTGCGCTCCCGCGCGATGATCCGGATTGTCGCGGTCGAAAAGCTCGGCGTTCACGGAATGCGGCGCAAGGAAAAGCTTTCGGGCGGGCACGCCGAATGCCTCGAAATATTCGCGGTTGGCCGCGCCCACGTACAGAAACGAGGCGAACTGGGAAAACATCGCGCGCAGCGCCGCGCGCACGAGGAGCCGGGGCGAGCCCCGGCCCAGCAGGTGGGAATCCCCGCGAAACAAGATGGGGATGCCGCGGCGCCGCGCCCAGCCGATCGCGCGCAGGTGGCTGGCCCACTTGTAGCCGAAGATCAGCATGGCGTCGGGCCGCCACGCGCCGATGTGCCGGGTCAGTCCCGGGTTGTTGAATCCCATGAAATGCTCCGCGCCGGGGTTTCCCGAGGCATTGGGCACGAACTCGGAGTCGTACCCCGAGAGGAGATCCACGTCCCACAGGATGCTCCTGCCGAAGTTCGGGTCGTGCCGCTTCGCGACGCCGAAGTCCCAGAGATAGAACACGCGGAAATGGAGCGCGGTGTGGCTCCGGAGCCACCGGAACCACGGGCTGTAGTACTGCGTCGGGTGCGAGAGGACGACCGCGACGCGCATTCCCGTGTCGCCCTGGGTTTTCACGGGCTCATGGGACGGCCCTCGACCGCCGCATCGAAGCAGTCCCTGAGGGTGCGGGTCATGCCCTCGGCCGTGTAGGGCAGGAAAGCGTTCGCGTCGGTTTCCACGAATTTGCGCATGCCGCCGTTGATGAACCAGCCATTGGCGATCTCGGTCGAGAGCGTGTCGACGTCACCGGTGGCCCCAAAGGCGAAGCGCATGCCGCACCCCATCGCGTTGGCGATGGCCATGACCGGACTTCGGGCGCTGAAAACGACGAGCATCGGGCGCCTGGCGAGGACGTACGGGAAGATCTTCGAGGCGCTGTAGGTCGGGTCGTTCGAGCCAACGGCGATCAGGGCGTCGGCATGGGTCAGGTAGTAGAACGCGTCGAAATAAGGCACGCGGTAGCAATGTTCGGTCACGTAGTCCGCCACGCCCTCCGCCTTCGCGTGGGGTATGGCCCATTCCCGGCCGAAGGGCGGCGGAGCATAGTCGGTGCCTATGAAGTGGAACCGGACCCGCTCGGCCTCGGCGGGCCGGGCCGCGAGGAACTTCTTGAACGCCCGGAAGACGATGGTGAGCGAGGTGGACATGTCGGGGCCGCAGCGCCCCGCGTAGACGTGATGGAAAAGGCCGTCGCCGAGGGCCACGAGGGGGGCAACCGGCCTGTGTTTCCTTGCGGTGGCCACATCCTGCTCCGAGGCCCCGAACGGCAGGACCCTGACGCTCCCTGCGTCGAACCACGGATGGTTCCTCGCGAGGCCGGTGCCATAGGCCGCCGACACGGCGATCACTCCCGAAGTGTTGCGCAGCACCGCCGGCTCGCGGCGCCGCGCGCACCATTGGGAGAATCCGAATTTCAGCTTTCCACCGGGCGGACTCGTGTTGGTGAGGCCGTAGTAGTTGTTGATCCAGGGGTCCTGGTAATCGAGGATGTAGGGCAGACCGAACATGGCCTTCCAGCGCGGCCCGAGCGTGAAGGCGTCAAACTGCGTCGTGCTGAAGAAGACCAGGTCGAACCTTTCTCCGCGAAGCAGCCTGTCGCCGGCGGCCCGCAGCGCCCGGCCGCAGCGCAGCCAAAGGCTGCCGACGCCCACCAGGCGGGTGGCCCGCTGCGGGATTCCGCGCACCCGGATGACGCGGATATCGGCGGGATAGGTCTGCTCAAGGAGGGGTTCGAGCACGCCGCCCTCGACCAGGTCGGGTGCGACGGCCAGGACCACGGGTTCCCATCCGAGGGCCCTGAGGTAGGGCAGCGCCAGCCGGATGCGCTGCATGTCCGGCGCGTTGACCGGCGGAAAATGCGGGGAAACGATCAGGACCTTTCGGGGGGGGCGAGGCGTCGGGTCCGTCATGTCTCGAAAAGGAACTCCTCGCGCCCGAGGAACAGGGAGGCGAAGCCCAGGGGAAGCGCCGGGGAGGTCTCCGGGGGGATGGGGTCTGTCTGGGAGGAATACGAGGCCATCGCGCGGGCCTTCACGTCCCGCACCTCGCGAAGGTCGACCCGCCATATCCGCCGACACGTTATCATGGGCCGAAGCAGCATGAGCGGATTCCAGCACGACCAGACCGGGAACTCGAATATTCTCGGCATGAGCTTCGCCCTTTGGAGCGCACCCGCGACCAGCGCGAACGCGGCGTCGTGCTCGGTGCTGCCGTCGCGCCGGCACGGCATCAGGATCACCTCGGGAGCGAGGCGCTCCAGCATCCCGGCAATCCTTTCCTCGATCGCGCGCGCATGGCCGCCGTCGAGACGGGCAAGCGTTCCATCCGGCGCGTCCAGGAACGACACACGATCCCAGTCGACCCCGAGTATGCCCGTCGCCACCCGCGCCTCTGCCCTGCGGCGACCCGCGATGTCGAGAGCCGTGACGGAGGGATGGCCGGGATGCGAGGCGCTGCCGTCGGTGACGAAGACGACGTGTGCCGAGGCGCCGTCCCGAACCAGGCGGGCGACGGTGCCGCCGCACCCGAAGGCCTCATCGTCGGGGTGCGGGGCCACGACGAGCACCGAGGTGACGGCGTTGCGGGGGAGGGCCCGGCTCCGGAGCCGCAATGCCGAGCGGATCACCCGGGCGACCGCGCGGCGCAGCAGCAGGCGGCCCCGCGGCGTGTGCGACCACCCCAGCGTGAGCACGCGCGCGAGACCCGAAAGGGCTCCCTGGCTGGGACGCGTTTGCCGATGCGTGTCTTTCAACTGTCGTCGGGCTCGGGCCGTGGATCCACCGTCCGGTGCACGAACGGCAGGCTCGCCGCCACGATCACCACAAACGATTGGAAGGTCGAGGTCACCAGGACGCTCGCGACCATTTCGAAGGAATTCATCAGGTTCATCAGGAGGCTGAGGCACAGAAACCCCTCCATCGAGACCAGCAGCTTCCGGGCGGTGATGTTCTCTATCCAGGCGAACAGAAACCCGAGGAACGCGCCTAGGCCGAGCGAGCCCAGGATGGGCCCGAAATTGCCATAGGCCTCGGGCAGCAGGCCCCAGGCGATGTAGGTCGTGAAGGTCGATTCAAGGTCCTGCCGCCCGAAATGCACATTCAACAGGATCTGGCCCTCGTGGCTGCGCGGCTTGTCCGGCCAGAGGACCCGTGGAACCAGGAGGGGCGGGATCAGCGAGTAGGTCTTGCCCTCCAGGGGCTTGATGTGGTTCGTCTTGATCGCATCGATGACGAAGAGCAGGTTCTGAAGGTTGTCTATCCGGTCAAGGAGTGTCTGGTTCTTATTGGCCAGCAGCGGGTTGTCGTTTGTGGCCAGGGTCTTCGCGGTGTCATTCTCCAGGATGGCATTGTAGCTCACCGATGCCCATTCAGCGTAGCACGCCGGCAGCTGCGCGAAGGTCCGGTGGGTCACCGGCGCGTCGTCGGTACCCCAATAGCGGGCCCTCATCGTCGCCTTGCCGGTGTTCAGGAACGACAGCGCCAGCATCGCGACCGTCAGGTAGCGCCAGGGCACGCGTTCGCTGCTCCAGAAGAACCCGATCGCCACGGTGATGAGGTTCGCCGCCGCCGAGCCCAGGAGGAAATCCGACGCGGAGATCATCGCGTTCGCGACGAGAAGCACCCAGAAAACGGCCTTTTCAATGAACGACGCCTCGTCTCCGCCGATGATCAGCGAGACCAGGAAGAAGCCGCAGGCGCCCACCACCGAAACGAGCGCGTAAAGGATCGAGTCGGATCCGCTCGGGATCACGGCATAGAGCGCGCCGAGGAGGTCGAGGCCCTGCAGGACCTCAAACGCGGTGGCGCCGACGATCATCGCAAAGCCGAGGCGCGCCCAGCCCTTGGCCCCCGCCCGGTTGAACTCGTGCAGGGCATAGCTTACCGGGGCCGACGGATGAAGGACCTGCATCCCCATTTTCCACGCGAGGGCAATCGCGACATTGAAGAGAAGCACCTCGAAGCCGGCGCTGAAGACGAACCCCGGGGGATAGACCGTTATGTTCTCGTGGCCGGCCGCGATCGGCACGCCGTAAATGACCAGGTTCTGGATGATGATTATCGGCAGGAGCGGCAGGCCGATCGCCCCCCGGCTCCAGACGGCCAGCGCGATGCAGGTTCCCGCGCCGATCATGGCGAAAGCCCCCGCGCCGGGACGGCCGGCGTAGGCCAGGTAGAGCGCCTCGAGCGTCAGCACGACGGCCAACGGGGTGACCAGCCGCCTGATGGCGGACCGCACCTTCATGCTAAGCTCGCCTATGTCGGTGTAGCGATCGAGCGGCTTGGCTATGGGCCGTGCCGTCATCGCTCCATTCCCCGGTAGAGTTCCAGGTACTGCCCCGCGCAGAAATCGCGGCTGAATCGGGACTCGGCCGAGCGCCGGCACCAGAAGCGATCGATCTGCCCGAGGCGTCCCACCGCCGAGGCGCCCCCGGCCGCGTCGCTGACAAAGAATCCCGTCCGTCCCGGCTCGATGATCTCCGGGGTGGCCCCGCGTGCGCACGTGATCACCGGCGTGCCGGTGGCCAGGGCCTCGGCGAAGACGATGCCGAACGGCTCGTCCCACTGGATCGGCACGACGAGCGCCGCCGCGCGCCCAAGCAGCTCGTTCTTCTGGACATCGTCGACCTCGCCCACCCATTCGACGCCGTCGCAGCCGATGCGGCCCGCTATTCGGCGGTCCCAGAAGTCGCGCTCGGGGCCCGAGTCGGCGCGGTTGCCGGCCAGGATGAGCCGGCGGCCGCTCTGCCGGGCGATGTCGATGGCGATGTCGGGGCCCTTGATCGACTCGATGCGGCTGAGGAAGACCAGGGGCGCGTCCGGCGGCACGCGCGGGACAAACGTGAACTTCTCGAGCTCTATGAAGTTGTGGATCGCGCGCCATTCACCGCCGGATGGCCGGCCCATCGCGCAGATGTATTCGCTGCACCCGGTGAAACGCAGGGACCGGCCCGCGAGCCGCGAGGCCCATGCGATCTGGCTCCCGCCGGTGTGGCGCTGGTATGACATGACCTTGGGAAGCGGGCCGAAAAGCAGGGGGAAGAGATATCCCAGGCGCGAGAAGCTGTGCAGCACGTCGGGCCGAAACCGCCTGGCGGCGCGCAGGAGGGCGATCGAGTTGCGCGGCGCGCCGCCGCCGGGCCAGCCGAAGAGCTCGTCGACCGCGCATGTGGAGCCCGCGTGGGCGACCAGCCCGACGGCATGCCCCTGCTTGCGAAAGCAGCGCGCCAGCGCGTCGACGATGCGCTCGATCCCGCCATAGCCTGCGGGCGGGACGGGCAGGGTGGGGTCGGCGGTGAGCAGGATTCTCACGGCTTCATCGCCTCGACATAGAGGGAGTACGGGGCGTGCTCGCGGCGGTCGATCGCGAGAAGCGGGTCGGCGGACTCCCCGAAGGCGCACCTGCGGACGTCGGCGAAGCCCGCCCTCCCAAGGGCCCATCCAAGCGTCTCGCAGTCGTAGGTAAAATGATGCTCGCCGCCCTGGTGGAAAACATGGTTGAGCATCGCCATGGGTGTCGGCATGTCGGCGGGAAGCGGGTCGAAGCCGAGCTGCGCCCAGAGGGCGCGGTCGTTTCGCACGTAAGCCTCGGCGAAACGGCGCCCGTCGGGCACGATGATCCGCACCCGGCCCCCGGGCCCGAGCACCCGGTGGAATTCCCGGAGCACCTCCGGCAGCTCGGTCGCGAAACCCAGGTGCTCGATGAGGTGCTCCGCGAAGATCCGGGCCACGCTGCCGTCGCTCAGGGGAATTCCCCGGCGGACATCGCAGATGAAGGTCTGGTCCGACGGGTGGCCCACGGCATCCGTGTTCAGCCATCCAGGGACGCCCCTGCCGCCGCTGCCGACGTTCAGGCTCAGGCCCTTTTCGCCCCGCATCCGCCTAATCTTGCGGTGATAGGCCGGGCTGAAGGCGTTCTTCGCCCGGCCCAGCCGGCACCTGACCTCGAAGCGAATCTCCATCAGGAGCCCGGGGTTGAGGTGCAGCCTGCGAACGAGCCAGCGGCCCATGCGTTGTTTGAGGGTCATTCGGATCCGGGCTTCTGGGCCCTCTCCGGGACTTTGGGGCGGATGGGTGGCGGCTTCACGTCCGTTCAGGCCGATCGTTGCTGTCCGGGCGGGCGAAAGCGATGCTTCAGCGCCCCGGGGTGGACATACAGGGCGTTGCAGAACTGGAGGTAGCCCTCCCCCCCGAGAGCCCCGCCGAATTGCTCATAGAAGCCGAACAGGCGGAAACGGCGGGAGACCAGCAGTTCGTTCAGCCCGTCGAAATGGGTGTTGGCCCGGTCGTCCGGCTGAAAGCTCACCTCGGCATAGACGAACGCGACCCGCCCGCCCGAGATCAGGCCGTCGGCGCCGGCAAGGACATCCACGTCGGTGCCCTGCGCGTCCGTCTTGAGGACGTCGATCGTCTCGATTCCCTCCTCCCGGCAGAACTCGTCCAACGTCGCGACGTCGACCCTCTCCACGCGGGACTGGGCCCCCGGTTCCGAGGCAGGCGCCAGGCTGTTCAGTTCGGAGTTCTCCCGGATCTCGATGTCGCGGGCTCCGCGCGTTCCTCCTAGCGCGAGCCTGTGCGCACGCACGTTGGGCCAGCGCCGGGCATTGCGTTGCAGGGCGAGAAACGTCTCGGCCACCGGCTCGAATGAATGGATGACGGCATCCGGGAAGTAGGCGGTCATGGCTCCCGCCGTCTGGCCGACGTTGGCGCCGACGTCGAGGAGCGTCCTGAAGTCCCGGGTGCCCGCGATTCGGCAGACGTCATACAGCCAGCTTGACCGCAGCCGGAACGTGCGCATGAGCGGAAACCAGCGCATCCGCATCAGCCGCTCCATCGGCCAGCGGAGCGCCTGTCCCAGGTGGTAATTGGTGCTCAGTGGTGTTTGGCCGCCGGATTGATTCGGGCCGCCGCGGCGCCCGGACCAGGCGGACGTCCTTCAGTCCGCCCTTATCGACCAGCGCCACTCAAAGTCGCCCTGCCCGATCACCTGCAGGGGCGGCATCTGGGGGTGGAAGCGGGGGGAGACGTAGTCGAACTCAACGACGTCGATCTTCTGGTCGTAGTCCATGGTGGCGTCGCCGAGATAGACGGAGAGAAGGTAGGTGTCGCTGTGCAGGGGGACGTGATCGAGGCTCGCGGTCACGACGCCCTCGAGGGCCGGCTGCGGCTTCCATGAGTCGCCGGCCATGCGTCCGTTGCTGCCGCCGATGGGATACCCAAACTTTGAGGAAATCGTGATCCCCACCACCGGTGGCGAGAGGCGAAAGGGCGACTTGAACCCGACGTTGATCTCGACGCGGCCCTCGGCGAGGCTGCGGGGGTCGACCCGCACCGACGTGATGAACGGCCTGGCCACGGCGGGAGGGGGGAAGTCGGCCTGGTGGCTGCCCGTGTGCAGGTACGCCGCCAGGCATTCGTTGATCAGGCCCTGCCCCGCGAGCTTTCCCTGGCTGAGCCAGATGCCGACGCTGCAGATGCTCTGGAGGGCGGCGCTGTTGTGGCTGACGAACAGCACCGTGCGCCCGTCGCTTCGGGTCACCTCGCTGACCTTGTTGAGGCATTTCTTCTGGAACTGCGCGTCGCCGACGGCGAGCACCTCGTCGACGATCAGGATCTCGGGCTCCAGGTGCGCGGCGATCGCGAAGGCGAGGCGGACGTACATCCCGCTCGAGTAATGCTTCACCGGCGTGTCGAGGAACCGCTCTATCTCTGAAAAGGCGACGATCTCGTCGAACTTGCGGGTGATCTCCGCCCGGCTCATCCCCAGGATCGCGCCGTTGAGGTAGACATTCTCCCGTCCGGTCAGGTCGGGATGGAAGCCGGTGCCGACCTCTAGGAGGCTCGCCACGCGGCCGCGCATCCGGATGCGCCCGCTGGTGGGCTCGGTGATCCTCGAGAGGATCTTGAGCAGCGTCGACTTCCCCGCGCCATTCCGGCCCACGATGCCGAGCACCTCCCCGCGCTTCAGCTCGAACGAGACGTCCTTCAGCGCCCAGAATTCCTCGACCGTTCGGCCGCCCTTGGCCGACCCTGGGCGCATCCACTGCGCCGCGGACCGGATCCCGCGGGCCATCCGGTCCCTGAGGGTGTCGTCGAGCTGGTGCCCGAGCAGGTAGCGCTTCGAGAGGCTCTCGACCGTGATGATGGTATCGCCGGGCATGGCTCGGTGTCAGATGACGTCGGCGAACGTCCGCTCCATCCTGCGGAAGTACCGCAGGCCGGTGAGCGTCAATATCGCGGAAATCACGATTGAGAATCCGATGCCGTGCAGGTCGAAGGGCTGGCCGTCGCTCAGCAGGCACCAGCGGAACGCGTCGATCACCCCCGTGAGGGGATTGAGGTCAAGCAGGGTGCTCCAGGAGGGGGCAACGCTCGCGCTGTACCCCACGGGCGAGACGAACACGCCCACCTGGATGATGAAGGGCACGATGTACTTGAAATCGCGATACTTGACACTGAGGGCGGTGAACCAGATGCCCGCCCCGAAGGCCAGCACGAGCGCGGCCAGCATGAAGGCGGGGAGCAGGGCCCAGTGCCACGACGGGATCCTCCCGAACCAGATCGACGCACCGACGTAAAGGACCAGCACGACCAGGAAATCGACGGTCGCGACGCCAAGCGAGGAAAGCGGGATGATGAGCCGGGGGAAGTACACCTTGGAAATCAGGTTGGCGTTCGACACCAGGCTCGCGCTCGACCCGGAGAGCGCGGCGGCGAAGAACTGCCAGGGGAGCTGGGCGGACGCGACCAGGAGGGGATAGGGGACGCCCCCGGAGGACATCCCGGCGACCTTTCCGAAGACGAACGTGAACACGATGTTTTGGGTCACGGCCTGGATCACGACCCAGCCGATTCCCAGCGCGGTCTGCTTGTAGCGAACCTTGATGTCGCGCTGCGTCAGGAAGACAAGGAGGTCCCGGTAACGCCACACGTCCCTCCAGTAATGGGCGCTGGAGCCGCCTGCCTCGATGATGAGGTCGTCTTCGGGTGGCGCGGCCGCGGGACTTTCGGGGTTACCACTCATGCCATCATCAATGAGGCGAAGCGCTCCTTGAACCGCAAATAGGAAAACATCTTGGCGCGCTCGAGAAGGGGCTCGATCGGCCAGTCCCTGCGGAGCGCGGCGACGATCGCCGCCGCGATGGCGGCCACGTCGCCATATTCGACCAGCACCCCGGTGTCGCCGGTGATGACCTCCGGCGCGCCGCCCGCCCGCGCCCCGAGGCAGGGCCTGCCGTGCGCCATGGCCTCGAGGTAGACCAGGCCGAAGCCCTCCTTCTGGCTTGGCAGCGCGAACAGGCGGCACCTTGCGAACTCGTCAGGGAGCTCCGAGTCCCCGGCGTAGCCGGCGAACTCGACCGCGTTGCCGACGTTGAGGTCCCGGACGCGCGCCTGCAGGCCCGAAAGCCCGTCTCCCCGCCCCACGATCCGCAGGCGCGCCTGCGGAATCTGGGCGAGGACGGCCGGCATCGCAGCGATGAGGTGGTCGATCCCCTTGTAGCTGTCGGCGATCGAGAGGCGGGACACCGCAAGGATCACCGGCGGAGCCGCCGGCGGGGGGCCCGGCGACGGCGGGTCGAGGCGGGGATCGAGCGCATTGGGAATCACGGCCGTGCGCTCGCGCGGGATGCGGCAGTGCTGCAGCAGCTGGTTCCGCGTGAATTCGCTCACGCAGAGGACAAGGCGGGCCCCCCCGAGCGCCCGGCGCTCGAGGAAGGTGAACGGCCTCCAAACCTCTATTCCGTGGGCGACCAGGTAATAGGACTTGCCCGGCCACATCTTTGACACGGCCCACGCGAGGGGCAGCTGCGCGATGTGCCCGCAGACGATCCGTTCCGAGCGAAAGCCCATGCGAAACGCCGCCTCGCAGAAATCGACCTTGCTGCGGCTGCACACCTCCCATTCGACGAGCTTGTCGTTGGAGTAGCGGCGCTTGTCGGTCGAGTCCAGAATCCTGTCGTTGAGCGACACCAGGCGCACCACCTCGCCATCGCCCGAGAGCTCGCACAGGGCCTTGAGGTAGAGCCGGAGGATGCGCGAGATCCCGCCGTCGCCGCTGAAGAGATCGGGGGTGAGGAGAAGGGAGTCCATGTCGGCTCAGCGCGCCGGGTTTCCCAGGGCCGGTTGACCCGGGCGCTTCAGGTTCACGAATGCGATGAGGACGGCCAGGCTCCAGACGCGCGACCACTCGCGGCCCCCGGCGCCGGACACGAATCCCCTCCATAGCGCCTGGATCGGGCGGGCCGAGAAAAGGCCGGACCTTCCGATGCTGGAGGGGGTGAACGTATCCTCGAGGAACGGGCGGAGCTCCCGGCGCATCCACACGGGGAAGGGAAGCGTGAATCCGCGCTTCCTGCGGCCGGCCATGCCCGGCGGCAGGATGTCCGCGGTGGCCTCGGCGAGCGCCGACTTGGGGCGGTCGCGATCCTCCCGGAAGCGGGCCGGCTGGCGCCATAGCCACTCGACCAGCGGACGATCGACGAACGGGACCCGCAGCTCCAGGGAATGGCGCATGCTCATGACGTCGCTGTCGCGCAGGAGGACATCGGCCATGTAGGTGCGCATCTCCCAGGCGCTCACGAGGGAAAACAGGTCGTCGTCGCCGACGTCGCCGCGCATCGCCGCAAGGCGGGGATGAAACGGCGCGGATCCCTCGATCTGAGCGACGACGTCGGGCGCCAGCATGGCCCGGCGCCTCCCCTCCGAGAACACGCGCCGCTGCAGCGCCGCGAGCTCATGGGGGTCCCCCGCGTTGCGAAGGAAATCGGAGAGCTTGCGGGCCCGCGTCCCCCCGAGGCCCAGGGAGTCCGCCAGCAACGAGCGCAGCGGAGCGGGAAGGCTCCGCCAAAGAGGCAGCCGGCGGGCGAGCGCCGGGACGGTGCGGAAGGAGGGGTAGCCGCCGAACAGCCCGTCGCCCCCCAGCCCCGAGAGGGCGACCTTAACGCCGCCCGCCTGCGCGGTCTGGCTCGCGTAGTAGGTGTTGACGCCGTCGCCCGTAGGCTGGTCGCACGCGGAGATGAACCTGTCCAGGTCGCGCGCCACCTCGGCGCCGGTCACGATGCGCGTGTGGTGGACCGCCCCGAAGTGCCGGGCGCTCGCCTCCGCATCACCCGCCTCCGAGAAGCTGTCCTCCTCAAAGCCGATCGAGAAGGTCCGAAGCGGGCTCCCCGCCGCGCGCGACATCAGGCCGGCGACCACGGCCGAGTCCAGGCCGCCCGACAGGAATGCCCCCACCGGCACGTCGGCAATCATGTGGGCACGGATCGCGTCGTCGAGGTGCCCGCGCAGGCCGCGCACGAACTCCTCGCGCGAGGCGCACGGCGCGGCATCGTCGGGAATGGACCGGAACGTCCAGGCCGCGCGGACATCGAGCTTGCCGCGGCGGAACCGGAGGCATTCACCCGGCTGGAGGCTCAGGATCCCTCGGTAGATCGTCCGCGGAGCGGGCACCGCGAGCCAGGCGAGATAGTCCGCCACGGCCACGGGATCGATCTCCGCGCCCTTGGCGCCCGACGCGACCAGCGCCGTCACCTCGGAGGCGAATAGAAGCCGGTCGCCCTCGCGGCTGAAGTAAAGGGGCTTGATCCCGAATGGATCCCGCGCGGCGAAGAGCGACTCCTCGGCTGAGTCCCACAGTGCAAAGGCGTACATTCCGCGCAGGCGCGGGAGCGCGCCCTCGCCCCACTGCGCGAGGGCCGCAAGGAGCACCTCCGTGTCGCACCTCGTGCGGAACGCCCATCCCGCGGACTCCAGCTCCGCCTGGAGCGCGCGGAAGTTGTAGATGGCTCCGTTGAAAACGAGCGTGTGCCGCCCGTCCGGCGTGGTCATGGGCTGGTGGCCGTTCGCGGGGTCGAAAATGGCGAGGCGCCGCATTCCGATCGTGGCCGGCCCGGCGGAGGCGATGCCCGAGTCGTCGGGGCCCCGGTGGATCATCGCCGAGCACATCCGCAGAACCGCCTCCTCGCGGGCCCCGGCGGGTGCGCCGGGGTCTACGAATCCGGCGATGCCGCACATGGCTTTTGAAAATGCTTCGCCCCGTCGCTTCTGCGGGCAGCGACGACAAAGGACCAGATTGGGTCGCCCATGGGGTCGGTCGGGGTGGCACCCTACCGAATCAAGATAACAACTACGCGTCGCCCACTGCGCAACCCTTCAGGGGAGCGTATTTCGGACGGGGAGGCCCCGCGGCGCCCGGCGCCTCGGTCGCGGATCGAGTCGAGGCCGCGGGGCCTGCGGTCTCGCGGAAATTTTTCGCAAAAACGCCTCGTTATTTCCCCGTCGACTCGCAAACATCCCCCCATGCCCGGCGTTGGAAAACTCCTCAAACAGGCGCAGAAGATGCAGCGATCCATCGAGACGCTCCAGGCACAGCTGGAGGCCCGCGAGATCGACGTCGCGGCGGGGGGCGGAGCCGTGAGGATCAAGGTGAACGCCTCAGGCAGGTTCCTCTCGCTCACGCTCGACCCGGAGTTCCTCAGGGAGGATCCGAAGCTGGTGTCCGACACCGTCCTCGCCGCCGTACAGGATGCCGCGAAGCAGGCCAAGGAATTGAACGACAGCGAAATGCAGAAGGTCACGTCGGCATTCCAGATGCCGGGCATCTTCTGACCGGCGTGACGACCGCCTTTGACAGGCTTCAGGAGGCCCTTCGGAAACTCCCGGGGGTAGGGTACCGCTCCTCGGAGCGGATCGCGCTCCACCTGCTTGTCGGCAAGCCGGACCAGCTCGCGACGCTCGTCGAGGCGCTGGGGGAGGCGTCGCGGTCAATCCACCGGTGCAGCCGGTGCGGCAACCTGAGCGAGGACACCCTGTGCTCCGTGTGCGCCGATCCCAGGCGCGACCAGCGCTCGGTCTGCGTCGTCGAGCACGTGCCCGACCTTGTCGCGATCGAGAGGAGCGGATCGTGGAGGTCGGGATACCATGTCCTCCACGGGAAGCTTTCGCCGCTGCACGGGGTGGGGCCCGACGACCTCAATATCTCGAGCCTCATCGCGCGCGTCGTGGCCGGCGAGATCGACGAGATCGTGCTCGCGCTGCCGAACGACGTGGAGGGTGAGGCGACGTGCCACTACCTCCAGGAGCGCCTTCCCTCCGACCGCGACGTGCGCGTGACGCGGATCGGCTTCGGAATCCCAAGCGGCGGCGGCGTGCTCTACGCCGATTCCGTCACCTTGAAGAGCGCCCTGGACAACCGCCGGGCGTTCCACTGACGGGCTTTCCGGCGCCCCGGCCCGCGTCACGCGATGCCGATCCGCTCCGCGATCCTCCTTATCGTGTGCGCGATGCCGTGCTCGGCCAGCGCCCGCCGCTGCCCGAGCTCGCGCAGCTTGCGGCGCCGCGGCGCGTCGCCTTCCAGCGCGGCCACCTTTGCGGCCAGTTCGCTGGCGTCCCGGTAAACCTCGATCTCCCGGCCTATCTCATAGAGCCCCTCCAGCCCGGGTGCGGATTCAGTGAGGTATGCGGCCCCTGCCATGGGGGCCTCGATGTCGCGGAGCCTTGAGTAGCGGTCGGGCCGGTCGACGGGCCGGCGCGGGCTCGGATACCGGTTCACGCCTATGCACACGCGGCATTCGCGCAGCACGTTCCAGTAGTCTTCGCCCGTGGCCGGACCCCTCGCCCTCGAGGCGAAGTCCCAGACGACGGGCTCGGGCGGCAGGAGCCTCTGCGCGAACTTCCGCGCGAGCGCGGAAACACCGTGGCGGCCCGCGTATTCCCACTGGTGGGCGAGGAGCCTCAACCCCCGGCCCGACGGCGGATCGGCCCATGGCGCGGCCTCGCCGGCCCACCCGACGCCCCGCAGGTCCATGTTCAGGCCGAGCTTGAACGCGCGGGCGAAGAGCCGCTCGCGCTGCTCGTCGCGCGTGCCGACGAAGGTGGGGGGCAGCCTCTCGTCCGCCGGCGGCGTGCGCCATTGCGGCGCCACCCAGCACGCCATGGGGGCGTGGACAAAGGGCAACCCGGCGCGCCGGTAGAGGTCCAGCGCGGCCGCCTCGGGAACCCAATGCAGGTCGAATCCGCTGAATTCCCCCGGGGCCCGGCGGAAAAGGCGCACGTTGTCGCAGAAATAGTTGACGCACGGGATCCCGATGGCGCGCAGCTCGGCGACCCCCCCGGAAAGCACCTGGCCGGGATAAAGGTACGAGAGAAACAGGTCGATCGGGCGCTGGGCGTGCTCGCGCCGTATCCAGCCGACAGCGCGCTGCCAGGTGGCCTCGCGCCACGCGGCGTGGGTTTCGGCAGGCTGGGCCGTCAGGCCCTCCGCCCAGTCGCACCCGGGGGCCTCGAGGCAGGTGTGCCCCTCCTCCGCGAAGGCGGCGCGGAACGACGCGGCCCAGAAACGGTACGCGGGAACGGGATGCGGCCGAAGGTCCTGCTGGCAGCAGAGAAATATCCGGAGGGGCTTGCTCATGGTCTCGCAGGGGCGCCGGAGCGGGCCGCGCGCGCCGTCGGCCCTGGATGGGATTCGATTCGCGCGTAGATGTCGCCCCAAAGGAGCGGGTCCGGACGGTCCCAGATGGCGGCCCCGACTTGCTCCGCATCGAGCCACGCCGGCTCAGCCAGGCGGCTGTCTTCTCCCAGCGCGTAGTTGAATCGATAGGGACCGAGCGCCGACAACAGCGCCAGGCAGCGGACCGTGTCCTCCCTGTACTCACGGTTGAACTCAAGACTCACCGCGGCGATGGCGGTCCCGAGCCCCTCCAGCACAGCGCCCTCGTGGCCCTCAACGTCAATCTTGCAGAAATCCGGCCTGCCCTGGGCCGCGATCAGCTGCTCAAGCGTCACCACCTCGACCGATTCGGAGAGCGAGAAGGCGTCGCCGCCCGCAAAGCGGCTCAATTCGCCCGCGTCGCTGCGCAGCGAGGCCGCCTCCGAGAGGCCGGACGTCTTGCGGAGCGTGGCCGTTCCCGCCGATGAACCCACGGCGCATTGGAGCACGCGCACCCCCGGGGATTCGCCAAAGCGGCGTCGGAGCTGCGCCGCCAGCTCCGCCTGGGGCTCAACGGCCACGACGACGGCGCCGAGGCTCCTTGCCATGAGCGTGTAGTGTCCGACGTTCGCCCCGATGTCGAAGACCAGGTCATCCTTCCCGATGAAGCCGGCCAGGAACCTGCGTCGAGCACGGTTCCTGTGGAGGAAGCGAAGGTCGCTCAGGCGGCTCCAGATCCGGGACCCGCGCAGGCCGGTCAATGGATGGCTCATGGGCGCCCCGGCCTCACGGCTTGAGGAAAAGCGCGTCCGCCTGGGCCAGCGGCTCGCCGGGATTCAGGCTGGATCCAAATGCGTATAGGGAAAACCCGCGCCCTCCGAGGTAGGCGAGCACGTCGGGGAACAGGGCCTGCCCCTCATAGAACGCTCGGAAGCTCACCTCGCAAATGACCGCCCGCGCAGCCCGCAGGCACTTTTCAGCGCCTTTCAGCGCCTCGAGCTCGTAGCCCTGGACGTCGAGCTTGATGAGGTCCGGCTCGCGAACCCTCCCGGAGGCGACCATGCCATCCAGCGTTTCCATGGGCACTTCACGGCGCCCGGCAGCCGCGATGTTGAATGTCTTGCGGCCTTCGTCGGTGAGCGCCAGGACGCTCGAGGCGTCCGAGAAGTCCGTGACCTCGAGAGCGACGGTGCCCACGCTGGGCCCGAGCGCGACGGCGTGCAGCCGCACGTCCTTCCAGGGGGCGGTCCATTGCCGGAATCCCGCGAAATGACCCTCGAGCGGCTCAAATGCCTCGACCGCCGCGTCCGGGTAAAGCGACTTTGCCAGGCACGTCCACGTGCCGACGTTCGCCCCGATGTCGTGGATCACCCGCGGCGGGTGTGCGCGGAGCATCTCGAGCAGCTCCAGGCTGTCGATATGGCCCAGGGACAGCCTTTCAGCGGGCGTGCCCCGCAGCCGCAGGCGCCGACGGTGCCGCCTCGACGCCGTCGCGAGCCTCTCGACGAGGTCGAAAGGATTGTACAGGAGGCTGGCGCGCATGGTGTACCCTATTCGGCTCGGCGGCGGGATTCAATCCCGACTCCCGCGACCCACCCCGGACCCCGGGACGCTCACGGGTGCGGCGCAATGGAACGGATGGAATCGAGGAAAATCGATTTCTCAAGGTCCCAGCAGAACCGGTCGGCCGCCAGTTCCCGGGCCTTTCGGCGCGCCGCGGCGGCGCGCGCGGGGGACGCGAAGAAATCGTCCAGCTTCCCGGCGACGAGATCCGTCTCGCCCAGGTCGACGAGGAGGGCCGCTTCTCCCAGATCGGGCGCGAGCGCGCGCTGGGCCGCGGTGTCCGAGAGCAGCTGGGGGATGCCCGCGAGCAGGTAGGTGAATACCTTGTTCGTCAGGCACAGGTCGCGGTTGAGCGGCACCCGGTCTTCGGTCGAGAGGCCGAGGTCGGTGCCGGCTGCGAGGCGCGCCATCTCGCTCGACGGAGCCGGCGAAAGGAAGCGGATGGGGCGCTTCAGGCCGGCCCGGATGGCGAGGGCCTGGAGCCGCGCGCCGTAGCCGGCGGCCGGGAAGCCGCGCAGGTTGAGTTCGACGGGCGCGAGCATGCGGCCCAGCACGGCCACCACCGCCTCCAGGCCCCTGCCCGCGCCGATGGTCTGGGAAAACCAGTAGATCCGCGCAGGGCGGCCCTCGGAGATGCGGCCGTTGTCGACGGGGGTCGCGGGCGCCTGCGAAAGCGGGAAAACGTTGAGCACGGTGCGCGGATGGACGCCGTAGGCCCGCTCGTATTGGCGGCTTATCAGCGGAGACGACGCGGTGAGGTGGGCGCATCCGGGCAGCAGGCGGCCCTGCAGCACGCCCGCGGAAATGCGCTCGGCCTGTTCGCTCAGGACGGCGGCGGTCTCGGCGTCGTGGAAATCCTCCGCGTCGAAGCCATACGCGCTTCCGCGGCGTCTTGCGGCCATGGCGGCGGCCGGGAGGGCGGGCAGGCAGTGGCCAATGTAGAGCGCGGCCGGTACCCGGGCGGCGACGCGCCCGAGGTGCAGCGCCTCGGCGCTGTTGGCGCGCGCCGCGATTTTCACCGTGGCAAATCGCGGATGGACGATGAGCCGCCGCGCGAGCCGGCGCATGATTTTCCGGGCGGCCGCGCCGGCGCCTGCCAGGCGCTCGACGCGGGTGAAGCGCCAGCCCGCCGACCTCAGGATGGGGGCGTCAAGCGCGTCCGCCGCCGGGAAATTCCGCCCGAAGACGACATGAACGCGATAGCCGGCCTCGACAAGCGCGTCGGCCTCCTTCACGAGGCGCGGCGTCGAGGCCACGTGGCCCGGCGTTATGAGGCAGATGAGGGGAGCCGTTGCGCTCATGGTCCCGGCCCGAAGAGATTGGCGCGCCGCAGCACCTCGGCCAGCATCGTGCGGTAGGCGGCCCACGGCCAGTTCTCGGCGGTGGCGAGCGCGGCCTCGCGCATCGCCCGCAGGTCGCCGCGGTGGGCGAGGCACCAGTCGAGCGACTCGGCGATCGCCCGGGCGTCGCCGGCGCGGATGAGCAGCCCGTTCTGCCCGTCCCTGAGAAGGTCGGCCGCGCCGGCGCAGTCCGTCGTGATCACGGGAAGGCCGCGCGACCACGCCTCGGTCACGACCATGCCCCAGCCATCGCACAAGGTCGGGAAGATGAGCGCGTCGCTGCTCCTGTAGTGCGCCATCAACTCGGCCCGCGGGATCGACCCGCCCAGTTCGACGCCCTCGGGAAGGGGATGAAGCACGCGGCCCGGCAGCTCCACGGCACCGAAAACCCTCAGCCTGGCGTGGCGTCCGAAGCCCCCCTGCCTCCATGCGTCCAGCAGGTGGTGGGCGCCCTTGCGGATCCCGAACGTGCCGGCCCAGAGGAATGTGAGCGGCGCGTCCCGGGCTTCCCCGGAGCGCAGGGCTTCGTCGCGGGCGGCCGCGGCCGGCGCGCCGAGCGGCACGATCTGCACCTTCCCGACGTCGAGGCCGGCGGAGGCGAAGCTGCGCTTCGTGTAGGTGGAGGCGGCGATGACGACATCGGCGCTGTGCCATTCGGCGCGCCGGCGGGCGATCCGCCGGTCGTCCCGCTTTGCGGTGTATCGGTGGTAGGCGGTGCGCAACTCGGGGAACCGCTCCATTTCGGAGTCGAGGATCCGCTGCACGAAGCGTGGCTCGGGCGCGGGCATCTCATAGGCGACCCGCAGCCCCAGGCTCCTGGCCCTTTCAAAGGTGTAGCGGGAGCTGTGCTCGTAGCCATAGACCCCGGTCAGGCCGGCGTGCAGGCCGCGGGCGACGATCCGGTCAAACCCGATCTCGGTTCGCTCCCAGACAAAGTCGGTCAGCCGGCCGTCGCGGTCGACGGCGCCGGTGGCGAGCCGAAGCAATTCGCCCCAGGGATGCGCCTCGACCTTTTCGAACGGCACCTCCGTCACCGCCCGCCGACGGAACCGCGCCGGCAGGTCCCGCCCGGCGAGGCGCCCGACAGCGGTCGCGGCGCGCTGCAGGATGCTGGACGGATCGTCCCGCACCGTGGTGACGAACCGGTCGAGCTGGCCCGCCTCGTACAGGGCCCGCGCGGCCTGCTGATCGGGCGGAGCGACGCTCGGATGAAATATGACGACGCTCACGTGAAATGGCGCCTCGTTGCGGGAGCGCCTGCGCTCGGGATGCAGTGATGCACGCGTCCGAAAGCGTGTTGACGATGGTCCCCGTTTTGGCGAGCTCTTTTACCTCATAAGCGGGTATTACACAGCCTGAAAGCCATTCCATGCCGCCACGCCGTTTGGCAGAAGTAGGCGCCTTCGGTTATTTCCTGTCCCTGGCGGCGCTCGCTCTCCTGCCGATCGCCCCGGAGCTCACCCTTTACTTCCGCAACCACGAGGACCTGAAGTTTTTTGCTCCGATCGCCTACTACGAGGCGATCGTCTCCTATCTTCTCCTGGCCCCGGCCCTGGTGGCGAACCGGCTGTGGTCGCGCATCTGGGTGGTGACGGTAGGGAGCCTCATGGGAGCTGCGACGCTCGTCGTCGGCTTCCAGGCCGCCGGGGTGGGGGCCCGCTGGGATGTCACCGCCCATGCGGCGCTGATGCAGACGAGCCCGGGCGAGGCAACGGGGTTCATGCGGTCCTTCGCATCTCGCGGCATCGTCGCGTGGATGGCGCTCCTTTCCGCGGGATTTGCGGCATGCATCGCCGTGAACTATCGGTCTCCCTTTCCGCGACGACGCGCCGCTCTCGCCGCGATCCTTCTGGGCGCCATCGGGAGCGCCTACGGGATACACAATGCCATCCGATACGGGCGCCAGGTCTTCCACACCGCGCAGGTTTCGCCCGGGGTGTCCCTCACGGTCGCGGATGTGGGGATCAACAAGTTCCATCCGGTCACGATCCTTCTCGTGACGAACTACAATTATCGGGTCACCCATGCGTACTACATCAAGGCCTATGCGAATGTTTCGGAGCACATTGGGCTGTTCAAGGGGGCGGCGCCGGTCCCGGGCGCCGTCGGCCCACGGGTCATGGTGGTCGTCATCGGGGAATCGGCGAGCCGCCGCCACTGGTCGCTCTACGGCTATCACCGCGAAACCAACCCGGAGCTACGGGCGCTGGGCGACCAGGTCCTGCTGTTCTCCGACGTCATCTCGCCAAGCGTGGGGACGCAGACCGTGCTTCAGTCGATGTTCCGCACGAACGAGTTCTCGATGCCGGTGTTCCCGCTTTTCTCCGCCGCGGGTTACGCGACCCATTGGATCTCCGCCCAGTACAACCAGGGCGTCTTCGACGTGGAGATCGCGGCCCTGGTCCAGTCGAACGACCATAGGCTGTTCCTGAATGGTGCCTACGACGGGAGCCTCCTCCCCTTCGTCCAGGAGGCGGCGTCGGCGCCGGGCAGGCATGTCATCTTCGTGAATCTCCTCGGCAGCCATGTCCGCTATGAGGACCGCTACCCGGCGAGCTACGCCGTGTTCAGCGGAAGCACCCCCAAGGACTACCTGATCGCGACCTATGACAATTCAATCCTCTACACCGACCACGTCCTCGCCCAGATCATCGGGATCCTCAGCCGGAGGCACGAGGCGAGCTGCCTCCTCTACGTGAGCGACCACGCCGAGGACGTGTATGACTCCACCCCCGACATCTACCTGTTTCGCAGCGACGCCATCGCCACGAACGCAATGTACGAGGTGCCGTTCCTGGTGTGGTTTTCCCCGGAGTACAGGGAAGGCAATCCCGGCTTTGTGCGCGCGGTGGCGGAGGCGAGGGACAGGAAATACCAGACGGCCGGGCTCTACCAGAGCGTGATAGACCTGGCCCGCCTGACCCATGCGATGTATGACCCGCGGGCCAGCCTGTTCTCCCCGGACTTTGTGGCGAAAAAGCGCCATGTCGGCGTCGCGAACCGGATCTACAGGAAGGAGCAGTAGACCGGGACAAGCCCGGAATGCCGCCATGCCTGAAACAATTCGCAGCGCCCTCCCAAACCTGCATGGTGATGCCCTCAGAACCCCCTTGCCTGGGCCCCAGCCGGGCCGGCGCGGCCATCTCATGTAGCCAACGGATCGCCCGAACAATTGAATCCGCCGGACCTCCCAGCCCATCCTCCGCGCGCCCCGTCGGGGCGCAATGACGCGCTGGACGGCCTTCGCGGGATCGCGATCGCCATGGTGTTGTGGCTCCACTTCGTCCAGCAGTACCTTCCGCCCGGCAGGCACTCGTGGCTCGGGTGGCTGCGCGCCGGCACCGGGCTGTCGTGGGCCGGCGTCGACCTGTTTTTCACGCTCTCGGGATTCTTCATCGGAGGCATCCTCATCGACCAGCGGGATTCCCCGCGGCTGATCAGCGTGTTCTACTTGCGCCGGGCGGTCCGCATCCTGCCCATCTACTATGTCACGCTGATCGCGATCGCCGCGGCGATCCTCCTGCGCATGCCCGGGTCCTACCATCTCTTCCCCGCATGGGTCTACGCCCTCTTTCTCACCAACTTCGCGTTCGCGCTCGCCAGGGCCTGGGACTGGCTGCCGCTCTCCGTGTTGTGGACCCTTGCCGTCGAGGAGCAGTTCTACCTCACGGCGCCCTGGGTGGCGCGGGCGATTCCCCGATCGCGCATACCCTGGCTGGCGGCTGGGCTCGCGGGTCTGGCGGAGCTGGCGCGCGGATGCATGCTGCTCGCGTACCCGGGCGGGCATTTCGCCCTGCATGTGCTGACCCCCTTCCGGATGGACGCGCTGGCGCTCGGCGTCCTGGCGGCTTGGGCCGTGCGCAGCGAGGCGGCGGCCCCCTTTTTCAAGCGGCTTGGGGACCATTGGCGCATGTGGCTCGCGCTGGCTCTCGCGCTCCTCGGCGGGCTCGACCTGCTCCAGCCGCCCCAAGGCTCGCCTGCGCTCGCCCTTTACGGCTATCTTCTGATCGCGATGGCATTCACCCTGGTCGTCCTCATTATTGCGAAGCTGCGGCCCCCGGGGCTCAGCCGGTTCCTGGAGTTTCGGCCCCTAACCCATCTCGGGCGGCACTCCTACTTCATCTACCTGTGGCACGGCCTGCTGGGAGGCGCGTTGATCCGGTGGATCGGGGGCCCCGATTTCACGCTGAATTCCCTCCCGGGGCTGGGGCTCGTCGCGATCGCGGTCGGCGCCACGTGGATCGCGGCAGCGGCATCATGGAGGTGGTTTGAGGGTCCGCTCGTGGCGTGGGGCCAGAAGCGCACCTATTGAGCCGTGAGCGCTCCCATGAAGATTTCCGTTTCCGTGGTCATCCCGGCCCACAACCCGGATCCCGGCCGCCTCTGCCGCGTTCTGCTTGCCCTCAGGGCGCAGACTTTCGCCCCGCAGCAATTCGAGGTCATCATCGTCAACAACGCCTCTGAGCGCTTTCCCGACAGGGCCTTCTTTTCCGACTGCGCGCCGGAGAGCTTCGCGGTCATCGAGGAGCGGCGGCTCGGCCTGACGGCGGCGCGCCTGGCGGGCTTTGCCGCCTCGAGGGGCGAGCTCATCGTGCTGGTTGACGACGACAACGTCCTTGCGCCCGATTACCTGGCGGCGGCCCAGCAGATCGGGAGCGACTTTCCATTCCTCGCGTCGTGGAGCGGGAACGTCGAGCTGGTCTTCGAGCCTGGCGCGGTTTCGCCGCCCGCGCTCTGGCGGGGCTACCTCACCGAGCGCTCCTGCGGCGAGGCCGTCTGGTCGAACGATCCCCGGCACAATGATTCCACGCCTTGGGGGGCCGGCATGTGCGTTCGCCGCGCGCTCGCCGATGCCTACAGCGCGAACTGCGCCCAGGACCCGGCGCGCCTGAAGCTCGACCTGAACGGAAGGCAGCTCACCTACGGGGGCGACACGGACATCGCGTACTTCGGCTGCGCCATCGGCTTCGGCAAGGGCGTGTTCCCCCAGCTCAAGGTGCGCCACCTCATTCCGCCGGAGCGCTGCGAGACCTCCTATCTGCTGCGCGCCGTCGAGGGCCACGCCTACTCCGAGTGGCTGCATCACTGGGTCGTCAACGGCGTCGTGCCCGTCGAACCTGTCGGCTGGGAAAGTCGCGTGAAGCGTTTCCTGCGCCTCGCGCTGGCCGGTTCGAGGGTGCGTGCCACGGAGCGCGCGCGAGAGGCGGGCCATGCGCGGGCCGCGCGCGAACTCCGGCCGCCCCCATGAGCCAGCCGCGCGTCTATTTCTACTGCTGCCCCGAGCCGAACAACCTGCAGGACGACATCATCATCCTTGCCGAGGGCCTGCGCGAGCTGGGCATACCCTACTACTCGAGCGCGGACTACTGGCGCCAGTCTCCCGACGGGGACGATTATCTCTTCCGCCGCACTCCCGAGGTGCTCCCCGACGACTGCGACGTCGTCGTGCTGCCGTACACCTGGTTCAACTGGGTGCTCCTCGGTGAACCCCGGCCCATCCGGCGCGAGGTGCCGGAGGGCCTCTTCAAGCGTGGCCGCCGCTACCGCACGGTTTACATGGACACAAACGACGGGCTCCGGACCGTCTCGTGGGAGCCGGCCTTCCGGCAGTTTGACGTGATCCTGCGCTGCAAGTACCTCCGGCGCGCCTGGAACCCCGGCAATCTTCGCCCCTGGGTGATGGGCCTGTCCCACCGGATTCTCCGCATGACCGCCGGAGCGCCGCCGTTCGCGGACCGCAGGCGAACCCTGCTCATCAACTTCGGGGCGTCGCACGGCTTCCCGCATGGCGCGCGCGTGCGGTCCCACGAGAGATTCGATCCCGTGGCCGCGCGCATCCTCGATGTGGACGCGACCCGCGACGACCTCACCGTTGCGCCCTCGGAACCCTATGACCGCCTCATGTGGGAGCAGACCAACCACCGGCACTGCCGCGACTACTATGAGCGGCTCAAGCACAGCCAGGCGGCCTCATGCTTCTGCGGTGAGCTCATCCCGCCCATGCCCTGGCGGGACCCCAGCCAGTACCTCGTCGGGGGAAACAAGGCGAGGGTCCGCCGGGGAATCTACAGCTTTCTGTCCCGTTTCGACCCGCGCCCCGAGCGGATCGTGCAGTGGGACAGCTGGCGCTTCTGGGAGGCGCTTGCCGCGGGAAGCGCCGCGTTCCACCTCGATCTCGAGCGCTACGGCGCCCTGCTTCCCGTCATGCCCGAGAAGGGGCGGCACTACTTCGGCGTGAACCTCGACGACCCGGGCGCGGTCGTCGACCAGATCGCGGGGGATCCCGGCTCCCTTGGGCGCGTGGCCGCCGCGGGGCGGGAGTGGGCCGTCGCCCACTATTCGCCCCCCGCGATGGCCCGGCGCTTCCTGGCCGAGGTTGGCTTTTCCGCCGCGGCCTGACAATCCTGACCCCCTTCATTCCCAATCCGGCCATGCAACCCTTCAAACGCCTCCTCAGAAAAATCCGGTCGGTCCGCCAATACCCGGCGCTCGCCTTTGGCGCGCGGGACCGCCGCGAACTCTGGCTCCTGGGCCTCGTTCGAAATCGCGTGTTCGGCGCCCGGGCGGCGCGCCTCCTGCTCGGCGATAGGCGGCTCATCACCCCCCGCCTCGCCCTGACGCGGGGGGAGAAGGTGCGGGTCCAGCTGGATCGCCTCGACCAGGTCGACGTCTTCGACGAGATATTCCTGACCCGCATATACGACGTGGATGCGGTCGACTTCGCGCCCGCGCTCGTCGTCGATTGCGGCGCCTATTGCGGCTACTTTTCCGCATTGGCGGCCGGGGCCTTTCCGCGCTCCCGCATCGTCTGTTTTGAGGCCAATCCCGCCAACCTGCCGGTGCTCGAGGCACAGCTGGCGCTGCTGGTCGCAAAGGTCGAATTGCGCGCCGAGGCGGTGTATGTGCTCGACGGCACGATGGCGTTCTCCGGCGGGGGCATCGGCGGCGGTCTTGTCGAGCCCGACGACCCGCTGAGCCTGCGGAGGGTGGCCTGCATCGACTTCCCCCGCTGGCTCCGCGAAAGTTCCCCGACCAGCCTTGTCTTGAAGCTGGACGTGGAGGGCGCCGAGGCCGGGCTCCTGCCGGCCACGCTCGACTGCCTGCCCCGGCGCACCACGTTTTTCCTGGAGACGCATCACACGGACGCGGTATGCGAGGCGCTGCTCGCCCCCTACCGCGAGGCCGGCTTCGACGTGCGGGAAATCCGCCGGCGGCCAGCCAAGGACGAAAGCTTCTCCTACATCGAATGGCTGCTGACACGGAAAGAATGACGGGCGCCCCGCGCGTCCTCATACTCTCGGACGAGGCCCCCCAAACCGGCACCGCGGGTGGCCTCCTCCTGTACCGGCTCTTCGCTGGATACCCCGCCGACAGGCTGCGCGTGCTCACGCACCATGTCCCGACGATGGGCACTCCGCTGCCCAGGGTGGCCTACCGCCGCCTCAGCCTGCCCTGGCAGCGCTTCGAGAAATCCCGACTCAACCGCCTGAAGCGCTCGATGCGCGCGTTCGGGCTGGTGCCGCCCTTGTCCTCGCGCCTGATGGCCCGGTGGCTGGAGGGCTTTGAGCCGCAGGTTGTCTTCTGCGTGATGCAGCACGCCGTCTATTATGACGCCGCCCACCGCTTTGCCCGACTTAACCGGCTGCCCCTGGTGACGGCGGTCCATGACGTGAACGAGGAATTCGAGCGGGTCTATTCATGGGCGGTCCGGGCGACGCGCAGGCGCGACGGCGCGTTCTATCGTTATGCGAGCCGGCGATTGTGCGTGAGCCCCGAAATGGAGCGCCTGTGCTCTGATCGGTACGGGGCGCACGGCTCGGTCCTCTATCCGAATCGGGATGAGAAGCTCGAGGCCAGGCCCCTCGAATACTGCGGCAGGCTTGTCCGGCCGCCGTCGCTGACGCTTGGCTTCGCCGGCAACCTCAACTTCGGCTATGGCGAGGGCATCCTCCAGATGCTCCCGGCCCTTCGCTCCGAGGGCGTGCGGCTCATCATCTATGGGCGCCCCCCCGCCGGCGACGCCGAGCCGCTCCAGGGCGCCGTCGACTGCTGCGAGTTCAGGGGGTTCGTGCCGTCGGAAGTGGCCTGGGAGGGGCTTAAGCGCGATTGCGACGCCGTCTGGCTGCCATACCCGGACCTCGGCGGCCAGATGGAGCGCCTCTACCGGCACCATTTCCCGAGCAAGCTCCCGGAATACCTGGCCCTCGGGATGCCCGTCATCGTCACCGGGCCGGCCTATGCCACCGGGATGCGCTGGGCGCGCCGAAACCTCGGATCCGAGCTCTGTGCGGGAAACATCGCCGACCTCGGCGACCTTCTGCACCGCCTCGCGGCCGACGCGCCGTTGCGCAGGCAGCTTGCCGAACGATGCCTGCAATCCGGCCAGAGAGAATTCGATCCCACGAAAATTGCATCAGAATTTCACGCGCACCTCGCGGCGGCCTCGGCCGAGGGTCCGCCGGCCCCATAGGGAGGATTCCGGGGAGCCGGTTTAAGGGGAAGCCTGTCCCGTCGGCTGCGGCTTGGTCACCTCGACGGGGTTTCCCAAGAGAACCCTGCCGGAAGGCACCTCGTACACCAGCGGGCCGTCCGTCGTCGTCTCGAAGTAGGGCGTCGCGGTGCGGACCATGGTGCGCAGCAGGCTGGAGAATTCCTGGCCCGCGATGAGCGGGACGGCGATGAACGTGGACCAGGTGCAGGGCGCCTTGTTCTTCAACTTCATCACGTCGTCAAACTTGAACGCCTCAATCACGATGAAGCAGTAGTCGCGGGTGGTCGCCGAGTCGTCCAGGTGATTGAAATCGTACTGGTTCCGGGCCTCGCCCCCGAACGCGACATGGGTCTGGATGTAGGCGGCGGTGGTGATGGCGGTGCCGGCGTCCGAGCCGGCGCGGGCATCCACGTTCGCCGCGTCGCCGACCACGTACGCGCTGCTGGGGTCGTGTCGGCCGGATACCAGCCCATAGTTGCCCCACGTCACCTTGTCCGTCCTCACAACGGGTGTTTGCCAGCGGCGCACGCCGCTGTTGATCCGCAGCAGGTAGTCGACCCGCTTGGGGCGGTAGCCGGCCTCGACTTCATAGACGACGTTGAAGTATCCGCGATGGGCGAGGGGGACCGCCAGCTCGCGGAAGACGGTTTCGATCGGCGTGTCGCTTGGGAAGGATTCGCCCCGCACGAATGCATAGAAGATCGGGTGGTCCGGGTGGGAGATCGCAGGTGCCAGGGGATGGCTGTCAGCCGGCGCATGGACCCGCGCATAGACCTCCTCCTCGGAAAGCTGCGAGTAGTTTGCAGCCGAGACGGAAACCGGCAGGGCATCGTTCAGAGAGACCTTTGTCGACGCGCAGCCCGCGATCCCAAGAGAAACAATCGGCGCCAGCGCCTGGATCATGGTATGTGCTCTCATGGGTGATCCACCTCGATGAGAGCCTTACGCGCCTCTGCATCAACGGGTGCGCGGGGCATGCCATTAGGCCTTCTGCAGGCAGCACAGCTTGTATTTCTTTCCGCTCCCGCAGGGACAGGGATCGTTCCGGCCAGGCTTTGGGACCTCCTTCTTGAAGGGCACCGGACCCTCGCGCAACGCCCGGGTGTATATCCAGGAGCCGTCCTGCCTGACAAACTCCGCCTTCTCGTGAAGCACGTGCTCGGCCCCATTTTCCGTCCCGTATGCTGAAAACTCGACGTAGGCCAGATCGGGAGTCCTGCCAGGAACATGGCTGTGGACGACAAGCCGGGTCCACTCCACCGCCGGCTGCCCGGCCTCCGGGACAAAGGGCTGGCGGGAGGTGGGCTGGTAGGTGCGGTGCAGGAACGCGAAATCGTGCGCCACGTGCGCCGTGAACCGGGCGCGCATCAGCTCCTCGGCGGTCGCCGCCGGGCGCCGTCCCTCCAGGATGGGCCCGCAGCAGATTCCCATGGGATTTCCGCTCCCGCACGGGCAATCACGCATGCCGCCCAGCTGGTCGGCTTCTTTCGGCGGGGTTGCCATGGTGCGACCTTGGGGCGCGCCCCTTGGCCGAGCGAGGGGAAAACGCGCGGCGACCGGGAGCCCCCGCCATCGGAGCGCCGTCTCATCGGGCCGCGGCAATCTGGGAGGTTGCGCGGCCCTTCTCCCCGTTGTGGAATGCTCCACCCGCTCTGGGGCCAAGGAGGCATGAAGACAATTCATCTAGCAGGCGCGTTGATCTTGGGCAGCTGCCTCTGTGCGCAGGTGCAGATGGCCGATGAGATTCAGCTCGAGATCTCAGGCGCAATCTCGGTGAACATGCGGGACGGGACCCGGGGCGTGGAGGCCTACCTCGCTCCCGTGGGGCCCATGGAGTCACGGGTTCGGGGCGGCCGGGTGACCGTCTCGCATGCACTGGACGACTCGGGCGCCGTGCTGACGCAGGTCACCACGAACAAGTTCTATTCCGTATCGGTCGGACGCATCGATGACTCCAGGGACCTCAGCTCGAGGGAGCCCACGCCCTTCTCGCTCCGGGGCCTGTCGAAAGGCTCCAGCGCGCTCGAGTTTGTCTCGGGGGTCCTGGAGCTGGTCGTCCCTGACCTCGACCCGGCCTCGACCGTTGTCGTCGAGGATATTCCCATGAAGTACGGCTCCGTGCTCACTTCCGGGGCGCTGGCCAAAGCCGGCGTGACGATGACCGTGTTCGACAAGAAGACCGCCTACGCGGCAGCCGCCGCAAAGACCGCGGGCGGACCCCAGGATTACGATTCAGGCATCCTGTTCAGTACTTCGCACCCGCTGCCGCCCGGTTTCCCAAGGCCGGAGATGGAGGAGGGAGACATCGCAGTGGCCGTTGACGACCCTGAAGAGCGCCTTGTCGGCGTTGAGCTCCAGGCGGCGGACGGCAGTCCGCTGCGCTACAACCACGGCGGCCAGTATCACTCCAGCGGCCTCGCGGGCAGCCCGGGAAGGCGGTTCGACACCTACCGCCTGGGCGCAAACCCTTCCGGCGACGCAAGGCTGGTCTGCTGGCTCATCACCCCGGCGTCGCTCCTCAAGATTCCTTTCCACATCGACAGGCTTCCCCTTCCGGAAATCGGCGAGGGTCGGCGCGCCCTGGGAATGATGACGGTTCGATTGGATGTGGCGGCGAGCCGCAGCCGGGACTCCCTCAAGTACGAGGAAGGAAGCCCGGACGCCAGGCTCACGGCCGCAGCGCCCAATGCGAAGGAAAAGATCGTCCAGCTTTGGTCCGATGTCCCCGAATATGTCGCGATCCTGGATCGCGACATGCACTACACGAAGCTTCCCAAGCTCGTGTCCTCCGTGCCCCCGGAGCCGCCGCCCGGTCCGCCGCTCCCGCCGCATACCTCGGTCAATGTCCTGGTGTCATTCGCTGTCGACGACAGGGGCGTCGTGGAGGCCGCGCGCGTTGTAGAGTCGGACGACAAGAGGTTCAACATGTCCGCGGTCGAGGCCATCCTCAGGTGGCGATTCCGGGCCGCCGAGACCGCAGACGGGCCCGCAATGGCCATCGTCACAATCCCCTTCGTTTTCAATGCGCCGAAGCCGGAGCAGGCGGCGCAGGGCACCCCGTAGTCGCCGCAGCGCTTACTTCAGCTGATCGTCAGCCAGCCCGATCTTGTGCAGCACCTCCGCCCAGCGGGGATCGCCGTGGAGGTTTCGCAGGAAGATGTCGACCTTGGTCCATGCGACGCCCGGCTCGTGCGCCGCGTAGGCCTCGCCGAGCGACGCAAACGCGCGGTCTGCGTCGCCCATCAGCGCGTATATCTCGGCCGCGAACGAATGGATATCCGCGGTGCCGCGATGATCCTGGGCCAAGGCCTCGATCTGCCTGACCTGCGCCAAAGCCTTGGGCTTCTGCTCGCGGTAGATCGCGATGAAGGCGATGGCCGCGTGCCGTGCGACCTCATTCGACTCGAGCGCGGCCTCCTGGTCCGCCTTCAAGGGGTGGCCCAGCTCGGCCAGGATCATCGCAAGGCTCCCATGGTAGCGCTGCCCTTCCGGCGCCAGCTGAAGGGCCCGGCGGGCCGCCTGCTCGGCCCTGTTCGGTTCGCCGGCAAACTGGTAGAGGAGGCTGAGATTGAGCTGGGTCGCCGCATTGAGCGGATCCAGGTCCGTCGCGCGGCGGGCCAGCTGGATCCCCTCCTCGGTCTGCCCGAGACCGAAAATGAGAACCGCGGCATCCGCCAGTGTGTCCGGGTTGTCGGGCTGCAGCTCGATCGCCCGCCGGAAGGCCTGCCGGGCGCCCCGCCAATCCCAGTCGGCAGTGCGGCGGACCCAGCCGAGGGCAACGAGCACGTCCGGCGAATCGGGTTCAAGTGCGGCCGCCTTTGCCGCGGCGTTACGAGCGTCGGAAAGCCCCGTTGCGATGTCGATGCCTCCCCACCGCGCCAGCTGGATGTCGGCCCGCGCCAGCTCGGCCCAGGCCTCCGCGTAATTCGGCGCGATGGCGACCGCCCGCCGGAAGCAGTCGGCGCCGGCCTCGAGGCCGGCCGTGCTGGCGCGCTCGGCCTGGGCCCGCCCCGCAAGGAAGAGCTGGAAGGCCTCGGGATCAACGGCAGTCTGCGCCGGGGCCACCGAGCCGCCGATCTTCAGCTGGAGATTCTTGGCAATCAGCCCGGCGATCTCCTCCTGCAGGCTGAAGATGTCCTTCAATTCGCGGTCAAAATTCTCGGACCATACCTGGAAGCCGTCCACCGCGCTTATGAGCTGCGCGGAGATGCGGACCCGGTTTCCCGCCTTGCGCACGCTGCCCTCGACCACGTAGGCGACGCCGAGCTGCTTCGCAATTTCCGCGATCGGCACCTGCTTTCCCTTGAAGTAGAACGCCGACGTCCGCGCAGCCACCTTCAGTCCCCGCACATTCATGAGCTCGTCGAGCAGTTCCTCGCTTATGCCGTCTGAGAGATATTCGTTCTCCTTTTCGTCGCTCAGGTTCGCGAAGGCAAGGATCGCGACGGACTTCGAGTACACGGGCCGCGGCGCTGCCAGTGCCGCGGATGGGATGGATTGCTGGGCAGCCGGCTTCCCCCGGCCCGCGACGAGCCACCAGCACGCACCCGCAGCCACGACCGCCACCGCAGTAGCCACGAGCGCGTAGGCCTTCGGTTTGCGGGCCGTCTCGCCCGGCGACAGTGTGGCGGAGGCTGGCGGACCGCCCGAGCCCGTGTCCTCGCGCGGGAGCACGCCGGCGCGATGCGACCAGAGCTTCAGAAGGCGCGCGCGCGCCTCGGGCGAAACGGCGCCATCCGGCAGCCGCAGCCATTGCACCCTCAGGAATCGGTCCGGAACGAGGGCGCCCGACTCGCGCGTATCGTCGATGGCCACGGGCAGGATGAACGGCACGCCCTGCGCGATTCCCATGGCCCGTTCAGCCGCGAGCTCCCATTCTATGCGAAAATAGCCCTCGTGCCGCGCCTGGGTGTTGGCGGAGATGATCGGGAGGAACAGCACGCATTCCCTGATCTGGGCCCGGATCTTCGCGTCCCACGCGTCGCCATGTTCCAGACCCCCTTCCTGGTCATACCACACCTCGACGCCGCCCGAGCGAAGCGCCTCGCAGATGCGCCTCGAGGCATCTGCGTCCTGAGAGGCATAGCTGAGAAAAACTGCGCCGGCCATGGGGCGGGAACGTGCCAGACGCGCTTGCGGCCAGCCAGCCTAAACCCGGAAAGTCCCAGCCGATTGCATCTCGGGAATTTGGGCCGCGTAGGATCATCAATCGACGGATACTCAGAGGTAGATTCAAATTCTCTGATGCTCCTCTCCTGGCCTATCGCCGCCTCCTTGAGATTTTCTTTTGCCGCATCCTCCGACTCGGCACGCGTGTATCCGAAAGCCATGAAGAAGTCCTCATGCTTGCCTAGCGACTCGTACTTGGGCGTGAACAGGTAGTATTTCATACGCCTTAGAGTATCGGCGGGATGGTAACGCACGGCCCCCGATTTCCGCAAGATTCCCGCAGCAATCAAATCTTAGCCGGAACCATGCAGTTGAAAAAGGGCCACCGATTGGCAAGTGATTGGGATTGATGAAAAAGAACCAATCGGAGGACAACGGTCCGTATCACCAATCGGTGGCGGATGCATTTGAGTTCAAAAG
>Ga0182018_10000104_pt1 | contig 101435 bp, 95 predicted proteins | sample 812P2MmetaG_FD_120490 | JGI IMG/M metagenome (GOLD analysis project Ga0182018, IMG submission 120490) | Permafrost microbial communities from Stordalen Mire, Sweden - 812P2M metaG | ecosystem: Environmental > Terrestrial > Soil > Wetlands > Permafrost | place: Sweden: Stordalen | collected...
AATTAAATACCGTTGCTCCCCAGCGCGGAGAAGGGAACGGCGGGCAGGCTCCCTCCCTCAGCCTTGCCAAAAGCCAAAACCCCCCGCTCCGCATCGCTACATCATTTCTGTCAATGCTCTAAACGAAGGCGACTCCCGATATTGTATCAATTTGAAGGCAGGGACAGCGCGCCGCGCTGGTCCTTGCGGACGGCCACCATTGTCGCCGCAACGCGGCGTCCCTACCATTGAAAATGATACAATACCGACATTTGAGCGGACTCACGTCCGCTGCTACACCAAGGAAGAGGCGGACGCGGTGGAACGCATCCCTACCAAGGAAGGGGACTGTCCGGACGCCGCAGCGCGGCTGCACCAAGGTTGCAGCGGCCCAAAAACAACGGAATTTAACGGCATCACCGACCGGCGGGTTGCGGAATTTTTACAGGGGTAGGGAAATTTTTGCGCCATCAAAATTGGTTGAAAGAAATTCGTGCCAATTTGCGGGATTCGTGTCTTCATTTCCGCATGAACATTCAAGTGGCGGTGCTCTGCGACGCGGCAACCCAGGACAACAGCGAAAAGCTGAACATCCTCGGCGCGTTCGACACGATTTACGCGCCGCAATTGCCCGGCGTGCATCCGCAATGCGCCGTCGCGTTGCGCGTCATGTTCATGTCGGGCGACGAGGGTGCGCGCAAGTTGAAACTGAATTTCGTCAATGCCGACGGACGCAGCATCATGCCGCCGATTGAAATTCCCGTCGCCGTCGCGCTCCCGGAAGACGCGCATTTTATCACGCGTAATTTCATCGTCAATTTTCAGGGACTGCCGTTCGCCGAGGCGGGCTTGTATTCCGTGGATGTGCGGCTCGACGACAAACCGCAGGGGAACATTCCACTTTCGGTCAAACTGATCGCGCGCGCGGCGGCGTGAGGGGATTTACGGCGCGGGAAAGCTGATGGTGTAAAAAACAATCGTTCCCTGCCCGTCGCGCCACGGTTGCACGACGGCGTTTTTATTTTCACGCGACACGGATTCCATAAACTGCGCGCCGAACGGTGAAAGGGCGAATTCCGGCGGATGCACGAGATAAACGTGGTCGGGGTCGCGCGGCAATGCCGGCTGTCCGCCGAACGCCGCCTGCCAGAATGGTTCTTCCAGCCGCACACCGGCGGCCAGAAATTCCAGTTGTTCGTTAAACCCCCAGTCGAGGCTGCTGACGACAAGGCCGGGGCGGTTTTTGGTTTCTTCGGAAAATTTCACCAGTGCGTTGCTCCACCAGCCGCGTCCGCCGGTTTCGCGGATGAGTTGTTGCGTGCGAACGATGGCGGAAAACTGGCAGGTCAAGAGCAGCATCAGTCCGGCGGCGAGCAGGCCACAAGCGATTCGCCGTCGGAGAACAGTTTTCCACGGATGATTCCATAAAACCACCACGGCGGCGGCGATGAGCAGATGCGGAAACGGATAAACCAGCGTGGCATGATGAATCCGCACTGCACCGGGCAAAATCAAAACGCCCAGGGTCACGAACGTGGCAGACAGCAGCAGAAATACCCTGGTCCGGCGTGCGGGATTTTCTTTCGCATAAAAAATCACATCGGCGATCAAAATCAAAACGGCGAGGAAAACAACGATGCCAAATGGCGTCCAGACCGGCGATGGCGATTGATACATTTTGTCGAACCTGCCGCCCACGTCCATGAGCCGGTAAAAGTACGAACCGTCATACATCGCGCGCAGCGTGTGGAGTTTTTCCACGAACTCACCGGGATTGGCCGGCGCGTTTTTGGAAAAGACCGTATGGATAATCACGCGGAACAACGCCATCACCGGTCCGGCTCCGATTAAAAACCCCAGTACCGCCGATAAAATGATTTTCGGATGGCGGCGGAAGATGGTAATGGCAGGTTTTGCATAAACGCAACCAGCGGCCAGCGTGGTGCCGGCGAGCAAAACGCCGAAATCAATTTTGTTGAAGAAGCCGAGGCCGAAGGCGAGGCCGGCGAGGAAGGCCCAGCGTGCCTGTTGCCGTCGCCATGCGAGCAGCGCCAGAAAAAATCCGGCAAACCGGCACAGCAGACTGGGTAACAGCGAACCCCAGTCCAGCACGCCGGTAAAAAAGAACGCCGGGTCCAGTGCCAGCAGCAGTCCGGCGAGCAGCGCTTCAGTCAAACCGAGCAATCGCCAGGTCCACAGCATGAAAATGAACAGCGCGGTGGCGCAGAAAAACAGGTTGGAAGCGCGCAGCACCACCAGAGTCGGGCCGAAGATCTTGAAGGCCGGGACGAGCAGCCAGCATTTTAGCGCACCGATATACGGCTGCACAAAAACGGGGAACGGCGCGCCGAGGATTTCCGTGGTCGAAACGCCGGGCATATGGCCGCCAGCCATCCGGCCGGTCACAAAATCCTTCGTCAGGCCGGCATAAACCGCCTCGTCGTAAAAAAGTCCCGGCGAGGAAAGGTTTTCACGCCCGATGCCGAATAAAAACGCCGCCAGCAACAGCCAGCCGCCGAGCAAAATGGCGAATTCGCGTTTCATGTGCGGCCCGGCGGCGGCTTTGGGAAAATGATTCTGGCTGGCGGCGGCGGCATCAATCCATCTGTGCCAAACGCGCCGTAAACTGTCGAGATTGGACTTCAAAAAAACCGGGCGTGTTACTTTGGGCTTTGAACTTCGTCTGGTGGACTTTATTTTTCGTGCGATGAACAACGTACCCATTTTGCAACTCGACCTGCCCGGCATCAAAAAAGTCCGCTCCGGCAAAGTCCGCGAAGTTTTCGATCTCGGCGACGCCTTTCTGCTCGTCGCGAGCGACCGCATTTCCGCCTTCGATGTCATCATGCCCAATGGCATCCCGCGCAAAGGCGAAGTGCTCACGCAGATTTCGCACTTCTGGTTCGAGAAATTTTCCGCGCTCGTGCCGAATCACCTGCTCGCCGGTGCCAATGATCCGTTGCCGAAAAATTTGCAACCGTTCGCCGCGCAACTTACGCGCCGTTCGATGATCGTGAAAAAGGCCACGCCACTCGCCATCGAGTGCATCGTGCGTGGCTACCTTTCCGGCAGCGGCTGGAAGGAATATAAAAAATCACAAACCGTCTGCGGCATCAAATTGCCCGCCGGTTTTACCGAATCCGCCGAACTGCCCGAACCGATTTTCACGCCGTCCACCAAGGCCGGGGCCGGTCACGACGAAAACATTTCCTTCGACGAGGCGTGTAAAATCACCGGCACGGAACTCGCCACACAAGCGTGCGACTTAAGCCTGAAGATTTACCGGGCCGGACGTGATTACGCCCGACAGCGCGGCATCATCATCGCCGACACGAAATTCGAGTTCGGCCTGTTCGAGGGCAAATTGATTTTGATTGATGAAGTGTTGACGCCCGATTCTTCGCGTTTCTGGCCGGCCGACCAATACGCGCCCGGCCGCGGCCAGCCGAGCTTCGACAAACAATTCGTCCGCGACTATCTCGAAACGCTCGACTGGAACAAAACTCCGCCCGGCCCGAAACTGCCGGACGACGTCGTCGCCAAAACGAGCGCGAAGTATTTGGAAGCTTACGAGCGGCTGACGGGAAAGGAACTTTGATGCGTCGTAAATCCACAAAAGCAAAGCTCAAGCTTCGCGGGAGAAAAATTTATCTGCGGCCGCCCGAACCAGCCGATTTTTGCAAGTTCAGCGAACTGATGAAAAAAAGTGCGCCGCGATTTCGCGGATTGGTCGGCAAATTCAAAGGCAAGAAACAATTTGACGAATATCTTCAACGCTGTGGACGCGACGATTATTTCGGCTTTCTAATTTGTCGAAGTGAAGACGATATTATTGTTGGAAATATCAATTTATTTCACATTATCCATGGCGGACTACAGAGTGCTTGTGTTGGATATTGGGTTGGCGCATCGCATTGGAGGCAGGGTTACGCAACCGAAGCCCTGCAATTGATGCTTCGCTTTGCTTTCGAAAAACAGAAGCTTCATCGTGTCGAGGCAAACATTCAACCGGGAAATGTCCCTTCAATTGCCTTGGTGAAGCGATTGGGATTTTCAAACGAAGGCTTTTCGCGGCGTTATATCAAAATTTACGGTAAATGGCGCGACCACGAGCGTTGGGCATTGTTGGTTGAAAACTGGCGTAAACCTTGACATCGAAGATATGCAAACGCTCGTCGAGGATTTTCTGCAATACCTGCGCCACGACACGGGCAGGTGGCTGCGTTCAAATATTCACAGAAAATTTTGATTCATTTCGCGCCTTCGTTCCCCTTGTGCTAAAATTATTTCGTGCAGGCGGAACAATTGATTTCAGCGCATCGCGGCGTGCCGGAAAATCCGGCCAACCGTTTCGAGAAAATCCATCTCGAACCGGACGCGGACTGGAATCCTGATGACGACCCGCTGCCGCGCACGCAGTTTTTCAAGGATCATAGCCAGACTGTCATCAGCCGCAACGACAGCCCGGATGTCGGTTTTCGGGCGAGCCTCAATCCCTACCGCGGCTGCGAGCACGGCTGCATTTATTGCTACGCGCGACCGACGCATGAATATCTCGGTTTTTCCGCCGGTTTCGATTTCGAGAGCAAAATCATGGTCAAGGAGGACGCGCCGGAGTTGCTGCGCAAGGAACTGTCGTCGCCGAAATGGCAGCCGCAGGTGATTTTCATGAGCGGCGTGACGGATTGTTATCAGCCGGTGGAGCGAAAATTTAAACTGACGCGCCGTTGTCTCGAAGTGCTGGCGGAATTTCGCAATCCGGTTTTCATCGTCACCAAAAACCAGCTCGTGACGCGGGACATTGACTTGCTGGCGGAACTGGCATGCCATCACGCGGCGGCAGTCTGGCTTTCCATCACCACGCTGGATTCCGACTTGCGCAAGGTCATGGAACCGCGCACGTCACCGCCGACGGCGCGGCTGGCGGCTCTTCGCGAACTGGCCGCCGCCGGCATTCCCGTGGGCGTGAATGTCGCGCCAATCATTCCCGGACTGACCGATCACGAAATGCCCGCGATTCTCAAAGCGGCGGCGGACGCGGGCGCGACTTCGGCGGGTTACACGGTGGTTCGATTGCCGTATGCCGTCGCGCCACTGTTTGAGAAATGGCTGGAAACGCATTTTCCCGACCGGAAGGAAAAAGTTTTGAACCGGCTGCGCGCGATGCGTGGCGGAAAATTGTATGACGCGCAATGGGGCAAGCGTTTCAGCGGCGAAGGCATTTTTGCGAAGCAAATCGCGCAGATGTTCGAGGTCGCGCGCCGCAAAGCCGGCATTTCCAATGACGGCGCAGAGCTTTCCCCGGCAGCGTTCCGTCGTGCAGATGGCACGCAGTTGTCGTTATTCTCCTGACGTGCAAACGCTGGTCGAAGATTTTCTGCAATACCTGCGCCACGAGCGCGGGCAGTCGGACAACACGGCGAAAACTTACGCCGCGTTGCTCGGCAAATTCACCGCGTGGGCGGCCAAACAAAATTTTACGGACTGGAAATCGGTCGAACTGAAACATCTCATGGCGTTCTTGCAACACGAACGCGCGCGTCCGCTCGCCGACGAGCCGAAGGAATCCACGAAGCGCTTGAGCGGTGAAAGTGTTTATCTGGAAATCGCGGCGCTGCGGGCGTTTTACAAATTCGCCGAGAACGAAAAACTTTTGCCCGCGAACATCGCGGAAAATCTTTCGCTGCCGCGCCGGTGGAAGCGGCTGCCGAAGGCGTTGTCGAACGACGAAATCAAAACATTACTCGAACCGGAAAATCCTGAAACGCCGGAAAGTTTGTGTGATCAGGCTGTTCTCGAACTGGCCTACGCCTCCGGCTTGCGCCTGTCCGAATTGAAAAATCTGCGACTGGAGCAGCTTCATCTCGACGCCGGATTCATCAACGTCATCGGCAAGGGCAATAAGGAACGCGTCGTGCCGGTGGGGCGCAAGGCCGTTGAATCATTGAATCGTTTCATTGAAGCCGGCCGGCCAAAACTCGTGACACCGAAATCCCCCGCGAATGTTTTTTTGACGAGGCGCGGAACGCCGTTCGCCTCGGTGACGCTGTGGTTGCACATCAAGAATCGCGTCCGGCGTGCCGGAGTCGAGCGCAACATGACACCACACATGCTGCGGCACAGCTTTGCGACGCACTTGCTGGAGCACGGCGCGGACTTGCGTGTGATCCAGGAATTGCTCGGCCACGCGAGCATCAGCACGACGGAGATTTACACGCACGTCACGGGCAGCCGGTTGCGGGAGATTCACCGGAAATTTCACCCGCGCGCTGAAAACAAATGAGCCACCAGGACACAAAGGTGCGAAGAAAAATCTCTTTTCAAAATTTTGTGCCTGGTTGCCCTAGTGGTTAAAACTTTCTTTCTTCACGACACAAATTCGTGTTTAGTTTTCGGACTCTATGGGCAAAACCGCGTTGTTATTCGCCGGACAAGGCGCGCAAGTCGTCGGCATGGGCAAGGACCTCGCCGAAAAATTTCCGTCCGCGAAGGCGTGGTTCGCCCGCGCCAACGCTGCGCTCGGCTACGACCTCGCCACCGTCTGTTTTGATGGCCCGGAAGCTGATTTGACGAAAACTGAAAACGCGCAGCCGGGAATTTTTCTCGTGAGCTGGGTCGCGTTTCAGTTGCTCAAAGAACAATCGTCGAATTTGAAATTCGATGCGGCTGCCGGTTTGTCGCTCGGCGAATTTACAGCGCTCACGGCGGCGGGTGCGATGAGTTTTGAGGACGGCCTGCGCGTCGTGCGACAGCGCGGGAAATTCATGCAGGAAGCGTGCGATGCGACCAGGGGCGGCATGGCGGCGGTCATCGGTCTGGATGAAGCGCCGACGCGCGAAGTTTGTGCGGAAGCCGGAGTCGTGCTGGCGAATTTGAATTGTCCCGGCCAAATCGTGATTTCCGGCGAGGCGGAAAAAATTGCGAAAGCTTGCGAATTGGCCAAAGCCAAAGGTGCGAAGCGGGCAATTCCACTAACAGTCGCGGGTGCGTATCATTCGCCGCTCATGGCTGGCGCGCAGCCAAAGCTGCAGGCGGAACTTGCGAACGCAAAAATTTCCATGCCAATTGTGCCGGTGATTTCCAATGTCACGGCACAGGCGCACGGCGACGCGTTGGAAATTTCCGCCCGGCTGGTTGAACAGGTGACGTCGTCGGTGCTGTGGGAAAACTCCATGCGATATTTGTTGTCACAGGGTTTCACGCGGTTCATTGAACTCGGTCCGGGCACGGCCTTGAGCGGCTTCATGAAGCGCATTGATAAAACCGCGCAGATGCTGAACGTTGCCGATGCAGCGAGTTTGGAAGCGACGGTTCGGGGTACGATGGTGAGCGATTCAAAAAATGAATGAAATAACTATGGAAAATCCACGCTCAGTCAGTCGGTTCGTTTTGATGATGCTTGTTGCCATCGCTGTGGCGGTAGTTGCGGCTATCATTGTCCATTTCAATTCAAAATAAGACGCTACCGAAAATTCTGTTCATTTTGTTAATTCTGTCGAAAACTTGCTGAAACTATGAGCCAACTTGCGAATCAAATTGCCATTGTCACCGGCGCGGGGCGCGGAATCGGTCGCGCCATCGCGCTGAAATTTGCCAATGAAGGGGCGGACGTGGTCTGCGTTTCGCGCACGCAGGAAAATTCCGGGAAGGTCGCAGCGGAAATCCGCGCGGCTGGTCGCAAGGCCTGGGCATTCGCCGTGGATGTGGTGGATGCGGGTGCCGTAAACACCGCCGCCGAGAAAATTCTGGCCGATTGCGGCAAGGTGGACATTCTCGTGAACAACGCGGGCGTGACGCGCGACGGTTTGTTGATGCGCATGAGCGACGCAGATTGGGACACGGTTTTGAACACGAATTTGAAGGGTGCATTTCTGTTTACAAAGGCCTTTTCGCGCGCGTTTGCCAGGCAGCGTTCCGGTCGCATCATCAATATTTCGTCGGTCATCGGACTCATCGGCAATCCGGGGCAGAGCAATTACGCAGCGAGCAAGGCGGGTTTGATCGGGTTCACGCAGTCGGTCGCGCGCGAATTCGCGTCGCGCGGCATCACGGCCAATTGCATCGCGCCGGGCTTCATCGAGACGGACATGACGTCGGAGTTGAACGAGGAGTTAAAGGCGGACATTTTGAAACAAATCCCGATGGGCAAATTTGGCGCGGCGGAAGACATCGCGAACGCGGCATTGTTTCTCGCAAGTTCATCGGCGCGTTATGTCACGGGGCAGGTTTTGACAGTGGACGGCGGGATGGTGATGTGATGGCGTTGAATCGTGAACCGATTGACGATTCAGCGGTTCAACAACTTAACGCGACGATAAAAAATTAAGAATTCAGGGCTTGACGGTTTTTTCATTCATGGCATAACACAGGACAATTATGGCTGACAAACCTATTGACCAACGGGTAAAGGACATCATCGTCGAACAACTGGGTGTGAAGGCGGATCAGGTGACGCCGGAAGCCAAGTTCATTGAAGACCTCGGCGCGGACTCGCTCGACACGGTCGAGTTGATCATGGCGCTCGAAGAGGAATTTGGCGTCGAAGTGCCGGACGAACAGGCGGAAAAGCTGCTGACCGTCGGCGACGTGACCAAATACATCGAAGACCACCAAAAATAGTTGCGACTTTCCGCGCTTCGGGGCAGTTTGGCTGGACTAGCTCAAACTGCCCCTTTTGATTTATGGCAAGCAATCCAACAGACCGCCGCGTGGTGATCACCGGCCTCGGTGTCGTCACGCCGCTCGGACATCAACTGGACGTTTTTTGGAACAACCTGATTTCCGGCTGGTGTGGCATAGACCGGATCACCGCCTTTGACCCGGCACCGTTCGACACGCAGATCGCCGGCGAGGTGAAAAACTTTGATCCGGCGCCCGCGTTTCCGTCACCGAAGGAAATCCGCCGAACGGATCGGTATTCGCAATTCGGCGTTTACGCCGGGCATCAGGCGTTGCTGGATTCCGGTCTGGAACTCGACAAGGAAAACCGCGACGAAATCGGCGTCATCATCGGCTCCGGCATCGGCGGTCTGGCGACGACCATCGAACAGCATAAAATCCTGCTCGACCGCGGACCGGGACGCCTCTCGCCGTTCATGATTCCCATGCTCATCAGCAACATGGCCTCCGGCCTGTTCTCAATGTATAACAAGTTGCGCGGCCCGAATTTCGCCACCTGCTCCGCGTGCGCGACCGCGAATCACGCCATCGGCGAAGCCTGGCGCGCCATCAAAATGGGTGACGCGCCGGTGATGTTCGCCGGCGGTGCGGAAGCCGCCGTCGTGTCCGTCGGCATCGGCGGCTTTTGCGCGATGCGCGCCATGAGCACGCGCAACTACGACCCGAAACATGCGTCGCGCCCGTTCGACAAGGACCGCGACGGCTTCATCATGGGCGAAGGCGCGGGTGTTGTCGTGCTGGAGGAATTGGAACACGCGAAAAAGCGTGGCGCAAAAATTTATTGCGAAGTCGCCGGTTACGGCAACACCGCCGACGCCTACCATCTGACCGCACCGTCGCCCGAGGGCGAAGGCGCAGCGCGCTGCATGAAAATGGCGCTCCGCACCGGCGGATTGAACTGCGAAGGTATTTCCTACATCAACGCCCACGGCACTTCCACGCCGCAGGGCGACGTTTGCGAAACGCAGGCCATCAAGACCGTTTTCGGCGAACATGCCAGAAAACTTGCCGTCAGTTCCACCAAAGGCGCGACCGGCCACATGCTTGGCGCGGCGGGTGCGGTGGAAATGACCGTGTGCGCGCTCGCCATCAAAAACGGCGTCGTCCCGCCGACCATCAATTATCAAACGCCCGATCCTGAATGTGATCTGGATTACGTTCCCAACACCGCGCGCGAAATGAAGGTGAACGCGATCATCAACAATTCATTCGGCTTCGGCGGCCACAACGCGACCATTGCGGCGAAGAAGTTTGTGGGGTGAAAATGAACCAAGCGTCACCAACTAATTCTGGTGTTCCAAAAAGAACTAAAAGAATTATTTTGGGAATTGTAATCGCGATAATTTGCATTCCTGTTCTTTGTATATTGATTTTTTTGGGCTTTGGTTTTTCTATCCAGATATAACCCTTCACAGAGCTGATGCGGGATTTCGGAAAGCGAAGGAGACAATTAATCCTGAGCAGTTACGCGCTTGGGCATTGGAAGAAATTTCTAAAAATCCTACAAATGACGGCATTTTCCCTCCCAAAATTCCTAATTCAGAAATTCCAAGTTATATGCAAAAACTTTATTTAGAACATGTAGAAGACGCAGTGATTTGGAAGTTTCCTAGCAATACAAATTTCACACTTCTCACACTCCATTCCAATTCTTTAGAGCAGATTGGTCAAACCAATGTCACGATTTTTTTGGTGGTCCATTTTTTCATTGGATGTTTGAAATTGGTTCAACGAATTTCGTGCCGCCAAACGATCCATATGTTACAACTGTTCAATGGGTTCCTGGTATTTATTACGGTCGCGAAGACACGGTGCATCCATTTAAGTGAACTTTCTTTCGTTAATTGAAAGCAAGCGCGAAGGAAAAATTCTCGCGAAGGAACAGATTCAACAATTCATCCGCGAATTCACCGCCGGAAAAATCCCTCATTACCAGGTGGCCGCGCTGCTCATGGCTATTTATTTTCGTGTCAGGCGATTTTCTCCCAGATTTTGATCTCCGGCATCCCGACACACAGATCATCCAGACGCGGGAGCAAAACTTGAATGTGCGTGTTTTGCAAATGCGCGTCGAGATGCGCCCGGCTCGTCCAGTTTTCGTGGAACAAAAATTTCGCCGGGTCTTCGGGCGATGCGTGCAGGTCATAGTTGATGCAGCCCGCTTCCTTGCGTGTCGGCGCAACGAGGCTGATCAAAGCCTTTTTCAATTCAGCTTCCTTGCCCGGCCTGGCTTGAAACGTGGCAACGACAGTAATGGTTTTCGCGCTCATAATGGTTTGTGTTAATCAATGCCCGTTGGTGGTCAAGCTAATGATTCCAAAATTTTCTCCGCCGCCGCGCGCGGATCTTCCGCCGCGCAAATCGGCCGGCCAATCACCAGCCAGTTTGCTCCGGCCTGAATCGCCTCTTTTGGCGTGAGGGTGCGTTTCTGGTCGTCGGCTTTTTCCGCGCCGGTGCGGATGCCGGGTGTGATGAGTTGCATCGCGGGTGAAACGACCTGGCGGAGTTTCACAACTTCCTGTGGCGAACAAACGAGCCCGCGCAATCCCGCCCTGGTCGCAACGGTCGCGAGACGACGCACTTGATATTCCACGTTCACGTCGAGGCCGATTTCGCGCAACGCGCCGGTGTCGAGGCTTGTCAGCACGGTCACGCCAAGGACGAGCGGCGGGATGCGGCCCAATTTCCACGCGACTTCTTCGGCGGCCTGCTCGGCGGCCTTAAGCATTTCAAATCCGCCGCTGGTGTGGACGGTGAGCATCTGCACGTCAAGCTGCACGGCGGAAGTCACCGCCCTGGCGACGGTGTTCGGGATGTCATGGAATTTCAGGTCGAGAAAAACGCTCGCGCCGGTCGCGCGGATTTTTTTCACGATGTCCGGTCCGGCGGCGGTGAACAGCTCGCTGCCGATCTTGAAGGCGCCGACGGCGGGTGCGACTTGTTCGACGAGCTTCAACGCTTGTTCCGCCGTGGGCACGTCGAGCGCGGCGATGATGGGATTTCGCATGGAACGAATATCAAACGCCCGGCTGCAGAACAAAAGTCTAAAAATTCGCAGCCGTTACGGTGAAGCCGTTGCGCGATAAAAACTATGCACCAAATTGGTGGATTGGGAATCGGTAAAATCAAAGACTCCGTTGGTCGAGGTGGTGTTGGTGAAAACCGGCGTCCAGCTCGTGAGGTTGGTTGAAACCTGGATGACACAAATCCGGTTTGGCCCGCTGGATAAATGGAGTTGGAATGGCGCGCCATTTGTGGTCGGGATGGCGGTCAGCTTGATCGGCGGGCAGAGAGCATTGAACAAATTAAGTCGTCCGCCGGTCACGCATTTTCCGGCCAGCGCGGGCAACTGATCAGTGGCGTTCAACAGCCGGGCGATGATTTGCTGGTAATTTTCCGTGGGAAATTTCGCCAGCATCAGTGCCAACGCACCGGAAACATAGGGTGCAGCCATGGAAGTTCCTGTGCTATATCCGTAATAACTGTCTGATGCTGCAACGGTTGAGTAAATGTTATCGCCCGGTGCCGCCAGCATTACGTTGGTTGCTCCGTAATTGGAATACGCTGACAAAGTGTCATTGCTGGTAGTCGCCGCAACCGAGACGACATTGTCCAACTGATAGCCTGACGGGTAGGTCGGGGTGATATCAATGTCGTTCGTATTGTTGCCACAGGCGGCGACGAGGATAATCCCGGCGGTTTGCAAACTGACAATCGCATTGGACAACGCCAGTGAAACGGTGGGAAACCCCCAACTGGCATTGATGATCTGCGCACCATTGGTTTGTGCATAAACCATACAGGTGATGCAATCTGAAACGGTGCCGCTGCCGGTGCTGTTGTCGAGCCATTGGCAGGCCATGATTTGCACCTGCCAGGCTACGCCAACAACTCCTATGCCGTTGTTGCCGACCGCCCCCAGGACACCGGACACTAATGTACCATGACTGACGGTATATGGCATGGCGTCGTCATAAGGATCATTTGTGCCGGTCAGCGCATTCCAGCCATGACTGCCATCATTCGGATTCACCCACATATTCGACGCCAGGTCTTGATGCGTATAGCGCACGCCCGTGTCCACCACCGCCACCACGATGTTGCTGGCGGAGGTCAGCACGTCCCACGCTGCTGGCGCATCAATCGTGTATAGTCCCCAAAGCGTGCCGTTAAGAAAGAACGGGTCGTTAGGTGTGATGTCGAATGCTTGTCCAAAATAATCCGGCTCGGCAAATTCAACCAGGCCGCTCTTTTGATATTTGGTGATGAGTCCTTGAACCGTTTCTCCGCTGGGCACGGTCAAAACCTGCAAGCGCCCAATGCCATCGAATGTCCGCAAGACGGCGCATTTTTGCGTCAAATAAAAACTGTCCAGCACTGTTCGACTAATTCCGGCTTTGGGTTTGATCAAAATCCGGTCCTCACGATAAGCCGGCTGGTCAGATTGAGCGTTGACCGGCGCCGCAAACCAGACAAAGAGTGAAACCACAAGGCCGACCAAAATCAGCGAGCAACCACCGGGCGGCCTGTTGTTCATGGTGCTGAAAATTCCACAAGTCTTGGGAAAAGGAAAGTGCTTTTACCGATGGACGGGCTTTTGACTTTGCCCCAAAAACTTTCTAGTCTGACAGCGATGAAAATAGTCCGCCACACCGACAAGGATTTTTCCGCAAAAATTCGCGAAGTTGCCGCCGATTCCAGCCTGTTTGATGCCGGGGTTGAGCAGCGCACCCGCGTGATTTTGCACGACGTGTTTGTTCGCGGCGATGGCGCGGTGCTGGACTTCACTGAAAAATTCGATGGGGCGAAACTCACTGCGGGACAACTCGCCGTGACGCAGGCCGAACTCGTGGCCGCGTCGCTCAAGGCCGATGAATCGTTGCGCAAAGCCGTGGCGGAAGCGGAAAAAAACATCGCCGCCTTCGCCAAAAAATCGTTGCGCAAAAGCTGGCAGACGAAAAATTCCCACGGCGCGAGCGTTGGCGAAAAGTTTGATCCGTTCCAACGCGTCGGCGTTTATGTTCCCGGCGGAACGGCCCCGCTCGTTTCGACGGCGCTGATGACCATCACCCTCGCAAAAGTCGCGGGCTGTAAGGAAATCGTCGTGACCACGCCGTGCGGCAAGGACGGTTCCATTAATCCGGCGATTCTGTTCGCAGCGCGCGCGGCGGGGGCGACGGAGATTTATCGCGTCGGCGGCGCGCAGGCGATTGCGGCGCTGGCTTACGGCACGAACACGATCCGCCGCGTGCAGAAAATTTTCGGCCCCGGCAATGCCTACGTCAGCATGGCCAAACGACTGCTCGTCGGGCGCGTGGCCATTGACCTGCTCGCCGGGCCGAGCGACGTGCTGATTCTGGCCGACGACACGGCGAATCCGAAGTTCGCCGCCGCCGACATGCTTGCGCAGGCGGAACACGGTTCCGGCCACGAACGCGTCTGGCTGGTGGCGACCTCCGCGAAAATTCTCAAGGCTGTGGAAAAGGAAATCGCGAGGCAGTTGCCCAAACTGCCGCGCCGCGAATTCATCCAGCGCGTTCTGGAACGTAACGGCTCGTTGATTCAAGTGGCCAGCGTCGCTGACGCCGTGGCGCTGGCGAATCAGCTTGCGCCGGAACATTGCGAAGTCATCACGCGCGACGCGCGGCGTGTGAGCGGCGGCATCGTGACGGCGGGCGCGATTTTTCTGGGCAACTGGTCGCCGACGGTGCTGGGCGATTACGTCGCCGGGCCGAGCCATGTGCTGCCGACTGGCGGTGCGGGCGCGTCGTTTGCCGGCCTGACGGTGGACCAATTCCAGCGTCGCACGAGCATGGTGGAATACAACCGCGCGTCGCTAAAAAAAACGCTGAAGACGGTGAAAAAATTCGCAGAACTCGAAGGCCTCGGCGCGCACGGGAAAAGCGCGGAAGTGCGCATTAAATGAACAACCGTGAAAATTGAACCACGTGAACTAGCTGATTTGATGATCGAAATTGCCAACGAGCGTTTCGGTTCACAATCATTTCGCCGCCGTCAGTTAATGAATGCTACCGAGCAAGAATTGAGACTGCGCGGTCTGTGGACACCAGAAGATGATCCGTTATCAAGTTCTGTGGGCACAAAGTCTCATGGTCTAGCAAATATTGATTTTCGTTTTTTCGATCTTGCGCGAAAGGGCGCAATCGTCAGCGACCGCCGTGATGTCTGGCGTCTAGCCGAGCTGAAACCACCAACCACAAAAGAGTTTCTTCAGCTCCCTGTTGATTTGGCAGAACCACCGTCGCGATCTGAAACCAGAATTTCGAGAATAATTCGTGACACGCAAGCAGCAAGAGCACTCAAGAAGCTTTATGAGTTTCACTGTCAAGTTTGTGCCATGCGCATTGAACCGTCACTTGGGAGCTTTTATATTGAAGTTCATCATGTGAGGCCATTGGGTGGTGAACACAAAGGATTGGACTCGTCTAACAACATGCTCGTTTTATGTCCTAACCACCACGCGATGTTTGATTTTGGTATCCCTCGGTTTCTTTCAACTGACCTGATAGAAATAGCTGGAGTAAGTCACCCACTGAATTTGAAACATGAACTTGATAAGGGTGTGATTGCCTACCACAACGACTCCATTCATCACAACCGTTAGATTTTTTTTGGAAGTTGCTAGAAGCCTTGTTAATTCACAATGAAAAGCACTGGATTGAAAAATTTGATCCGCCCGCTCGTCCGCGATTTGCACGCCTATGTGCCGGGCGAGCAGCCGAAGATTGCAGGGCTGGTCAAGCTCAACACGAACGAGAATCCTTATCCGCCGTCGCCGCGCGTGCTGGCGGCGGTCAGGGCGGCGGTGGACGGGCGGTTGCGGCTGTATCCGAACCCGACGGCGCAGGTGTTGCGTGAAAAACTGGCGAAGGTGCATGGCTGCGCGCCGGAAAACATTATCGTCGGCAATGGCTCGGATGAATTGCTGGCGCTGGCGGTGCGCGGCTTCGTGGAACCAATGTCGGAGAGACGAGTCATACGAGCCCCAAATCAAAACAGGCTGGGGTCTCGCGGAGTTCGACCCTCCGAAGTTGTGCAATACTTCACACCGAGCTATTCGCTTTATCCGGTGCTGGCGGACATTCATGAAGCGGCGAAAAATGCGGTGCCGCTCAAACCGGATTTCGATTTGCCAAGCGTCGCGGAATTGAAGCGTGATGCAATTTGGAATTTCAATGCGGCGCTGACTTTCGTGACGACGCCGAATGCGCCGAGCGGGCGCGGTTACAAAACCTCGGAACTGGAAAAACTTTGCCGCGTGCAGAAGGGCGTGGTTGTTCTCGATGAGGCTTACGTGGATTTCGCGGACGAAAATGCGATGAAGCTGACGTTGAAATTTCCGCACGTGCTCGTGGCGCGAACATTCTCGAAGGCGTATTCGCTGTGCTTCCAGCGCATTGGATATTTTGTCGGCAACGCCGAACTCATCGCTGCGCTGGATAAAATCCGCGACAGTTACAATGTGAACGGTCTCGGCCAGATTGCCGCCGAAGCGACGCTGAACGATTTGAAATACTACCGCGCGAATTTCAAAAAAATTGTCGCGACGCGCGAGTGGTTGAGCCACGAATTGAAGAAGCTCGGCTTCCGCGTTTCACCGAGCCGGACGAATTTTATTCTGGCGAAGCCGCCGGTGTTTCCGGCGAAGGATTGGCTGCAAAAATTACGCGATAAAAAAATTCTCGTGCGCTGGTTCAGCGCGCAGCCGGTGAAGGATTATCTGCGCATCACCATCGGCACGCAGATGGAAGCGGCGGCTTTGGTCAAGGTGGCGCTAAAAATTCTGGTGAGTTAGCCTGATACGCTGCGAAAGCTTTTCTTTGCGGCGCGGACAGGTTTCTGCTAAAAGCCGCACGTGTATTTGGAATACTACGGATTAAATCAGGCGCCGTTCGACATCACGCCGAACCCGCGCTTTCTTTTCCATAGTTCAAAGCATCGCGAGGCTATCAATCATCTGCTCTACGGCATCCGCGAGCGCAAAGGATTTGTCCAACTCACGGGCGAGGTTGGCGCGGGCAAGACGACGCTGTGCCGCGCATTGCTGGAACAACTGGATTCGCATTTTTCGACGGCGCTCATCTTGAATCCGGTTTTGAACGCGGATGAAATGATGAAGGCCATCGCGACGGAGTTCGGGTTGAATGTGCGCGGATTGGACCGGCTGGAAATGGTTTCGGCCATCGGCGAATTTCTCCTCAAGCAGATCGAGCACGGCAAGGAAACGGTGCTCATCATTGACGAGGCGCAAAATCTGACCGAAGACCTGCTCGAACAAGTCCGCCTGCTCTCGAACATCGAGACGGATGACCGCAAGCTGCTGCAAATTGTTTTGCTGGGCCAGCCGGAATTGCGCGAGCGGCTGAACAGCCATCGCCTGCGCCAGTTGCGCCAGCGCATCACGGTGCGTTTTCATCTCGCGCCGCTCACGCGTGTCGAGGTCGCCCAATACATCCAGCACCGGCTTCAGGTTTCGGGCGCGAGCGGAATTCCAGTTTTCACGATGCCGGCGGTCTGGCGCGTTTTTAATTACAGCGGCGGCATTCCGCGCCTGATCAATGCGGTCTGCGACAAGGCATTGTTGGCCAGTTTTGTCGGGCGCAGCGACTGCATCACCTACACGATGGTGGGGCGCGCCATCCGGGAATTGGAAGGGAACATCCGCGCATGAGCCTCATCAACGACGCGCTGAAACGCGCCAAAGAAGCCCAAAGGCCCCCCCCCCAGTCCGGCGTGCCGCCGATGCGGCCAGTCGAAATCAAACGCAAGGAACAGGATTTCAGCGTGGCGCTGCCCGTCCTGATAATTTTTCTGATTGTCACCGCGTTTTTTTTCATCGGGCTGGCGATGGCCAAGAAGCACACAGTAATACACCGGGAAGAAAAAATTGTTGCCGCGCCTGCGATTGCCTCGACGCACGAGGTTGTAGCCGCTGTTGCGCCTGTGGCGAACCCGCCCCTGTCCGGGTCGCCTGCGATGAATCCACCCGCTTCGCCAGCCGAAGGGATCAGCCCTGCCGCCATCAAGGTGGAGGCTCCCAAACCAATCCGGATCCAAGGCATCGCTTACGATCCGGTGTTTTCGTGGGCGATCGTCAACGGCAAAACCGTCTATGCCGGCGATTTCGTGGACGGGATGCGCGTGACGGCCATATCGCGCAACTCCATCACGCTCGTCGGCAACGGCCAGACCAACACGCTCGGCGTCGGCCAGCAATAAAATGTTTCAATTTTTCGCGTGCGTCCTCTGAAAAAATTCCTCTCCCGTTCGCCCGTCGCCGCGCGCGTCGCGCCGTTCCTGGTTTTTCTCGCGCTTACCGCCTGTCAGGGAAAATTCGGCGTGGCTTCGGCCTACTGGTTTTACTTAGGTAAAACTTTGGTCGGCGCGTGGCTGGTCTGGGAAATGCGCCCGCTTGTTTCCGAAATGCGCTGGGCGTTCAGCTGGGAAGCCGTTGTGGTCGGCGTCGGAATTTTTACGGTGTGGGTTGGAATTTCTGGTGAATGGACAACCCAGGATTCACTTTGGAACAAACTCGGATTGGTTCATTCTCAAACGGCTTCGGAAAAATTTTGGGATCCCAACGGGCCATTCGGCCAAAATTCCGCGCTCGCTTGGTTTTTTGTTTTGACAAGAATTCTTGGCTCGACCTTCGTCGTGCCGCCGCTTGAGGAAGTTTTTTACCGCTCGTTTTTGTATCGTTACGTCGCAAAGCAAAATTTTCTGTCCGTGCCGCTTGGCCAATTTTTACCGCTGCCGTTTTTTGCGACGGCAATCGTCTTCGGCTTTTCCCACAACGAATGGTTGGCGGGAATTTTGTGCGGCGCGGCGTTTCAATGGCTGGTCATCCGCAAAAACCGCCTCGGCGACGCGATGACGGCGCACGCCATCACAAATTTTCTGCTCGGCACATGGATCGTCTGGAAGCACGCGTGGCACTTCTGGTAGGGAATCGCGCCATGAATCCGGATGCGGCGGGGCATCCTTGCAATCACTTTATTTCGACGTTGATGCCGTTGCGTTCGAGCGTGCTGCCTTCCTGCGCGGCGAGATTGGCGAGAGCTTCCTCGTAATTGGCGAGCGCGCGTATTTCCTGGCCGCGGGCGGTGGTCAGGGCGCTTTGATATTGCAGCACTTCAAAGGTGGTGGCCTTGCCGACGGCGTAGGTTTTTTGTTCGGCGTCGAGCGCGGCCTCGGCATAAATGCGCGCCTGCCGTGTGGCGTCCACGCTTTGATAGTCGGACTGCGCCTCTTTCACGGCGTTGTCAATCTCCACCATGACTGTTTGCTCATACTGTTTCAATTGCAACAAAAGCTGTTGCAGCGTCACCTTGCCGGCCTTGTAATTATTGCGCGCACCAACATTGCTCAACGGCATGGAAAGCTGCGCACCATAACTCCAGAACGGACTATTGACTTCGTTGAACTGGTTGAACGTGTCACCGAAACTCCCGCCTGCGCCGTTGTATCCGTAGGAGCCGATCAAATCCAGATCCGGATAAAGCTGATTGTAATTAAATTTCAACTCGATACCCTGCTGTTCCACGTTCAGCCGTGCCTGCAACAGATCGGGCCGCTCGGTCATGCCCTTGTTCCAACTGTCCTGCAAATCGAACAACTGCAAGGGCGCGGTGAGCGTCGCCGTCGGCTGGATGTCCGTGCCGTGCCATTTGACATAATCATCAGTGAGCAGATTTTTCAACGTGTCTTGGTCGGTTTCGAGGGTGCTTTGCGCCGCGATTAAATTCGCCTTACTTTGCGCGACCTGCGATTCGTCCGACTGCACGCTCAATTGCGCCAGCGTGCCGATTTGCACGCGCTGTTTATCCTGATCCAATTGCGTTTGCGCCAGGTTGAGCGCTTCCTGCTGCACCGTCACATTGTCCTGCGCGTAAATCAGTTCGTAGTAAGCGTTCGCGACGGCGGTGATCGAGGTGATGATTTGTTCGTGCAATCCCTGTTCCGAATATTTCAGCCGGTTTTTCGCGACGCGGATGGTCAGCCGTGTGTTATCAATCCAGAAATTTTTTAATAATGGCTGGGTGAGGGTGAGCGCGCCGATCTGGCCGGAGGAGTTTTGGAACGGGATGGTGTTGTTCGTGTTGTTCACGAAATATCCACCCTTCGTGCTCTGGGCATTGCCGCCCAAATTATAGGTCATACCCCACGGTGCTGTGCCGCTAAAACCCGAACTGAAGCTATCCTCGTTGTATTCCGAACCAGCAATGTTCTGACCGTTTTGAAACACCGTGCCGCTGTCGCTGTATATGTGTTCCCCTGAAAAGCTGAAGGTCGGATCGTAACCGCCGTAGTCCGCGCGCAAATTATAGAGTGAAATCTGCGGATCGTAACGCTCAATCTGCACGTCGAGGTTGTGCTGCATCGCCTCCCGGATGCAATCCTGCAACGACATTGCGCGCGTCGCGCCCGGGCTCATGTTCGTCTGCGCGGTCGCCGTCAAAACGGCCAGAAAAAAAACTGGAACAACGCTGAAACTATTCATGGTGCTGTGATTTTGCCGCTTTCGTTCAAATTCGTCAAACTTAAGACGCTTCCGGGACACCGAGGTAACTATTTGGTTAATTAGCCCCCATATCCGTAAAACAAACCCCGCATGACGCCTAAAGTTGTGGTCAAATTTTACTTCGCAACTGTCGGCGGAACGTTCTCAATTTTAGCGTTGATTTCAAGGAAATTGAGAACCTTTTCGTGTGCGATCTGGTCGTAAAGTTCGTTGATGCCATTGCGCTTCTGCAAATCCTTGATGAATTTGTCCGGCGGAATCTGATACGCCGCCGACAGCGACTGCACGCGCTGCAACACTTCCTGCTGCGAAATCTGGATGCCTTCCCTCTCTGCGATGCGCTGGATTAAAAACGCCAGCTTCACGCGCTCCTTGGCGCTCGTCGCGGCGGCGGAATAAATCTCGTCCTTCTGCTTTTCGATCAGTTCGCGCCCCACGCCGCGCTTGGTGTTTTCCTGAACGATGTTATAGACGACGTTCTTCGTCTCGTGCGCGACCGCCGATTCCGGCAGGTCAAAATTCGCCTGCGCGAGCAGCGCGCCGATGATCTGGCTGCGAACCGCCTTGGTCTGCGAATGCTTCAATTCGTTCTCCAAATCCACGCGCACACCCGCGCGAAGCTTTTCCAGATTTTCTGCATCGTATTTTTTAGCAAGTTCGTTGTCCAGCGGCGGAACAACTTTTTCCTTCACCTCAACGATTTCAACTTCAAAGGCACCCTTCTTGCCCGCGAGTTCCTTCGTCACAAAGTCGGCGGGAAAATCCACGTTGACCGTGCGTTTGTCGCCCGCCTTCGCGCCGACCAGTTGATCGGCAAAACCGGTGATGAACGTATTTGGCGCAATATCCACCCAGAAATTTTTCTGCTCCGCCAAACCCTTCGCCGTCGGCGCGGTCTCGGTGATCGGCTTGCCGTCGCAAGCGCCAGTGTAATTCACCACGGCCACATCGCCCATTTTCAATTCGCGCGCGGCGGTCTCGAATTTCGTGTGCTGCTGCGCCAGCAATTTGAGCGCGCGCTCCACATCCTCGTCCGTGACGGATTTGATTTCGCGCTTGACCAGCAGACCCTTGTATTCCGGCAGTTGAAATTCCGGCGCGGTTTCAATCGTCGCGGCGAACAGGAGATTTTGCCCGCGACCAAACTGGATTTCCTCGATGTCGGGATAGCCGAGCGCGGAAATTTTTTCCTCCTCGAGCGCCTTGCGATAGGCGTCGCCGATGAGCTTGCGCTTGGCGTCGCCCTGAATTTCCGTCTCGTGTTTTTTGATCACGAGATCGCGCGGCGCCTTGCCGGGCCGGAAGCCGGGCAGCGACGCCTGCTTCTGATAATCCTTCGTGATGGCGTCAAAGGTTTCGTCCACGGCCTTCGCGTCCAGTTCCACCCGCAGCAATTTTTTGCACGGCGCCAGATTTTCAACGGTGATATTCACAATGATTCTCGCTTGACGAGCCGCGCAGAATAAATGAATTAAACGGATTCCGTCAACGGTTTTACCGCAACCACTTCGACTTCAAGCAAAGGCCGAAGCGTGACAAGGCACGCACGGATCATTTTGAAGCCGTGTTCGCCTGCGCGTAAACGCACGGCCAGATTGGCGGCGAATCGGTCGTAACCATATCGCCGGATTTTGACCGATACAATTTTGTAGCCAAGAACGGCGGTCAAATTGCCGATGTTCTGAGCGTTCCAATTGTAAAGATGATGATTGGGTTCGTCCGCACGGTAACACGAGTAACGCCGTTCGTGTTCCCACGGCACATGCAGAATCAATTTGCCTGCGGGCTTCAAAACGCGCGCGAACTGCTTCAGCGTCCGGGCTGGTTCAAGCAAATGTTCAAGTGTCTGATGGCAAATGACAATGTGCGCCGTTTCATCTGGCACGGCCGTCAACTCCGCGACAAATTCAATGCCCAGCGCGCATACGCGTTTCTTCAAAAATTCGGAGGTGTCGCATCCAATCCGGCGCGTGCAACGGAGCCTTCCCAAATTCCAGCCTGATCCAACGCCAAATTCAAAAACCACGTCGCCGGGTCGCACATGGCGTTGAAATTTTTCCGCGCGCAACGTCATCACCCATTCCAAGGCTTCCGGGTGTAATGCCCGCTTTTGCTCATGATATTGGTGGCCGGATTCTCCATGATACAATTTGGCCGCAGCATCCGGTGGTGGTTGATTTTTTTTCATCACGATTTTTGAAGAATGACGATGAGGTTATCGGCCAGATTCCATTTGCTCAACACTGCTTCCACGCCCGCGAGGGCCAGTTTTGCCGGCTTAAAAAGCGGATTTTGTTTGTAGCCCGTCGTTCGTTTGAGAAGTTTCGCCCGTTCGGAACGGGAGACTTCGCGTGCGCCGCCGCGAAAATCCTGCCAAATCACCAGAGGATTGAAATGCGTGGATTTCATTCCGGCCACCGTGAATTCCGGTCCGGCAAATCTTTTCAAAGTTTCCGGTGTAAAATAATTCAGATGTTCCGCCAGAATGTAGCGGTATTTTGACCCAAGCAATTTGACCGCCAGCGAATTCATATTCGGCACTAAAATGAAACACAGGCCACCCGGCTTGAGAATTGATTCAGCCTTTTTGAGAAACAACCGTGGCTCAAACAGGTGTTCCATCACAGCCCAAAAGGTAACGGCATCAAATGATTCCTCAAACGAATGGGTCAGGAAATCTGTCTTGATGATCGGAACACCCATTTTAGAAGCGTAATCAAGAGGAGCCATCGAGACATCAGTTCCACATATTTGATAATCGTTTGGATGTCTTTTCTTCAGCTGATGCAAAAAGGCGCCGGAGGAACAGCCGACATCCAAAACAGAACCACGCGGACAATGCGTTCGGAACAGGCACAGTTCACGTTCAAAGCGGACATCTGAATAATCACTTTCGAGTTTTTCTGCGGAAAGATATTCGTTCCCCGCATGGTCATAAAAAGTTCCAGTCGCCATCTCTGTGGAAACGGGATTTGTGTAGATCATCGAACAGCGGACACAGCGCACGAGATTCAGCCCCCTTTTTTGAAAAAGCGGCTCCGTCTTCGGTTCGCAGCATACCGGGCAAATTCTGTTCAACGGTTCATCCATTTTTGGCCAGTCCCATTGTCAATCAACACCTCAAAAACTGCTTTCATTCGGGCAAAGATATAGCAGTTCTTGGCAACATTGGGACAGGTAGGGCACGTCACTCCGTGCGCGCCGGTGTGGTGAACCAGAAGGCGATGGTTGGCAACCGCGGCGGGCAAGAGGACTGCCCGCCCTACCAGATGATGTGTCAATGTTAAGTTCAACTGCTATACTCTCTCACTTGGGATCGGATTGACCAAAATGCAACGCCAACAACAACGACAGCCAACTTCATCAATCGCATAGTTTTTTGCTTGTTTCGGCGGCAGAAAAACATAGTGAGATTTTGTTGCCAGAAAAGCATGTAACGCTTTGTCATGGGTTACAATTCCAAAAATTTCAGGCGGAAAGAAGAATGGTTTTGATGGCTTGCTGGCTCCATTTCCGCTTTCATGCCGTGGATGAGACGAACGTTTTTCATCACGGGCACGGACACCGGCGTCGGCAAAACCGTTTTGACCGCGCTGCTTGCAGGGTTTCTGCGCAAACGGGGCGTCAACGTGGCGGCGCTCAAACCCATTTGCTCCGGCGCTCGCGATGACGCCCGGAAAATTTTCGCGGCGCTGGACGGAGCACTCACGCTCGATGAAATCAATCCGTGGCATTTTCTTGCGCCGATTGCACCGTCACACGCCGCAAAGCTTGAAAAAAAATCCGTAAAACTTCCGCAAGTCCTCGCACACATCTGCACGATGCAAAAAAACTTTGATGTTTTGCTGGTCGAAGGCGCGGGCGGTTTGTTGAGTCCGCTCGGCGAAAATTTCGATTTGCGCGATTTGATTTTTGCGTTGCGCGCCACGCCGATTGTCGTCGCCCAAAACAAGCTGGGCGCGGTGAACCATATTTTGCTTACGCTCGAAGCGTTGCCGGAAATCGTCAGACCAAAATCAAAAATTATTTTGATGTTGCCGCCTAAACCAGATGTTGCAACCGGTTCAAACGCAAAACTGCTGGAGCAATTTGTGTCGCGTGAAAAAATCCTGTCACTGCCGTGGCTGGGCGAAAAATTTAAGTTGGTTGAAGTTTTGAAAAAACCATCCGTGCGCAAAACGCTCGGTGCCTTGTCACGGATTTAATTTTTCACCGGCGCATTGGTGGCGAGGAACGATTCACGCCACGGCTTTTGATTTTCGTAAAGTTTCAGCCGTTGTTGCATTACGTCCAAATCCTCGCGTTCATTGCTTTTTTTCGCCAGTTCGATGGCTTGCCGCTGGTTTTTTTGCGCTTCGTCAAAACGGCCCAGTTCTGCCAGCGTCATTGCGAGCGTGTCGAGAACCACCGGCTGCGGCGAACCGGCAAGCTGGCTCGCCTGGTTGGCGATTGCAAAGGCTTTTTCGCCATCACGACCTTGCGGATTTTTGTCGCTGGCAAGCACGCGCGCGGTGTAAATCAAAAATTGCAGATTGTCCGGCTCGATTTGCAACGTGGCGAACAGTTGCGGCAGCGCCTCGGCATCGCGGTCAAGCTTGAGCAGCGTACGTCCAGTTTGAAAACGTGGACTCGCGTAAGTTTCGTCCAGCCGCGCAGCCTCGGCAAATTGATTGAGCGCCTCGTCGAAACGGCCAAGCTCGACGAGCGTGAGGCCAAGATTGTTGCGCAGTGTCGCGCGGTCAGGCTTCAGGCGAACTGCCGCAATGCAGTAATCCAGCGCTTCTGCCGGACGACCCTTTTCAAAGAGCAGCTTTCCAATATCATTGGCTGCTTCAAACATTTCCGGATCCAACCGTAACGCTTCTTGATATTCAACCAGCGCCTCGTCGGTCTTGCCTTTGGTTTCAAGCGCCGCGCCAAGATCGAGGTGCGCAGTGGGATTTTTTTGGGATACTGTGACGGCATTACGAAACATTGCCTCGCCGTTTGCCCAGAGTCCTAAAGATTTGCCGGATTCGCCCTTGGCTTCCAGTGCTGCGCTGAGGTTAAGATCGACCAGCGGATTTTCGCCAGTGACAGCGAGGGAGCGACGGAAAAGAGTTTCGCTGTCGCGCCAGAATTGTAATTGATATTCCGTCAGCGCCACGCAAGCAACGAGCGCAAGCAGGCTGGCGGCAATGAAGATATTCTGCGTGCGCGGTTGTTTCAGCAAACTCCAAACTCCAAACACGACGGCGATGAAAATTCCGACCGATGAGAAATAGGTGTAACGGTCAGCGTGCGCAGCGTCACCGACCTTCACGAGGCCGATGACCGGAACGAGTGTCCCCAAAAACCAAAGCCAGCCGACAATCAAACAGGGGCTTTGTTTTCGCGCCCGCCAGACCAGCCCGGAAATCAAAATCAAAGCTGTGGCGGAAATAAAAATCGCCGGCGGCGCAATTCTTTCCGGCATCGGATAAAATACGGCCAAACCGGATGGCCAGAAAATTTGCGCAAGATATGTTGCGATCGCCGTGACCGCATTTTCCAATCGCAACGGCAGCGACACTTGATTTAGTGTGCGAACCGCTTCGGTGCGTTGCGCGACGTAGGTGACGGTGCAGGAAATGATGACGAGCAGGAGGAACGGAGCTTTTTCCAAGACAAACCGCGAGGCGGTTGAGATTTGAAAGTCAGAAATTCGTTCCAGCGGCCAGAAATCCAGCAGCAGCAGAACAAACGGCAGCGTGACGAACATGGGCTTGGCCATCAAGCTCAACGCGAAAAAAACCAGGGCGAACCAAAAACTGCGGCGGCAATTTTCTTTTGCGTAACGCACATAACTTAAAAGCGCCAGCAGCGCGAAGAACGTGCTCAATACGTCCTTGCGTTCAGCAATCCACGCGACAGATTCGACGTGCAGCGGATGCCACGCGAACAGCGCGGCGACCATCGCACCTGGCCAGACCAGCTTGGTCAGTCGCAGCAGCAAAATGAAAAGCAACGCCGCATTGACCGAATGGATGAGCGCATTGACAAAATGATGTGCGGCGGGATTTAGTCCAAAGAGTTCGCAGTCCAGCATGTGCGACAACCATGTCACCGGATGCCAGTTCGCCGCGTGAAAACTTGTGAATGCCCAGCGGATGCCGGCCAGCGTCAGACCATTTTTTACTATCCGGTTGTTGGCAACGTAGTCTTCGTCATCATAATTCACAAAGCCGTCGTGCAGCACCGGCATATAAATTGCCAGTGTGACAAGCGCGAGCAACACCGCGATGAATCGCGGCTGAAACAGGGTGCTGGACTGGTTTGATTTCACGAATGAATCGCGGCGGCGTTCGTGGCGAGGAATGATTCACGCCAAGGCTGATGATTTTTGTAAAGCTCGAGCCGTTGCTGGATTGGCTCAAGCTTTTTCATTTTTGCGGCGGTGGCAAGGTCGAGGGCTTTTTGTGTCACTTCGGTCGCGTTGGTGAAATCACCGGTCTCGGCGCAGGCCATGCCGAGCGCATCAAGGACGAACGGCTGCGTGCCACCAGTGAGGGAATTGGCCTTGATGGCGAGCACGAGTGCGGTTTTGCCATCGCGAACTTGCGGATTTTCATCGGCGGCGAGCACATGGGCGATGTAAGCGAGGATTTGAAAATTTTCCGGATCGAGCCGCAATGCTTCGCGGAATTGGTCAATGGCCCCGGCGTCGCGACCCTGCTTGAGCAGCGCCTTGGCCATTTGAAAATGCGGCCACGGATAGGCCGGATCGAGTTTTGCCGCGTCGGAAAATTCGGTCATGGCTTCGCCGAAGTTTCCGAGTTCAACCAACACAATGCCGAGGCTGTCGCGAAGAAATGATGCCTTGGGATTCAGCCGGATGGCCTCGCGATATTCGGCCTGCGCGGCGTCCGGCTGGCCGAGCGTATCGAGCAAATTGCCGAGGTTGTTGTGAATTTGATAACGTGTCGGCGCTAGTTTGGCGGCCTCGCGATATTCGGCCAGCGCTTCATCTGATTTTCCTTCCTGTTCGAACGCGACGCCGAGGTTGACGTGGGCGATGTCATTGTTTTTCGTGACGGCGAGCGTGTGGGCAAAAAGCGTTTCGCTGTCGCGCCAGAAGCGCAATTGTTTTTCCGTCAAAATCAGGCACGCCCCAAGAATCAAGGCGAATACAGCGGCCAAAATCATTTTCGGAAATTGAAACCGGTTCGCCAGTTCACGCGCACTGAAAGTAGCGGCGAGGAAAATGCCGATGGCCGGAAGATAAGTATAACGGTCGGCCAGCGCAGCGCCCCCGACTTGAACGAGGCCGATGACCGGCACCAGCATCCCCAAAAACCAGAGCCAGCCGACGGGCAGATACGGAGCACGTTTGCGCGACAGCCACGCAGCTGTGGAAATGAAAATCAGAGCGGCGATGGCAGCCGCGACGGCAGCCGCGGAAATTTTTTCCGGCATGGGATAAATGACGGCGAGGTTTTCTGGCCAGAAGATTTTTTGCAAATAATCCGCGTAGGCGACGGCCACATTTTCTAGACGGTAATGCAGGGAAACGTTTTTGAGCGAGACGACAGCGTCGCCGTTGCGTTGCGCGAAAAAAGTTACGAGGCAGGAAATGGCGGTGAGCAAAAAGAACGGCCATTTCTCCAGCATCAGACGGCGGGCGGTTTGGGTCTGATAATTTAGGATTTTTTGCAACGGCCAATAATCCAAAAGCAACATTACGAACGGCAGCGTGACGAGCATGGGCTTGGCCATCAGGCCGAGCGCAAAAAAAACCAGGGCGAACCAAAAACTGCGGCGGCAATTTTCTTTTGCGTAACGCGCATAACTTAAAAGCGCCAGCAGCGCGAAGAACGTGCTCAATACGTCCTTGCGTTCAGCAATCCACGCGACAGATTCGACGTGCAGCGGATGCCACGCGAACAGCGCGGCGACAAATGTGCTTGGCCACAGCGCACTCGTGAGCCGCAGCAACAGCACAAACAGCAGGGCTGCATTGGCCGCATGGAAGAGCACGTTGACAAAATGATGCGCGCCGGGATTGAGGCCGAAAAGTTCACAATCCATCATGTGCGAAAGCCAGGTCAACGGATGCCAGTTCGCCGCGTGAAAACTTGTGAACGCCCATTTGATGCCGGCGAACGTCAGGCCGTTTTGAATAATTTGATTGTTCGTGACGTAATCGTCGTCGTCATAATTCAGGAAACCGCTGCGTGTTACTGGCAGATAAACCAACAGCGTGGTAAGCGCGAGCAACAGGGCGATGAGGCGCGGACGTGACATCGCGCTCTTTTGTATGCGATTTTCCGGCGCGGACAAAGTTTGTTTTTCACGCAAAAAGGCTTGGCATTTTTGCGCGCGCGAACAATAATTTGCGTGGCAGGAATTGGTTCGACCGCCTGCCGCTTGGCCGCTCCGGTTCCTCACGTCCAAGTCACCGTCGTAATTTTATGGGTGGACTCTATCTATTGGCCGTTGCGGGAACCGCTTCAAACAAGGCGGAACTCGTCTATGTCTGGGAACAGGCGACGCCGGAAGCCAAGGCAATCATCGTCTGCCTGATTATTTTTTCCATCATCGCGTGGTCCGTCATGGTCTCGAAAGCGATCCAAATGCGCCGCGCGCGGAAACTAAATTATTACTTCGACCAGGAATTTCATTCGCAGAAAAAAGTGCTCGAAATGTTTGACCGCAAGCTACAGGTCGAGGGCTGTCCGCTCTACATGGTCTATCAGACCGGCTGCGTGGAACTTGATGCGCGGCTGCGCGGGACGGGCGGCGAACGCAGCAAACAGCAGGTCTCGCTCAAAAACATGGAGCACGTCAAACGGGCGATGGAAAATGTCGTCGCGCAGGAATCCTTGAAGCTAGAATCCGGTTTGATTCTTTTGGCGATTGCAGTCAGCGGCGCGCCGTTCATCGGATTGCTTGGCACGGTCTGGGGTGTGATGAGCACCTTTGCTAGCGTCGCACAGGCGAATTCCGCCACGCTCACAACGATGGCACCCGGTGTTTCCGCCGCGCTCATCACGACCGTCGCCGGACTGCTTGTGGCGATTCCCTCGATGTTCAGCTATAACTGGTTGGTGCATAATCTCCGCGTGTTCACCGTCGGCCTCGATAATTTCGCGCAGGAGCTCGTTTCCAAAATGGAAACGGAATTTTTCGCGGATGAATAATTTTTCACGATGAGACGATTTTCCCAGCGTGGTCAAATGGTGACGTTGAGTGAAATCAACATTACGCCGTTGCTTGATCTCGCGTTCGTGCTGCTCATCATCTTCATCATCACCACACCGTTGCTCACACAAAGCATCGAACTCAAACTTCCCCGCGGCGGCCAGCCGGATAAGAAGTTGAACAAGTCCGATATCCGCACCGTCGAAATCTCCAACACCGGCTATTACAAGCTGGATCGAAAAGCGATGCAACTGCAACAGATGATTTCGCAACTCGCCGTCGAGTTTCGGGCGAATCCGAATTTGGTCGTCTATATTCGCGCCGACAAGGACAGCCGCTACGACTTTGTGGCGCAGGTCATTGATGGCTGCCAGCGCAACGGCATCACGCGTTACTCGCTCCGCACCGAACCGACGCCCAAATGAACCGCCTGCAAAAAAAATGCGTCATCGTGACAACGGGTTTTCACCTGTTGCTGCTGGTGATTTTATTTGTCGGCCCCGCATTTTTCTGGGCGCGGGAAAAACCGGACGACACGCCGGTGCTGGACATGATTCCCGCCAATTTGATTGATGCGGCTTCCACCGGCGTCAGAAGCGCCCGGCCGCCGCCTGCGCCTGCGCCGACGCCGGAAAAAATTGAGCCGGTGAAGCCGGACTTGACGCCGGTTGAAAAGCCAAATCCAAACCAGTCGCACACGCCGAAAGTCAATTTGCAACTGACGACGCGCATGGCGCCAAAAAATACTTCGACGCCGAACAAAACGACACCTGACAATTCAAAGGCAATTAAATCCGCGCTCCAGGCGTTGCGCGCGAATTTATCTTCCAGCACAACGATTGACATGCCGGGCAACAGCAGCGCGGCGGCGGCGAATTATGCGCAGGTTGTCAAAAGCATTTACGAACAGGCATGGGTGCCACCGGACGACACCGCCAGCGACGACGCGAACATTAAAGTCCGCGTCACCATCGCCAGCGACGGCACGGTGATTTCCGCGCGCGTCATCGCGCCGTCGGGCGATACCAGCGTGGACACGTCCGTAAGGAACACGCTGGAGCGCGTCCAGTTCATTGCACCATTTCCGTCTGGCTCGACTGACACGGAACGGACTTACATCATCAACTTCAACCTCAAAGCCAAACGCCTGCTCGGATGAAAAATAATATTCTACACTCAATCAAAATCTGCCTGCCCATTTTTCTCGTGGTCGTCGCGCTGAATTTTTGCCGTGGTCAGGAAGAAATCAATATTTCAACAACAATTCAGGTTCCTGGTCAGACCAGACCCATTCCCGTTTCGCTCGAAGGTTTCACCGGCGAAGCTGCGGATGTTTTGAAATTTGACCTTTACGTTCAGGGTTTCACTTTCGTCGTTCCGGAGGCCGCGCAATACAAAATCAGCGGCAGTAGCACGGGCAACGTGCAGGGCTATGTGACGGATGCCATCAGTCGGCAGACGAAATTTTCGCGCAGCTATACCGGCGCGAGTTTGCGGCGGCAGGCGCACGCGTTCGCGGATGATATCGTCTTTGCCATCACGGGAAAAGCGGGAATCGGGCAGACAAAGATCGCGTTCAAGGCCACCGCCGCCGGCTACGGCCCCGGCGAAATTTACGTTTCTGATTTCGACGGCCACAACGCACAAGCCCTCACGCATGACAACGCGATTGTCGCCGCGCCCGCGTGGGTGCCGGGCCGGCTTGCGCTTTATTACACGTCGTATCAACCCGGCAATCCGGACATTTTTTATCACAATCTTTCGACCGGCCAGCGCCGCATCATCGCCAGGTTTTCCGGTTTGAACACAGGCGCGGCGGTTTCGCCGGACGGCTCGATGGTGGCGATGATTTTGGATTTGAGCGGCAGTCCGAATGTCTGGGTGTGCAATGCGGATGGCACGAATTTCAAGCAGTTGACCACGACGACCGAGGATTCATCGCCGTGCTGGTCGCCGGATGGGCTGTGGATTTGTTTTGCGACAAAAATCCACGAGCGCCGCGTGCTCGCGAAAGTTCCGGCGGGCGGCGGGACGATGCAGCGCATTTCGACGTCGGGCGTTTCCAATCCGACGGACCCGGACTGGTCGCCGGATGGCAAATGGATCGCGTTTACGTCGCAGATGGGCGATTTCAACATCTGCATCGTGCCGGCGGACGGAGGCACGCCGACGGTGCTGGTGACGGGACAGCATCCGTCGTGGTCGCCGAACTCGCGCACGCTGGTTTTGAACCACGCCGTGGGCTACCGGCAGGTGTTGTCTGTGCTTGACGTGATGACGAAACAAGTCAAGGATATTGGCCGGATTTCGGGCAATGATTCTCAACCTGCCTGGGCGAAATAATTTGACGCTTTAATTTAACAAACTTTTAACCGAAGGAAAAAATATGAAAACGATGAAACTGATTTATCCGCTCGCGTTTGCGCTGGCGATCACGCTGGCCACCACCGGCTGCCACAACCACAAAGCTATCGGTGTCACGCCGATACCGGGCGCACGAACCGGCACGCCGGAGGACGAAAATAACACAAATACGTTGCCGCCGGGAAACCAGATGAATCCTGACAACAACCCCAATACCAACCCTGGGGTTATTCCCGTCGCCGATGCTGGAGGCTTTAACAACATGACCGAAGACCGTGCTGCGCTCGCGGCTTACACGATTCATTTTGCTTACGACAGCACCGCCATCAAATCGCATGAGCAGGCAAATCTTCAATCTGTGGCCTCTGCCTTGAGTGCCGATGCGAATGCGAAGCTGCTCATCGAGGGCGATTGCGATGAACGTGGCACGGAGGAATACAACCGCTCGCTTGGTGAACGCCGCGCGCTGGCCGCGCGCGAGGCGCTGGCCAAACTGGGCATTGATCCGTCACGCGTCCGCACCATCAGTTTCGGCAAAGACAAACCGGTTGACCCCGGCCACGACGAAGCCGCGTGGGCTAAAAACCGCCGCGACGACTTTGTGCTGCTGCATCCGAAAGCCGGAGCATAAATCTGGTAGACGGCGCGCTGCATCGTCTGGTCATCGCAACGCGATGACTCTACCTTCGAATCTGGCAAGGGTCGCGGTCAAACGCGGCCCTTGTTTTTTTGTCGCTTTACTATTTGCGGAAGCAGGCGTAGGATTGGGTCAGGTTCGGAAAAATTATTATGAATACCATGTTCGCAGCTTTTCTCGGTGGTTGGGAGTGGATTATAGTTTTGCTGGCCGTGTTGTTGCTGTTTGGTGCCAAGAAAATTCCCGAACTGGCCAGAGGTCTGGGTCAGGGTATCAAGGAATTCAAAAAGGCAACGAAGGAAGTGACGGACGAAATCCAGAACACGCCGACGGACACGGCGGCACAAACGGGCAAGCCACCCGCCGCCAGCCCGTTGCCGCCTGCCTCGACCGTTGCCCAAAATCCAAATCCGCCCAAGGCCTGACGCCGGGGTTTTCCTCGCATGGCCGACGACCACGAATCGGAACGGCCTGACTTGCATGAAGGCGGTCCGGTCAAAACATTTCTCGAACACCTCGAAGATTTTCGCTGGGTGCTCATTAAAAGCATTGTCGCACTGTTTCTGGCGATGCTGATATGCCTTTTCGGGGCGAATTATGTAATCGGCGTCGTCAAGTGGCCGTTGAAGCATGCTGGAATGGATTATCCTGTCACGGTCTGGAATTATTTCATGGGGTGGGCGATGCCTTTGAAGCACATCAACGTCGGCTACCCTGGCACGAACCAAGTCGTTGTTGTCAGCTTTGGCACCAACCGCGTCGGCAATTTCCAACTCACGCCGGAACAACGGCAATCTTTCAGCCTCGGCACGAACCGCTTCGTCGCTGTCACTGTCGAGCCGCTCACGTTCGGCACGAACCGGGTTCTTGGCTGGCGCATCAACGACAATCCCGCCGCCATCGCCGACGCGCAGCGGATGAACATCGAGCTGGTCAATTTGAGTCCGGCGGGCGGATTTGTCGTCGCGTTTCAAGTCGCGCTTTATGGCGGCATGGTGCTGGCGTCGCCGTTCATTTTTTATTTCATCGCGTCGTTTGTTTTCCCGGCGCTGAAAATGCGGGAACAAAAGCACGTTTATCGCGGATTATTTTTCGGTGTCGGACTTTTTCTGTTCGGCGTGTCCTTCTGCTATTTTATTTTAATGCCGGTGGCGCTGGCGGCGGCGCAAATGTATTCTAAGTGGCTCGGCATCGGGGCGCTCCAGTGGCGCGCGGAGGATTACATTAGTTTCGTCTGCAAATTTATGGTCGGCATGGGGCTTGGATTTGAGCTGCCGGTAGTGTTGCTGACGCTGGTGAAGATCGGCGTGTTGAACTATTCCACACTCTCGAAAGCGCGGCGTTACATGATTGTCATCAATTTGATTCTCGGCGGGGTGTTGACAACGCCCGAACCCATCACGCAACTCGTCATGTTCGTGCCATTACAATTGCTCTACGAAGTCACCGTCTGGATTGCTTGGTATTGGGAACGGCAGGAAAAAAAACGTGCCGCCCGCGAATCGTAAAACGCGCTTTACAAACCGCGATTTCGGCGTAGGCTCAAACCAACAATAAAGAACGTATGCGAAACGTAACACCATTTCTCGCCTTGGCCGCCCTCGGCGCTTTGTTCACCGCCGGTTGCGCCGGACCGGAACAAAGGCTGGGCAGCGGCATCAATAACATCACGGAATTCACCCGCATGGGTGAAATCCGCCGCAGCGTCGAGCAAACCGCCGTCTTCGATTCGCCAGAAGCCGGTTACACCACGGGTCTGATTCATGGTTTCGACCAATCCGTATATCGAACCGCGATGGGAGCTTATCAGATTGTCACATTTCCCGCTGGCGACGCATTATCCCAATCCCAATTTGACAAAAAATACGTCCCGCAGGGAACGGCCTATCCCGAAAGTTACCGCCCGGGTTTGATTGACTCCACCACGTTCCAAACTGACACCTACTTTGGCTTCAGCGGCGGCGACATCGCGCCGTTCGTTCCGGGCAGCCGGTTCTCTGTATTTCCAAATTAAAATTGGCCGGATTTGATCCACGCAACGCGCCAATGATTTTCCGTTGGCGCGTTTTGCTTTGGTGAAGACACAACATGTCGCTCCTCAAAAAATCGCCCTGCAAAGTCAATCTGCTGCTGAACATTCTCGGCAGGCGGGCCGATGATTTTCACGAACTGGAAACCGTCATGCAGCCGGTGAATTTTTGCGACGAACTGGATTTTGAACGCGGCGGCAGCGGCGTTCGGCTTTCGTGCAGCGATGCAAAGTTGCCGACGGATTCACGCAATCTGGTTTTTCGCGCGGCGGTGAATTTTTTGGTGACGGCGAAAATTTCCGACGGCGTGAAAATCCATCTGGAGAAAAAAATTCCGCTCGCTGCCGGACTGGGCGGCGGGAGTGGCAACGCGGCGACCACGCTGCTCGCATTGAATGAACTTTTCGGCCAGCCGCTCATGACTGAAAAGCTTTGTGAGATTGCGGCGACGCTCGGCTCGGACATTCCGTTCTTTTTGCAAAACAAACCTGTGTTTGCGACCGGTCGCGGCGAAAAAGTTGAGTTGCTGGAAAATTTCCCCGCGCTGCGCGGCAGGGTGTTTCTGCTGATTCATCCCGGCTTCGGCATTTCCACGCCGTGGGCTTACCAAAATCTTGCGCGTTTTCCTGCCGCGTTGAACGGCGAAAAAGGTCGCGCGCAAAAACTCATTTCGCTTTTGCAGAGTGCGGATTTGAAAACGGCGGCGCGCGAATTTTACAATTCGCTCGAAGCGCCTGCGCTCGACAAATTCCCCGTGCTGTCGCTCTATCAGGAATTTTTGCGTGAAAACGGCGCGCTCGCCGCACTCATGTCCGGCAGCGGCTCGACCACGTTTGCCATCGCCGAAAATTTGTCCGCCACCCAGTTGCTCTTGGAAAAATTCAAATCGAAGTTTGGCCAGAATTGCTGGATAGCGGGTGTGCCGATTTGAGGCAAGGCTGGCGCGCAGCACACTGCCTCTATCGTTTGAATTTTTGCAGCGCAAAATCCAGTATTTCCCGCGCTGCCGGAATTTTGAACGTCAGCGCGAGGATTCCATAAACCAGGCCGGCAGCGATCGCAGGAACAAACACCGCGCCAATTTTCAGCGCGAGCGTTTCGTGGCCGAGCGTATTTTCCAAAAGCTGCCAACCTTGCCACGCAATCAATCCGGCCAGCAAACCGGCGATGCCCAGCGGCAGAAACGTCGCGCGCAACGATGCCATATCCAGCCGGGCGAGTTTTTTCCGCAGTGCGAAAAACAACAGTCCTGCATTGCAGACAGAAGTGACTGTGTTGGCGATGCCGAGGCCGCCCTGCTTGAGCGGCACGACGAGCGCGGCGGCGAGCAGCAGATTCAGCGTGAGGCACGCGAGGCTGATTTTCATCGGCGTTTTGGTATCGCCCAGCGCGAAAAAGGCGCGCGCCAGAATGTTGACCGTTGAAAATGCGACCAGTCCCGGCGCGAGACAGATGAGCGCGAGCGACGCGCGTTCCGTCGAGTGGGCATTGAATGCGCCGCGCTCAAACAGCAACCGTACAATTGGCTCGGCCAGCACGACGAGCAAAATGGCGGCGATCAGATTGGCGAAAAGCAGTGTGCTGATGCCGTGGCGCAGTGTGGTGCGAAATTCGGGATAATTTTTCTCAATCGCCAGGCTGCTCAAAGTGGTCAGCAAATACGTCGCCAGCGAAACACCGAACATTCCCTGCGGCAGTTCCATTAATCGCACGGCGTAGTTGAATGAAGCGACGGTGTGCGGGCCGACCCAAAGCGAAATGGTTTGCGTCAGCACAATGTTGATTTGAAATGCGGCGACGCCAATAGTGCCGGGAATCATCCGCGTCACGACCAGGCGGACAGTTTCATTTTTCCATGGCGAAACCCAGCGATAACGGAAGCCTTCGTGCCAAAGCGTCGGCAGTTGAAACGCCGTCTGCGCCACGCCCGCCACCAGCACGCCGAACGCGAGCGCAAAAATCTGCTTCGGCAATCGCAATTCCTTCGGCAGATCCAAGGCCACACGCTGTGCGAAAAATATGACGGATGCGATCATTACGACGTTCAGCATTGTCGCGCCCATCGCCGGAATAAAAAAATGGCCGCGCGCGTTAAGCATCCCCATCAGCGCCGCCGCGACACACACGAGCAGCATGTAAGGGAACATCACGCGCAGCAACCGCAGCATGAGTTCGGTCTGTGCATTGAATTGATGCACGGCCAGCGCGAAGGAAATGCCGAGCATGGCGAGGCTGATGATGACGGATGCCGCGATGATGAGGCCGGAAATCACAGCGTTGGCCGCGCGCCACATTTCAATTTCGCCGTGCGTCTTTTCCTTCGCCTTGAAAATGGGGATGAACGCCGCTGTGAGCGCACCTTCGCCGAGCAGCCGCCGGAAAAGATTGGGAATTTGAAAGGCGTAGGCGAACGCACTGGCGACCCAGCCGTCGCCCATGAAATTCGCATAGACCATTTCGCGCACCATGCCGAGCAAGCGGCTCGTGAGCGTGGCGGCGGCCATCGCGCCGGAAGCTTTCAACATTTTTGACACCGGCGGATTCTCACGCAAAGTCGCAAAGTCGCAAAGCCAAATTGCTAAACTTGGTGGGGCGAGACCACCGGTGAGCCATTGCGTTTATGTGTCAAATCCGGCTCGCGGGGACGCTCGCCCCGCCTGCTCAATTGGAAATTGGCATTTGCCCAACGACGATTTAATCTGGCTGCGTGAGCATTCTCGATGAATTAAAATGGCGCGGCCTGGTTGCCGATTCCACCGACGCGGCGGAATTGGCCAAACGCATTGCCGCGCCCATCACGCTCTACTGCGGCTTTGATCCAACAGCGGATAGTTTGCACGTTGGCAACCTCGTGCCCCTGCTCGCGCTGAAACGTTTTCAACAGCTCGGCCATCATCCGATTGCCGTCGCGGGCGGTGCGACCGGCAGCATTGGCGACCCGAGTGGAAAAGCTCAAGAGCGTCAATTGCTCACGAAAGAAGTCCTTGAACACAACATTTCTTGTGTGAAAGAGCAATTGAAACGGCTGCTCAAATTTGAAGGCGTCGAAAATAAAGCACGCCTCATGGACAATGCCTCGTGGACAACAGGGATTTCGTTCCTCGATTTTCTGCGCGACATCGGAAAGCATTTTTCCGTCAACCAGATGGTCGCCAAGGAATCCGTCCGCGCGCGCATGGAAGACCGTGAAGCTGGCATCAGCTACACCGAGTTCAGCTATATGCTGCTACAGGCGTTCGATTTCATGGTCTTGAGCCGCGACCACGGCTGCGAACTGCAAATCGGCGGCAGCGACCAGTGGGGCAACATCACGGCGGGCATCGAACTTACGCGCAAAAAACTTGGCAAAACCGTCTACGGTCTCACGCTCCCGCTCATCACGAATGCGGACGGCACCAAGTTCGGCAAGACCGAAGCCGGTGCCATCTGGCTCGATCCCCAAAAAACCAGCGTCTATAAATTTTACCAGTTCTGGATAAACACCGACGACCGTGACGTGATTCGCTACCTGAAATTTTTTACGCTTCAGCGTTCCCAGGATGAGATTGATGCGTTGGCGCAAAAGCACCAGAAAAATCCGGAGGCGCGGGAAGCGCATCGCGCGCTGGCCGCCGAGATGACATATTTGATTCACGGCGAAGACGCGCTGCACAAGGCCCAGATTGCCAGCGCGGTTCTGTTCGGCCAGGGCGGTCATATCCTTGACTCAGAAGTCAATTTCTTCGACGACATTGATGGCGAGGTGCCGACGAAGGAGATCGAAAAATCAAAACTCGACGGTGCCGGTCTGCCGCTTATTGAACTGGTTGTGCAAACCGGGCTTTGCCCGTCCAAAGGGCAGGCGCGGAAGGACATCGAGGCCGGCGGCATTTATGTGAACAACGACCGCGAACGGGAATTACACCGCGCCATCACCGCGAAGGATTTGATCCACGGCCATGTCTTGTTACGCAAGGGCAAAAAAAATTACGTCTCCGTGACGGCGAAGTGATTTTTCAGGTTAACGGGAGAATTGAGCCGCTAGCGTTCGTAGTAAGATATTGAAGCAGAAGATTCAAACTGTTATTTAATTTATTGGTATGCACATATTTTCAAGCGGTCAGCCTTTGCGCCATCCGGGTGTTTTATGACCCGCTCGAATTGGTTTGGATTTTGTCTGGTTTTTCTGCTCGCGTTATTTCTGAATTTATGCGGCGCGATGTCGGCTGGCGCAGCCTCGCGCGACGAGCAAATCACCACCGTGAAGTCGCAGATGAATGACGCCATCTTCCGCGTTCAGGACATTGTCAATCAACCCGTGAAGCAGATGAAACACACGCCAGACATGGCGGATGTGGCGTTCTATAGTCCCGGCTGGTTCCATCAAGGAGCCATCAAGCCGGATTTTAATACGGTGGATGTCCGCGCCACCCAACAATTGGATTATGCAGGCCACCAATATGTCACCTCGGATTTGAATCCCGGCGTGGTGTTCCTCGGAAACGAACTGGAATTCAACCCGATGACCAAGTATTTCTACACCGACCGTCTGGTTCCAAAAAAGAAACTGACCGAGGCGGAGATGCTGGAGATCAACCAGCTTTATCGCGTCATCGGGCATTGCGAGCAGCAGTTGACTGAATTGCAAAACCCAGAACCGCCTTTGACAAAAATCCAACGGCTGATTGTCACGCACAAACCCATTGTCATCACGTTCATGGCTGTGTTACTTGTGGCACTTTTATTTGTGCGTAAAAGACAATCGCAGAAATTGGAAGATTAGCGCTAGTGTTCGATTCCATCTTAAGCCTACAAAGATGACTTTTCTCCAAGTCTAAAACGTCGCGAAAATCTGGTTCGCCTCTTCCAAAGTTTCCCTCGAGCCAATGTCGAACCACAGGCCGGGCACGCGCCAGGTGTAGACGGGTATGCGCGGGTAAAGCCATTGCACAAGGCGGCCGGGCTGGTCGGGATTGTTGCCCTCGGCGATGTATTGCTTGATGAGCGGGATGGTGCTCCGCGGATAATAATACAACGCGATGCCGGTGAGTGTGCTGACCGGGTTCTTCGGCTTTTCCTCAAAGAAGGTGATGCGTCCACCGGCGTCGGCGGTGATAGAATTGTATTTTTTGATCTCCTCCAGATTGCCCACGTCATACACGGCGACCGCGGGCGCGTTTTTCGCTCGGCAGAATTTTCCGAAGTCTCCGAGTTTTTCGCTGAACAGGTTGTCGCCCGCGACCACGATCAGATCATCATCCACGCTCTGTGTTTTGAGGACGTAATGGATGTCGCCAATCGCGCCGAGCTTGTTGGTGTCGTCGGTGGAATGATCGTTGACGACGGTGAATTCAAACTTGGATTTCGTGGCGCGGTAATGTTCCGACCATTTCTGGAAATGCCCGGCAAACTTGGCGTTGGTCACGACATAGACACGGTCAATCCCGCTGATGGCCGCAAGGTTGTCGAGGACGTGCTCGACCATCGGCTTGCCTGCAACGGGCAGCAGCGGCTTGGGTTGTGTGAGCGTGAGCGGATAAAGGCGCGTGGCGTATCCGGCGGCAAGGATGATAACCTTCATGCGTGGTGGTTGTGCTTAATCAGGTTTTGCTTTCAAACAAACTCGGCGCGGTTTCACGGGCGAGTTTCTGGCAGCGCGTGTAAATTTCCGACGGCGATTCGCATTGCAGCGCAAACTCGGCGAGTGTCTGTGCTTCGGTCAACTTAAGCCGGCGCACGATGTATTTGATCTGCGGCACAACGGGCGGCGCGGCGCTCAATTTATCCACGCCAAGGCCGATCAACAACGGCGCGAGCACGGGATCGCCGGCGATTTCGCCGCACACACCGGCCCAGATGCCGTGTTTGTGCGCGGCGTCCACGGTCATTTTGATGAGGCGGATGATCGCCGGATGCGTCGGCTCGTAAAGGTGCGAAACCCTTTCATTCGTGCGGTCGGCGGCGAGCGTGTATTGGATTAAATCATTGCTGCCGATGCTGAAAAATTTCGCGCGCTGTGCCAGCGTGTCGGCAATGAGCGCGGCGGACGGAATTTCAATCATCGCGCCGACGTCCATTTTTTCATCGAACGGAATTTTTTCCGCGCGCAGTTCCATTTTGCATTTTTCGACGAGCGCGTTGGCTTGGTTCAATTCGTCAAGACCGGAGATCATCGGATACATCATCTTGACATTACCCTCGGCGCTCGCGCGGAGGATGGCGCGGAGTTGTGCGCGAAAAAGTTCCGGCTGGGCGAGGCAAAAACGGATTGCGCGCCAGCCGAGAAAGGGATTCATCTCCTGTGCGAGTTGCAGGTGCGAGGCGAATTTGTCGCCTCCCAAATCGAGCGTGCGGATGATGACAGGATTCGGTTTCAGCGCGGCGGCGACCTGGCGATAAACTTTGTATTGGTCTTCTTCGCCCGGCGCGCTTTCATGGTTGATGAACAAAAATTCCGTGCGGAACAGTCCGACCCCTTCCGCGCCGTGCTGGATGACCGCTTTGATGTCATTCTGGTTTTCAATGTTCGCGGAAAGGTGGATGAATTTTCCGTCGAGCGTGACGGCGGGCTGCTTTTGAATCTCGTGCAGCTTTTCTTCGAGCGACGCCTTGATGCGCGAAAGCTGGCCGTATTCAAAGAGCGTCTGGTCGGTCGGATTGACGATGACGGTGCCGTTGTAGCCGTCGAGCAGCGCATAATCGCCCGTGTCGAATTCCTCGCTGGCTGTCTTTAATCCGACCACGGCGGGAATTCCCAGCGACCGCGCCATGATCGCCGTGTGCGACGTTTTTCCGCCAATGTCAGTGGCGAAACCGAGGACCAGTTTTTTATCCAGTTGCGCCGTTGCGGACGCGCTTAAATCATGGCTGACCAGAATGCACGGCTCGGTGATGTGGCGGAGATCAAAATCATCCTGCACGTCGAGCAGATTATCCAGCACGCGCGAAGTCAGATCGCGCATGTCGCCGGCGCGTTCGCGGAGATACTCGTCGTCCACACCCGCCAGCGCGGCGGCATAACGCTCGGATACTTCATGAAAGGCGGACTCGGCGTTGACCTTCTGCTCCTTGATCGTGCGGATGACTTCGTCCACGAGCATCCGGTCTTCGAGCATGAGCAAATGGGCTTCAAAAATATCGCCTTCCTTTGTGCCCATGTTTTCGACGACTTTGCGCTGCACTTCGGAAATCTGCCGGCGGGTCTGGACGAGCGATTTTTCAAACCGGCTGACTTCCGCTGTGATTTCTTGGTCGGGCAATTCGCGTTTGGCGATGACGTGGCGGGCGCGGTGCAGGACGAGAATTTTCCCGCGACAAATGCCGGCGGAAACGGCAATGCCGCGAAACACTTTTTCTCCTTTGGTTTGCGCTGACATACGAGTCACGCCAAGAAATAGCCGAACACGTTTGCGTTGAAAAGCAATTCCGCCGCAAAAATGAAAAAGGCCCGCCAAATCAGCGGGCTTTAAAAGGCTTGGACTGGCTTACGCCCGCTCCATGTATTTGCCCGTACGCGTGTCAATCTTGATCTTCTCGCCGGTCTTGATGAACAGCGGTGCCTGCACCGTGATGCCGGTTTCCATCGTGACGGCTTTCTGCACGTTGTTGGCGGAATCGCCGCGAACGCCTTCGGGCGCGTCGGCCACGGTCAAAATCACATTCGACGGCAATTCGATGGAAACCGCCTTGTCCTCGACGAATGTTACGGTCACCGTTGCATTTTCCACGAGATAATTTTTATCATCGCCGACCAGTTCCGCCGAGAGCGTGACTGTCTCGTAATTTTCCGGGTTGGTGAAAACAAAATCGCTGCCGTCCTTGTAGCTGAATTCCATCTTCGTGGTGATCATCGGTACCGGCTCGATTTTTTCAGTCGAACTGAAGCGCACGTCGGAGGATTTTCCGGTGCGGATACTGCGGAGCGTCGCCTGCACGAACGCGCGGAGATTGCCCGGCGTGCGATGCTGCATGTCCAGCACCACGGAAATGTCGCCGTTGTAATTGATCGCCATGCCGCGTCGAAGATCACCCGCTGTTGCCATAAAATTTAATTAGCTGTAAACAATTTTTCCCGTAACAAGAGTCGCGGAGTTTAGCCTAAATTTGCTTCGAGGCAAGCCCGGTTTTCGGTAAAGCCCGTCCCAAAAGCCGGTTTTCTGTGAATAACCACTCCTGGCCTTACGTACCAAACGAAACCAGTTTTCAAACAGTGCGCCGCTTTCGCTTGTCGAAGTCATAGATAAGCCCCGAATTGGGAAACGGTTGCTTTGCTGCTTTTGCAATCTCTGCCTGTTGCTGGAAATTGACATCGGGGAAATCATCACCCACAAGAACATGAAAACCGTTGTAAAAGCAGTATTTCCGCATATTCAGAGCTTTTTGCTCTTTGGTTTGCTTGGTATATAAGGCCAAACCACTCCTGGCCTGACATACATTACAAACCATGAATGCAAAACGAAAAACCGGAATCAGTTCAAACTCAAATCACAATTATTTGCTGCGCCTGCTTTCTTCTTTCCATTGCCTCCATCTGTCACACGATTGAATTTTTGCGAGTCATAAACCAGCTTAAAACTTTAGAAAAAGCAGAATCACCGCCGCAATTGCGGCAATTGCACCCGCAACAAAAGTTGCCCAAACCACCCAATGCGGTTTTGCCAGCCGGTCATGGCGCGGTTTGCCCGCATTGTCAGGCTGACAAGCCGTGGAAAGTCACGGCCAAGCCGGACAGCAAATGCAAGGTTCGCGCCGGTCTTTACAAATGTCGGAAATGCCGGAAACAGCTCACGTTCAAAGTTGGTTCGATATTCGAGGACAGCAAAATTCCCTGCTCAAAATGGTGCATGGCGATTGCCCTGCTTTGTTCTTCAAAAAAAGCCATGTCATCGCATCAGGTTTCACGGATGCTGGGGGTGACACAGAAAACGGCTTGGTTCATGTCGCATCGCATCAGACATGCGTTTGCGCCTGTCTTGGCGGCTCACAAGCTCACAGGCAGCGTCGAGATTGACGAAGCCATGTTTGGCGTTAAGAATCAGCCAAAATTGCAGGTTGTGGCGTTGATTGAACGCGGCGGTGAAGTGCGGACAAAGATTGTGGACAGAATCTCTCACCGCAACATCGGCTCATTCATGCGGGACAACATCGCCAAAGGTTCAACCGTCAACACCGACGCCAATCCGCGCTACAAGGGCGTTTATCTGCCCGCAATCAAACACGAAGCGGTGAACCACTCGCAAAAGGAGTTTATCAGGGAGAAAGCAGACGGCTCGAAAGTTCACGTCAACCACTGTGAATCGTTTTTTAGCCTGCTAAAACGTGGCGTCACCGGCGCATTTCACCACATCAGCAAGGAACATTTGCACCGCTATTGTGACGAGTTTTCGTTTCGCTGGAACACGCGCAAGCTGACAGACGGCGAACGGTTTCAGAAAGCAATTTCCACTTCGATTTTTTGAAGCCTTGACCGCTTTATCTCGAACCAATGATTTATTCTTCATGGTGCGTAATGTATATTAGGCCAAACCACTCCTTGACACCACAAAATTTTGTATGTTACAAACGTGTAACCACAATTAGAAGTGGTTTTATGCGTTGTCCCAAGTGCGGCTGTCAGGAAGATAAAGTCATTGATTCGCGCGCCTCGCGTGAAGGCGCGACCATCCGCCGCCGCCGCGAATGTATCGGTTGTGGCCATCGCTTCACCACTTACGAGGAAGTCGAGCAGGAAGGCCTGATGGTGCTCAAGCGCGATGGACGGCATGAGGAATTTTCCCGCGAAAAACTTTTGGCCGGCCTCAAGAAGGCCTGCCAGAAACGTCCCGTCACTCCGAAAGCGATGGACGATCTGGTGGATCACATCGTCGCCGTTGTCACCGAAAAATTTGAGAGCGAAGTTCCCGGCGAATTCATCGGCAGGCTTGTCATGGACGGCCTGCGCGAAATTGACGAGGTCGCCTATGTCCGTTTCGCCAGCGTCTACCGCCGGTTTCAGGAAGCCACCGACTTCGTCCACGAAGTCAAAAAACTGGAGGCCGCCAAATGATCGCCCTGCAATCCGGCCACCTGATTTTCCAACTGAACAACGGCGAGAGCGTCCCCTGCTCGGCCGAAATGATCACCGTCGAAATCGCCGGCAACTCCGACGGGCTGATTGATGCCGAGATGCTGCGCCACGCCTCCGCTTCCGTCTTTCACTATTTCAAATGCGAATTGGGACGTGAAACCGTCACCGTCGGCGAATTTGCCCTCGCGCTGGAAAAAGTCCTGCGCAATTTCGGTTTGACCCTCTATGCCGACGAACCGCCGCCGCTCGCAAAACAGATTCTCGAAACCGACCTTTGCCATATCGCGCGCGAATCCGCCGACAGCCTTGAAATTTTCTTCTTCCCGCGCCTGCGCGCCCAGTTGCGCACCCAGCTCCGCCAGTCGCCGCAGGTGTTGCGCTTTCGCGGCCTGCGTGGCTGCGTCAAGCAACTCACCGGCGCGCAACGCTGGAGCGCGCGTTGCGAAAAAATGCAGGAACAGATCGTCGGCTACCTGCGCGAATGTCTGACCGCCGAGCCGGAACAAAAAAATTGCGCGCTCGTCGTGGAGTGAAATGAGCAAAACGCTTTTCGAGAAAATCATCGCGCGGGAAATTCCGGCGGCGATTGTTTATGAAGATGATTCCGTGCTCGCCTTCCGCGACATCAAGCCGCAGGCACCTACGCACGTTTTGATTGTGCCGAAGAAACTGATTCCGCGCATCGCCGAGGCGCGGGCGGACGACCAGAAACTGCTCGGCGAACTGCTGCTCAAGGCCGCCGAAGTCGCGGACAAGGCGGGTTTGACGCCCGGCGGCTACCGGCTCGTCATCAACACCGGCTCGGACGGCGGCGAAACCGTGCCGCACCTGCACGTCCACATTCTCGGCGGACGCCACATGGCGTGGCCGCCGGGTTGAATTCGTGCTGAACAGAAATTTATTGAAGCGCGACGGAAGTGAAATAAACTCACGGCATGAATGAGTGAATTTATCTACATTCTGGAAAATCCATCTTTCGACGGTGTTGTTAAGATTGGAAGAACTGCGCGTGATGTTGCGGAGCGCGTAAAAGAATTATCTTCTCACACTGGCGTTCCAACAGAGTTTACTGTTTTTAGAAAATTTACTGTTGAAGACGCCATCATCGCAGAACGCCAAATCCATGAAAGATTAGCCGAGTATCGTGTATCTGAAAACCGTGAGTTTTTCAGGCTTTCGGCTGATGAGGCTGCTTCGGTTCTCGAAGGAATGCTTGGTTCAGAGTCAAAACAAACTCCAGATAGAGATCGAGAAGATGATTTACTTTTTGCTGCAACTCAAATTGCAATATCTCAAGGACAAATATGGTGGCCAAGCACACTCGCCGGACCACTCAATATATCGTATGACGAAGCTGAAAAATTGATTCAGTCTTTGCAAGGTAGAGGCATCATCAACAGCAACAATGAACTTTGCGCTGACTTGCAACCTGTGCGGCGAAAAATGTTGCAAGAAGAGAGTAAGAAACAGCAAATGGAAAAGGCTGCAGCATTTGCGCATGCCGAAGAGCAACACAAACAAATTCAGCAAGTGAGAGAATTGCTTGATGGATTAGCTGACCCGGAAACTGGAGAGCCAGTGGAAATCTATTTTGATAATGATGATGGCAACCTCGCCATAAATATTCGTGGAACGGAATGGGTTAGATTGGAGGCGCAGCGCCTACTTTCTACATTGTCGTAGAATTATTTACTTTAGCTTCCACGCTCGGCGTCAAATAAATTTCTTCAACACCTTGCCCAGCCGCGCGATTCCTTTGCGGATGTTTTCCTCGTTTGCGCTGCCAAAGCTGATGCGCAGTTCGTTGTCCGGCTTGGCGCGCGACGGATCGTCGGCGTAGCAGAGTTCGCCGGGAACGTAGAGCACGTCGGCTTTCAGCGCCGATTGAAACACTTTTGATTTCACGCCGGCGGAAATTCCCTTTGGCAATCGCGCCCAGAAATAAAGTCCGCCGCCGGATTCCCAGATCTCCACGTTCGCCGGAAAATGTTCCGCGAGCGCCGACTTCATCACGCGCGCCTTGCGGGCGTAATTTTTTTGCACCTTCGCGACGTGTTTGTCGTAAAGTCCGCTCACCAGCGCGCTCGCCAGAAGTTGTTGCAGCAAATTCGCCGTGCCGAAATCGTGGTTGCCCTTGATGCGCTGGATGGTCGTGAACAGCGGTTCGGGCAAAATGCCGAAGCCAACGCGCGCGCCGGGCGCGTAGGGCTTGCTGTAAGTGCCGGTGTAAATCACGCGCTCCGCCGCGCCGGGCAGCGTGAGCGCGGTCGGCACGTCATCGCCGTGGTCAAATCGCAATTCGCGATATGCGGCGTCTTCGAGCAGGTAAACCGGATGTCCGGCGGCGCGCTCGATTTTTTTCAACAACTTCAGTGTGGCGCGTTTTTTCGCGATACTGGTCGTCGCGCCGGTCGGATTTTGAAAATAGGTGACGAGGTAAAGCGCCTTCACGCGGTGGAGTTCGCCGGATTTTTTCAACCGCGTTAAAACTGTTTCGAGATGAACCAGATCAATTCCGTCGCGTTCGAGCTTCACGCCGCGCGCCTTGATGCCGCGACTTTGGAGAATGCTCAAGAAAACGAAATAGGTCGGGTCTTCGACGAGGATGATGTCGCCTTCGTCGCAGAGCGCTTCGAGCGTCATGTAAAGCAACTGCTGCGAGCCGCCGGTGATGATGACGCGTTCGGGCGAATACGCCCGATCGTGTCCGCCGTCGAGTTTTTGCAGGTGGCTGGCGGTGAGCGCGCGCAGATTATTTTCGCCGGCGGTGATGCCGTATTGCAACGCGGGCTGGCCGGTTTTGGGCGAACGCAAAATTTCATTCAACAGCTTGCGCGAAATGTCAACGGGCAAAGTAGAATTGTCCGTGAAACCGGCGGCGAGTGAAATGAGTTTTGGCCGCGTGAGTGCAGTTTGCATGAGCCAGGAGATTGGCGGCACGGCGGTGCGCTGACCCATTTTGGACAGGACGTTTGGTTTCATGTGAAAAGGTTGATGACGGTAACAAAAATCGCGCGCGACAAGCAAGCGACGGTTTATGGTGGGGCGCGACCACTTGCCGGGCCGCAACGGTCAAACACGTTTCGGCTCGCGAGGACGCCCGCCACACCAATCAATTTCTCGATCCGAAGACGCTGTCGAGGATGGTTTCCTTGGTTTTCCAGATCAGCGCCATGGTCATGGCCAGCGGCGCGAGACCGAGAAAAAGCAGGACGGCGAATTGCGTGCGAAACAGCCAAAAGTTGATCCAGATGGGCAGGTTGAAAATATGCGGAACGCCAATTGAAGCCGCCACAAAAAACAGCCACAACACAAGCAACCAGCGGTTGAGCAAGGTGAACTGGCGCGTCTCCTGCCGGAGGGTTTCGTCCGGCAACATCGCGCCGAGTTGTTTGAGGACGGTGTTCAGGTTGAACAGAAAAATGATCGCCGAGAGCGCGAGCACAAAAACCGCCGCGTTGAAGAAGGGTTGTTCCGGCATTTTATTCTGCCAGTAAAGAAACGGGCAGAGGCCGAAGTTGACGAGGCCGGGAAATCTTGCGCGGTCGAGGGCGCTACGCCAGGGCCGTTCCTGTTTTTGAAAACGCCCCATTTGCCAGAGGCCGTAGAGCAGCAGGCCAGTCGCGACGAGCGCGGGAACCATGCCGACCGGTTTGAGCCAGGTGGCGCGTGCGGTTTCCGCGCAGATGACCAGCGTGGCGGGCAGGCCCCAGAACAAGGCCGAAAGTCCGCGGGCGAGTTGTCCAAGCGAGCGGAGCAGTTCGGCGTTGGGCGATGTCATCGGGGAAATGATGAAGGAAGAATGACGAATGGAAAAACAAATTTGCGCACGTCAAGCGGATTGATGGCAAAAAAAACAGACTGTACGGCCTAGACTTTTTTAAGCGTCATTTGCTTGAGGGTGATGTGATGCCCCAACATGCCAGAATGAAGTCGACACTAGATAATCGCTCCAGACTGTCAATGGAGTTCTTGGGGTCAAGTAGAATATCCAAATGATTCTGTTCTGAACTGCTAATTGGTCGCCCATGAATGCGTGACCTAATGAGAAAATGGTCTATCTCTGCGACCTTGAAATAAAATGGCTTGTCGGTCTTGATCTGATACTCAAAAGGCTCATCGAGCGCGAACACAAACCAATCACCGACCCAGTCCTGAATACTGACCTGCCGACTGATCGAACCCGAACGAGGCAGATAGTCCTTAAATGACTCGTTTTGGTCGGAATAATTAATTTGCAATTTAAGTCCAATCGGTGTCATGACGCCTAGAACTTAACAGACATTTGCGGTAATCCTCTATTATTTCAAAAACTCAAATAAGTATAAGCCTTCAACCCGCGTTCGTAATCATCGAGCAGGCGCATGGCTTCGGACGGTTTCATGCGGTCGGATTTGATGGCTTCGTCCATCTGCGCCTTCATCTGGCGTTTGAGTTCGTTCTCGTCGTATTGCACGGCGGCAAGCGAATGGATGATGGTGTTGCCTTCGATGATTTCCTCGATGTAATAGCCGGTCGGTTCGTCGGGTTCGAGGAAGACGTGAACCTCGTTCACGCGGCCAAACAGATTGTGCAGGTCGCCCATGATGTCCTGATACGCGCCCATCAAAAAAAATCCGATGAAATAGGGCTCGGGCTTGCCGTTGCCGTTGGAATTCAACTGGTGCAGCGGCAAGGTGTCGCGCACGTCGCGCAAATCAATGAACTTGTTCACCTGTCCGTCGGAATCGCAGGTGATGTCCACCAAAGTCGCCTCGCGCGTCGGGCGTTCGTTCAACCGGCTGACGGGCATGATTGGGAAAAGTTGTCCCAGCGCCCAGTGATCCAGCAGCGATTGGAAGACGGAAAAGTTGCAGAGATACTGGTCGGCGAGCGTGTCTTCAAGTTTGCGGATTTCCTCCGGGATGTAGGCCTGGCCGCGAAAACTCGCCACGACTTCCTGGCTGATCTCCCAATAAAGATTTTCGATCCGCGCCTTGTCCGGCAAATCCAGCAGGCCGAGCGCGAACATCTGCTGCGCGTCCTCCTTGCGTTCCTGCGCGTCGTGAAACGCCTCGAGTTTGTTCGACCTGGAGAGATTTTTTTTGATGTCGAGCAGTTCGCGGACAAGCGCGTGTTCAGTGTCGCCATATTTGAAGGCGTCGCCCGGACGGATTTTTTCAATCGTGCCGAACACCTCGACGATCAATACGCTATGATGCGCGACGATGGCGCGGCCACTTTCACTGATGATGGTCGGATGCGGAACGCGCTCGGCGTTGCAAACGTCAGCGATGTAATAAACGATGTCGTTCGTGTATTCCTGCAAGGTGTAATTCGTCGAAGAATCAAACGCGCTGCGCGAACCGTCGTAATCCACGCCCAGCCCGCCGCCGACGTCAACAAATTCAATCGAAAAACCCATCTTGTTCAGCTTCGCGTAAAAACGTGCGGCTTCCTGCACCGCTTTTTTCACCGTCAAAATGTCCGGCACCTGCGAGCCGATGTGAAAATGCAGCAGTTTCAAACAGTGGCCGAGATTTTCCGTCTTCAACAATTCCGTGGCCGTGAGCAATTCCACCGTGCTCAAGCCGAACTTCGCGTTTTCGCCGCCGCTCTCGGCCCATTTGCCTGCGCCCTTGCTCAACAGCCGCGCGCGGATGCCGACGAGCGGTTCGACGCCGAGCTGTCTGGAAACGGAAATGATTTGTTTCAATTCCTCCAATTTCTCGACGACCATGATGACTTTTTTACCAAGCTTGATGCCGAGCAACGCCATCTTGATGAACTCCGCGTCCTTGTAACCGTTGCAAATGATGAGGCAACCCTGCTGGTTTTGCAGCGCAAGACCGGCGAACAATTCCGGCTTGCTGCCGACTTCGAGGCCGAATTCAAACGGTTTGCCGGCGTCGAGAATTTCCTCAACGACTTCGCGCAACTGGTTCACTTTAATTGGAAACACGCCGCGATATTTTCCCTGATAATTAAATTCCGCGATGGAATTTTGAAACGCCTTGTTGATGGCCTCGACGCGATGCCGCAAAATATCTTGAAAGCGAACAAGCAAAGGGAATTTCAACCCGCGACCTTTCGCCTCCTCAATCACGTCCGTGAGATCCACGGTCGCGCCCGCGTCTTGCAACGGTCGCGCGACGACGTGGCCGGCGTCGTTAATGTCAAAATACTTCGCGCCCCAGCGCTGGATGTTGTAAAGCGCGCGGGCGGATTCGATGCTCCACGCGGGCACGGCGTCGTTCGGATTGCTCATCTCAATGGTTCAAACGAGCGAACTATAAAATCCCCAGCGCAGAAAGCAACACGTGGAATGAAAATTTTTAGCAACGCTTCGGGCTTTGCAGGCCGGGGAAAAATTGCTTTCATCATGCCATGCCGAAAATTTCGCTCAAAACCATCGTCGCCCACTGCGACAAAATTCTTCGCACAAAAGAAATCGGCGATTACGACGGCGCGGCCAACGGCCTGCAGGCGGAAAATTCCGGTGCGGTCACAAAAATCGCCGCGGCCGTGGATGCGAGTCTCGTCACGGCAAAAATCGCCGTCGCTGCGAAAGCGGATTTGTTGATGGTGCATCACGGATTATTTTGGAGCCCGCGCCAGCCATGGACGGGAAAAAATTATGAACTGCTACGGTTGCTCGTTGAAAACAATCTGGCGATTTACAGTTCACACCTGCCGCTCGATGCGCACCCCACGCTTGGCAACAACGCGCAACTTTGCGCCGCGCTCGGCCTGCGACATTTGAAACCGTTCTTCGCCAGCCACGGCCAAACCATCGGTTTCAAATCGCAAACGAAAGTTTCACGGAACGAACTGGCGGTAAAGATGGAACGCGCGACGGGCGTGAAACCGAAAATAATTCCCGGCGGCAAAAACGTTTGCGAAACAATCGGCGTGGTCACCGGCGGCGCGGGCGACGATTTGAAATTGGCGGCGGAAGAAGTGGTGGACACTTTCATCACCGGCGAAGGCGCGCACTGGACTTATGCGCTCGCGGAAGAGCTGGGCTTGAATGTCTTTTATGGCGGCCATTACGCGACCGAAACATTTGGCGTAAAAGCACTGGCGGCGGAACTTTCAAAAAAATTCAACCTGCCGTGGATATTTCTTGATCATCCGACGGGCTTGTAGAGCAAGTTCCCGGCGGCTTTAATCCCGTTTTGAGGTTTTGCGAAACTTCATGACGGGGTGAAACGAAATCCACCAGAGGCCCAGTGCATTCAAAGCGCGGGTAAGGGGCGGACGTTCCAGTCGCCGCAACCACGGCCATGGCATCGGAAGGCAATAAGTCGTGCCAATGCCTTTCTCCAGTTCAAATCCGGCGTTGCGCATGAATTTTTTGATGGTGAAGATGGTGTAGATTTTGTCCACTGGCTGGAGTTTGATCCAGTTGGGTTTGTCCAGCTTCTCGGCCAGAATCCGCACAATGAGCCAGGGCAGGTGAAGATAGTTTGGGAAAGAGAGATACACGACACCATCTTCTTTTAATATCGAATTAATTTTATCGAGCACTGGCAACGGGTCGGTCAAATGTTCAATGGTCTCCATCAACAGACAGAAGTCAAAATTTTCCGCCGGCAGAGCCAGTTGATGAAGATCCCCCACATCGAGATTCGCCCTGGGAATGCGCGAGCGAACGAAATCAATGGCCACCTGGCTCTGGTCAATGCCGTAGATGTTTTCTTGCGGGAGTAGCCGGGTCTCCGATATGTATTGAAGGACGTGTCCCTGTCCGCAGCCAAGTTCGACCAACCTATGTTTTGGCTTAAGGGTGCCGGCCAGTTCCGGAAGGAGGAATTCGTTCCAAGGCCATATGTCAGTGCCAATCCTCCGGTAGTATTCATCATACCACAACACAGCCTTACTTTCATTGGTCATAGGTTATATGGTTTTTTCGCAAAATTGTCGGGCTAAAACAACATGATCAACATAGGTCATGAACTTTGCATGGTGCGCGGCGGATATTTTGTTTTAATGAAAGTCGTTGTCAACGGTTTTAAGGCTGTGGTCTTGCACCATACGATCAATTAGATTACAATCAGTGAGCAACCAAGACAGCCGCAACTGACGCTGTTTTCATCTGCTTCCCTGATGGTTAGGCGACCGCCTGGCAGCACATGCTTCAAACAAAGCCAGCAGGTCCGCATAGATTGCTTGCCGGTCAATTTTCTTGCGGAGATGGGTGGCGGCTCCGGGCGGCAGTTTGTTGCCTTGAAGAAAGAAAACCACCTTTTCCGCAAACTCATCCAGGTTTTGCACCACAAAGCCGTTGATGCCGTTGTCAATCATATCATTGCAGCCGGCGATGTTAAAAGCGACCACCGGCAGGCCGAGCGCCTGTGATTCCAAAACATTGTAGGGATAGCCTTCCCATTTGGCGGTGGTGATGAACAAGTCGCCCTGACGATAAACGGAGGCGATTTGTTGATTGGCGACATGCCCCCAGAATTTTACATTCGGCCATTTGTCCCGGCACGCCAGAATCAACGGCTTGAGCTCGCCATCGCCGCAGATGTTCCAAACGATACGGTCCTGGTTCGATGGGTTGATTTTGTCAATCAGCCGCACCAAATCGTGAACCCCTTTTTGTTCCACCAGCCGGCCGATCCAGATGATGTTGAACTTTTCCCTGTCCAGCCGGCCTTCAAAAGGAAACTTGTCCGCGCCGGCCGCAAAGGCTTCAAAGTCGAACGGGTGATAGATTTTTTGGACGCGCCGTCCCGGAAACTGCCGGGACATGATTTCCAGGGTGGAATTGTTGATCACATGGAAGGCGCAGACTCCGCTGGCCAGCCAATTGTAAAGCGGCGAGGTAAAAAGGAAATTGTGAAGTTTGGCATGAAGATGTTCTGCCATGGGGTAAACATGCGGGATATGGCAGCCGAAAATGATCGGCGGCAGGTTGCGGTAACCCATGATGAACTTAAAAAAGAACGGTTCGGTGATGTCGTTCCTCGAGTAAATCACATCGTAGTCCTGAAACCGGCTGACGAGTTCCTTGAAGGTGCGGCACTTGATGTAACGCGCCTTGCCCAGCCTGGCTTTGATGGACTCAAAAGATTCCCGATACAGCAGCTTCGGGTCAAATTTTTTGGCAAAATAAAAATTGTGCAGCTTGCCGTATTTCAGGTTGAAGGCATCGTCCATGGTGAAGATGTCCACCTGCACATTTTCCAATTCCGAAAGGTCGTGGGCGGTTTCGATCAGATATTTTTCCGTTCCAGCACCGATTTCAAGCAGGGTCGCCGCATAAAAAGCCACGCGCATGCCGCCTGCTTAATCAATAATAAATTTCAACACAAGGTTTATCTCATTCGCCTGGCGGGCAAATGCCGCCGTCTTCGGACCCGAAGCCGCGGCCTCCGAAATTTTTTTGCCATGAATCAATTTGCCGCCGGTTTGCGCCGCTCCAAAAAGATCAGAATGCCGAGCAGAAAAATTCCCGTGACGATCGCCGCCAGCGTGACATAAAGAGGCTTGTTTGGGAGCAGGAACCTGAACTCGACCGTGTGGGGGCCGGGCGCGAGATAAACGCCGCGCATGATGAAGTTGCAGCGCAGCAGTTGTGCCGGTTTGCCATCCACGGACACGTGCCAGTTGGGATCATATTTGTCGTTGAGCAGCAGAACGGACGCCGTAACAGGTTTTGCATCGAACACAATGTCGGACGGTTTGTAACTTTTGAAATCCACGGTCCCGGAATTTTCATTGGCCGGATTCGCCGCCGGTGCCGCCGGCAGCGGCGTGGAAACCAAAACAATTTGCTGCGGGTCAAAATTTTGATTCGCCAGGGTGTAGAGTGTGGCGAGGTCGTTTGTGCCAAGTTGCGCGAGTGCGTCGCCCATTTCCTTTGGCACGCGCGGTTGAACTGACCTTGCCCATTGTTGCAGCATCGCCGGGTCATTCGTGCTGATCTGCCAGTTGGAATAAAGCTTAACCCGCGGCAGGGCGCCGGTGAATTCAAAGAGCGCGTAGTCGCCGTTGTCATCCAGAACCGCCGTGAGCTCTTCCAGCCGTTGATGGAATTCCCCAACCCCCGGTTTAAGGGCCACATTGAAGCGTTTGATGATGCGGAATCTTCGTTGCACCGGGTCGATCTGGCTGTTCATCACATCAAGAAAACCGGCGGGGCCGAGCAGATAACGGGTGTTGGTCAGTTGCCAGCGGCGCGGGACAAGCCAGGCACTATTGGCATTGCCGCTGGAGAACAGCGCGCCTTCAAATGCCGCCAAGTCTGCCGGCATGCGCGGCATTTGAATAATGTCCAGCGACTGGATGTTATAATACGGAAAATGGTGTTGCGCCCACTCGATGCGATAGAGTTCCGCGAAGCCTTGAAATTGATCCGGCATGCGGAACGGCAGAAAGGCAACGCGATTTTCGTAGGGTTTCTCCTTCAGAAAATCAATGATGGGATTGCTGGCGTATTTTTGCGCGTAATCCCAATGGGCAATATAAGGCAGATCCGCGCGGCCCAAATCCACGACGAGCAAAATGACGAGCAGGCTGCCGCCGAGCCGGGCGCGTTTGCCCGAAAAAATTCCCGCAAGGATGAGAATGCAGAGCGCCACGGCGGCGGCAAAAATCAAAATGAACCAGCCGACCTGACTGATGCTGAAGCCGGCGATTTCTCGAGCGGTTGCTTCGTCGGGGAATCCAACCGACTGCAGGTATTTGACGAGACCCGGTTTTTGCGCCGCGTAAATCAGCCACGCGAACGCAGTGCCGACAACGGCAAGGACGCAAGCCACCGCCCACCTGCGATCAAAGCCGCGGACTTTCACCCACCAGTTTTTGAGTTGTGCGGAGACCGCAAGGGTGTTGCCTGCCGGAACTTCCAGATAACGCCGGCTTAAAACGTGGACGCCATAACCCGACAAAATCACGACCACCCACGAAAACGTAAGGACGAATTTGGCTGGATTCCGGACGGTGGAGGCATACGGCAGTGCATAAACGATACTGTAAAAAACGGGGGCGAACCGGCCCCACGACAGCAGCAGCGAACCGGCCAGCACAACGACCCAGAACCAGACGAATCGTTTTTGCGTTTCGCTGAAAGGGGAATTTTTCCGCCGCAGTGACTGCGCGATGGCAAAGGCCGCCAGCAGCACAACGAGAATTCCCAAGTAATCGCCGCCGCCGGTTTGCCGCATAAAGCCGGGCGGCTGTTCGCCCTGCCTGCCGCTGTCAAAGTATCGGTCAATCGCCGGTTCACGTCCGATGCCGCCCCAATACTCACCGCCTTTGTAGGCGTCCTGGAGTGCGGGCATCATGTCCTTGGGCGTGTCGAGTTTGTAACCGAACAGACCGGGCACAAAGAGGCCGAGGGTCTCGGTCTTGGGCAGGCTCCATTGCGTCGCCCAGTCCCAACGCGCTGCTTTGGCTTCCGCGTCCTGCCCGGTGCCGGCAATGCCGGTGATGGTGGAACCGACCAGCGCCAGGACGGTTTGCATCGCCAGAAATCCGGCAAAAAGGGTGACCACGGCCACGCGTCCGATGCCGCCGCAAATTTTTTTCACGGCTGGCACCCCCTCTTCGTTCACAGCCTTGAAAAAAGCGAACGCGGCGATGAACACGCTGAAGATCGCGCCGATATCCGCCGCTTCCATGACGTTCATGCCGACACAAAGTCCCGCCAGCGCCAGCCGCGTCCAGCGCGTCAACGCAGGGGTTTCAAGCGAGTTGCCCGCAACGAGTCCCAGCGCAAAAAAATCCATCCCGATGGCGATCTGCTGTGAGGCGACGCCCCAGCACGCAGTTGCAAAAAAGTCCGAGTTCAATGCCGCCGCCAGCCCGCCCAGAGCCGCCGCCAACGGTGACAGTTTCAATTGCCGAAAAAAAAACCACGCGCCAGTACCAAGGATCCACAGCGCAACCGGAGCGAGAAATTTTGCATAACCGACCGGGCCGAGCACCCAGCGGATGGCCGAGGTGATGCTGGGCGAAACCGCGCCTGCGCTCGTGCCGATGCTGTTGAGGTCATACCACGATCCGGTGATGGCCTCGGGCAGATGCATCCAGGCGGCATTTTGCATGCCCAGCGGGCCGTCATTGGAGAAATGGACGAAACCGGGCAGAAAACTCCGCCAGAAAAGAATCGCCAGCACAATCAGCAACAGTAATGGCGCGGACAATCTGCGAGGCTTGGTTGTGGACACGGGCTTTGCGGTTTTCATAAAGTCAAATCAGAATGGTCATTGTCAATTGCGGCGCTGTCGGTGTCAAGAAAGCTGCGCCCGGGGTAGTGTCTTAATTTGAATTTGGCTTCTTCTCAACTGCTCCAAAGTAATCCGACAACTCCTGTAGTCGTCGCATGTCTTCCGGCTCTGTCAAAATCTTCTGCAAACCTCGCATTACGGCTGCCACGGTTTTATCAGTGCTCATCTCACCCGCGAGACGGGTTTCAATGATGCAGACTTGGAATTGTTCGTTCCCGCATTTTTTCCGCCTGATACGGATTTACCTTTGCACGACATTCCGCGCAGTAGAAATAAAGCTTTCGAGACTTTGGATTAACGTCGCATGACCGTCCGCATCGTGGACATTTCCCCGCCGCATAAGCGCGGTGTTGCCATGCTCGTTGACGTGTGCGCGGCGGGTTGCCTTGTATTCGTGAAACGTAAACTTTCCTGAATCGTTTTCTCGGCCTGAATTGTTTCCTGCCGTAAAACGCCCGCAAAATCCGTTTGCGTTCCTCGAATGGAATTGAATCGGATCGAAAACGTGGCCGTCCCAATGGTGCGCGTCTCAGGCGCGGTTTAACGAGACAATCGCAAACCGTGCCGTTTTTCCCTCAACTGCCCACGCTTGCTGTCTGCCGATAAGTCAGGCGTTTTCCGTCAATCATCGGCACGAAATTTTCCATCCGTTCGCCGTCTGAAAGTTTGCGCGTATTCCAGCGAAATTCAAACTCGCTGGCGTATTTCGGAAGATGCTCACGCGACACGCAATGCCACGAACCATACACGCCGCGCTTTAGCAGGCTGAAAAATGATTCTGCGCTGTTGGTTGTCGAGATTGTCCCGTCTGGATTCAGACGGTGATATTCTTTGCGTGTGTGATTAACCACGTCATGCCGGGCGAACGCCTTTAATGCTGGCTTGTAGGCGTCATGGTCATCGGTGTTCACAATGGCGGATTTGTCCACACATTCAGCGAGACATTTGCCAAGATTTTTCTGCGTGACACTCGACACAACCCGCGTGTGCATTTTACCGCCGCGTTCAATCAATGCGACAACGGGCGTCTGACGGCTAAATTTCGTTTTCATGTCGCCTTTACCGCCGATGAATGTTTCATCCGCCTCGACCGTGCCAAATAGTTTAAATTTGTTGTCGCCCATAGAATAACGGATTCTGTGCGCCATAAACCATGCGGTTTTGTATGTCGTTTTGAGCATCCGCGACAATTGCAACGCGCTTACTGATTTCTTGCTGGCACAAATGATGAAAATTGCCATGAGCCATTTTGAAATCGGCACGCGCGAATCTTCAAACGCCGTCCCGACTGTGGCCGAAAAAGTTTTCCGGCACGCCGCGCAACAATACAGGCCAGCGCGGGCTTTGTTTTTCGTGTCCGGCTTGGAAATGATTTTGTAAGCCTCATCAAACTTGCAATGCGGGCAGATTGGCTTGCCGCCCGGCCAGCGCAACGCTTCAAACAGTTTGCGAGCGCGTTTCTCGTTTGAGTATTCCTTTGCCAGTGAAACTAGATTCAGGTCTTCAGCATCAAATGTCTTTTTCATTTGACATAGTGTTTCACACTATGTAGGCTTCTGTCAACAACTATTTGTTGCACACTATATATGAAAGCAAAAACCAAAATGGGCAGACCACCGATGCCAAAAGGCGAGGCGCGTTATCAATTCGTGACAACGCGGGTTTCACCGCCGGAACACAAGGAAATCATGCGGGCGGTGAACAAATCCGACGACAGCAAGACGCAATGGGTGCGGAAAAAGCTGGTTGCGGCAGCGCGCAGGGCGTAAAATTGAACAAACTGGCACGCCGCAAGCTCAAAAAATAGCGAGATTGTCCGTTGACAATTGATTGCGCGGCGAGCATTTTTAACGTGGCACACGGAAAAACCTATGAAAATCCAAGCAAAAGAACTAAACGTGTTGCTTTTCCCTCAAAAAAGCGGCGACAACCAATTATGGGTTGCGCAATGTGTTGACCGCGATTTTGCGGCACAGGGAGCGACAATTGAACAGGCTAAAGCCAATTTTAGCAGCACAGTAGACACGCATATTGCATTGTGCCTAAAACACGGCGAAGAACCATTTGTAAATGTGCCGCCAGCACCAGCATGGTTTCAACGTGATTTTGAGATGATAAAAAATGCTTCCGACACGGAAATTGTTGGTGATAGAACTCCGATCCGTCGCATGATTTTCAAACACGCCTTCGCTGGTGTCTGAAAATTTATGGCTTATCCTTTTGGTCAGTGGCCTAGTTGGGCAGAGATAATCCATATTTTAGGCACGCTCGGCGTTTCTTTCAAATCTGAAGAAATTCAATTATCCAAACTAAAAATAAAAGCACAGTATTTTCAGCATAAAATGGATGGCAAAATGATTCGATGCGAGGTTTCTTTTACGGACTCAAATGAACGCCTCACGCCCGCAATGATTCGATATATCTGCAACCGGCTTCAAATCAATCCCCGCCTTTTTGGTTTACATTTGGGCTAACCAAAACACTCCGACAATTCAGCAGCTACGCCAACCGAGCCAAGTCAAAAAGCTGCATCTGTTAGGTATACAGTCCCGAATTATTTGGATGCGTCACAGTTCAGCGCAAGTCAGACGTGCCAGTCGCCCGGTCGTTTTCTGATTATGATATCATTGTCAATAAAACCGGCTTACAATCAGGCGTCGAGTTGATTGAACGTTTATGATTTTTGAAAACAATTGCAAACTGGCAATCAGCACGAGAATCGGCTACATATTAAAAGCATGAGTGCGAAAGACATCTTGTTGGAAGTGGCGGACAAGCTGCCGCCGGACGCCACGCTCGTTGATGCCATCTACGAGTTGGAATTCCGGCAGGCGGTTGAGGAGGGATTGGCATCGCTGGATCGTGGCGAGCGTATTCCGTTGGAAGAAGCCCGCAAACGCATCCCGCAATGGATTTCAAAGTATTCCTCTCCGACGACGCGTTAAGCGATTTAGAGCGCATCGTCGCTTACATCGCGCCCCACAACGCCGTCGCCGCCGAGCGTCTGGGCAATCAGTTGCTCGACGTGGCGCTGTCGCTCCGCACGTTGCCGGAACGCGGCCGCGTGGTGCCGGAGTTTCGGCGACCGGAGTTGCGCGAAATTATTTTTCGCTCGTATCGGATTATTTACCGGATGAATGACACGGATCAAAGTTTGGAAATTGTCCGGTTCTGGCACGGGGCGCGCGGGTTTCCGCACATCCCCAGCGGAGGTTAAATGCGTGAACCACTGGCGCTTTCCTTGTTGAAGGCTGGCGTTCAGCAAATCAGCACACGGCGCTCGGATTGAAACCACGCTGCCGTCATCCTGCCGCGTCGCTGCAGGTCGTCGCCCCGGTCACGTGACCGGGGCGCGGATTGAAACGAGGCCAAGGCATTGAAATTGGACACTACCGCGCCCGGCAACGGTTCATTTTACTTTTCTGCCTGGCATGGTCACTGCATATTGTTTTGATGCCTAATGTCCGAGGTCAAAGTATAAAATGAAAAGCCAGATCAGCTTGATATTGTCATTGTTGAAACACGGCACTGATCCCGGACAGATTCTGGTCAAGCTCGCCTTGCGCAAGGCGTTATTGGGGTGCCAAACTGTTTTGGATGTGGGCTGCGGACCGGCGCCGACGCTGCGGCAACTGGGAGTTTCACGCTGCGTCGGGCTGGAGGGTTATCGTCCGGCATTCGAGGATGCCAAACGTCAAAACACGCAGGACGAAATTATTTGTGGCGATGTCCGCCACCTTGCCAGTCATTTCAAGCCGGGACAATTTGACGCCTGCATCGCCATGGATGTAATTGAGCATTTGTCCAAAGAGGATGGATTAAAATTGATGCGTGACATGGAATTGATCGCAAAAAAGAAGATCGTCTTTTTCACGCCCAACGGTTTTTTGCCGCAAAAACAAGCTGCCGACAGTGATCTACAGGCGCATCTTTCCGGTTGGGAAACTGAAGAAATGAAAGACCACGGCTATGACGTAATGGGGGCGCTCGGACCCAAAAGTTTGCGGGGCGAATACCATGCGCTCAAACGCCGGCCGGCTTTTTTTTGGGGACTGGTTTCAATCCTGGATCAAATGATTTGGGTTCACCGCCGGCCGGAAAAGGCGGCGGCAATTCTTTGCACAAAAACGCTCTCCAGCTCATCGCCTTGATGACTTCAGCCCAAGACGGAATTTAAAGAAAATTTTCGTCAGCCGACTTTTGGCAGGCCGAGTTTGAAGATTTTTTTCAAATCCCCGACCCGGCCAGGCCGACAGCAGAAAAACCGCAGCATCCACCAGTCGCCGTGACGGCGAAAGCCTTGAACCTGCCTTCGCTTGGCGCGCACATGGCCGCGCAGCCGCCAGCAATCGCGCAACGGCTCAAGACTCGTGGCCTGCGCCAGTGACCAGCGGCGCTTGAGCAGCAGCCAGAAAACACCTTCGACAAAAAGCATTCCCGCAAATGCACCCGCCGTCAGCAGCAGAATGTGCTGCGAATGCTTAAGCAAGACCAGCAAATGATTGCGGTTGGCGTAAAATCGTTTGCGTTCGCTCGTGCGGAATTCCGTGATTTGCTCGCCGCCCTTCGGGTTGACGGAGACTTCGCTGCGATGGTGCAGACGCGCGTTTGGAGCAGCCACCACATTGCCGCCGCCAAGCCAAATCCGCCAGGCCAAATCCTCCTCTTCGCCATACATGAAAAACTCCTCGTCGTAACCGCCCAGTTTCCAAAAAGTGTCGGCGCGGATGAAGGCAAAAGTGCCGCCGGAAAAACTCGTTGTGCGTTCACGGTCAAACCGCGCGCTGACCGGCCAGCCGCAAAAATCAAAACCGTTGTCCAGCCACCACTGGACCGTGTCGTCTGCGTAATCCAAAATCATCGGCGCAACCGCCATCGCTCCGGTTTTTTCACCTGCCGCCGCCAATTCTTCCAGGCAATTTGTCTCCAGCCAGACATCGGGATTCAGGAAGAAAAGATATTTTCCGGTTGCCACCGCCGCGCCGCGATTGCAGCCGCCAGCAAAACCAAAATTGGCGCCGTTCTGGAGGAATGTTCCGTTCGGCCAGCCCGCCATGCCGGTGCGCGCGATTTCCCCCGAGTCGTCGCTGGAAGCGTTGTCCGTAAAAATGATTTCGATTTGGGAGAAAATGGTCTGCCGGCGCAGCGATTCGAGGCAGCGCGGAATCCATTGGGCGGTGTTCCAGTTCAAAATGACAACGCTGACGACGGGCGTTGGCGGCGCGACGTTCATGAAAATTTGGCAAGCAGAACGTGCCAGACCGGATTGCCGGATTCAAGCTCATTCCCCTGATGCCCGGCTTCGCGCCTCGACATTCGGCGGCGACTCGGATTTAATTTCGCCGGTTCATGCAAACGAATTGTCTCGTCACCGGTGCCGCCGGATTCATCGGCAGCCATCTCGTGGACGCCCTGCTTGCCCGCGGCGCGCGCGTCACGGGCATTGACAACCTGAAACTTGGCCGCCGCGAAAATCTCCCGTCCGCGCTCAAAAATCCACGCTTCAAATTTTTCACGGCTGACGCAAACGATTTGTCCGCGTTCGGAAAAATCATTGCTGAACAATCCAAACCCACGCCGTTCGCCGCCGTGTGGCACATGGCGGCAAATTCCGACATCCGCGCGGGCGTCGCCGACCCGGATGTGGATTTCCGCGACACATTTTTGACGACTTATAATCTGCTGAAGTTGATGCGCGAACACAAAATTCCACGGCTGGCGTTTGCCTCGACCTCCGCGATCTACGGCGACCTGAACCAAAAATTAACCGAGGACATCGGCCCGCTGTTTCCAATCTCAAATTATGGCGCGATGAAACTGGCCAGCGAAGCCGCGATTTCCGCCGCTGCCGAAAGTTTTCTGGAACGGGCGTGGATTTTTCGTTTTCCGAACGTCGTCGGCAGCCGTGCCACACACGGCGCGATTTACGATTTCATCCACAAGCTCAAAAAAAAACCCGCCGAACTCGAAGTTCTCGGCGACGGCACGCAGGAGAAACCGTATTTTCACGTCGCCGACCTGATTGACGCAATGTTGTTCATTACGGACAACGCAGCGGGGAAATTAAATTTTTTCAACATCGGCACGAGTGACAGCGTGACGACGGTGCGTTATCTCGCGGAAATGACCGTGCGCATCGCCGCGCCAAAGGCAAAAATCCGTTACACCGGCGGAGATCGTGGCTGGGTCGGCGATGTGCCGAAGGTGAATTACTCAGTCGAGAAACTGAAAAAACTCGGCTGGTCGCCGCGCCTCACTTCCAATCAGGCCGTTGACCGCGCGGTCGCGGAAATCGTGGCGGAAAATTCCTGACATGGCGCGGCAACTCATCATTCTCGCTGGCGGAGCCGGCACGCGGTTGCGCGCGCGGCTCGGTGATTTGCCCAAGCCGATGATTCCCGTCGCCGGCAAACCGTTGCTGGAGCATCAGGTCGAACTCGCAAAAAAATACGGCTTTACCGATTTGGTTTTTTTCGTCCACCACCGCGCCGCCCTGATTGAAAAATATATTGGCGACGGAAAAAAATTCGGCGTGCAAATTCGTTACGTTCTCGAAAAGGAACCGCTGGGCACGGCGGGCGCGGTGCTGGCCGATTTTTATAAACTGGCCGGGCGGTTCGTCGTGCTTTACGGCGACACAATGGTGAACGTGGATTTGGATCGCATTTGGAACGCGCACGAAAAAGCCGAAGCCGATGCGACGTTGCTGTTGCATCCAAACGATCATCCGCTCGATTCTGATTTGGTCGAAGTGAATTCCCAATCGTTTGTGACCGCGTTCCACAATCGTCCGCATCCAGAAAATGTCTGGCGGCAAAATCTCGTGAACGCCGGGCTTTACGTCCTGGAAAAAGACGCACTTACGTCGTTTCATCGCGAAATGTACAAACGTCAGCAACCTTATATTTTGGATTTCGGCAAAGATATTTTCCCCCAAATGGTTCGTGTTCACAGCAGGAGAAAACTGTTCGGCTACAATTCACCAGAATTCATCAAGGACATCGGCACGCCGGAGCGTTACGATAAAATCTGCGCGCAGTTCGCGGCGGGCATTGTGCAGCGTAGTTCGCTCGCGACGCCGCAACGCGCCGTTTTTCTTGACCGCGACGGCACGTTGATTCCCGACAAGGATTGTCTGCGGAACGCGGATGAACTGGAGCTGTTGCCCGGCGTCGCCGAAGCGGTTCACGAATTGAATCATCACGGCTGGCGGACGGTAGTGGTGACCAATCAGCCCGTGATTGCGAAAGGCTGGTGCAGCGAGGCCGAGCTGCAAAACATTCACAACAAACTGGAGACGTTGCTCGGCCGCAAACACGCGTTTCTGGATCGGATTTATTTTTGTCCGCATCACCCGGAAAAGGGATTCACTGGCGAACGGTCGGAGTTGAAGATTGATTGCGATTGCCGCAAGCCAAAAACCGGCATGATTCAAAAGGCGGTTGCCGAGTTGAACATTGATTTGAAACAATCGTGGTTGATCGGCGACACGACGACGGATTTGCAGACGGCAAAAAATGCCGGACTGAAATCTATTTTGGTGCAGACGGGCGCGGGCGGGCGCAACGGGAAATTTGACGCCACTGCTGATTTCGTGTGTAATGACCTTCGTCAAGCCGTCCACAAAATATGTGATCCGGAAACAGCCAGCGCGCCGCGCGATAAGAAATGAAATCATTTCGGGACATCTGCATGGGAGTTTTGATGCACGCTTCGTGGATGCTCCGCCGCAATCCCGCACGTTTTCTTTTCAATGATGGAAATTTCAAAAGGGTCACCGGCGGCGAGCGTGCCGAAGTGGAATTTTTGCGGCGGCGCTGGTTGTCAGATGGCCGCGGCGGCATTTGGGACGTGGGCGCGTCGCTCGGCAAATACACCTGCGACATTGCGCGGGCAAATCCGGACTGCAAAATTTTTGCGTTCGAGCCGAACTTGAACTCACTTTATTTTCTGGCGCATCGCACCGCGAAGCTGCCGAACATTGAAATTGTGCCATGCGCGCTGACGGCCGATGGCCGCGAAATGAAAGGCAGTTACGAGCCCAATTTTAATGCCGAGGCGACCGGCCCGTTCGTGCCGACGTTTTCGCTCGCCGAGGCGCTGGCGAAATTTGGCAGGCCGGTTTTCATCAAGATGGATGTCGAGGGCGAGGAGTTCAAAATTTTCCACGAGCAATCCGATTTGCTGCGTGGCATCCATTTGCTCGTCGAATGGCATCCGGCCATGGTGGAGGGGCCGGTGCCACCGCTAAAATACTGGCGTGTGCATGAAGTTTTTCCCAGCCACACTTACCTTGAACCGCTTTCGGACAAATAATTTTCATGATCATCAGCAAGACACCCTTGAGAATGAGTTTCGCCGGCGGAGGCAGTGATCTGCCGGTGTTTTACCGCGAGTTTGGCGGCGCGGTGGTTTCGACGGCGATTGATAAATTTGTTTATGTGACGGTGAATAAAAAGTTCGACGAAAAAATCCGCATCAGCTACTCGCGCACCGAGGAGGCGAAGTCGGTCGAGAAGGTCAGACATCCGCTCGTGCGCGAAAGCATGAAGCTGCTCGGCATCAGCGGCGGCGTTGAGATCACGTCCATCGCCGACATTCCGGCGAAAGGGACGGGGCTGGGCTCGTCAAGTTCGTTCACGGTCGGATTGTTGAACGCGCTGCACGCGTTTGCGAACCGTCACGCTTCCGCCGACAAACTGGCGCGCGAAAGTTGCGAGATTGAAATCGAACATTGCGGTGAGCCGATTGGCAAACAGGATCAATACGCCGCCGCGTTCGGCGGTTTTAGTTTCATTCAATTCAATCAAAACGACTCTGTTTCCGTCGAGCCGGTCATTTGCCAGCGCGAAACATTGCGGCAGCTTGAAGACAACCTGCTGGTTTTTTATACCGGCATCACGCGCAGCGCATCGGCGCTTTTGAAAACGCAGCAGCAGGCTGTCGCCAGCCAGAAGGCGAAGCAAAAGACGATGCAAAAAATGGTCGAATTGGCGCGACAATTAAAGGCTGAGTTGCAAAATAACAATCTGGCCGCGTTCGGCGAAATCACCCACGAAAACTGGCTGCTCAAGCGCAGCCTCACGCGCGAGGTGAGCAACGACGCGATTGACGGCTGGTATTCGCGCGGCGGAAAGGCGGGCGCGGTCGGTGGCAAACTGCTCGGCGCGGGCAGCGGCGGTTTCCTGATGTTTTACGCACCGGAGGAAAGACACGAGGCGATCCGGCGCGAGTTAAAAGAGTTACGCCCGGTCAAATTTCGTTTCGAGCCGCAGGGCAGCAAGATTATTTTCGTCCACGATTAGGTAAATTTGACCAACCTGCGACAAATACAAGTAAATGAAATCCAACGCTGAATTCTATCAAGGTTTGCACAAAAGCGAGGGAAACTATTCTGCGGGAACGTATTACATGCACAGTTTATGGTCGTCGCGGGCGCTGCAAAACTGGATTCAGGGCCGGCCAACACTTCGGATTCTGGATGTCGGCTGCGGCAAGGGTGTTTTTCTCCGCGATTTTGTCCGGGGAGTGGAACAGCGGTGGAATGTAAAAGCTTCGCGCGTTGCGGGCATTGATCTGGTGCGAAGCCCAAATGATCATTTCGCCGAAATTTCTCCTGAATTTGAATTTCGCCAGCATGACACCGATGGCAACCCGCTGCCTTTTTCGGATCACAGTTTTGATTTTGTCTCTTGCAACCACGTTCTCGAACACGTTTTTGAAACGGAAAAATTGGTGCGCGAGTTTCGCCGCGTGCTTTCGCCGGACGGACTTTGCATTGTTAGCGTGCCGAACATCGCCGCGTGGATCAATCGCGTGACGTTTCTGGCAGGCGGACAGCCGTTGGGATCGGAACTGGGCACGGAAAAAATCACTTACGGTTTCCGTCCGGCATTTTTGCAAAAGAAACTCGAACGATTTCTTCCATCGGGGCACATCCGCGATTTCACGCCGCACGGCCTGCAGGATTTGACGAAACATTGCGGATTTCGGACGGTTGGCTGGTGGGCGCAAAGCCCTGGAATTATTGCACGATTTGGGAAATGGGCGGGACGAAATATGTCCATCATACTCCAACCGGCAGTCTGAAATTCACCTCATTCTCAAATTTATAAAATGCAGAAAGTTTTAGTCACCGGCGGTGCCGGGTTCATCGGCAGCCATGTAGTGGACGCACTGCTGGCGCGCGGCGCATGGGTCGTCGCGTATGATAATTTTTGCACCGGTCGCGCGGAATTTTTGCCGCAAAATTCGCCGCGCCTGAAAATTGTTCGAGGCGACGTTTTGGATCTGCCCGCGTTGAAAGCCGCTTGCGCCGGATGCGATTTCATTTTTCATTTTCAGGCCAACGCCGACGTGCGCGGTGGCAAGAACAATCCACGCGTGGATTTGGAGCAGAATACCATCGCCACTTGGAACGCTTTGGAAGCTGCGCGCGCCAATGGTGTCAAAGTTTTCGTCTTCGCCAGCAGTTCGGCGATCTACGGCGAACCGGAAGCTTTTCCTACCCCGGAAAATTATTCGCCGTTACAAACCTCACTTTACGGCGCGAGCAAGCTTGCGGGTGAGGCAATGATCCAGGCCTATTGCGAATACTATGATATGCGCAGCTTCAGCTACCGGTTCGTGAGCTGGAGTGGCGAGCGTTACACACACGGCATTGTTTTCGACATCCTGAAAAAATTGCACCGCAACCCGAAATGCCTGCCGCTGCTCGGCGATGGCACACAAAAAAAATCCTACCTTTACGTCAAGGACGGCGTGTCCGGCGTGATGCTTGGGATAGAAAAAGGAACGGCGCAAAAAAATGTCTTCAACCTTGGCCACGATTATTTCATCACCGTCGTCGAGGTCGTGAAAATCGTTTTGGACGAACTTGGCGCAAAAGACGTGCAACTGGAATTTGCCGGCGGCAAGCGCGGCTGGATCGGGGATAGTCCACTGGTACAGCTCGACACTTCAAAAATCAAAAGCCTCGGCTGGAAACCGGAAACTTCAATCGAGGAAGGCATCCGCCGTACGGTGCGTTACCTCAAGGAACATTCGCATATTTTGGAAGCACGGCAATAAGCGGATTTTGGGCTGATGGTGAATGATTGCGGTCTTCTGTCTATAAGATTATTGCTTTCCAGGTAGATTTCTGCCGAAAATATTAGAAGCCATCTCATAACCGTCTGGCAATGCAGGGGCATCATCCCTGTCTATGCTCCCTGTAAGATTCCCTCGCAAACCCCACCCGGCAAAGAATTCCCGCCTATTGGAAAGGCTTTTGGGGCGTGGGTGCTGCTCGGCCTAATTGGGTCGTGTATTTTAATGGGATTCAATTTAATCATCGCAATCCTAGCCATATTTTTCGCTGGATTTATCGCCAAAGGGATGGGCTGGAACGTTTAGACGAGCCTTGCAATTTCTGAGCCAGTCGATGTAAATCGTCTTGATCCGGTTGGCCTTGAGCCACTGCTGCATAATCTTGGCGTTGGCAGCCCGAACCTCCCGGTGAAGGTTACTGACCCGGCAAAACCTGATAAAATTTCTGCAGGTTGCTTGGATTGCGAACATCGCTGCTATCGTCATTCCAGATTTCGATCGGTGACATAAGTGTGAGGTTGGTCACCGTCACCCAGAAATTCGGGTCACTCAAATTGGTGGTGCTTTGAATGTTGTAACTGTAGCCAACGGTCCCTTGAATGGTCACGGCAGCGACAAATCCGATTGAGATATTGGCCGGATTCACCACCACCTGATAAGACGTATTGGTCACACTGCCGTAAATGCTGCTCACCACCACGCTATACAATCCCGCATTGGTGAATTGAATGTCATTCAACGTATAGCTGCTGCTCATAGCTCCAGATATGGGTTGACCGTTGAAATACCACTGGTAAGAAAGTGAGCCAGACCCGACCGCGCCCACATCCAATACCGCGGCCTGTCCCCAGATCTCAACGGCACCTGCGAAGGGGGAGACGAGGGTTGGCAAAAGCGCCGCCGTAGCTGATAAACTAGTGGCACAACCATACTGGTTGGTGACTACCACGCTGTAACTGCCAGCAGTGTCCAATGTCAGATTTGTGATGGCATAATCACTGTCATTGGCACCGACAATATTAGTTCCATTGAGCATCCATTGGTAGGACAACGGCGGTGTTCCACCAGCTACAACACTCAATGTGTTGCTGGAACCATAGCTTTGGGTAAAACCCATTGGATTTTGGACAATGGCTGGCGGATACAACAGGGTGAGGTTGACAACGCTGCTGGTGACACTACCCCTGCCGTTGGTATTGCTGACAACCACAAAATAGTTGCCCAAGCTGTCCTGATTGGCATTGCTGATGGTCAATGTGCTGTTGGTCTGACCGTAAAGATATCCGTTCGGCGGATCAATCACCACGGCAGGGAGGCTTGTATAATCACTGCCGGCATTGGTCACGGTGATGCCGGTCAGGACGCCATTGCTGACGGTCCCATATCCAACAGCACCGCTGCCACCACCGCCAACGAAACTTACGTTGGGAATATTGCCGTAACCAAAACCGCCATTGGTAACGACTGGCCATAAACAAAACTGTCAATGGTCTCGGCATAGGCACCGGCCTAGCCGCTGTTGTCGGCTGGAACAAAATACCACTGGTAGCTCAAAGGAGATGTGCCGGAGGCAGTCACACTCATGGTTGTATTTTGACCATTTACGACATAGCTGTTGGTGAGGTCACTAGTGATATTTATTTTATCTGATTCAATTGCATAAAGTTGTGAAACTTCGCTTGATGACAGGGCACGGTTGTAGATGCGAACGTCGTTCAGGACACCTCCGGTATATTCACCGGTAGACCAGGGAGCTTCATACATCAAAACCATATCATCGTCCGAATTTAATGCAGTCCCGTCGTTTATGGTATTCTCCAAAGAACCATTGACATAAATTTGATAGGTGCCATTTGAAAACACCCCACAAATGGACACCCAGACATTGGTTGGAATTTGAATTGTTCCTGCACACGGATTATAATGAAATGAAGCATCAGCCGCTATCGCCCCTGTCCCGGTGGTGGGTCCGCCAGGAATAAATCCTAATGTAGCCCAACTATCTCCATCAACTTTCCGTTTGGTGATGATGGTGCACATGGATGGTGCTCCAGTGGCCGTTTGAAGTGAATTCATGGCTACCCAACAACTTTCAGTAAGGTAAACAGGATTGTTTCCGACTGGGTTGCCAATATCGATGTATCCATTTACACCATTAAATGCGTATGCCGAATTTGGATTGCCAAACCGGTCGGAAGCCAAAACGACTCCGCCATAAATTGTTCCGTTGTTGCCATTCCCGCTCGCATCATTCGCATTGCCGTTGAACGGATAATACGCGACGAGGCCATTTGTCAGAAACGATTGTGCATGACAGTTAACGCCGATAAAAAGGCCAACAAAAATTCCAACGACGAAACGACGGATTTTAATCATTGAGTTCATATTTTAAGCATGATGAGTTTGTGTCAATTGTGACCAATGCCAATGACATGAGATTTAAAAGTGGTGGTTGCTGAATGAGCCAGCCCCAAATGCAATGCAAGATAATAGGTCACTTTCATAAAGCCTATTTTTGAAAACAACATGATTAAATCAGACCCGCTTCTGAATTGGAAGTAATATTTCTTAGCATTCTTTGCCACTTGCCTGGTGGTTTGGAAGATTGATCACCCCGCAATGCCGTGTAAACCGCGCCAGCAGCCCCATACAGCCACACCGATCCATGCTTTCCTTGTCCAGATCCACCAGGCGTCCAGAACAGTTTTCCCAAGGCTTTAAGAGGTTAATCCCTGTGTCTGACTCTGATTCCCCTTTTGGCAACCAATTATTTTGGTAGCTAAAATTAGGTTTTAAACCCATACATAAAGCTCCCCCCTCCTTCCAAAACCCACTTCCAAAGAAGTAAGCCAAGGATGAATAGGGGAGAGAACAACAAGAAGGCACACCCGTGCTTAAAAGTCTTGGTTCATGGATATTACATGAACTTCGTTAGCGTATGGGTCGTGGAGCTCTAGGAAAGGCGAACCAAACTTTTCGTACGCAGATTTATATCGCTGAACAAACCATTCATTTGGTGTCTTGGGCTTATGCAGCTCTTGATCTACGAATGGCCTCGGCTCATGTAATTTATCCCCCTTTTTTGATTTTATATCTTTTACGATTTGAACCCGGTCACAATCAAGATTCGCCGCGACACTTTTCTCAAACGCGGCGCGGCGACTTAAAAATCCCGCACCGCCGTCAGAAAGCGTTTTCCCGCCGCTTCCCACGAGTGTTCGGATTTCAAAAACGCCAATTCGTGCGCGTCCCAAACGATTTCATCGCGCCGCGCTTTTTCCACGGTGTCGAGCGATTTTTTTTTGAAAAGTTCAAAGTCAAACGGCGGCACATAATCAATCAACCCGCCGAAAATCGGGCGATACGCCGGCAGATCGTAAGCCACGACCGGCACGTCGCACGCGAGCGCCTCGGCGATGACGATGCCCCAGCTTTCCTGCCGGCTCGGCATCAGAAAAACGCGGCTGGCCTTGAACAGCCGGAATTTTTCCTCTTCGGAAACAAGGCCGGACAACGTAACGCAACCGGACAAATTCAATTCCGCCACGCGCGGCGCGAGTTCGTCCAGCTTGCCGACAAGCGTTGCGCGGAAATTTTTTATTTCTTTGGACAAAAAAACGAGTACACCCAGCAAATCATCAATTCCCTTTTGCCGGTGAATTCGCCCAAGCCAGACGACATCGAACTCTTTTTTCTGCGACGGCACCTGCCCGGCGATTTTCAAATTCATGCCGTTCGAGATGAAAACGATTTCGTCTTCGCGATAACCAAGCCGCAGCAGCCGCGGTTTCATATCGGGATGGACGTAAAACATTTTTTTATTTTTGCAAAAGCGAAAAAGTCGCAGCGTAATGTTCTGGCTCAACCAATAATAAATTGAGTTAAGGCGAACGGCCGTGACATCGGGCCGCGAACGAAAAATGATTTCGCGCAACGTCGGCGCGTCCATGCCGAGAATGAGGAGTTTTTTTTGAGCGCGACTGAAAATGACCGGCCACGCGTCGAACCAGTAATCCGTGACCGCATAGGCCGCGTCGTCGCGCCGGATTCCGGAAAGTTTGAACAGTGTGCGACAGAATCGTCCAATATAATTCAACAGCAGCCGCAGTTGCCCTGAAAAAGATTCTGCATTGAGGGCAGGAATTTTCCCCCGGTCGGTGCAGGTTTGTGTCGCCGCAATTTGCCGTTTTTCCAAATGATTTTTTAACGCCTGTCCGCCAAAGAAATGCACTTCATATCCGGCTTCAATCGCCGCTTGTGCCATCTGGAAAAAATGGATATCGCCACCGGCCACATGGTCGCCATAAACGCAGTTGGCGATGAAAATAATTCGTCGTTTGGATTTTGCGGCGGCAGTCATTTTAAATTGCGTCGGACAGGCTGTAAACTTGCTTCCGCATCCGCCGTCCGCTTTGAAAAAGCAAAAGTTACCCCCCCCCAAGCCACGCCGAGCACTGACACAAAACCGGCGAGCGGATGCCAGAGCCAGCGTGCGTTGCCGGTCTTGAAAAGGCCGCGCGCGGCTTGCATCAGTGGCACGATGATTGTCGCGCACAAAAGGCAGGCCGCCCAAGCTGGCATTCGCGGGTTCATGCGCGTCCACGAAAGATCGTTTTTATGTTTTAACGAAAAAAAATGATAGGTTTGCCGCCGCCGTTTTTTCAAAAAATCCAGCACGCCGTGGACGACATAATGATGCACGCCGCGACCGGTGAGGCGCAGCCATTCTCGTTTGCCAGCCTGTGCAAGCTGCAGCGCGATGTGCGTGTCCTCAAAATGTTCCGTCGCATTGACGGACTTCAGATCTGCCTTGCGAAAAACGAAGCCGTTCGCGCCGAGCGGAAAGGCAAAACTGTTCTTGGGAAAAGTCCAACGCTCCACGTCATCTTTTATTTCGATGAACACCGGATTCACGCACATCATCCACGTTACCGGATCGCTGATGTGCAACGTCTCGGTCAGGTAGGCGCAAAAAGAATTCATGCCTGGCGCGGCGAGATAATAACTTTCCACACCAAGCGCCTGCGGATTTTTTTTTAACGCGCAAACGGCCAGCCGGACAAAATCGTGGCTGGAAAGCTCGTTGTCGGAATCCATAAACACGATGTATTCGCCACAAACTAATTTCAAGGCCACGCGTTTGCCGGATTCGGCTACGCGGTCGGGATTGTCCACGACCTGCGCGCCGAAGGATTTTGCAATCGCACGCGTGTCATCCATCGAACCGCCGTCGGCCACGATGATTTCGATTTTTTCAGCCGGATAATCCTGATTGCGGACGGAGCGCAGACAAGCCGGGAGCATGGCAGCCGCGTTGAGCGTGGGGATGATGAAACTAACTTGTGGTGGATTTTTTTCGCTCATCGTGTCAGAAAATTGCCGGAAATCTCCGTCCGGTCAAATGCTCTTTGCCAAAACCTTTTCAACCGTCGCCAGAACTTCTTCGACCGTGACTGATTTTACGCAATGTTCCAATTCCTCGCGCGAGCCTTGGATACCGCCGCCGTCGTAACGGTAAAATTCCAGATTGCGCCCCGCCACTGCCGGATTCTTCACCAGCGTGAACGGATTCGCGTAAGGCTCGATGGGTTTGTTCCAGGTCGGCGTTTCGATTACAATCTGCCTGCGCACTTTCATCGCGGCGGCGACGTGCATCAATGCCGTATCCACGCTCAAAAAAAGGTCGCATTTCCCAATCAACGCCGCCGCCTGCCGGAGATTTTCCGTTTGCGGGAAAAATAAATTTTCACCACCGGCCAGCGCCCGGATTTTTTCGTGGCCGGCTTTTTCCTCCAGCCCGCCGAAAAACAGGATGGCCAGTTCCGGCTGGCTTTGGCGCAGACGGCGTGCCAGTTCAATGTAATTTTCCAGCGGCCATCGGCGCAGCGCGAGATTTTTCGTGCCGCCCGAACCAATATGGATGCCGAGCATTGGCTGCCCGGAAAGCTTTTGCCGCGTGATAAAATCCGCTGCCCAGGCCTGTTCCGTTTTCGTCAAAAAAACTTCATAATGATACGTCGGCAGCCTCGGCTTCACGTCGAGCAGCGAAAGCAAGGCCAGGTTGTTATCAACGCTGTGCCGCGCGTAATCCTGCGGAATGGTTTGGTTGGTCAGCCAGCGATCGAGCTTGCCGGAACATTCATATTCGTGGCTGAGGCGCACTGGCGCATTGATGAATTTCGCCACGATCCGGTAATGGCGGCGGCTCTGCGGAAACGTGTTGATGGAAACGTTGTAGGCCGCCCGCCGGAGTTCCGACAAAAATTTCAGCGAGCCGATTTTTGATTCTGTGATCAGGTTTCTCTGGTAAACGGTATTTAGGTGCGGGTTATTCTCCAGCAGGTTTTTCGAGCCGCGCCAGCACACGAACACATCAATCGTCGCGTTGGGAAAGTTTGCGCGCAGTTCGTGGATCAATGGCGTGGCGAAGAGCGTGTCGCCGATGCCTGCGAGTGAAATGACGAGAATTTTCACAGCCGCGAAATTTTTTCCAGCAACGCCGTCGTGGATTTGCCCGGCTCGAACGGGACAATAATGATTTTCCCTCCCGCCGATTCGACCGCGCGGCGTTCGTCTTGATTCAACGTGTCCAAAGTGTAATCGCCGCCTTTGACATAAATGTCCGGCTGCGCCACCGCCAAAAATTTTATGGCCGTCTTGTCCTTGAAAATGCAAATCCCGTCCACGCTTTGCAGCGCAGCCAAAACTGTGGCGCGGTCGGTTTCGGAATTCACCGGACGCCCCGCGCCTTTTAATTGTCTCGCCGCTTCGTCACCGTTCACGCCAACTAAAAGCGCATCGCCGGAATTGCGCGCGTTTTCGAGATACGTCACATGGCCGAGGTGTAAAATGTCGAAGCAACCGTTGGTGACAACGAGTTTTTTGCCCGCAGCGCGAAATTTCTTTCGCCACTCCGGCAATTTGTCCCACACAATGATTTTGCTGCGGAAATTCATGTGTTCATTTTGCCTGCTCATTTTGCGAATTCAATAATTTCCACACGCGCAATGCCTCGGTCACGCCCCACGCCTGCGCGTCGCAGCCGCGTTGTGTGTGTGTCGCGTCGCCGTCGAGGATTTCGGGAAGCTGGCCGAGGCAACCTTCGTTCAGAATTTTTTCCGAACTGCCGAGATACGCTTTCGCCGCGGCAACTGCTTCCGGCGAAAAATTCCACGCGAGCGCGAGGGCTTCGCAAAATACCGGAAACGTCCACGTCCACGCCGTGCCGTTATGATACGCGGGTTTGCGTCGCGTGTCTTCGTCGCCTTCGTAACGCGGCCAATAAGGATTGCGCGGATCGTTCAACAAACATCCGTCATTGCCATAAATCGGCAACGGAACGGAAACCGGCAACGGCGCAAGTGTTCGCAAAGCGCCGGGCACAACGAGATATTTTTGCACGGCTTCAACGCAACGCTTCGCACGCCCGTCATTCACAAGGCCAAGGCTGACGGCGAAAAGACAATTACTGCGCAGTGCGTCGCTCGGTGTGGCGTCGCGTGCGATGACGCGCGATCCGCCAAGCAACACATCGGCGAACCAGCCTTTGTCTTCGAGCCAGAATAATTTTTTAAACGAAGTGGTCGCGTGGCCGGCAAGGTTACCCCATTTTTTTTGTTCGCCGCGCGCGGAAATTTTTTCCAATTGCCGCAGCAGACGAATCCATAAAACCTGAATCTCGACGGCATAACCTTCGCGTGGCGTGCTGGCTGGATAATTCGTATCCATCCAGGTGAAATGGCCCGGACTCCAGATCAACGCCGAGTCCGTGTCCAAGCGAATGCCGTTCGGCGTGCCCTTGGAATAATTTTCCGCGATGCTCGTCAGCACGTCGCGGATGGTGCGGCCATTTTCGTCCACTCGCGTCTCGCAAAAATTTTGAATTTCGAATTTCGAATTTCGAATTTCAGAAAATTCTTCGCACACGACCGCAAACCACAACGGCGCGTCGGAAGTGTCACGGTTTGAAACGTCGTCACCGTGAATCGTGTTTGGCAATGTGCCGTCTTTTTCAAATTTGGAGAACGTGAGCAGCAGTTGTTTGACCTCGTCCGTCATGCCCGCTGCCAAAAGTCCACGTGCGCAAATCAGCGAGTCACGGCCCCAATCGAGAAACCATGGATACCCGGCGATGACGGTTTTGCCTTCATCGCGACGGACGACAAATTGTTTCGCAGCGTGCAAAAGTTGTTCGCCAAAATCTCTTTCGGAATTTGCGACTTGCGACTTGCGACCCGCGACTGTGATTTCGGCTGAGGGTAAATCGCCAGCTTCTGCGGTGGCAACGAGCGTGGCGCCTGCGCCTTTGGACAAAGGCAATTCAAACCAGCCCGGACTGTAAGCGTCGCCGCTGCCGACTTGGCCGCGCGTTTGCTCGACGGGATGCGGAATGTTTTCGCACCATTCCGGCTGCGGATGATACTTGCCATCGCTGGCAAAGACGCGCAACTGGCGGTCGGGCGCGGGCGTGAAATTGAAACCGATTTTTTTGTCGAGCGGATGCGTGTTGGATGAAAAGTGAAAATCTGTGCCGTCGTTGCGTTTGGTCTCGCTGTGAAAATTCCGGTCCTCAATGTCGAACCGCACGGTCAGCCGCACGCTGGCATCATCGGGCAATTGTTTGCCGCTGGCGTTTTTCACCGTCGGACGGCTGAACTGAAAGACCGTCGTGTTTTTCCCGTTGAGCATTTCGGCGCGCAATTCGATTTCGACCGTGCGTCCGTCACCGGCGTTGGTGATGAATTGCCAGACGGCGGTCGAACCGGCTTTGAACGACGCGAGATTTTTGAAATTGAGCGGCGAAAGAAAACCGTCGGCATTGACCCACGCGCGGATGCGCTTGACAAAAATGTGACGGTCCACCGGCACGCTGGGATTAAGGTTTGCACCGAGGACGCAATCGTATTTGGAATTCACGCGACCCAAATCCACGCACAGCCGCGCCATGCCGCCGAGGCCATTGGTCAGCAAAACCAAATCATGCGGTTGCGGATTGCGGATTGCGGATTGCAGGTTGGCCGGAAGAAAACGAATCGCCGCCTGATCATGTTGATCTTTTTCAGCGTAGCGTTCCAAAACCAATTCGGCGTCAGCATCAGTTTCACGTGGCGCAAAATACGCGACGTGACTGCCACCAGCGGCGATGGACTGGGCGTGTTGTCGCCGGCCTTGCATTTCAAGCGTCGCGCGAAACGGCGCGCTGTCCTCGATCAACAGCCAATGGCCCGGTGGAATCAGTGTGACTCGGCGGCAATCCACCAAAGCCCAGGTAATGACGCGCGGAAACTTTTTTTGCGGCTCGCCATCGCGCAGCAATTCCGCGAGCGAAGATTTTGAGTTGCGCATGGCAAATTCACTGGCGGCGGCGAGAAAACTTTTCGGCGACGATTCAACCTGTCCAGCGAGCCGGTGCCAGTCGAGTCCGTTAATGATTTCGGCAGGAACGACCTTGCTCAAGGCTTCGATCGCCCACGCAGCCTGGGCGCGCGTGCGACGGTAATCGTCGCCACACAAGCCGATTGGCTTTTCAGTTGGTGCGAGACAATAAACCGCGCCGGACGCGAGGGTGAAGGTAGTTTCGCCTTTGGCGGCGGAAATTTTTGGCAGCGGCTGGCCGAGTAGTTCAATTCTGAATTTTGAATTTTGAATTTTGAGATCTGAAAGAGCCAGCGAGTTTTCCTTTTCAACGTCGGGGTTGATGAGAACAAGAACAGAATCTTTTCCTTCGGCGGATTCGCGGAGCAGCGCGTAAACCGGCGAATCGGGCGCGCTCAGGCGCGTGAGTTTTGCGCCGTCGAAAAAACCGGGATGGTCGGAGATGAGTTGGTTGAGTTGCGCGAGTTCGGGAACGATGTTATCGGCGCTGTCCCAATTCAAGCCGGTGCAGCCGTGGATTTTTATTTTTTCCGTGGCGAGCCATTCAACGCCGCAGGTAAAGCCGAATCCGCCGCTTGGTCCGGTGAGCGCACAAAGACGATTTCGCAAGAGCGACCACACGCGGCCTTTTTTGGCGAGGCGGTCGTTGTCGTGGGTTTCGCTGTAATGAACGTAACCGCCGACGCGTTCGCTCTGGTGGTTCGCATAATCAAGATACCTGGCGACATCGGCACCGGAATAATTTTGGAAAAGTTCCGAGTAAGTCCATTGCATTCCGCCATCGGTGAGCAGGTTTTCCGTGGTTTCCCACGAACCGCCGAGGCCTTCGAGCAAAAAAATTATTTCGGGAAATTCATTTTGCACGCGGGCGATGATGTATTGCCACGCGGGCACGGGAATTTTGTAGCCTGCATCGCAACGAAAACCGTCCACGCCACGGAGGCACCAGATTAAAAGTGCGTCGGCAATTGTGTCCCAGAGCGCGACATCGTTTTGTTCCAGTTCAACCAAATCTTCCCAGGCCGTTCCCCACGCGCCGGGGCTGGCGAATGAGCCGTCGGGATTGTGCAGAAAAAATTCGGGATGATTTTCCTGCAAGATCGCGCCCCAGCCGGTGTGGTTGATGACGATATCAATGAAAACGCGCGCGCCGAGCGAATGCACGGCGTAGGTGAGTTCACAGAACTGGTCAACGCCGGTGGTGCGTTTGTCGAACTCGACGAGCGCGGGGTCAACTGCCGTCATGTCGAGCGCGGCGTAGGGACTGCCGAAACGTCCGAAGCGCGCAAAGGTCGTGGGCGTGGGATGAATCGGCAGCAGATGAAGAATCCGACAGCCGAGTTTATTGACGATGTGCGGTAACTGGCGGGTGAGGTCGCGGAGTTTTCCGGACGGCGGAATGACGGCGTAATTTTTTTCGTCAAGCGGTCTGACTTGGGCGTCCAATTTTTCATCGAGCGTGGAAGGCAGATTTTTCGTCGTGCCGAACAATCGGGTGAACGCGCAGTAAATTGTGTTCGCCGTTCGTGCGAAATTTGGATGAACGGAAATTCCAACATCCGCGCCGTCCGGCCAATGTTGCCAGCCTTTCGAATCGAGCAGATACGGTTTGGCTTTGAAGAATCCAACTTCAGCAAGCGGCAGTTCGATTTCCCAGCGGTCGCCATTTTTTTTCATGGGCAGGTCACGCCAGGATTCACCCGCGTGAACCGCGCCTCCGGCGTGGGCGGAGATGATTTCGCGGCGAACCGCAGCAGCGCGACCAAGATTGGTGCGGAGGAGTGCCCGCCCGCCTTCCGACGCGGGATTATTTTCGGAGCGCAAAGTGAAGCGGACATGGTCGCCAACGAAACGCAGGAGGCGTTCGCCGGGCGCGGGCATCATGATTAGCGTAGGTGGTTCCACCTCAAAAAGTCTTACCAAGAAGTGGCGGGTCGCAAAGCGCAAAAGCATTTTTCTTTGGATTGCTTTGGTGGCGCGGACGTTTTAGTTTGGCAGCGAAGTTGCTGGATTTTGCCGGTGTAAATTTTTAACTATGGCGGTTATTTCGTTAAATCCGGGTGAAGAAGCTCAATTGCAGCAGACAATTGAGATGTTTGAAGTCATTGTGCAATCGCAGCCGAACGATTGCCAGTCGTTGGAGATTCTCAAGGAGGCGTATTCCAAGCTGGGCCGCGAGCCAGATGTGATCAACACGTCCAAGCGCATCGCGCAGGCGTATATGCAGACGGGACAGTTGTCGTCCGCGATTCTGGAATTTGAGACGGTTTTGCAACGCCGCCCGGATGACGCGGAGGTGCAGGCGGCACTCAAGGAAATTGAAAACAAGGCAAGCAATGCTGGCATGGAGTCAGCGGGCGTGGAGCCGGCGGCGTTGACGATGTCACCGGATGCGGCGAAATCGCCGGCAAAAAAAATGCCCGCGGCGGCCGGGGAAATTGACGACGGGGGCGTGATGTTGCGGAAAATTTTTGTGGACAGCAAAACGATCAGCGCTGGCGATTTTGATTTGTGCTGGCGCGCGGCGGATTTGACGACGGCTCCGGCGGACGCAGTCGAGCCGTTCATCCAAGTTTTGAAAGACAAAGGCATTTTGCAGATAGACAAATCACTGAAGTTGTTATCCGACAAATCGCGCATGGCGTATCTGCCGTTGGAAAAATATGACGTGGACATTGACCTGACGCGCGGTTTTCCGGCGGAGGTCTGCCGGCGCTGGTGCGTGCTGCCGTTCGACCGGATGAGCAAGGCGATTCTGGTCGCGACGGCGAATCCGTTCAACCAGCAGGCGGTCAAGGAATTGTCTGAGACGACTTCGCACCGGTTGGTGTGGTATCTGGTGCCGCCATCCGATCTGTTGCTGAACATCCGCAAAGCGTTCCGTTAACATCATGGCCAAAATAAAATCATTTGGAGAACGCATCGCTGACGCACTCGTCGAGGACGGTTTGTTGGGAGCGAACCAGGTGGAAGAGCTGCTCGAACAGCAGAAAAAGGAAGGCGCGCGCCTTGTCAAACTCATCATCGAAAAAGCCTATGTCAGCGAACAGGATCTCGCCGTCTGCATGGGTCGCGTGCTGAACGTCACGCCGATCAACATCGCCCGCGCGAACATCCTGCCGGATTTGGTTGAGTTGTTCCCGCGCGAGACGATGCATAATCACAAGGTCATCCCCATTTCGCGGTTGGAAAACAAATTGTTCCTCGCGATGGCCGACCCGCTCAATGTCCTTGCCCTTGATGACGTCAGGCGCATCACCAAGCTCGAAATCACCCCGCTCATCGCGTCCGAAAAGGCCATCGCCGACAAGCTCGCGGCCATTGACGCCGCCAAGGGCGGTTCAATGGAAGACATCATTCAAGACGCGCAGAAACAAAGAGACGCCGAGGACGAGGCCGACTCCGTCGAAAATATTCGCGAAACGGTTGAAGACGTCAGCATTGACAAGCTCGCCGCCTCCGGCGAAGAAGCGCCCGTCATCAAACTCGCCAACCTGATGATTGTGCAGGCGATCAAAGACCGGGCCAGCGATATTCATTTGGAGCCGTTTGAAAAAACCATGCGGCTGCGTTACCGCGTGGACGGCGTGCTATTGGATGCCACTCCGCCGCCCAAGCAAATGCAACTGGCGATCGCTTCGCGTTTCAAAATCATGAGCAGCCTCGACATTGCCGAACGTCGCCTGCCGCAGGACGGACGTATGCGCGTCAAGGTCGGCGGCAAGGATTACGATCTACGCGTTTCCGTGCTGCCGACCGTCCATGGTGAAAAAATCGTGCTGCGCGTCCTCGACAAAACCAATTTGTCCGCGAGCATTGACAAGCTCGGCTTGGATGCCGAGACCTTCAAACACTTCAAAACCGCCATTGACGCGCCACACGGTCTCATCCTCGTCACCGGCCCGACCGGCTCCGGCAAGACCACCACGCTTTACTCCGCGCTCAACGAGTTGAATAATCCGATCTACAACATCATCACCGTCGAAGACCCGGTGGAATTCCAGATTCCCGGCATCAACCAGGTGCCGACGAAAAAAGACATTGGCCTGACGTTCGCCAACGCGCTCCGCTCCATTTTGCGGCAAGACCCGGACATCATCATGATTGGGGAAATCCGCGACACGGAAACCGCCGAAATCGCCATTGAAGCCGCGCTCACCGGCCATCAAGTGCTGTCCACGATGCACTGCAACGACGCGCCCGGTGCCATCGCGCGCCTCGACGACATGGGCATCGCGCCGTTTTTGATTTCGTCCTCCGTGATTCTCTCCTGTGCTCAACGCCTCATGCGCCGCATTTGTTCGCACTGCAAGGAACCGGTGACTTATCCCGACAAAATGTTCCAAGATCTGGGCATCGAACCCGGCGTGTTCAGCGGCGTGCAACTTTATCGCGGGCGCGGCTGCGACCGCTGCAAAAATTCCGGTTATGCCGGACGCATGGCCATCATCGAAGCCATGAACATTAACGACCAGATCCGCAAACTCATCATCGCCCGTGCCAGCACGCGCGAAATGGCCAAGGTCGCCGTCAATCAGGGGATGAAAACCCTCCGCATGGTCGGTCTCGATCGTGCCCGCGAAGGCATTTCAACCCTGGAACAAGTCCTCGTCATCACTTCCGCGCACTGACCCGGTTCAAAATTTCCGCTGCGGCATCACGAATGGCTGCGGCCCTTGCGAAAGCCACGGCGGCGGCTGTGGTGCCCACGCCGGAACTGTCACTGGCGGCGTCACCGGCGTCACGATTCCCGGCAATGGCGTCAAACCCGCCGGCTTCCCGATTCCGCTGGACAACGGCGTGAACGACGCGCCCGCCGGATCCGGCACAAAATCCGGCTGTGTGATGTTGGGGTCCAAAACCGGAGCCGTATTAGGCACGGAGAAAAATTTGCTGTCCGGTGACGGATCCGAAGCCGAAACCGGACTGGGTTCCAGCAACTGTCGGAACCGTTCCATCGTCGCCACCTGTTCCATATCCGGCTTCGTTGGCGTTTGTGGCGCGGACGGGCTGAACGAATCCCATCCATAATTATTTTGATTGAGGTTCGCGAATTCACCGCCGTTCCGCTGGCTGTTCAAAAATCGGTTTATTTTTTCCGCCGCATCAACCATGCTGTCGCGTCCGAAATCAAACGGGACCATGCTGTCCCGGTCACGCGAAAAGTTCCATGGCGAATTATTCCGTTCCATTTGCGAGTCGTTCGTAAGGCTGCCTCGCAACCGGTTTTCCCGATCCAGATAACGCTCCAGCTGCGTCGCGTTTTTTTCCTGTCCCGCTGCGTCGCGTTCCGGCGGCTCAAGCAGTTTTTCCGCCGGCGTAACGTCCAAAATTTCCTCTGGCGTCATCAGCGTCCAGTTTTTGCGCTCTTCCAGCATTTTTTTCATCTGCGGATCCTGGGGGGCCATTGCTGTTGACGGCAGTGACACCGGGAGGTCATCGGACTCGCGAAAATTGAAGGCCGAATCCGGTGCCTCGAGCGAGTCGGGCAAGACCGGTAACTGCGAATTTTCCGGCGAGAGCGACGGTGTGGCGGATTGCGCGTCGTTGCTTTGCGGCGAGGAAAAAATGATGGATCGGTCGGACTGCTGTGCTCCAGCGGACATGGCCATTGCGCCCATTGCGGCAACGAGCAACGGCAAACCTAACTTTGGCAGATGGAAAACCATTTTCAGGATAATACCATAGTGTAATGGACACCCCCCGTCAAAAATGAATTCAAAATAAAAAATGCCAACCGTTGCCTGGTGGAATTTGCGGAAAGAAAGGCTGGTGTTTCATTGCCGCAAAGGCCGCCGCAGAATATATTCAGCGCGCCATGCGTGCCAACCGTCTCGCCCGCGAAAAATCGCCCTATCTTTTGCAGCATGCGAACAATCCCGTGGACTGGTTCGCGTGGGATGCCGAGGCGTTTGAAAAGGCCCGCCGCGAAAGCAAGCCGATTTTTTTGAGCATCGGCTACTCGACCTGCCATTGGTGTCACGTTATGGAACGGGAAAGTTTTGAGGACGAAAAAACCGGCGCATTTCTGAACGGACATTTTGTCAGCATCAAAGTGGATCGCGAAGAACGTCCCGACGTGGACAAGATTTACATGACTTTCGTACAATCTACGACCGGCAGCGGCGGCTGGCCCTTGAATATTTTTCTCACACACGATTTGAAACCGTTTTTCGGAGGCACCTATTTTCCGTCGGACGCGCGCTACGGTCGGCCAAGTTTCTTACAGTTGCTCCAGCAAATCAGCCAGCTCTGGCTGGAACGGAAAAGTGAAATCGCAGCTTCAGCCGATGAAATCCACGCGCGGCTCGAAAGCGCCATGGAAAATTCTGTCGAGTCAAATTTGTCGTTGAACGCGGACGTTTTGAAAAATGCGGCGGAATCTTTCAAAAAAATGTATGACGTGCGCCACGGCGGATTTGGCGGCGCGCCGAAATTTCCACAGCCGAGCATTCCATCGCTCGTGCTGCGCTGCGCGAAACGCTTTCGCGACGACGCGGCCACGCAAATGGTCTTGCATACTTGTGACCGTATGAATGCTGGGGGAATCCACGACCAACTCGGCGGCGGTTTCGCGCGCTACGCCGTAGATGCCAAATGGCTCGTGCCACATTTCGAGAAGATGCTCTACGACAATGCCCAGCTTGCGCAGCTTTATCTCGACGCGTTTCTCGTCAGCGGTGACGCGCGCCACGCGGACACCGCGCGCGACATTCTTGATTATGTTTTGCGCGACATGACGCATCCCGGCGGCGGATTTTTTTCCGCCGAAGACGCGGATAGCGAAGGTCACGAGGGGAAATTTTACTGCTGGACGAAAGACGAACTTTCAAAATTGCTGACCGTGGTTGAATTCAACGTAGCTGCGAAATACTTTGGCATCACGGCGGAAGGCAATTTTGTTGACCACAGCCATCCGCAGCCGCTGGCCGGACAAAATGTGTTGAGCATCGTCGAACCCAAAATTGCCGAAGCGGACAAAATCTTGCTCGCTTCCGCAAAAAAGAAGATGAGCGATGCCCGCGCGAGACGCATCCGCCCGCATCTTGACGACAAAATCCTTGCTTCATGGAACGGCTTGATGCTCGGTGCGTTCGCTCGGGCCTCTGCCGTTTTGGACGATAAAAAGTATCGCGCGGCGGCGGAGAAAAATTTGCAATTCATTCAGGAAAAATTATGGGACGAAAAATCCAAAACGCTTTTTCACCGCTGGCGCGACGGTGAGCGGGACAATGTGCAATTACTCGAAGCCTACGCCTTCCTTTTGTCCGGCGTGATTGATTTGTATGAAGCGACGCTCACATCGGATCATCTCGATTTCGCAATTGAACTGGCCGGGGCGATGCTCGCGAAATTTTTCGACGCAGAGAATGGCGGCTTCTGGCAAAGCGCCGCCGATTCCAAGGGTTTGATTTTGCGCGTGAAGGACGATTACGATGGCGCGGAGCCTTCGGGAAATTCTATGGCGGTTTTGTCGCTGCTGAAACTCGGCGCAATCACCGGCCAAAAAAAATTCACAACCACCACCGAAAAAACTTTGCGCCGGTTCGCACCCCGTCTTCAGCAATTTCCGCAAGCGGTGTCGTTCATGCTGCACGCGGTGGATTTTCAACTGGAAGAACCTCGCCGCGTCATCATCGCGGGCGATCCGGATTCCGCCATAACGCGCGAGTTGTTGCACGCCGCACATTCGGTTTATCAGCCCGACAAAATTATTCTGGGGACCGCCGGCGAAGTGGAAGAATTTGCCAAAGCTTTGCCCGCGAAAGACGATGTGGTGCTTTATCTTTGCACTGGCAATGCGTGTCAGCCGCCAACGAGCGATGCGACCAAGGTAAAGGATTTGCTGAAATAGCCGATGCACCAATCAGTCCATCGGTTGCGGCTCCGGTTGTTCCGTATGTTCGGGCCCCCCTTGCCGTTCGGGACGCTGAGGACGATTTGACCGGTTGTGATGCTCCGGGCGATCGTGCCGTTCCGCTCCGCCGCCGCGAGATTGAAACTGGCGCAAGGCGCGGAGCAGCGATTTAATTTCGCGTTCGTCGGTGAGTTTCTGGCGCTCGGCGAGTTCGACCAGTTCCAAAACCTCCTCCATCTGCTCCAAAGTCTGTTTCAGTGATTCGACGACCTGCATCACTTCATTGACGGCCTGGCTGATGGCGGAACCGTCCGTCCGGGGCGCGCGTGGCGTGTGAACCGCCGGTTCAAATCTTGACCTTGGCGGCCTCGGACGCGCCAGTGGTTCAGGTGCTTTAGCGGAAGATTCTACAGGCGTGGCAGGTGATTCACCTTGTACCGATGATTCGACCGTGGGCGCAGGCTTCGCCAAATCATTCTTCACGGGCGGGCGCGGGTTACGGCCCCGGCCGTGGCCACCGCGATATCCTCGACGGCGGCGAAGCGGCGTTCCTTTTGCGGGCGCTGGACTGTTTGATTCCGGCTGTTGTTCCTCTGACATTTTGAAGGAAGCATGACGCCCCAACGGACAAAAGCAATAAAGAATCCGAATTTGGAGAGTCCGCGCTTTATTTTTTTACGAACAACGCCAGCGAAGCCGTGAAGCCGTGCAGATAATTTTTCCCACCGACCGGGCCAATCTCGCCATTACCGTAAAATCCGGCCAGCCCCAGTGGGCCGAGTTCTTTTTGCACCAGTTCGGCGTCGTGGTTCGGCTGGCCGAAGAGATTTTTCCCGCGTCCATTGCAACAACACAGGCACCCGCCGTAAATCGTCGCCCCACCGATTTTTTCCTTGGCGCGTTCGAGCAGCTCGCCCATGTCCTCGTTTGCGGCCACCGCGTCGCGGCGGTGAAACTGAATGGTCTGTCCCGCGCGCGGCAGCGCCGCAACGGCCAGCACGCCGGAGTTTGGGTCGCCGCCGATGAGATTGCGCACCAGAAAATCACCGCGATGAAAATCCTCGAGATATTCGTTCACGACAAGGCCGATGAAAAGATTGCCGCGCGCCTTCTGTTGGTCGGCGGGCGATAGTTTTTTCACCGTGTCTTCCAGCACGGCGTAAGCGGGGCGGTTGGCGATTTGGTGGATCAGGTTTTGTTCGACGCGTGTGAGCGTCCATGTGTCACCAATGGGCGTGCAGCCTTGTGAAATGACGCCAGCTAATTTCACGTCACCACCGACGGAAACCGCCACGCCGCCATCCTCAAAAACTTCGCCGTTCAGATAGACCTGTGTGGTTTGTTCGGAGTAAATCCCGCTGGAAAGGCCGCCGAATGTCGGCAACGACGCGTAGGCCGCGTTCCACGAACGGATCCAGTTTTCCGCGTCGAGATGAAACGGATCAATGAACGCGAGCCAGCCGTTCGTGCGTTTTGGTTCGACGCCGGACTCCAACGGCCAATACGCCGCGCCGTCTGCTTCTTCGACTTGGGTTTGCGCGAAACGAAAACCTTTCAACTCCGCGCCGGGCAGCGAATACAGCGCGAGGGCGATGCCGGTCGCATTTTCAATTTCGCGCGAACCGGCGACGAGGCTGGTGCTGGAACAGCCCGCGAGCAGCGGGATGCGCGCGTGGACGCGCAAAATTTCCAGCGTGGCCTGCGCGTGCGGAAAAAAATTTGGCGACATGAAGACGAGGCCGAGTGAAACGGGCCGCGCGCCAAGTTGCATGCGCAATTGCTCCGCCCACACACGCAGGCCGTTTTCATCAAAGTTGTCCTGCCAGTAGGCGGCGGCGGAAAATTCACTGTTCACAGATGCAAATTAACCCGCGCGCGCGCGATTGCAAACTCGGAACGCCAAATTTAATGCCGTCCTTTGAAAGTCAGTTCCGCGATGCCGGATTTGTCAAGTTCACCCAAACCTTCTGTCACCATGCGATCGAACTGCTTTTTCGTCGCAGCGGCGAGTGGGAGGTCAAGCTTTTGCATCTTGCCCAATTTCAGCGCAATGCCGGAATCCTTTGCGGCGTGCGCGGCGGAGAAAAAACAGGAATGTTCGCGGTTTTGCATGTCCTCACCGTCGGTCTTCAACACATTCGAACCGGCACCTGTCTGCGAAAAAACTTCGCGCACGGTTGCGAGATCGAGTCCGAGCGCGTTCGCCAACCCCAGGCCTTCCGCCAGTCCGGCGGTGTTGATGTTCATCACCATGTTCACGAGCGCCTTGAGTTGCGCGGCTTTCCCCGCCGAACCAATATGGCGCACGGACGAACCCAGTTTTTCCAAAATCGGTTTGGCGCGTTCAAACGCTTCCGGTTTGCCGCCGCACATCAAATAAAGCGAACCCTGTCGTGCCTGCGTGATGCTCGATGCCATGCATGCTTCGAGCGATTGTGCGCCCGCTTTTTCCGCTTTTGTTTCGACCCACACATGAATTTCCGGCGTGACCGTGGCGCAATTGATGAAAAGTTTTCCCTTGGCACGGCTCAACAATCCGCCGCCAAAAAAGGTTGGAATATGTCAAAATAGCCCGAAGGATGTCGAAAATCAACGACTTACAACGGAAAACGACGGGTTTGTGCCGAGTGTGTAAATCATCTGTCGCCGTCGCGCCCAATTCCCGGGCGAGCGTTTGCGCGGCGGACGAGTTAGATCGTAAAGCGCGGAAATTTCAAAGCCACATTCCTTCAGGCGTCGCGCCAGATTCGCGCCCATGCGACCGACTCCAACGAATTCAATTTTTTGAGACATAGATGAATCCAAATCAACGCCCGGGCGTGCGATTGCAATTCTTCGGCGATGAGAAACAAATTTTGCGCGGTGAATTTTTCAGTTATGATTTGAGCCAGATGGTTTCAACCGCCACAACAGACACCGTTAAAATCAAGCCGGGAACGCATAATGCACTGCGTCCGCCCGAATTGCTTGCACCCGCCGGTGATTGGGATTGTGCCAAGGCGGCGGTCGAAAATGGCGCGGACGCGATTTATTTCGGCCTCGAAAAATTCAACGCGCGGATGCGTGCGCATAATTTTACCGAGGCTGATTTGCCGGAGCTCATGCAATTTCTGCACCGGCGCGGTGTCAAAGGGTATGTCACCTTTAACACGCTCGTCTTCGAGAACGAACTGGCCGACGCGGAAAAATATCTCCGCGCAATCATCTCCGCCGGGGTGGACGCAGCGATTGTGCAGGACGTGGGAATTTGCCGGCTCATCCGAAAATTATCGCCGGATTTTCCGATTCACGCCTCGACGCAAATGACAGTGACGAGCGCGGGCGGAATTGAATTTGCCTGCGAACTTGGCTGCAATCTCGTGGTGCTGGCGCGCGAATGTTCGATCAAGGAGATCGAAAAGATCCATACCACATCAGGCGCGGCGTTTGAAATGCCGCTCGAAGTTTTTGTTCACGGCGCGTTGTGTGTTGCTTATTCCGGACAATGTTTGACAAGCGAATCGCTCGGCGGGCGTTCCGCCAATCGTGGCGAATGCGCGCAAGCCTGTCGGATGCCTTACGATTTGATCGCTGACGGCAGGCAGGTTCCGCTCGGTGACAAGCGGTATTTATTAAGTCCGCAGGATTTGGCCGGGCTGGAAGTGTTGCCGGATTTGATTCGCGCCGGGGTCGCGTCGTTGAAAATTGAAGGCCGCCTTAAAACGCCGGAATATGTGGCGAATATCACGAAGGTTTATCGTGCGGCATTGGACAAACTTTTCAGCCACGAAAATTCAAAAACACAAAGCGGAAATAAAAATTCAACCGTGGTGTCTTTGGATCCTGGCGGTCCAGTTCCGCGCTATGAATTGGAAATGGCCTTTTCGCGCGGGCTTTACACCGGCTGGCTTGGCGGCATCAACAACCAGCAGCTCGTTCATGCGCGCTTCGGCAAAAAGCGAGGCGTTTTTCTTGGCGAAATCGCGCGCGTCCGAGGTGAAGAAGTTTTTCTGAAACTCGAAGCGCCGTTGAAACCCGGCGATGGCGTGGTGTTCGACGCGGGCAGGCCGGACGAAAAGGAAGAAGGCGGGCGCATTTATGGAATCAAAAATTTAAATGTCAAAAGTCAGGACCCCAAAGAATCAGTTCTGAAGTTTGGCCACGGTGACATTGATTTTTCACGCATCCACGCCGGCGACAAGCTTTGGAAAACGAACGACCCGGAATTGGATCGTCGATTGCGCCACAGTTTTGCGGGCGACGCGCCAAAATTTCAGCGGCCAATCGAAATTGAAATTCACGGTGTTGCCGGGAAACCGCTCACGCTCATCGCGCGCGACGAATTTGGGAATGTTGCGAAAGTTGAATCGGCAATGCCGTTGACCAAGGCAGAAAAGCAGCCGCTCGCGGACGAACGTTTGCGCGAGCAACTTGGCCGTCTTGGCGGAACGCCGTTCAAACTTGGCGGACTGAAAAATTTTCTAGCGGGCGAAATTTTATTGCCGGTCAGCGAATTAAACCGCCTGCGCCGCGAAATTGTGAGCGAACTTGAAAAATTACGGACACAACCGAAACGCTGGACACTATACGAAGCCAGAAGTCAAAAATCGCAAGTCACACGTGAAGAAACAACAAATCCGGTAATTCCAGAATTGATTGTTTTGGTTCGCAGCCTGGCACAACTCGAAGCGGCATTGAAATGCGCGGTGACGACAATCTACTGCGAGTTTGAAGACCCCAAAAGATATTGCGAGGCAGTGACGATGACGCGCCGCGCCACAGATTGCGCGGGATCCCAATGCGAAATTTTCGTCGCGCCACCCCGCATTTTCAAAACCGGCGAGGAATGGATTTTGAAACTGGTGCGCTTGTGCAATGCCGACGGTTATCTTGTCCGCAACCACGATCATTTGAAATTTTTTGCGAATGACCGGAAACGCGGTGATTATTCCCTGAACGTCGCAAACCGGCTCGCGGCGGACTATTTCAAAAATAAATTCGGGCTGGAGTTCGTCACGCCGTCCTATGATTTGAATTTTTCACAGCTCGAGGCCCTGTTGCAAGCCGCGCCGCCGGAATGGTTCGAGGTCACGATCCACCAGCATATGCCGATGTTTCACATGGAGCACTGCGTGTTCTGCGCGTTTCTTTCCAGCGGAACGGATTACACGAACTGCGGCCGGCCTTGCGACACGCACGAGGTAAAACTGCGCGACCGCGTCGGCGCGGAACACGCGCTCAAAGCGGATGCGGGCTGCCGCAACACGGTGTTCAACTCGCAGACGCAGACCGGCGCGGAATACATTTCCAAAATGATCGGACTCGGCGTGCGACATTTTCGCGTGGAGTTTCTGGATGAACCGCCGGAAACCGTCGAGCGCACCGTCGCGAAATACCGCCAGCTTTTGCGCGGTGAAATTGACGGGACGCAACTGTGGCACCAGTTGAAACTGATGAATCAATTGGGCGTCACGCGCGGGCAAATTGGGAAATAAAAACGGCGCTGCGTCAGCACCGCCCTGCCAAGACAGGGCAGGACGCCCAGCTGCGCGTCCCAAATCAATAGCCGAAAAGTTTAATGCGTTCCATTTCCGGGCGATTTTTCGGTCGTTTCCACCACCATGTCCCTTCAAGCTCTTGAAGTGGGAGTAGTTTATTTTCCATGCGCTGGATTTTGGCCGGGTTTACCGACTTTCGGCAAGGGGACTTTTGAGCGGAAACGGAATTGTTTACCGGGAATTTAATACTTTCCGCATTTTTCCGCTCCCGATCATAATGGAAAGTCACCGGAAAATGCTGTTTTGGGTTTTTAACGGGAGTGGAAACCTATTTTCACGCGGTTTCCACGGGATTTGGATCCGCGGGAAACCCGGAAATTGATTTTCTACGCTCATATTTCCGGAGTTTCCGCTGGGCAAATGTGATTTCCCTTATTTGTTTTCAAGAATTTAAGGTCGGAAATTACCCAAATGATTTTTGACGCGAGTGGAAATATATTTTGAGGCAATTTTTAACGGAATTTTGACCGCCGGAAAATATTTAAAACTCGTTGGGGAGAAATTAATCCGGTGATTTATTTGCAAACATTTTCAGAATTCGTGCTGACGGATAAGTCGATAAAGATGCCACGCCATTTGTTAGGGGCGTGCTTGGGGCGGGCATGTTGGTTCCCCCGCCAAATTCGGATGTGCGCGAATACGGCATTCTGCGGACATTTGCCAATGAACAAGAACGCGACGCCTTCTACATTTCACCAATGTTCAAAGCGTTTGACGAACGGGTCAGGCCGCTGACAGAAGGCGGTCCGTTGCACCGCCAACTGACCGGACTTGAAGCTTGGTTTCGTTCTACGCAAAATCCGCCACCGCTCTGGAAAATGGCCATCGCCACCTACCTCGGCGTCGTTCCCGTCATCATGGCATTGAGTCTGACTCTCGGCCCATTGCTTCGTTCTTGGAACTTCATCTTGAATAACCTCGTTTTCAACGCCTTTGTGGTGGCTCTGCTGACCTGGGTGGTGATGCCATTGATCACACGAATTTTACGTCGTTGGTTGCATTCCAAATAATCCAAATTAGTCACAAAACAACAATCCATAAACAATATGAAAACATCACTGTTTCCCGATCTCATTCTCCACAACGGACGCATCACCACGCTTGATCCGAAATATCCCGAAGCAACGAATCTTGCCATCAAAGATGGACGCATCATCGGTGTGGATGACGCGGAAGAATATCAGCCCGGGCCGGACACCAAAGTGGTTGACCTCAAAGGCCGGCGTGTCATACCCGGTCTCAACGATTCGCACCTGCACGTCATTCGCGGCGGTTTGAACTACAACATGGAACTTCGCTGGGACGGCGTGCCTTCATTGGCAGACGCATTGCGGATGTTGCGTGAACAGGCGCAACGCACGCCGCCCGGACAATGGGTGCGCGTCGTAGGCGGATGGACGGAATTTCAATTCGCTGAACGCCGGATGCCGACGCTGGACGAAATCAATGCCGCCGCTCCCGAAACGCCGGTTTTCATTTTACATCTTTACTGCCGTGCGTTGCTCAACAAAGCGGCGCTGCGCGCGTGCGGTTATACAAAGGACACACCCAATCCGCCTGGTGGTGAAATCCAGCGTGACCACAGCGGCAATCCCACCGGTCTTCTCATTGCGCGCCCGAATGCCACAATCCTTTACGCAACGTTGGCCAAAGGGCCGAAACTGCCGCCGGAGCACCAGATGAATTCCACGCGCCATTTCATGCGCGAATTGAACCGGCTCGGCCTAACCAGCATCATTGATGCGGGCGGCGGTTTTCAAAATTATCCGCAGGACTACGCCGTCATCGAAGAATTGCACAAGCGCGGCGAGATGACACTGCGCATCGCCTACAATCTTTTCACACAAAAACCGAAACAAGAGAAAGAAGACTTTGCAGGCTGGGTCAAAATGGCCAAGCCAGGCCAGGGCGACGATTTCTACCGGCTAAACGGTGCTGGAGAGATGCTGGTGTATTCAGCCGCCGACTTTGAAGATTTCCTTGAGCCGCGTCCTGATCTTCCGATGTCTTTGGAATGTGAACTGAAGGACGTTGTCTCGCTGCTCGCAGCGAACAAATGGCCGTTCCGTCTTCACGCGACCTACGACGAAAGCATCACCCGTTTCTTAAACGTATTCGAGGAAGTAAATCGCGATGTTCCGTTCAAGGGACTTAACTGGTTTTTCGACCATTGTGAAACTGTGTCCGATAAAAATCTGGAGCGCATTAAGGCATTGGGCGGCGGCATCGCCATTCAGCACCGGATGGCGTATCAGGGCGAATACTTCATGGATCGTTACGGCAAGAAAGCCGCAGAGCGGACTCCGCCGATTCGGAAAATGTTGGACCTCGGCATTCCCGTAGGCGCGGGCACGGACGCAACTCGCGTGGCGAGTTACAATCCGTGGGTTTCACTTTACTGGTTGGTGACAGGCAAGACGGTTGGCGGTGTTTCGATGTATCCCGACAAAAATTGTCTCGGTCGTGAAGAGGCGCTGCGTCTTTACACGCAAGGCAGCAGTTGGTTTTCCAGCGAGAGCGGAAAGAAAGGCGCGATTGCTGCCGGTCAGTTGGCGGACTTGGTCGCACTCACCGATGATTATCTTTCCGTGCCGGAGGAACAAATCAAAGGTATCGAATCCGTTCTTACCATTGTTGGCGGAAAGATTGTTCACGCGGTGGCGGAATTTTCACCTCATGCGCCATCACCAATACCAGTGCTACCGGAATGGTCGCCGGTCAAAGTGTTTGGCGGCTACGGCGCGCCGTTGGACATCCGCAAAGCGGCGCGCATTGGTGTGCCGGTTGCACAAACTCATGAGCACAGCGCCGAGTGTCATCACCACGGCTGTGCCCACTCCGCGAACCAACTCCTTGCGGGCATCGAAGCCGCGCGAAATCGCTACGCCGATTTCTTCGGCCTGGGCTGCGATTGTTTTGCGTTTTGACGCTCCGCTAAAAAATTAATTCCACTCGTATGAAAAAGACATCAAATCCGAAACCCATCGAACCGGTTCTCCATGTGAACGAAAACGTGAGTTTGGAAGAACAAATTGCCCAGCGGGCAAATGAACTCTGGCATCAGCGCGGTCGCCAACACGGAAACGACCTGGCCGACTGGCTTCAGGCGGAACGCGAGATCAATGAATGGCATCAAAAACGGCTTAAGAAAGATTGAATTATGAACCTGTTAAAAAAATCCCTGACGGTGGAGCCGAACGGCGCGGCTGCGAGTTTTGGGCATCTATTCCTCCGGGTTTCGGCGGGACTGATGGTTTTTTACATTCATGGTTTGCACAAACTGGAAGGCTGGATTGCCTATCTTCAGCACGGCACGCCCTGGACATTGGCCGAAGAAGTTGCGGGAATGCATATGCCGGCACCTCTCGCATCGGCAGTTGCGGCAACGTTGGTGCAGTTCATCTGTTCATTGTTCATCGTTGTTGGATTATTCACACGAATCAATGCCGCTTTGCTTTTCTGCGCCCTCAGCGGCGCGATTCTTCAAAACCTGCTGGCCGGTCGCGATCCGCAACTGGCCATTCTTTACACGCTCGTCGTGGTGACGCTCGTGTTTATAGGCAGCGGAAAATATTCACTTGATGCGCGGATGTTTGCAAAGGCCGAAACACCGTTGACATAAGCTTAACATGGCAAAAACAAAAATCTGACCGACCAGAAACATTTGGCCGTTACCTGTGGCCCAGACTCAAGTGGTTGCCTATCGAGGTAGCACACAAATACCGATGACGGATGGCAGTCAGCCCGAACTAACAGTTATTTTTTGCCGAAAAAAGTGCCAGTGAAAGTGCCAGTGAACGGGTGATGAATGAGTACCCAAGAACCTCATCATTACTGCCCTTTTCCGCAACCAGCCGTTTGATAGCGGTAGCTCAGCAATAAACCGTTTGGCACGTTCTGCAAGAGCATTGGCGTCTTTTGCTAGTTACGCCGACCAGCTTTTGAAGCATAGTGAAATTGTCAGCCGGGGTCCTGAGAGACACAGCGACCTTGGTAAAGCCGAAACCTCGTGAAAGGTGACACAAATGAAAACACATGAAACCGCGACTCCAGTAAGAGCCTTTGATCGCGCCTATATCAATGGCCAGTTCGTCACACCCCATGGAACCCATGTCGTCGATCTGGTGAACCCGACCGACAACAAGGTTATCGGCAAGGTCACCATGGCAGACGAAATCGACATTCGAAAAGCCATCGGTGCTGCGAAAGAGGCCTTCAACACCTTTTCGCAAAGTAGCAAGGAATACCGGATGGACTGCCTGCAGCGGTTGCACGAGGCCGTGGCCAAGCGAATGGATCAACTCGTTGAGGCGACGGTCGTGGAATGCGGTGCACCGCAAGACCGTGCGAAGGGCTCCAACAACCTCGCGGCGAACATTTTCCTGCACTTCAAGAAGGTCCTCGAGGATTTCGACCTGGACAAAACTGTCGGCACATCTAAGGTCGTGATGGAGCCGGCCGGCGTGGTGGGCATATTTACACCATGGAATTCGAGCGCCGGCTCGATCGCGATCAAGGTGGCACCGGCAATCGCTGCCGGATGCACGGTCGTCATCAAGCCCAGCGAGATGAGTGCAATGCAGACGGAAGTGTTGATGGACGCCTTTCATGAAGCCGGGTTGCCTCCTGGCGTCATCAATGTCGTGACGGGCCTCGGCGAGGTCGTCGGGACGGAGTTAACGAAAAGTCCCGACATTCAGAAAATCGCTTTCACCGGTTCGACGCAGATCGGAAAACTGGTCGCCAAGAACTCCCTGGACACAATGAAGCGCTTGACGCTGGAGCTCGGGGGCAAGTCGCCTAACATCATCCTGGACGACGCCGATCTCTCCACGGCGATCCCGATGGCCATCAACGCCTGCTACCTGAATAACGGACAGGCCTGCATTGCGGCTTCGCGTCTGATCGTGCCGGAAGACCGACTCGACGATGTAAAGCGATTGGCCAAGGCGGCCGTCGAAAAAATCAAAATGGGCGATCCGAGGAATAAGGACGTCACCCTCGGCCCATTGGCCAGCACAAAGCAATACAAGCGCGTGCAGGAGTACATCAAGTCTGGCGTCGAGGAAGGTGCGGAGCTCGTCATCGGCGGGGAAGGTCATCCCCAAGGACTTGAGGGTGGGAATTTCATCAGGCCCACCGTGTTCGCCAACGTCACCCGCGACATGCGTATCGCGAAGGAAGAAATCTTCGGACCGGTCTTGTCGATACTAACGTACAAGACGGAAGCCGAGGCCATTGAAATCGCCAATGACACCGAATTCGGCCTTATCGCCTACGTAAGCTCGGCGGACCCGGAAAGGGCCAACTGTGTGGCGCGAAAACTCGCCGCCGGCCGCGTCCTGATTAACACAGTAAGTCACGATCCGTTTGCTCCCTTCGGTGGGTTCAAACAGTCGGGGATCGGTCGGGAAGGCGGAATCTTCGGGCTGCAGGAGTACCTGGAACCCAAAGCGATAATCGGCTAACGCGAGGAATGTTCTGACAGCGCGATTGCTTCCAGACGAAATGCCAGTGAGACAAAAATAATGACCCTCCACGTGCCAGACCGTTTCAAAGCCGCAAACGCCTTTTGGATAGGGCTCGCTAAGATCGGACTTACGCCAGCAGCGGTCCTGAGCCAAGCTCGGCTGCCACTGACCATTTACGACGGCAAGAAGAACCTCGTCACAACAGCGCAGTTCTTCGCACTCTGGCGTGCCGTGGGCGAGCTCTCCGCTGATCCGGCTGCGGGCCTAAAAATCGCCACTCAGATCGACGTTGGCAATCGGCCACCATCAACTATGGCGGCCTACTACGCCCGTGACTACCGAGACGCCCTCACCCGCCTTGCTCGCTTCAAGCAACTGTGTGCGCCCGAGGAACTGCAAATCAAGGTGACCAAAAACGAGTGCGTGGTCGAGCCTGTGTGGCTCCACGCGCAGGAAGAAACGCCGTCCCTGCTGACAGACGCCGCCTTTGCCTCGTTCGTTGAACTTGGTCGCCACGGCACAGGGCATTTGGTGACGGCGAAAAGGGTTGAGCTGAAGCGCAGCGCGGAGGCGACCGGGTTCCACAAAGCGTATTTCAAGGGGCCGATCACGTTCGGAGCGAGACGGAATGCGCTCGTCCTGCATGCGACCGATCTCGACCGACCATTCCTTACCTACAATGCCGAGTTGCTTGACATGCTGAATCCGCAACTCGAACGCGCGCTTGAAGAGCGCCGTGCGCAAAGTTCGATCAGTGAGCAGGTGAAATGGATTCTCAAGCGCCTGCTCGCGGGAAGCCGGCCGGAGATATCGGCAGTGGCGCGCGAACTCGGGTTGAGCGATCGGACCTTGCAGCGGCGAATAATCGATGACGGCGCAACTTTCCGGCAGTTGCTTCTTGAGGCGCGGCAGGAACTGGCGCACGAGTACCTCAACCGGCCGGAGATGGATGTCAAGGAAGTGGCATTTCTGCTCGGCTACGAGGATTCGAATTCTTTCTATCGCGCTTTCCGAACCTGGGAAGGAACAACACCTTCCCAGTTGAGAGCAGCGCTCAGGGAGTCTGAAACTAGATAATAAGTGGAAAGAAGAAAGGCAGGAATTTATGAACAAAGTATGGTTGGTCACTGGGAGCGCGAGCGGTTTGGGCCGAAACATCGCGGAAGCTATACTCGAATCCGACGATCAGCTCGTCGCCACAGCACGCGACCCGAAGCGACTTGATGACATTGTAAAAAAATACGGCGATCGCGTTCACGCGGTCCCTCTTGACGTGACAGATGAAAGCGCCGCTCAGGCCGCCGTGCAGACGGCGGTGGCCACATTTGGACGTCTCGACGTCGTCGTGAACAACGCCGAGTATTCACGATGAATGGAAAAAAAGCGCGCGTGACGCAATGGCTGGTCGGGAGCTAAAGCAATTGATTGCGGGCAAACTTGCTGCATATCCAAATTTCATTGAGGATTTTTCCGACGCATTGGCCATCCCGCGCCTTCAATGGTCCAATATCAGAGGATAAAATCTCGCCGTCGTCGGTCTGGTGCCAGCCCATTGAATAGTGCTAAAACACTCCGGCGACTTTCAGAAAACCAAACAGCGCGCATGGGATTCCACCAGCGTGGAGGATGAGGTGAAGGGTGTTGGGGCCGGGGAAACCGTGGCGCACCGGTAAGATGCTATGAGTGCCCGCGAAAAGGGCCTGATCGAGGTCGAGTTCCTTCTGGGTCGGGCCGAAGAAGTAAGGTTTATACCATGACGTGAACATTCCAACCATCACCATGCCCCACCAGAGGACAAAGAATAATTTGGCGCTTAACGGCAACGACACGCCGTCGAATCGGATGGTGAGGTAGAGGCTCACAACCGCGCCGCTCACGGTAAATAGCGTGCCGAGCACGAGTTTTGTCCAACCGAGATGCCGGACTTGGGCGCCAAGATTGTTAAATGGGGCAAGATTGACGGTGTCCTGCACCAGAAGAATTAAAAGCAGGATCGCTTGGAGGATGACAAAAACGAGTTGCATTGGGAAATTGATGGTAAACCGTTTTTGGGGATTGTAAAGGTGAGGGTGGGGTTCGCGGGCACCAGACCAGCTTTTAGCCTTTCTGCAAGTAGCCCGCCAAACTCACGCGGCTGGACTGGCAACGGGGCGAATTTTCCAAAACCCATAGGCTGGCTTTTCAGAAAGCCGTTGGCATCGAGTGCCGCGAGAATTTTTATCCGAATCATCGCCGGTCTATTTGCCGTGGTCGGAGCCATCGCGTGGACTTGGCTTTTAATATCGCTGGCACAATGGGGCAACGCAATGGCCGGTGCGGGTGACGGAGCGGGAACGGAACGCAGTTCCACTCCGCCGCAGGCAATTTTGCTGGCGGCAGTCGTGTGGCTTGTGCCGATGACGGGCTTCGTGTTCATGCTGTTCGGTTCGCTCGGTATTTTGAAAGGCGCATGGCGAGGCATCGGCTACTGGTATGGGTTGATTTTTTGGTTGTCGCCGGAGGGATGATGATGGTGCTGTTTCCACATTACTACCTTGCGGTAAAATGGATTGGACTGGCCTTCATGTTGGTTGCGGTGCTATGGAGTAGTGCCTTCCGGCAACGCCTGGTTGATTAAACGAACGGACGGCAAACATGAACTCGTGGGCGGAAATGCCGGAGATTTTACCGAAGCCAAGGAATGGGTTTCGCTATTTGCCCATGACGTTGTGTTTAGCCGGCCAGTGAAGCGAGAGCAGAAGCCAACATTTCATTTAAAGAAAATTGTGCGGATGGGTTCAGTTGGCAATCAAGCTGCTGATTAAAACACAGATTTACCCTGCTCTGTTCGTGATTGGCAGCAAGTCCGTGAACCGTAATAAATACGATCAGGGGCCGGTATGTGATTGTGGCCGACATTACTTAAATGGAAGTCGAAAGCAGTCCGGCTGGTTCCAAATGTTGCACCGCACATTCAGATGGATCGGTTGCACACGGCAGCTGCGGGGTTTAATTTATGCACGTCTCGATTAGACTTTGAGCGATGTGCGGCCGTTATTCCAACGCGAAAGATTTGTCCGAGTTGATAAAGCTTGTGGACGCCGTCATGCGTTTTGGATTCTTTTCTCCACGCTATAATATCGCCCCGACGCAGATGGCTCCGGTAATCTTCATGGAAAATAAAAAGCCCGAAATGAAAATGATGCGCTGGGGGTTGATTCCGGCATGGGCCAAAGACGAAAACACTGGCAAGGCGCTCATCAATGCAAAATCTGAAACCCTGAAAGAGAGGGCGGCATTTAAGAAAGCATATCAACAGCGGCGTTGTCTGGTTCCGGCTGACAGTTTTTTCGAGTGGCAGGAACGGGAAGGAAAACGACAGCCCTTTCGGATCATGCTTAAAAGTGGCGAACCGTTTTGTTTTGCCGGGTTGTGGGAAAGGTGGATTAAGCCACCATCGTCAGGACAACCGGACACGGATTTAGAGGAAGCGCCACCGAGTCAAACCGTTGAGTCATTCACCATCATTACGACACAGGCGAATGAAAAGATTGCCCCGTTGCATCATCGAATGCCGGTGATTGTAGAACCGAAGCATTATTATTGGTGGTTGGAAAACAAACCAGGTCAGCAGTTGTATGAATCGGCGCTGAACAATCCAGTGCAAGGACCGCTCAAGATTTATCCGGTCAACCCCATCGTCAACAGTCCGAAGACCGATGATCCGCGCTGTATTGAGCCGGCATTGATTGACCGTGATCTGTTCGAAAAACCTTGGTGGGGAGATTAATAACAGGTCGAATTAGGTTGCACGTGGACTTTGATGATTGATATTCAAGCAACAGGTTTCGTCATTATACGGAACTGGCTTATGAAACAGAGAAAACTTGGAGCACCGGGATTGCCCATCCTTAAGTTTACTTTGTCACTCCTGCTGTTGATTGTCTCCCTTTTATCCGGCCAGTCGGCACCAACTTCAACCATCGGTAATCACCCCGCAGTTTATGATAAGCGCGGCTTGCTGCAAACCTGGACGCCGTGGACCAACGCAATTGATCTGGAGGTGAACTGGTATTTGAAGTGTCCTGTCGAACACGGTTATCCGCGATTTGTTTACATGACGTTTATGGATGGTAATTACAACCCAGTGGCCGGCCGCATTTCATTTATCCCGGCCATGCAAAACGGCATGGGAATCATCTCCTATCTGAAATATTATAACTACAAGGGAAAGAAAGATCCCAGTCTGCTACAAATGGCTCGTTACATGGGCGATTATCTCATCAAGGAGGCCATAACGCCTGACACCGGCAAATATCCGCATTTCAGTCGCTCCACCGGCTTGCAGTCAAAGTTCCCACAGCCGCCTGACTGTGGTTCCCAAGACGACAAACCTTGCGAAATCCAGCCGGACAAGGGCGGCATTGCCGGTTATGCACTCATTTTGCTGTTCGAGGCAACAAAGGACGATGAATATTTCCAACAGGCGTTGCAAAATGCCCGTGTGCTGGCAGCCAACATGCGGGAAGGCACGGCCACAAGTTCACCCTGGCCATTCCGAGTTGATTACCGAACGGGTGAATCTCGGGGGCTTGTATCCGGCGACATGTCGTTCATTCTCCGGCTCTTTGACAAGCTCATTGAGCATGGTCATCAGGAATTTAAGCCTTGCCGCGATAAATTGTGGGCGTGGATTAAGGAATATCAAATCCCCAACCTGGCGCAGGATGGACTGCTCTGGGTGCAGTTCTTTGAAGATCACCATGAACTGGACAACCGCACAGCCTGGTCGCCATTAAATTTGGCACGCTATTTGATTGAAAAACAGGACGCGTTGGATTCGGACTGGAAACAGGATGCACAGGCACTGATCGAATTCGTAAACCGGCATTTCATAACCGTTCGCCATGGAGTTACGGTTTGTGGGGAGCAGACCAACGACGTGGAGCCTTGGGGCGGTGTCCTGTCAACTTATGGCGCGGTGCTGGCAATGTATGGTAAAGCTACAGGATCAGAAGAATATAAGGCCGTGGCCCGGCAGGCATTGAATTTCTGTCTTTATGCCGTCAACGACGATGGATGTCCGGGCGACCAGGCCATGAATAGCGGTCGCGGCGGCTGGCAGGAAGACGCCCACACCGACAAGCTTCACAACTTTGTCGACGCCATGACGGCTTTTCCAGAATGGGCCAAATGAGGAACAAGCAGAACGAATTAACATGGCAGGATAAAAAATGCTTGTTTCATAGGGGTATTTACAGATTTGTGGGCTGGTGTCTTTGCTGTTGTAGGGATATTTTGCTTTAATAAACCTATGCCGTCAGTTGCTGAACCCCTCACAATCCCTAGGCCCGTTGACGTGACTTCACTTTTTCGGGCCACCTGATGAGTTAGTCTGGGACTTAAGAAAGGACCAGACGATGAAAGGCAAACGATATACGACGGAAGACAAGATTCGCATTTTACGGGAGGCG
>Ga0182018_10000105_pt1 | contig 101239 bp, 80 predicted proteins | sample 812P2MmetaG_FD_120490 | JGI IMG/M metagenome (GOLD analysis project Ga0182018, IMG submission 120490) | Permafrost microbial communities from Stordalen Mire, Sweden - 812P2M metaG | ecosystem: Environmental > Terrestrial > Soil > Wetlands > Permafrost | place: Sweden: Stordalen | collected...
GCGCTCTATAAAACTTCTACGCCCGACGATTTCCACCTAGACGACCCCCCGCTTGCGAAACGGGTTGCCATTCTCGGCAACATCAGCATATCATTTCTGGGTTAGCCAAGGCAATTGGTACCCATGTAACTCTATGATTCCAATAGGCCGGAGGGGGGAGGGGGGAGGGGGTACCCCTATAGGCTTGGATAACTTTCGGCTTGCCGACCATGCGGAAAGTGGTCCCGGATTTGTCCCAGTCCCGTCATAAATGGCCAATGATCTTGAACCTAGTCCTCGCTCCAGGTCGCCGTTAGAGGCAGCGACTGCATGTACAATTGCTGGGCTCAGAAGCGGCAATCTGTCGCTAAATCCGCAACGTCCCAGAGGAGAAGATATGGCCATCGCAGTTGTCACTGGATCCAGCACTGGTATTGGCCAAGCTACCGCGATCACCCTTGCCCGCGCCGGACATACCGTCTACGCGACGATGCGCAACCCGGAAACGGGGGGAGAAGAATTGCGGGTCGTTGCCAGCAAAGAGAAGCTGCCGCTCCGCCTGGCTGCGCTCGATGTGGATTCGGACCAGTCGGTTAAAGTCGCCTTCGGCGCAATCCTCAAAGAAGCTGGACGTATCGACGTGCTGGTGAATAACGCCGGCATCGGCAATATGGGCGCGGTTGAGGAAACTCCGATCGACAGTTTTCGCGCCACGATGGAGACCAATTTCTTTGGGGCATTGCGATGCATGCAGGCGGTTTTGCCCGGCATGAGAGAGCAACGCAGCGGGTGCATCGTCAACGTCACTTCCGTGGCGGGTCGTTTTGCCGGTGCTCCACAGGCACCTTACGCTTCGTCCAAATTTGCGTTGGAGGCTTTGAGCGAATGCCTCGCACAAGAAATGAAGGTGTTTGGGGTTCACGTCGCCATTGTTGAGCCGGGCGTGATCGCGACTCCGATCTTTGGGAAAGTCGGTCAGCCTCCGAGCAGCACGAGATATCCGCAAAGGCGGCGTTTGATGGAACTGTTCCGCGCCTCACTGGAGAATCCCGTTTCTCCCTACGTCGTAGGAGAGAAGATACGGGAGATTATCGATAGCGGGACCTGGCAGTTACGTCATCCGGTAGGTCCCGATGCAGCCGGGCTCTTAGCCTGGCGCGCGTCCCTGACCGACGAGCAGTGGGTAGAATTGGGTGCGCAGAGCGATGAGGCTTGGGTCGCCGGGGTACGCCAGGGTTTTGGCCTGGACGTCAAACTTCAAAACCTCGGTGGCTAAAAGCCGAGCCCTACCCAAAACCCTTCGAACCAGAGTTTTCTGGTGGCGTTAGACGGGGCAAGCCCCGTCTCTACACGAGTTTTTTCCGCAGCCTGCAAAGCCGTACTGAAGACGATGGAGGTATCGCAGCGGTGAACCGCTGCGCCACCCGAAAACATCTGTAAACGATGAAATGGGCCCGCCCAAGCTTGGACGGGGCACCCTCGAAAACATGCTACTGACTGCCCGCCTGCTCCACCGTCGTTACATCGAATGATTCGGAGAGGTCGGCGTGTCCGGCTAGAGTGTCGCGCATCTTGCCTTCCACCAGGATGTTGACTCGCAGGACGCCGGGAAAGTTGGCGGCTAGCGTTTCCACCAGAGAATTTACGGTGAGCTGCTCGCTGAGAATGCCGGAGCGGTGCTGATCGGCAAAGGCGGCATTCAGATCGATCACGGCGGCTCCGGGAGCGACCAGGTAGATGCTGCGAATGTCCGCTGCGGGGGCCATGGGATGGGCCGCTCCGGGCTGCTGATAAATGCGCAGCAGAGCGCGCAATAGCTCTTCTGCCCGTTGCTGGCGTCCTTCGGGGAGCGGAATCTGCGCTGACCGCGCGGTTAACCTGCCAGCGGCGTCGTCCGCCACATAGAGAGTTACGGTCTCGGTGGGGCCGGAGGGTGGAGGAACGACGGGCAAGGCGACGGATTCGGCGGACTCCAGTTCGCCTGCCTGCAGCCGCATGTGGCGCAGATAGACTCCCATCGAAACGACCACCACCAGCAGCGCGGCGACGCTGATCAGAAGATGACGCGGGATCATCTTTGCACCCTCATGCTCGGACCCTCATGGTTGCGCTCCCAGACGGTCGCGGATCGAGACTACGGCATCGGCGATTGCCGCCGCGGCCCGTTGCTGGTAATTGGCGGAAGTTAAGTCCGCGATACCATTCGATCCGGGCGCCAGTTCGACTGCGACGGCTGGCATGAACACATTGTTCAGTGGCCGCAGCGAAGCGGAAGATTCCGCTGCAGGGAATTCTTTTTTCTGCAGCTCGGCGACGATCGCGGCCGACACGATCCGGCTTATGGGCAAAGCCGGGGCCTGGACCGCATTCCAGGCGTGGAACGCTCCGTTGTTCGTTCCTTCCACCGGTAGCAGTGCGGTGTAAACGCGCGCGCCGGCGCCCTGCGAAGCGGCATGCAGGCTGATGTAGATTTCGGCGCGCGCCACGTTGGCGGATGCGGCGCGCTGATCGAGCGTAGAGCTGGTATCGGCGTCGCGCAGCAAGGTGACCGCGAATCCACGAATTTCAAGTTCGTGCCGCAGCAATCTGGCGAATCCGAGGGTGACGTCCTTCTCCGCCAGCTTATCGGTCAAAGCGGCGCCGCGTTCGTCGCCACCGTGCGCGGGATCGACGACGGCCAGAATGCGATGAACATTATTACTGTTGTTATAACTTGGGGCGATGGTTGCCGCTGACGGCAAGGGTGCGGCGGGCGCCGGATTTTGTGGAGTCGCCCCGGGCGCGGCTGCCGGTGCATTGGCTGCGGTCGGCTGCGGGACGGCCGAAACGATAATCGTTCTTCGGTTGCTAGAGAAGCTTGCCATCAGCGGCTGGCTGGCGGCCACGTCTAATTCGGCGTCGCCATTATTTTCGGAGTAATTGGCTTGCGTGATGATCTTGTTGTCAAAAGAAATTGATTGGCTCCCGGGGGAGAGGACCGGGTCGCGCTTGAAAACCATGCGAAGCCTGCCCGGCTCGGTGGAGATGGTCGGATTCACGGCAGCGGAAAAATTCAGCATCAGCCGCGGGGGATTGCTCGCGTCGAGCTGGAAACTGATTTGGGTGCCAACGTCGCCGACGAACAAGCGGCGCGCGCTCTCGCGAAAATTGACGGGCGCTCCGAGAAAGTGCGGCAGCAATGTGCTCAGCGAGCTCAGCGGAACCAATCCGCGCGAGTTCTCCATCAGGAAGGGAGCGGCGAGATCAAAATCGCGGCCATGAATCCTGATCCGAGTGTTTCCGGCGACGAAGTCGGCATCGACCGTGTTATATCGAAGTCTCCAGCGGCGAGAATCGGACTGGCTGCTGACGCGTCCCAGGGGTTCCAGAAGTTCGAGCAGGCCGACATATTCGCGGCCGCCACGCTCCAGAACTGGAAGCGCGTAGGACGCGACCGGAGAGTAAACGGAAATGCGCTTCTCGTCAGCAGTGGGTGACGCGGCCAGAAAGGTGACAGCGGCCAACAGAATGGCTGTGATCTTTTTCGTCAGCGTCTTGCTCGTCGTTTTGCTCGTCAACGGCTGGTTCGTTGTGATGGAGGGCACTTCAAATCAACCCTATACGGAAGCTCTAACTAATGGAAGGCCGGGCGTGGCGCCCGGCTCTCCATTCGATTGCTTGCTACTCCAGCGCATAAATCGTGAGGCCACTTAGGAGCTTGGGATAGAAATCGGTGGACTTCTGCGGCATCACTTCGCGGGCAAAAGCGATATCGCGGACCTGCTCGATGCGCACGGGATTCATCAGAAATGCGATTTGTACTTTTCCGCTTCGGACCTGCGCCAAGGCTTCACCGACCTCGCGACAATAGGAAACATTCTGCTGATTGCGAATCGCATCCTCCGAAATCTTCAAAACTCCTTCCAACAGGCTCTTGTGCAACTGGACGACGTCCAGCCCCTGCTGGCGCAGAGAAATGTTTTTGAACATGCCAGTGGCAATATCCTTGGGCGAGTGCAGTAGAAATGCCTGGTTGCTGGTGACCGCGAGCAACGCCGTGCCGGCGTGTCCGGCCTGCTGCAGAATGACGGTGGCGCGCTTCGCGTCGATTCCGGGGTCGACTTCTTCCACGTTGAAGAATTTGCGGGCGTCCGTCAGAAATTGCTCGGCTGAGAAGGATGGCAGGCCGAACACGAGCCGGTGTCCCGGAAGAATTACCAGGCCGGGTCGAGCCATATCGACGAAGGTCATCATTGCCGAGTCATAAGGCATGGGAAGGCCCGACCCGGTCTCGGCCGTCGCCCGGCACTCGTCGCGATAGGTCAGGGCAGTTTCATAGCGATGATGGCCATCGGCGATGATCAGCTTCCGATCCTTCATCTGGTCGCGCACGGAGGCAATGATAGCCGGATCGGAAATCCTCCAGACGCGGTGAACGACGTCATATTCGTCGGTGACCTCGATGTCTGGAGCGATTTCCGGGGTTATTGCCGTATCGAGCAGGGCATCTACCTTGCCGGCCCCGCTATACAACATAAAGAGTTGACCGAAGTGGGCTCGGCTCGCGCGCAGCAGGTCCAGCCGGTCTGCTTTCGGCTTGGCCAGAGTCTGCTCATGGCGGAACACGATGCCCGCGGAATATTCCTCAATTTTGCCAAGGGCGATAAAGCCGCGCCGCTCCTGTTTCGGCGGGCTTCCGGCAGCGCTTTCCCCGACGCTGAAAGTCTGGGAGTAGCGGTAGATGGAAGGCTTGTCATCCTGTCGCAAAACGCCCGTTTGACGCCAGTTCTGGAAGGACGCCGCCGCCCGGGTGTAGACGTTTTCGGCTTTTCCGTTGTCCGGCAGAGGTTTGCCGAGAATCACACGCACCAGGTTGTAAGGACTCGCCTCGTAGTAGCGGTCTTGCATGGCGGGAGTGATCTTGTCGTAGGGCTGGGTCACAACCTGCTGGATCGCCACGCGATCGGGGTCGTAGCGCCAAGCTCGGAATGGGGAAATAATTGCCATAAGGGGAACGCGGAAATTGTAGCAGGGGCGAGGTGGCGCCGACTCAAAGTGGTATCTTTCGTCTTTGACAGCACCTTCGTTCTTGGCGCACTCCAGCGGGGCCGCCCAAGCGGAGCTTGGACGGGGCACCCTTCTGAATTTCATAGACCGAAATGGAAAAAAGATGCGCAGTGTCAGCTGCCGTCTGGCTAATTGGGAATCTAAAGTTCGTTTTTTGCGAAAAGGTGACATCACTTTTTCGATCTTGTGCTACTATCCGGCTCATAGCGGTTGTTGCGGCCCGCTCTTCAACGCGGGTCCCCTCCAAGGCGCGGATTTGGCAGGGTCTATGTCGTGCTGCAAAGAGTTCTCGGCTCGCGTCTCCCTCGCATTGTTTTTGCTGATTGCTGTGTGCGGCTCACTCCCGCTTTTTGCGCAGAATTCGAGTGAAGACGTCCACATCCAGCCTCGCGTCACGCCACCGGCTCCGAAAGAGCCCGAAATTGATCCGGCATTCAAAACCCACACCAAGCCCATGAAGGTAGACGTGGACATGGTGCTGGTGCCCGTCACCATCACCGATCCCATGAACCGGCTTGTGACCGGCCTCGACCGCGAGAACTTCAACCTTTTTGAAGGCAAAGACCAGCAGGAGATCAAAACTTTCTCCAGCGAAGACGCTCCGGTTTCGATTGGCGTGATCTTTGACATGAGCGGCAGCATGGGGAGCAAGATCGAGCGCGCCCGCGAGGCGGTGATTGAGTTTTTCAAGACCGCCAACCCGCAGGACGAGTTCTTTATGATCACCTTCGCCGATAAGCCGGAGGAGATTGCCGATTTCACGAGTTCGGTGGATGACATTCAGGGCCGGCTCATCTACGCGGTTCCCAAGGGACGCACGGCGCTGCTGGACGCCATTTACCTTGGCGTCAGCAAAATGCGCCAGGCCAAGTATCCGAAGAAAGCCCTGCTGATTATTTCCGATGGGGGCGACAACCATAGCCGCTATACGGAAGGCGAAATCCGGTCCATGGTCAAAGAGGCCGACATCCTGATTTACGCGATCGGCATCTACGATCATTACTTCCCGACCGAAGAAGAGCGCCTCGGACCTGCCCTGCTGAGCGACGTGACGGAACTGACCGGTGGCCGGGCGTTTACGATTGATAACCCGAACGACCTGGCGGACGTTTCCACAAAGATTGGGATCGAGTTGCGCAACCAGTATGTGATCGGATACCGTCCTAAGAATCCTGTGCGCGATGGCAAATGGCGTAAGATACGAGTGAAGCTCTTGCCGCCAAAAGGATTGCCGCCGCTCAAGGTCTACGCCAAGACGGGTTACTATGCTCCGACGGAATAATGCTCGTCTACTGATTCTCTTCCTGCTGACAGCATTGCTCCGAAACACAACGCAAGCGCAAGAGGGAGCGCCGAATCAACCTGCGCCGAACCAGCCGCCCGCAGTTCCGGCGGCAACGTCACCGGCTGCGACCGCGCCTCCAACCGGCTCTTCTCCATCATCCTCGTCGGCATCCCCGCCGGGACAGGCTACTCCGCCGAATGCCGCTCAGAATGCGGAGACCCCCGAGGATAGCAGTGTCTTCGTCTTCCGCAAGCAGGTCGAAGAAGTGGTGCTGCATGCCACGGTTGTCGACGACAAGCAGCATATCGTCACCAGCCTCGGTAAGGATGACTTTAACGTCTACGAGGATGGGCATCCCCAAACCATTACTTCATTCCGGCACGAGGATATTCCTGTCGCCATGGGCATCGTGGTCGACAATTCCGGATCGATGCGCGAGAAGCGTGAAAAGGTGAACGCGGCGGCGCTGAATCTGGTACGAGCTTCCAACCCGAACGATGAAGTGTGTGTCGTCAACTTCAACGACGAGTACTACCTTGATCAGGATTTCACATCCAACATCAATAAGCTGAAACAGGGCCTGGAAAAAATCGAGGCTCGCGGAGGCACCGCGCTCTACGACGCGGTCGTCGCTACGGCTGAGCACCTGAAAAAAGACGCGAAGCTCGAGAAGAAAGTCATATTCGTGGTTACGGACGGAGAGGATAACGAGAGCGCGGAAACCCTGGAACAGGCCGTACGGCGTCTGCAGGGCGAGAATGGACCCACCGTTTACACGATTGGCATCCTGGAGAAAGAAGAGCACCCGAAGCACGCCAAACGTGCGCTGCAAATCATCTCCGATAGAACTGGCGGCATCGCCTTTTTCCCGCAAACGCTGGATGAAGTTGACGCCATCAGTCGCACCGTGGCCCATGATATTCGCACCCAGTACACGATTGGATACAAACCGACGACGCCGAAAGATCAGGGCGGCTATCGTCAAGTGAAAGTGGACGCGCGTTCGCACAGCCGTGGCAAACTCAGCGTCCGGACGAAAAGCGGTTACTACGCTGGACCCGAACCGGCTTCCGGCGCGCAGTAGATTACCCAGTTACCAAATTGCAGAATTACGAAATCCTTGCATTGACGCTTCCCCTTCCCGTTCCTTACTCTGGAGTGTGCCTTCCACAACCTTAACTTCGGGCGGCTCCCGCCTGCGCGTTAGCGACGATATTTCGAAGCTGGTCGGCGAAACGCCAATGCTGCAGATGAAGAAGCTGGCGCCTGCGGGATCGGCCGACATTTTCGCCAAGCTCGAATACCTGAACCCGGGAGGGAGCGTGAAGGATCGCGCCGCCATTGGCTTGATTGCGCGCGCCGAGAGCGAAGGCAAACTGAAGCCGGGTGGCGTGGTCATTGAAGCGACGGCGGGCAACACCGGTATCGGCCTGGCTCTGATCGGTGTGAGCCGCGGGTACAAAGTCCGTCTGTTCGTTCCGGAGAAATTTTCGGAAGAAAAGGTCATCATCATGCGGGCGCTCGGCGCCGAGGTGACGCGTACTCCGGAAGCCGAGGGTATGCAGGGCGCCATCCAGCGCGCCAGGGATCTGCTGGCGTCTACACCTGGGGCGTTTCTCGCCGCGCAGTTTGACAACCCCGCGAACACCGACTACCACTACGAAAACACAGCCCGCGAAATTTTTGAGCAGATGGAGGGACGGGTCGACGCCATCACGGTCGGCTGCGGTACAGCTGGAACCTTTACTGGAGTCGCCCGTTTTCTCAAAGAACGGATTGCGAAGGTGCACGCCGTGGCAGTGGAGACGCAAGGCTCGATTCTCGGCGGCGGAAAGCCCGGTCCACACAAGGTGGAGGGCATTGGCAACACCTTTATTCCTGGAAATTTTGATCGCTCCGTGTGCGACGAAGTGATGATGGTCACCGATGAGCAGGCTTTCGGCATGGTGAAGGAATTGGCGGCGCGCGAAGGCGTCCTCGGAGGCTCCAGCGCCGGAGCCAATGTGTACGCGGCGGTTGCCATCGCCAAGCGGCTGGGGTCAGGGAAGCGCGTGGTTACGCTGATTCCCGACTCTGCCGAACGCTACCTGTCGAAGAAGATTTTTGAGGGCGGAACGTAGGAGGAAGGTGTGAGGTCAGAGGTCAGATTGCAGAGGTGAAAACCTGCATGCTCGCAGCTGTTGGGTACCTGTGCAATCTGACCTCTCACCTCTGACCTTATTTTTCTGGCCCCAGGAGAGTACTTGACCGCTAAGAAATCCGGCTTTGCAACTACCGCCATTCACGTTGGACAAGAACCCGACCCGCTTACCGGCGCGGTCAGTGCGCCCATCTACCCAACTTCCACTTACGCACAGGAAGAAATCGGCAAGAACAAAGGTTACGAATACGCGCGGGTGTCAAATCCAACTCGCGACCGATTGGAGACCAACCTCGCAGCGCTCGAAGGCGGAACGGCCGCGCTTGTTTTCGGCAGTGGGATGGCGGCAATTAACGCCATTGCTACGATGCTCAAGAGCGGCGACCACATTGTCGCCGGCCACAATCTCTATGGCGGGACGCCCCGCCTCTTCAATCAGGTGCTGGCTAACTTTGGCCTTACATTTACTTATGTCGATACGTCCGACGCGGACAACGTTAAGGGTGCGTTCAAGAACAACACGCGGTTGCTGTTTCTGGAGACGCCGACCAATCCTCTGATGGAGCTTTGCGACTTGCGCGCGATCAGCGAACTCAGCCACCGGCACGGGGTTGAGGTCGTGGTCGACAACACGTTCATGTCGCCATATTTTCAGCGTCCGATCGAACTCGGCGCCGACATGGTGGTCCACTCCACCACCAAATTTCTCAATGGACACAGCGACGGGCTTGGGGGTGTCGTGGTTTGCACCAAACCCGAGCAAGCGGGAAAACTCGCTTTTCTTCAGAAATGCGCGGGTGCGATCCTTTCGCCCTTCGAGTGCTGGCTGATCCTGCGCGGGGTTAAGACTCTGGCGGTTCGCATGGAACAGCACGACCGCAGCGGCCGCAAGGTTGCGGATTATCTTTCCAAACACAAGAAGGTGCAGAAGGTTTTCTATCCCGGATTACCGGATCATCCGCAACACGATCTGGCCAAGCGCCAGATGTCGGGCTTCGGATCGATGATCGCCTTCGAAACCGGATCGCTCGCGAACGCCAACAAGATGCTGCGCAAGGTGCGCGTCTGTTGTCTGGCTGAGTCGCTGGGCGGGGTCGAAACTTTGATTTCGCATCCTGCAACCATGACGCACGCCGGCATCGGCGAAGAGGGACGGCGCAAAATCGGGATCACCGATGGCATGGTCCGCATCTCCGTCGGCATTGAGGACGTAGACGACATTCTCGCCGACCTCGAGCAGGCGCTGGCCGCGATCTAGCGTGCTGGTGTGGTGACGGGGCTTTGCCCCGTCCAAGCGGGGCTTTGCCCCATAAGCGCTAACTTAAGGCAGAATTAGTTCCGGTTTGCCCGTGATCCGTCCAACATCGATGCCAAGCGCGAAGATCACCGCTTACAATTGAATCAGGAGATAGAAATGCAAAAGCGCAAGCTGGGAAAAAGCGATTTGGAAGTGTCTGCAATCGGCCTCGGCTGCATGGGAATGAGCTTTGGTTACGGTCCGCCTGCGGACAAAAAGGAGATGATCTCCCTGATTCGGAAGGCAGTCGAACTCGGCGTCACGTTCTTCGACACCGCTGAAGTCTACGGCCCGTTTACGAATGAAGAACTCGTCGGTGAGGCCCTCGCTCCCTTCCGCAAGCAAGTGGCGATAGCCACCAAGTTTGGCTTCAAACTCGATCCGGACACCGGGAAGCAAGCCGGGCTGGACAGCCGGCCGGAGCACATTAAGGAGGTCGCCGAAGCCTCGCTCAAGCGCCTTAGGGCCGATGTCATCGACCTGTTTTACCTGCACCGCGTCGATCCGGACGTGCCGATCGAAGATGTGGCCGGAGCGGTAAAGGACCTCATCCGGCAAGGCAAGGTTAAGCATTTCGGACTCTCGGAAGCGGGCGCACAGACCATTTGCCGCGCACACGCTGTTCAGCCCGTCGCAGCGCTCCAGAGCGAATATTCTCTGTGGTGGAGGGAACCCGAAGCGGAAATAATTCCCACGCTCGAAGCACTCGGGATCGGATTCGTTCCATTCAGCCCGTTGGGAAAGGGCTTCCTTACAGGGGCGATCAAGGAATCAACGAAGTTCGACAAGACTGATTTCCGCAACATCGTTCCCCGTTTCACCGAAGAGAACCGGAAGGCGAATCAGGGTATGGTGGATCTGATCGCAAAGTTCGCAAAACAGAAAAAGGCGACGCCTGCCCAAATCGCACTGGCTTGGCTGCTGGCCCAGAAGCCGTGGATAGTTCCCATTCCGGGTACAACCAAGCTGCATCGACTCGAAGAAAACACCGGAGCTGCGGCTGTCGAACTTACGCCCGCCGATGTTCGGGAGCTCGAAAGCGCAGTCTCCGAGATCGCGGTGCAGGGCGCTCGCTACCCCGAAGCACTGCAGAAGTTAGTGGGCCGATAGGCAAGTTACTTCAACGCACCGACTCTCCAATCCACTCCAGATACGGTGCGCTTCCACCCGCGATCGCAACCTCGATACACTCCGGCAATTCGTAGGAATGCAGCTCGATCAAAGCCTCGCGCAGACGGCCGACAGCCGCTGCCGCCGTTTTAATTATCAGCAGCCACTCCGTTGCCGTCTCGACCTTGCCTCGCCAGCGATATACGGATTCAATCTGAGGAACGATGTTTACGCAGGCCGCCAGTTGCCGCTCGACCAGTGCGTGGGCGATGCGGCGGGCTTCTTCGAGCGAGCCGCAAGTCGTGAGAACGAGCCGGGTGTCGGTCATAATCAGGTGGTCGTATAAAATCGAGAATTCAAGAATCGAGTTCAAGAATAAAGTTCGAGCTTCACCCGAAGCATACGGGGCAGCCCATGGCGACGCAAATCAAGTTTGGAACATCGGGATGGCGGGCCGTAATGGCCGAAGAGTTCACGTTTGCCAATGTCCAGAGGGCCGTGCACGGCATCGCGCGCTATGTGTCGTCGCAGAAATCGAACGGAGCCGAAGTCATCGTCGGACGCGATCCCCGGTTTCTGGGCGAAACTTTCTGCGCCATGGCCGCTGACATTTTGTCCTCCTATGGCATTACGCCGCTGGTCATTGCGGAGCCTGCGCCTACGCCCACGATTTCGTACGCCGTGATCAGTTCCAAGGCCGACGGCGCCATCAACTTTACCGCATCGCATAATCCGCCTGAATATAACGGCATCAAGTTCTCGACGCCGGATGGCGCGCCCTCGCTCCCCGAAGTCACCGAGGCCATCGAATCCGAGATTGCGGCCTTTGACGCGAATCCGCAAACCCCGAAGGCTGCAAAAGCGAACCGATCCCAGTCCCAGTCCATTGACCCTCGCCGCATGTATCTTGCGCGTTTGCGCGAAATTGTCGATCTTGATGTCATCAAAAAATCCGGGATCAAGATTGCCTTCGATCCCATGTGGGGCGCTGCCCGCGGCTATTCGGACGCTTTTTTGCGCGAGGGCGGAGTAACCGTGGCCACCGTCCATGACACTCGCGATGTGCTCTTCGGAGGCCACGCTCCTGAGCCGGACGATCACCTGCTCGAAGACCTGCGTCACAAGATGCGCGAAACCGGCGCGACTATTGGGATTGCAACGGATGGTGATGCCGATCGCTTTGGCGTCGTCGATAACGACGGTACATTTCTGCAGCCGAACTACATCATCGCTTTGCTCTTTGACTATTTGGTCGAAACCCGGGGCTGGAAAAACGGAGTCGGCAAATCCGTGGCCACGACGAATCTCATCAACGCGCTTGCCGAAAAACACAAAATCGAACTCCACGAAACCCCCGTCGGCTTCAAATATATTGGCGAGCTCATCAAGCAGGATAAGATCGTCATCGGCGGCGAAGAAAGCGCCGGCCTCTCCATCCGCAAACACGTTCCGGAGAAAGACGGCGTGCTCGCCGGCCTGCTGTGCTGTGAGATAGTGGCTCGCCGCGGCTCCTCGCTCGGCAGACAATTAAATGACCTATTTGCCAAAGTTGGTTCCTTCTACCCGCTGCGCGAGAACTTCCGCTTGACGCCGGAAGTTAAAGAGAAGTTAACTAGAAAGTTACGGGTTGATCCGAGCGAGTTCCATGGCATCCGAGTTGCGAGCGTAGTAAGGACCGACGGTCTCAAGCTCGTACTCGCCGACGGATCGTGGGTCTGTTACCGGCTCTCGGGCACGGAGCCAGTGGTGTGCGTGTATAGCGAGGCGCGCAGCAAGGGAGATCTCGCCAAGTTGAGCGCGGCAGCGAAAGCATGGATCTTCGACTAGGAACATCGACGAGAAAGCGCATCCTTCCGGGCGGAGAGGACGGGCTGTGCGCAGTCGCCGGTCAGAGGATCGGGCAGACGGTCGGGCGGGCGGTGAGTCAGGCCGTTGGTCAGGTCGTCGTTCAGGTCAAAGACCAGGCCAAGGATCAGGCTCCGAGGGCGGAAGCGGCGGCAGCGCGCTGGGTCGAGCGCACGCGGCCGTTCTGGTCGTGGCTCGCGCTGGAGTGGCGTCGTCTGGGAACCGCGGCCGCTGTGCTTCTTATTGTTGGATTGCTTCTCCACGCCATGTTCGGCGCGAACGGCATGGTGATTTATCGGGAGAAGCGCGACGAGATGCGATCGCTGCAGAGTGAAGTCGAGCGCGTGCAGAAAGAGAACAGTCAGTACTTCGATCAGATCAAGTCGCTCAAATCCGATCCTGCCGCCATTGAGAAAGAAGCCCGCGAGCAACTGCACTACACGCGCCGTGGAGAGGTAGTTTACGTAGCTCCCGATCCTCCGCCGAAGCCCGCCACCGGCCGTGCCAGCAACGACAGCAAAAGCGACAAGTAGAGCCTGGTCAGGAGCCGGCAGTGGTGCAGTTTGTACCGGCTCCTTCCGAGCTGCCATCAGGATCGATCAGCAATTTTTAACAGCCTGCTAAGGGTTTGTAGGCGTCTGCGGCACGCGTGCCGCAGGCAGGCTGGGACCGAGAACAAAATCATTCCCGATTACGGTGCCGTTTCCCAGTACGAGGTTATAGCCCGGCTCAGTTACCCACGCGCCATTGTTGCCGGCAATGTCCTGCCGGAAGACAATGTTCGTCGAGCCGTTTGCCTGCGCGGCCGCAAGCGTATAGATGTCGTAGTTCTCGTTGCCAAGCCGTCCCCCTGTGGACTGAATCTTAAGCGCTACGAGGCCGACGAAATCGGGCGAGGCCAGGCTTGTGCCGACAAAGCCGTAGAAGCTCCCGGCGATCGGTGTCCAGTCGAAACTGCGATCCGGAGGGCACTTGCCATTGTTTTGGTAATACAGATCGCCGTACGGGCAGCCGCCCATCTCCAGTGCGACATCCGGGATGGTGCGCCATTTCCCGGCCCTCGCCGGCAGGTACTTCTGCGAGACCAGATTCTGATAGGCCGGCTTGGCGAAGTAGTTGCTGATGCCGCCTCCGGAACCCCATACCGCGCCCGTCGCCGAAGTACCGTAGAAGATGTCGAAAGCCAAGGGATCCGAAACCGCATTCTCGCTGACGTATGCGGAATACAGAGTCGGGGGCTCATACGTCGTGACCAGGTTCGTGCCACCGACGGCGGTCACGTGCGGGCTCGCCGCCGGTATGCCAACGCCGACCTGCATCGCGCCACAGGGCGTCGGCGGCGAGGCGCTGAAGCACACGGGCGGGGGAATATCCTTGCCGCCCCAGTCGCCCGAGGCCGCAACGAAGGTTATGCCTTGCACATTACCCTCGGCGAAGAAGTCATCGTAAATGCCGATGAAGCCCTCGTAGCTAGTCCCACCGTTGTAGGCGGGAGAGTAGAACGCTTCGGGCTCGCCGAAAGACATGTTGACGACATCGACCAGATTGTCCTCATCGATGTCGGTGAGGCCGGCGAGAATTGAATCGTCATCGAGATCGGGCATGTTGTAGAGATAAACGTCGGCGAGCGGCGCCATGCCCGCCGAATGGGTGATGTCGATGTGCGTCTCGGCTGCTGCATTGGGATCGAATGGCGCCCCGCCTTCGACGTTGATGGTGAAAATGGCAGGCGTCGCCAGCTTTTCGTGCGAGAAGTACAACTTCATATCCGACGGGTTGAAGTTCGGCGTCATCAGAATACCGATGTTGACGCCTTTACCCGTCAGCGCCTGGTAGCTCGGGTAGGCATACGCCTGTTTCAGATCATCGAACCAGTACCCGCCGTCGGGTGATTGGCGGTTATCAGGATTGGCGCCGGCCCTGGGCGCGGCGTAGGAGCGCATGTGAATCGTGCCGGAGAACGCCGCAATCATCGCGTCGGCCGCCGCAAGAGTCGGCGTGAGCTTCAGGGGTGTCGCCGCCGCCATGCCCTGCTTGCCGGAAGCAAAGCGCGCGGCTACCAACGTTGTACCGAACGCGGCATTGATGGCGCCGGCTGTGCCCGATACGCTCAGGCTGTGCGTGTGGACCTGGGTGACCTGCAGGCCGTGCGCCGCAAGCTCATTCGTAATCGCATTCACCACGTCTTGCGAGGGACCGAACCGCTCATTGAACTGAGCCGGCGTTAGCCACTGATGGTAGGCAGGTGAGCCGGGCGTTTGAAGCTCGGCGATGAGCGCATCGACCGCGCCTCGATCGCGCACTGGTAGATATATGTTGAATTGAACGACCTGCTCTTCTACAAGCGGCGAGCCGAGCACCGCTTTTTCAAGAGCGGCCGACGTGCCGGTCAACGCGAGCCAGGAACATGCGGCGAGGAGTGCGAGTGCGCCGGCCTTGCAGTGTTTGGATAGAGTCTTAAATGAAAAGATTGACACGAGTGTATCCCCCTTCGATCGACTTTAGTTTTATTCCAGAATCTTCATTTGGGCTAAAAGAGGACCGATCATACACCCATCGCGATGTTCGCCGATAGATGAAACAATTTGCGCACGGACCGCCTGATTGTTCGCTTGCTAGTAATTAAGCACTGCGGCCCCTCGCACGAATGACCGCCCAAAAGCCGGCAGCGTGGTCGCGTTTCTCCGTCTGTGATAGAGTTCCACCGGTTATGTGTGGGACTTAGTCCCTAAGGAGGATGAAATGCGAACGTTTCTATTGTTTTTAATGGCAGGCGCGTTAATTGTCTTGGTGGCCTCGGTGTCATTTGCCGGCGATGCGCAGACGGTGAATGGGTGGGTTAGCGACTCCAAATGCGGTGTTAAGGGAGCCAACGCGGACGCGGCTGCTTGCACGAAAAGGTGCATCGCGGGCGGCGCCAGCCCCGTCGTCGTTACCGACAAAGACCAGAAAGTGCTGGCAGTGGACAATCCTGACGCCCTCAAGGGCCACGAAGGGCATCACGTTGCCGTTACCGGGACGATCGACGGGGACAAGATCCACGTTGATAGCGTCAAGATGCTGTAGAAAAGGCCGCGACGTAAATCAGCTCCGTCATGACGATCCCGAGCGAAGCGTAGGTACTATGGACTGGAGCGCATTCAAATGCACAGGTCCTTCGCTTCGTTCAGGATGACAGACGCTGATTTACGGGTAGCTGCGCCGCTTCTATCGAACCACGCCTTCCAGCGGAGAACTGGCGGTGGCATAAAGCTTGCGCGGCATTCGCCCCGCCAGATACGCCTGTCGACCCGCCAGCACGGCGTGTTTCATCGCTTCCGCCATCAGCACGGGATCCTGGGCGCCGGCGATGCCGGTGTTCATCAGCACGGCATCGTAGCCTAGCTCCATGGCAATCGCCGCGTCTGACGCTGTGCCGACGCCCGCGTCCACAATCAACGGGATCCCCGTGATCATCTCGCGCAGGATTTGCAGGTTGGCAGTGTTCTGAATGCCCAGTCCGCTGCCGATCGGCGCGCCTAAAGGCATCACCGCCGCAACTCCCGCGTCCACCAGACGTTTGGCGAACACGATGTCGTCCGACGTATAAGCCAGGACCGTAAATCCTTCCTTCGCCAGCACGCGGGTGGCTTCGAGCGTCGCCTGCACATCGGGATACAGCGTGGCCTGATCGCCAATCACTTCCAGCTTGATCCAGTCCGAGAGTCCGACCTCGCGCGCTAGCCGGGCGGTGCGGATGGTGTCGTCGGCCGTGTAGCAGCCGGCCGTATTCGGCAGAAGGAAATATTTACCTGGATCGATGTAATCAAGGAGCGATTCCTTGCTGCGATCAAGATTCACGCGGCGCACGGCCACGGTGACCATGTCGGCGCCGCTAGCTTCGAGCGCGCGGACGGTTTCCTGGAAAGACTTGTATTTGCCGGTCCCTACGATCAGGCGGGAGCGGAATTGTTTGCCAGCGATAGTGAACGAGTCCGTCATCACCTTATTGTACGGCGACAGGAAGCCGGATAGTGGAGCGCCGGGCGCCGCGCCCGGCCTTCTCGACTGCATGCTTACCCTCCCGCCGTCTCCGCCTTTTCGTACATCTCATCAATGAGCGTGCGGTATCGATCCTCAATTCCTCGTCGCCGCACCTTCATCGTGTGCGTCAGAGTGCCATCCGCCGCCGAGAATTCTTCCGGTACCAGCAACACACGCTTCAGTCTTTCGAAGCGCGCCAGGTGCTGGTTCTGTTCCTCGACGATGCCTTCATACAGCGCCTGCACTTTAGCCATCGCGACCAGCGCTTCCCGAGAAGCGAAATCGACCTCGTTCTCCCGAGCCCAGTTTTCCAAAACAGGGAAGTTCGGCGAGATCAGCACCGCGGGAAATTTCCGCCGGTCACCGAATACGACAGCCGTTCCGATGAGCGGGTTCAGCTTCAGCGAATTCTCGATTGGCTGCGGCGCTATGAACTTTCCGCCCGAAGTCTTAATCAGATCTTTCTTGCGATCCGTAATGGAAAGGAAGCCGTCGCTGTCCAGATGCCCGATATCGCCCGTCTTGAACCAGCCATCGACAAACGCGGCCTGAGTTTCTTCGGGACGATTCCAGTAGCCTTTGAAGACCGACGGCCCGCGCACCAGCACCTCGCCGTCGTCGGCAATCCGCACTTCAACATTCGGCAGCGGCTTGCCGACCGTTCCCAGCCGGTTGGCGGCGGGCGTGTTCACCGCGATCACGGGAGAGGTCTCGGTCAGGCCGTATCCCTCGTGGATGGGGATTCCGATGTCGGCATACCACTCCGCCAATTCGCGACCCAGGGGCGCGCCTCCGGAAATGAACTCTTCCGCTTTTCCACCCATGCCCGCGCGCACTTTGGAAAAGATCAGGCGGTTCGCCAGCCTCCAGGAGTGCGTCGTGGGCCGGGTTCCGGCCAGAGTCTCGGCGCGGTGAGCGCGCCCGACCGAAAGCGCCCAATGATAGACCGTGCTGTTCGGAAACCTTGCAGCTTTGAGGATCACCTGATGGCGTATCTTCTCGTACACGCGCGGCACGGCCACAAAGATGGCAGGTTGCACTTCCGCCAAAGCCCGCGCCAAATGCACTATGTCGGGACAATACGCCAGCACCACGCCGCGATAGAGGAGCGCGAAGTCCACGTGCCGCGCCGTCACATGGGAAAGCGGCAGAAACGATACGCTCACTTCTCCCCTGGTTCCGAAGTCGAATGCCTCCATCGAACGCGCGATATTCGACGCCATATTCCCGTGGGTGAGCATCGCTCCCTTCGAAGCTCCAGTGGTGCCGGAGGTGTAGATAATTGTTGCCAGGTCATCGGGCACAATCGATCGCGCGCGAGCATCGAATTCGGCGTCGGCGTCGCTCGGCCCCTGCAACATCAGTTCCTGCATCTTGACCGCGCGCTCCGTTTCGACCGCGTCCATCACCAGGATTCGCTCCACCGGTGTGTGATTTAGGATGGTTAATACCTTTTCCAACTGGTTCTTCGTGGAGAGAGCGATGACGCGTGCGCCGGAATCGTTGAGGATGAACGCCGTTTGCTCCGCAGTCTGCGTGGCATAGATCGGAACCGTGACAGCGCCCAGGGCCAGCGCCGCAAAATCAGTGATCGTCCACTCCGGGCGATTCTCACTGAGGATGGCGACGCGATCGCCTTTGCGAACCCCCCAGGACGCAAGCGTGCGAGCCACAGCCACGACGCCGCAATAGATCTCCGTCGAAGAAATCGGGACCCAGCCCCGCGCCCCTCTTTGCAGCATGACGCGGTCGCGCCGGTTCTCACGGACCGCCAGCAAAATGTCGTTTAGAGTCCGAAGGCTCATGCGCTCCGATGGAGGTAGCGGAATCATTGTATAAAGTCATTGTACGCAGTGGTCGGATAACTCGCGGCGTTACCGAAACGTTAGTGGTGGTGCAGTTTCACGATGGAGCGGATGAAATCCTGAACCACCAAGGGCACGAAGGATCACGAAGGCTTTCGGCCGCAGATGTTTCCTTCGTGTACCTTGGTGGTTGACGATTTCGCAAATTGCGCCACTACCGAAACCTTGCTTTGGTTGCCAGCGCCGCTGGCAACGTGTTAACATCGAACACGTTACGAAAACGAGAAGAGACAGGAGTGCAACAGGTTAGTGCTAGCCAGAGAGCAAAAGCAATCCGTCGTTGACACGTATCGCACGCACGCTACCGATACCGGCAGTCCGGAAGTCCAAATCGCGCTGTTGAGCGAGCGCATTGGTCAATTGACGGAACACTTCAAAACGCACCAGAAAGACCATGGCTCGCGCCGCGGACTTCTCATGATGGTGAGCAGGCGGCGTAGTCTGCTTGACTACCTGAAGAAGTACGACTCGGAACGGTATAAAACCGTAATTTCCAAGCTCGGCATCCGCAAATAACAAGCGCGACTGGCTCCGTGTGGAGCCGGTCCAGACTCCGAGAGCCTTTGCAAAGTGCGTTCCCAACCGCCGCCTGGCATCCGCCTGCCCACGCGAAACTCGTATCCGCGCGCATGCCCTTCTGCCCACATAAAAAGGATGATCTATGAAGCCTGAAGTCTCCAAAGTTTCCGTCGAACTCGCAGGCGGAAAACAACTCTCCATTGAAACAGGAAAACTTGCCAAGCAGGCCGGCGGCTCGGCCGTTGTGCGCTTTGGCGAAAACGTAGTTCTCGCCGCCGCCACTTCCAATCCGGAACCGCGCACCGGCATCGATTTCTTTCCGCTGACAGTCGACTATCGCGAATACACCTACGCCGGCGGACGCATTCCCGGCGGATTTATCAAGCGCGAAGGCCGCATGAGCGAGCGCGAAGTTCTTACCAGCCGCCAGATTGACCGGCCGGTGCGTCCCATGTTCGCGGAAGGTTTCAAGTGCGAGACCCAGGTCATCGCCTTCGTGCTTTCCGCTGATACCGATAATGATCCCGACGTCTGCGGCATCAACGCCGCTTCGGCAGCCCTGACTCTCTCTGATATTCCGTTTCTTGGCCCGATCGGCGCGGTGCGCGTCGGCCTGGTGGAAGGCCGCTTCATCGCCAATCCCACGTACTCCGAAATGCGGGAAGGCCTGCTCAACATCATGGTCGTAGGTACGGCCGATGCGATTGTCATGATCGAGTCGGGCGCGAAAGAAGTGAAAGAAGAGACGGTGGTGGACGCCATCGAATTCGCGCACACCGAAATCAAAAAGATCTGTGCCGCCATCAGCGAACTGCGCAGCAAAGTTGGCAAACCGAAGCGCAAGGTGACTCCGCCGGAGTTCGACGACACATATTTCAAGGGACTGGAATCCCAGATCGGCGGCCGGTTGTCCGATGCTCTCGATACGGGGAAGCATCCCAAGGCCGAGAGCCACGAGCTGGTTCGTACTCTGGAGAAGGAACTGCTCGCCGCTGTGCCCGAAGACGATGCGGCCGCCAAGTCGAAGCTGAAAGAGTATTACGAGACGCTGCGCGAGCGTATTTTCCGCAATCAGGTGATCGATAACAAGCGGCGTCCGGATGGCCGTGCGTTCGACCAGATCCGCGAGATTTGGATTGAAGCCGGTGTTCTGCCTCGCGCGCACGGCAGCGCCGTATTCACTCGCGGTGAAACCCAGGCGTTGGTTACGACCACGCTCGGCACCAGCGACGACATGCAGCGTCTCGAAGGCTTCGAGGGCGAAGCCAAGAAGCGCTTCATGCTGCACTACAACTTTCCGCCGTTTTCGGTTGGGGAGGTTGGCTTTATGCGTGGCGCCGGACGCCGCGAAATCGGCCATGGCGCACTCGCGGAGCGCGCCGTTTCGGCAGTCCTTCCGAGTCTGGACGATTGGCCTTATGCGATGCGCGTCGTCTCCGACGTTCTGGAATCGAACGGATCGTCGTCGATGGCCACAATCTGCGGCGCCTCGGTCTCGCTGATGGATGCTGGAGTGCCGTTGAAGGCTCCAGTCGCCGGCGTGGCGATGGGCTTGGTGAAGGAAGGCGAGAAGTACGCCATTCTGAGCGACATTGCGGGCGCGGAAGATCATTACGGCGACATGGATTTCAAAGTTGCCGGAACCAAGGACGGCATCACGGCGCTGCAGATGGATATCAAAGTTGCCGGTATCACTTCGCAGATCATGCGTGAGGCGCTGGCGCAGGCACAGCGTGGCCGGTTATTCATCCTCGGAAAGATGGACGAGGTTATCACCGAAGGCCGCGTAAAGGTTTCGGCGTACGCTCCTCGTATCTACACCCTGCAGATTCCGGTCGATAAGATTCGCGACGTGATTGGGCCCGGTGGCAAAATGATTCGCAGCATCATCGAGCAGACCGGTGTGAAGATCGACGTGGAAGATTCGGGCAAGGTGAACGTGGCTTCGAACGATGAAGTCTCGGCGAACAAGGCTTTGCAGATTATTCGCGATCTGACGGCTTCGGCCGAGGTGGGAAAAACTTATCTCGGTAAAGTGAGCCGGTTGGCGGATTTCGGGGCGTTCGTAGAGATTCTGCCGGGCCTGGATGGGCTGCTGCATATCAGTGAAGTCGCGGAGCACAGAATCAAGGACGTTCGCGATGAACTGAAAGAAGGCGACCAGGTGTTGGTGAAAGTTCTGGCTGTCGAGGGCAACCGGATTAAGCTGTCCCGGAAGGCAATTCTGAAAGAGCAGCGCGCCAAGATGGGCGGGGCTCCGCCTCCGGAAACGGATGAAGGAGCGGAGGCGCCACCGCCATCCGTTTCGCGCAGTGCGCCACAAGGCACGCCCACGGCAGTGATCGAAGGCGGAGCAGAGTTCGATGCCGATGATGAGCCGAACTTCAACCGTGTGGATGGTGTCGTTGCGTCGGTAGAGGCAAGTTCGGCGCGTCCAGAAGGTGGGCGCGAGGGACGTCCCAGCGGCGGTGGTGGCGATCGCGATCGAAATCGCCGGCGCCGCGGACGCGGCGGCCCGGGTCGGGGCCCCGGCGGCGGTTCGGGAGGTCACGGTGGCGGCCATTCCGGTGGCGGCGGCGGGCGCGGCAGACGATAGCGTTCGCTCCAGTTTTCATTTCCTAGTGATGCGAAGGGCCGCAGCGATGCGGCCCTTTTCTATTGAAACTCGACACTCTCGTCATCCCGAACGAAGTGAGGGATCTGTAGTTTGCCGAGTCGCGGAGATCTACGCGTTTAGCCGGTAGGAACGGACGAATCATTCAGAACGCTGATTCAGAACGACAGGCGCTTGAAGATGCCTTCCGGGATGTGCTGTACCGCGGTCATGATGTAGCGCCAGACTTTGGGAGTGTAGAGAACATCGGGAGAACGGCGTTCCAGGGCGCGTACGATGTCGCGGGCAATCTGCTTAGGATCCGCGAAGCGCGCGGCGTTGGGCAGGTGATCGGTCATCGGAGTCTGCACCGGTCCGGGCTTGATGGTGATAACGCGGACACCGGCGGGATGGAGACGGCTGCGGAGTCCCTGAAGGAAGAGGGCGAGCGCGCCTTTGGCGGAGCCGTAGACGTAATTGGAGCGGCGTCCACGATCTCCGGCGACAGAGGTGATGGCGGCCAAACATCCGGTGCGGCGGCGTTCGAAATCGGCGGCGAACAGGGTGAGGAGTGCAGTCGCGCTGACAAAGTTGACGTGCAATTCTTCGAGCAGAGTGTCGACCGAGGCTTCGGAATCCCTCTGGTCGTGCATGGAACCGTAAGCGAGCAGCACCGTATCAACGTCAGGGAAGGTGCGGCGCGCAAAATCAAAAATGGAGGCATGCTGGTGAATGGATGCCAGGTCAGCCGAATAAGTAAAGACCTGTTGCGCGCCCCGCGTCAGTAAGTCGGCTTGCAGGGCAGCGAGGCGCTCCGGTGAGCGAGCTACCAGGAGTAACTCGTGACCCTGAAGAGACAATTGGCGTTGCACTTCCAGCGCAATGCCGGAAGTCGCGCCCAGTATGATGATCCGTTTAGTTGCGGCAACGGCCGTGCCTGTAGGAAGCGTCGTGGTGGGGTCCGCGGTAAGTGTCATTGTTATTGGGCTCCCGTCACACGCCGCCAGAATGAGGACGACATCTTCGCATCTATGTAGGGAACAAAACTCTGCCAGCGCGGGAACGAAGCTTCGAACAGGACCGTGCTCATGCGCGCGTCCTTAGCGGGGTAGAGCGCTCCGCCGCTTTGCTGCACAATTTCATCGAGCGACTGCATGAGTTGGAGCGTGCGTTCGCCGTGCATGGCGAAGTCGAGCGCGATGGTAAGTCCGGGACGGGGAAATGAAAGCATGCCTGACGGCGGTGCGGAGCCGAATTGCTTCAACACACCGAGACAAGAGCCCATGCCGGAGTCTGCAATGCAGTCTAGTAATTCCTCGACGGCTGCGAGGTTGTTTTCCGGGATTACGCACTGATATTGCAGAAATCCCCGCTGGCCATAGAGTAGGTTCCATTGGCGAATGGAATCGAGCGGATAAAAGAACGAGTCGTAAGGAACGACGGATGCGCCTTTTCTGGCGGCGTGAAGTCGATAGTAGGCGCCGTTGAAGGCCTTCACCGAGTAGCGGTTCAGCATCCAGGTTGGAAGCGCGAAGGGCAGCTTGGGGCCGCGCTTGGGATGGAATTCCTTTCCCTTGTCGGCGGCATGATTGCCGCGAAAAAAGATTCCACGAGCATTCTTACCGGCGAAGCTGTCGAGCCAGGCCACGGTGTATTCGAAGCGCTCATTGCTTTCGCGGGTCAGATCGAAAAAAGTGCCCAGGGACTGAAAGGGTATGGACTCAGCATCCATCCAGGGTCCGGCGACGCGTTTGAGTTGGATGTCGGCCCAGGCGATTACCCCGGTGAGACCGAGCCCACCGATGGTGGCGCGAAACATCTGGGAATTGTCTTCGGAATTGCAGACGACAAGACCATCGTTCGAGCGATGCAGACCGATTTGCAGGACGTGAGCGCCGAAAGTTCCGGCGCAGTGATGGTTTTTTCCGTGAACGTCATTGGCGATGGCGCCGCCGACGGTAACGAAGCGGGTGCCGGGAGTAACGGAAGGGAACCATCCTTTGGGAAGGAATGTATCGATGATGTCGGAGATGCTGACGCCGCTTTCGCAGCGCACCATGCCAGTGGCTTCGTCGAAACCGAGAATGCGGTCAAGACGGCAACAGTCGATCAGTTCGCGGCCGGCGTTGAGACAGGAGTCGCCGTAACTGCGTCCGAGGCCGTAGGGTAGCAGGGAGCCGGGCGCGGCGGCTTTCAGAATTTCCGGGATTTGGTCGTTCCACGCAGGCTTGTGAACATGATGATGCGCGATCTTCGGATAACGGCCCCACGAGAGAATCCGTTTCACGGACGGTGGAGCTGCGGGTTGCTTGCACAAGCTTGCGGCTGACTGACCAGACATAATTAAGTGTGCCAAAACTGCCGTGCCGAAACCGCTGTGCCGAAACTCAGTTTCATTTCACGTGTATCATGCTCGCGGCGATTACGGCCGCCGCGGCTAAAGCTACTCCATAACTCACTGGGTCGCGGATGGCGAGTGTGACCGGGTCTTCTTTCAACTCGCCGCGATGCGCCATTAGCCAGGTTCGGCTGAGCCAATAAAGAACTATGGGGCAAAGCAGGAAGAGAAACTCAGGCGAGGAGTAAAGCAAACCCACGTCCTGGCTGTGGACGTAAAGACTGAAAATGACAACTGCGGAAAAACTGCTGCCGACGCCGAGCGATAGCAGAAGTTCGCGGTCTCCGGTATGGTAGCCGCGACCGGAGTTACCGGCTACGACTAAGTCCTGGGCGTGAAGTAATTCGGAGTAGCGTTTGGCCATCGCCAGACTAAGAAAGAAAAACATGGAAAATGCCAGAAACCACTGCGAGAGCGGCGTGCCGGTAATCAGCGCTCCGGCGAGAATGCGGAAGCTGTAAAAGCTGGAAAGAACGAAGACGTCGAGAAGGGCAATTTTCTTGAGATAGAACGAATACAACATCGTGAGCGCGGCGTATCCGAGTAGGGCGAAACCGAATTGCACGTCGAGGAAAAATCCGAGGCCGAGTGCCGTGGAAAGCAAGACTGTCGAAGCGAGCAGACCTTCAGGAATCGAAATGTCGCCGGCGGCGAACGGACGCTTCCTCTTCCAGGGATGTTCGCGATCGGAATGGAGGTCGAGAAGATCGTTAAGAATATAAAGTCCGGAGGCGCAAAAGCCGTAGAGCGCGAACCCGAGGAATGTGCGGACCAGAGGCCCGATCGCGAGGTTGTGGGCGAGGAACATGGGCAGGAAGAGCAAAAGATTCTTCGCCCAGTGATGACCGCGGAGGGCGTTGATCCAGGTGCGGAACGATGGGCGCGTTACCAGGATCGTGCTCTTGAGCGTGGTCACGGCGGCGGCCTGCTCGGCACGAATTTGGGTGCCGACCACGTAGGCTGCGCGGGCGTTTCGCCAGACTGCCACATCGGCGGCGGAGTCACCTACGTATTCGAAGCCGTCCTCGCCGAATTGCTGGGCCAGAAAGGCAGCTTTAGTCGCTCCCTTGAGATTGAGGTGGCCATCGCTGCCATGGACTTCGTCGAAGAGCCCGAGATAGCTGGAAATCGTCTCGGCCAGATTCTGGTCGGCGGCGGTCACAAGCGCGGTGCGGCGGCCGGCGGCTTTTTCCTGCTGGATAAGATCAAGAACCTGCTGCCGATAAGGAAGACACGCGGGGTTTAGGTCGATCCTGGCGGCGAGTTTGCGTTTGAGCGAGGCTCGCCCCGAAAGCAACCAGAAGGGCAGCAGCAGCAGCGTGACGGGGCGGGTCTTGAGGAGGACGAGGACGCACTCCCAAAGCAGGTCGCCCCGGATTAAGGTGCCGTCGAGATCGACGCACAAGACCGGGGACACCTTGGCCAATTTGGCTCCGGTCACAGGCCCCATGGGATGATCGTCGCATAAACGGCGGGCCAAAACGCGGGAATAAATGAAAAAGCCGGGTAACCTGGGTAACGTGGCCGACTGGACGGCGTTCGGTGGGACCGGAGTACGCGTGGCGGCTGCGTCGTCGTTCAGGGGCGAGAACTCGTCGCAGTTCCTTCCAGTTTCTGCAATTCCGCTGTGGCTGCGGCGTTATCCGGGTGCAGCGTCAACTCGGTCTTGAAAGCTGCGATCGCCGCCGGCAAGTCGCCTTGCGATTTAGAGATGAGCCCGAGAACGAAGTAGTAGCCGCGAGCTTGCGGATTTCTTGCAATCGCCTGCCGGGCTCTATCAGCTGCGTCTGAAAGTTTTTTCAGCTGTAGGTCAACGATTGCCAAGTAAATATATTCATCGGAGTCAGTACTGTCGATCATGATGGCCCGCTGGAAGAACGGCTCGGCCGCAGCGGGGCTTCCGGTCTCGTAGTAAGCGAATCCGAGGTTGTAGTTCGAGCGCCAGAAATTCGGATCGCGCATGAGGACTTCGAGATAGAGCGGAATGGCGCGACCCGGCTGGTTCGCGGCCAGCAGGGCGTTGGCAAGATTGTCGCGGACAGTCAGATTGTCCGGGGCGGACTGGGTGCCGCGCGTGTAGAGCGAGATGTCATTGGACCATTGCATCTGCTCGGTGACCGTGAGCGCCGCGAAAAGCAAGGACAGGACGCCGATCAGCGCCGCCGGCACGACGATGCGCCGCCGTTCGGGCAAGCGCTGCGCCAGAGCGGCGATCGAAAGCGCGACAAGCAGCGCAAAACCGGCCGAGGGCAGGTACAGGTAGCGATCGTGCACGATGTCGCCCACGGTAAGAGATCGCAGATCGAGGACCGGCAGCATCGGCAATATAATCAGCCCAACCGCAAACCACGCCGCACTGCGCCGGGAAAGGGTGCGAATCCAGAACCAACCGGCCAGCAGCAAGAGCATCAGCATTGCCAGCGGCAGCCAAAACCCGCGACCGGTTGCGTGATCCAGATAATTGAGGGAATAGAACTCGCTCAAACCGATGGGCAAAAGCAAATGTCGAGCGTAGAACCACAGCACCGCGGGCCAAGTCAGGAACACCTGCATCCAGGACAGCGATATCACGGGATGCGAAAACCCGTGCAGAGCGTGGAAGCGGACGGCGAGGTAGACGATGGCAACGAGCACGTAACGCGCGGATTCGCACATCGCGAGCCAGACTCTACGCGTGGCGGTTTTCTCCTCCTCGACAGGCTTCGTATCCACGAGCATCGCGACAAAAATAAGGCCCGGCAAGACGAGGGCTGTTTCCTTTGAGAGCAACGCAAATCCGAAAAGAACAAGCGAGTAGACTGCCGGCGCAAGTTTTGCCGACTTTCGCCAATCGAAGAACGCCGACAAGCTGCCCAGGAAAAAGCACGACATCAGCGGATCCGAGACGCCGGAGATCCAGGCAACACTCTCGATATGCACTGGGTGCACGCCGAAGAGAGTCGCCGCACTAAAGGCGACCATCCGGTCGCCCGCTACTTGCTGGACGACACGAAACACAAGATAGGTAGCGAGCACATGGCAGAGCACGGTGGTTGCGTGCCAGCCGGCCGGTTGCGGTCCAAACACAACGTAGTTCAGCCGGAGCCACAACAAAAGCAGCGGGCGATAATAGTTTCCGCCTGCGCCGGGATAAAGCGCCGCCAGAACATGGGACGTAAAGTATTGCGGAAGATAGCGCCATTCTCGCAGCGCCGGGCTCTTGAAGATTTGCAGAACATCGTCGTACACGAATCCGAAGCCGAGCGTGCCGGAATAGACAAGCGCTGCGACGGCGCAGGCGAGGGTCTCCATCGTTCCCGGACGAAGGAACAGAGGTGCCGTGGAGGGCCCGGCTGGATGATCGCGGTCCATGTGTTTTCGCGTTCCGGCGTTTCCGAGCAGGCGCAAAGCGCGGGGCCGCGGAATCGGGCTTCTGAGCCGTTCACGGAGAGGGTAACGACTGGCAGGCAGCGAAACAAGTGACTGTGGGGTGCCGCGGCGTCGCCAGGTAAGAAATCTGACCGATCGACGCAGTACGGGATGCGCTGGCGCCTTCGCGATCAGGACGCACCGGCATCTCTCCGAGCAACGCGATGAGCAGGTATGTTAGGTAACTTGAGTAACATGCGCGCAGTGAGAGGCAGAGTTACCATTGGCGAATCCAGCAGGGGTCGATCTCTGTCTGGATAAGTCCGCGAACAGAACGCCACTCGTGGTGTACTGCATGAACGACACACAAAACCATTCGGAACCTACCGCATTGGAGCTACTAACCGAGTATCTGGGAAGACCGTGGGTGCTTGTCACGACGTTTGGAATAGTTACTTTCGTACTCTACAGCGGCACGCTCTTCTTTGAATTCGTGTGGGACGACTGGCCCCAGATCGTGAATAGTCCGATTATTCGGACGTGGAGCAACTTGCCGCGGGCGTTCAGCAGCGACTTGTGGTTTCATGTGGCGCGCCATCAGGTTTACTACCGGCCATTGTTCGTGGCGTGGTCAATGCTGAACTACACGCTGTTCGGGCTGCGGACATGGGGATGGCACCTGGGAGCGGTCCTGCTCCACATGGGGGCGGTAGCAGCCGTCTTCTGGCTGGCGCGGAAACTGCAACTGGAGTACTGGACCGCGGCGCTGGCGGCGCTGATATTCGCGCTGCATCCGATTCATATTGAGCCGGTGGCCTGGATTTCCGCCGCTTCGGACACTATGGTCGCGGTGTTTTCGGCGCTCGCCTTTGTGGCGTTTCTGAATGCCCGAGACCCGGCGGAGAAAAACAGAACGGCGTGGCAGATTGCATCCCTGGCGCTGTTGATGTGCGCGCTGCTGACGAAAGAGATGGCGGTAGCGTTCACGGCGCTGGTGGGGATCTACGGGTGGCTGAATCCACCTGGCGCAGAAACTAGCGCAGAACAAAGTCCATCATTGGGATTGTGGCGGAGACTGCGTGGAGCGGTAATCGACGCGATTCCGTATGCGGCGGTCACGCTCGCGTACGTGTTGTTGCGGAAACATGCTTTGCTGCACTCGACGGGGCAGTTCGATACCGGTCACGGCATGGTCGATATGGCTCGTACTTTGCCGCTGGTGCTGGCTTTCTATCTGCGGAAACTGCTGCTGCCGGTTGGTCTGACCGGGCTCTATTACACGCCTTATGTTACGGGGGCGATCTTGAAGCAAGTAGTCTTGCCGACGGTGGCGCTTGCGGCTGTGGCGGCCGGATTGTGGCGCTGGAACCGCCGCGAAAAGGATTCGACGGTTGCGTTTGCCGGACTGTGGCTGTTAGTGGGACTCGCCCCGGCGCTGTATCTGCGGAATTTCGGGAATGGGGATTTTGTCCGGGACCGCTACATTTATTTGCCTTCCATCGGATTTGCCATTCTGGTGGCGAAGGGCCTGCGGCGGCTGCCGGCGATTCAGGGATGGAATGCCAAAAGTGTGCAGGTGGCCGCGACCGTGGCTCTGTGCAGTTGCTACGTTGTGGCTTCACTTTCGCAGCAGGTGTACTGGGGGAGCGGATTCCTGGTGCTGCTGCGAGGGCGCGATTTGTATCCGGGAAGCCCGGTGGGAATTGTAGGGCTGGCTGCGGAATACAGCGAACGGGGCGCGCATGAGAAGGCGATTGAGTTGGCGGAAGAAGGCGTGCGGGAACACCCGGAGTATTCCTACACCCTGCTGTCGCTGGCGGAGACGAACATTCGAGCGGGAAATTTTGAGGTAGGGCGGGTGTGGCTGCAGCGTTTCCTGGCCGTGAACCCCGACTTCCTGAAGTCGGAGAGCGGGATGGCATCGGTGGCCGGCCTTTACGGACGCATGGGGGATTTCGATGCGGCGTTTGGGCTCTGCGATCAGATTCTGGCCAAAGAGCCGGATCTGTATACGGCGATTTATAACTGCGGCAATATTCACTTGCTGGATGGGAAATATTCCGAGGCCGAGCAACTGCTGTCGCGGGCGGTGAAACTGGCGCCGGAAGAGGCAGGACCGAAACACTATCTTGGCCGGGCTCTTCTATTCGATGGGCGGAATCAAGAAGCGCAGCCGTATCTGCAGTCGGCGGTGGCAATGGATCCGAAAGTCTGGGACTACCACTATTGGTTGGCGGAGTCGCTGCAAAAAAGCGGGAAGATCGCAGCGGCGCGCGCAGAGTATCGGCAGGCTCTGCAACTGAACCAGGGAAGCACCGAGGCACGTCTACGACTGGCGGCGCTGGAGGGCAAATGAAGGACCAGACGGGGCCAAGCGCGGGGCAAAGTGCGCAACAAAGCGCGGCGCAGCCGGCGAAACCCGACCTGAGCGTTGAGGTGCGAGTTCGCGAAGCCGGTGAGGTGCAGGCGGACACTCAAACCGACGCAGTCGCGTTCGCGAATCCTGCCGCAACACCTCTCGCCACAAGAAAGACTGAAAGCTGGGCCGTGCGCGCGGCGGTTCTGGCCGTGGTTCTGGCAGTTGCCGGAATTTATACCGGCCTCCACATCGGCCGGGGGTGGGTGCCAGCGGACGACGGGACGTTGGGTCAGAGCGCGTTGCATGTGATGCAGGGACAACTTCCGCACCGGGATTTTGGCGAGATCTATACGGGCGGTCTGAGTTTTATCCATGCGCTGGCATTACGCGTATTCGGCGTAAATCTGATGTCGTTGCGTATCTGCGTGTTTCTGTTTTTCCTGGCGTGGATTCCGGCTGTTTATTACATCGCACTGCGCTTTACCTCGGCGATTGGAGCGGGGCTGGTCACGCTGCTTGCGGTGGCGTGGAGTTATCCGAATTATCCGGCCGCGATGCCCTCGTGGTACAACCTGTTTTTCGCGACGTTCGGCGCGGCGGCCCTGCTGCGCTACCTCGAAGTCCGGACGCGCCGATGGCTGTTCGTGGCCGGAGTGTGCGGCGGAATTTCCATTCTGATCAAGGTAATTGGGGCTTACTACATTGCCGGAGTTCTGCTGTTTCTTGCGTTCCTCGAGCAGAGCCTCGACCAAAGTAAAGCTGAGGAAGGGGAAAGTTCGGAGGGCGGCTGGCTGTACCGCGTGTTCAGTGTTGGCGCGCTGCTGCTGTTCCTCGCGACACTCGTCCGCGTGATGGGCGCGCGCCTGGGGCAGGCGGAGCTTTACCAGTTCGTGCTGCCGTCGGCAGTGGTCGTGGGATTGATTCTGGCCGGCGAACGAAGCGTGCGGGCGGGAACAGGAAAAAGATTCAGAACGATGTTCGGAGTGGTGATCCCGTTTCTGTTCGGGGTGTTGAGCCCGGTGATTGTATTCCTGATACCGTACGCGCGATCGGGAATGGTCGGGAACTTCCTGTTTGGCGTGACTTCGAGCGCGGCGGCGCGGGCCGTTGCCCTGGCGGTGATTCTTCCAGTAGGAATCGAGAAAATTATTTTTGTGCTGCCGCTGGTGGGCATTCTGACGGCGGCCATGTATTGGGACAAGTTTCAGGGAAAGACGATTGGGGTGGCGCTGGGACTGGGGGCGCTGGTCCTTGCGGTGCGCGCCACGCAGTCCATGGCGATCGTTTCGGGGATATGGTTTTCGGTGGCAGCGCTGACCCCCATAGCAGTGTCGCTGGGGGCAGTGGTGGTGTGGGCGCGGAAAACGCGCGACGGAATCACGGACGAGCGGAAAAAAGTCGAGCGCCAGCAGGTGGTGCTGCTGATCTCGCTGGCGGCGACGTGCAGCCTGGTGCAGTTTCCATTCGCAGCCCCGATTTACTTGAGTTATGCAATCCCGTTGACGCTGCTGGCATTGGTGGCGATTGTGTCCACGGGTAAAACGCAGCCCGGACCGTATGTCCTGCCGACGGTGGTAGGGCTCTATCTGGTGTTTGGAGTGGTCAGCCTGGTTCCGCGCTACATATACGAACTCACCCACCAGGTCGGCCACATGGACGCGATGCAGGAGCCGCGGGCCGGCGGCTTGCAGATTGAGGGAGCCGGATTTTTCGATGACTTGTCTCGTTTCTTGCGAGAGCACAGTCCGAATGGATTAATGTTTGCCGCCAATGATTGTCCGGAATTGTATTTTCTTTCCGGGCTGAAGAACGTAGCCCATGACGACGGAGGAGAACCGCTGGAGGAACTTCTGAAGGCGGTGCGGACCGAGGATTTGAATCTGGTGGTGATCAACGACTCGCCCTATTTCCCGGGAGCCGTGATGCAACCCGAGGTGAAGGCTGAAGTGATGAAGCGATTTCCTCATAGCACGCGTTTTGGAATCTTCCAGGTATTTTGGAAGCAATAAAAATACGATGTCAGATGTAGTTTTCATCGTTGTTTTCCGATCTCAGGTAGAAGCATTCGAATGTCTACGCTAGCGACCGACCAAATCCCGGATCAGGCTCGTCCCACGCAAGCGGTCCAGTCGGCGCTCGGTCCAAAGCGCAATCGCAGGGTTGTCATTTCCGGTGGCGTCGGCATATTCCAGCGACTGGTGCAGGTAGGAAGCACATTGGTGGTGATGCCGCTGTTGCTGCGGGTGCTCGGTCCGGCGCAGTTCGGAATTTGGGGAGCCGCGGCTTCCCTGGCATGGTTAAGCAGTCTCGTCGATCTGGGGATGGGCACCGCCCTGGTAACTCTGGTGGCGCGCTCAAGCGCGGGCGAGAGCACGGAGCAGGCGCGGCGTCATATCGCCGGTGCCCTGAGCATCGGAGGCGGATTAGCAGGCCTGACTTTGTTGGCGGCCGCTTTCGTGGCCTCCATCGGCGGATTAGCGCAGGGCAGCATGGGACCCTACTTTATCGCGGCGATCGGGCTGGTGTTAAACGTGCCGTTGAGTTCCGGCAACAACATCTGGATGGCCCTGCAGAAAGGCTACGTCTCCGGTGGCTGGGAATTGCTGCAGACGCTGCTGACCACAGGCGGCCTGGTTGCCGCCACCATGTTGACCAGAGACGTGCGCGTGTACGTGGCCGTGGTCTACGCGGGTCTCGTGCTGGCGAATTTCGGTAGTCTGGTCCACCTGTTTATGAGGCATCCGGAACTGCGTCCCCAGGGCCTGTGGATGTCCTGGGATGCCATGAAAGACGTGGCCGGTCACGGAGTGTTGTACTTCATCATGGCCCTGACCGGCGGTCTCTCCTTCATGCTTGATAACGTTCTGGCCCTCGGATTGCTCGGCCCCGAGGCTTCGGCTCGGATGACAATCGCGATGCGTATCTGTATCACTGCGGTCGGCGCACTCGCCGTTATGTCACAGCCGGTGTGGCCGGCATTCGCTGACGCCGCCGAGAGGGCCGATCGAAAGTGGATCCTCAAAACTCTGTTCCAGGGCTCGGCGCTGCTGGTGGGGCTGACGCTTGCGGGCTCAGCGTTGCTATTGGTCTATGGTGAGCGGTTGTTGCGCTGGTGGCTGCGGACCAACCTGGGGATCACTAGTGGGCTGCTGTGGGCAATCGCAGCGTGGGTAGTAGCTCAGGCCATGTTTCGGGTGCCGAACTTGCTTCTCAACGGATTATCCATTCTCCGTTATCAGATCGCCATGTTTTCTGCGGCCACGGCATCGGCCTGGGTATTGAAATTTGTGCTGGCTCCTCGCCTTGGAGTCGCGGGAATATTATGGGGCACGACGATGGTCGTTTTTCTAATCATTATTCCGGCTAGCCTCTGGCGGATTGGGAGATGGGCAGAGACCCCAGGCCCATACTCGAGAGGACTATGAAGCTACGACCTTTACCCATTAGCACCATAGTAACTTGAAGCAATAAGTTGTGTGTGTTGAGCTCTATATAACACTACGAAAAGGCAGTGCTTGAGCGCGCTAAACGGGCTTACCCAACGATTGGTCCATGCCTCTTGCCAAAGCGATCATTGCGTAGGTTTGCGGATCACATCACGCGGAGAACCAGAAATGACGGAAACACTTTCAGCGCTCATCAAAGCTCCGGCTCCCAATGATCTGGTCAAATCCTGCAAATATATTGAAAAGGGCACGTACTTTGCGCTCGAAGGAATGCGCTGCTGTGTCCACGCCGACATTAAGTCTCCAGTCTTAATCACGGCTGATGAAATCAAAAACAACACCGAAATCTATGATCTGGTGGTCGAACGTAGACGAGCTCACTTTGCGGCCGTCAATGGCTGGAGCGAAGCACCGACAGGTTCCTGCTTATCCTGTCATCACCTCAAAGAAAAGAAGTTTAAGGATGTGAACTTTGAATACATGGGAGGCGAGCCGATGCCGGGGGGCATGGGCGTCCAGCATTTCTCCCAGTGCAACCAACGATGCACCTATTGTGTGTTTACGCGCGAAAACAATTTCATCAAATCGCAATATGACATACTCGGCTACCTTGAGCAATTCAGGAAACGAGGAAAACTAAGAGGCAATAACTGGATTGACTTCAGCGGCGGAGAGCCGGCACTCCTCAAGGACCTCGATAAGATTCTGAAGTATTTTTCTGAAAACAAGTTGGGAACAGTTGTGGTGTATTCGAACGCCGCTACATACAGCCAAAGTATTTACGATGCCCTCAAGAAAAACAAAATTATTCTGACGACATCTCTCGACGCTGGCATGGCGTCGACGTACAAGAAGTTGCACGGGGTCGATGCCTATTCCAAAGTCATTGCGAACCTGATCAGGTACAGAAACAGTGGAACGAGCGGATTGTGGCTGAAGTACATCGTCTGCGATATCAACAGGACAGAAGACGATTTATGGAGTTTTGTTACGGCGATGCTTGCGATAAGACCGGACAAGGTCATGATATGTCCGGAATTTGCTGTTGGGGAAAGTAAGATACCGGATGAGACGATAGCGTTTGCAGCTCGATTGTGGTATCTCCTCGAAAAGTTCACCGGGTTTGCGCCCGTGGATTACACGACTGCGTTCAGGGATGCGGAATACGACAGGTACCGCGCAGCTTTAAAGAGCTCTATTGACGAGTTGAAGCGTCAGAAACCATTGGACGACGAACACCAGCTCAAAGAACGGAGTTGGGTCCGCTCGGCAATGAACAAGGTGATCCTGACCAGGGATCGGGTGTTGCACAGTAGCGCGCGCCAGCGAATCTTGCCGGATGATAGCGCCCGTTTGACGGTGGCGAAAATCGCGTGGGGAAAAACCCTCGGACGAATTCCGTTTTTAAGGGCGTAGAAAGGTGCGAGCAGAACTGGTTCCCACCAGAGGAAACTGACTGCCGGTCTTACACGATCTCTGTGCCACGTGTCCCCGCGAGTCTGGCCGCACCGGAGAGTAATAAACGCCGTAACGGTTCGCCCGGTAGAATCAGCGCTGCCGCCAGGCGGCTCAAGGCGTTTGGGCTCCAGGACAAATAGGGAAGGCAGCCGGCCACCCAACTCCAGGCCTGTGCGCGACTGGCGCCGCGAAGGCGAGTCCAGACAAACTGGTTGGCCGTCGAGCGGCCAATATGACTACGGCAGTTCGTCTGCAGGCGAGACAGATAATCGGCCTGCGCACCCGTCCGGCGCGACGCCTCGATGACTTCGTTTGCCAGCGTTCGCGACTCGCGCGCCCACACGGCTGGCGGCGTTCCATGGGACATGTTGTCGTTCATCGAGCGCAAGAGGACATAGTGGGACAGCACGCGTGGTACGCAGCCGACCGGTCCGCGGAACGCCAGCTTCGTCCAATAAAACATGTCACCGAGGATGCAGCCATCTGGTTGCGGCCCCAGTTCCATCAGGTCGCGAACGCGGGTCACGCAGGCGCACCAGCTCAGTTCACGCCTGCCGGCGTAATGGGCCGCAAGAAAAGATGCGCCGTCCTCGACGGCAGGGCCGACGGCCGCCGGCACCTGGCAGTCTTCGTAATGCACCGCGCATCCGGTATATACAAAAGATAATTCGGGGCGTCGATCGAACAAGGCGAGAACATCAGCGGCAAACTCCGGTTCGAGAAAGTCGTCATCCGACAGCCCCAGGAAGAATTCACCGCGTGCCTGTTCAACCAGGAATTGGCCGTGTTTCGTTGCTGGCATTGTTGACGCATGACGGAAGGTCCGCAGTCGACTTTCGTTGCCGCGCCCAGCACAGCGTTCACTATAGCGCGCGATGACTGCCGGGGTGTCATCCGTTGACCCATTATCGGAGACGATGATTTCGATGTCACTGGAGGTCTGAGCGAGTGCACTCTCGATCGCGCGGCTGACGAGCCCCGCGCGGTTGATAGTGGGAATAGCGATGGTCAGTCGAGGTGACATGTGTTCTGCAATCCGAACTTCAGGCTCTTTACCATGGAACGTTTACCGTCCAGCCACGGCGCCTGCAGCCAGAGCGCTGCGTGCGAGTGGTTCGCCGGGCTCGTACTGGAAGTTGAGTCTCTCGCGTTCGACTACCAGCGGACGGTTGTGCACCTGCGTGTGTATGTTCCCGATGTACTCGCCGATGATCCCCATAAAGAGAAGCTGGAGCGAGCCCAGGAAAAACATTCCAATAGCAATGGGCGCGATGCCCAGCGTGAACTCTCGCCAGAATAATAGTTTGTATGCAAAGTAAGATACGCCCACGAGCATGGAGACGAGCGATCCGGCAAAACCCGAGAACGTCACCAGTCGCAGCGGGACTTTGGAAAGCTTGGTGATCCCGAGCATGGCGAGATCGTAAAGGGTGTAGAAGTTGTTCTTGCTTTTGCCGCTTTTTCGACGCTGCTGCACATACTCCACTTCGACGTGAGGCAGTCCGATTTCGGCGATCATGCCGCGGAAGTAAGGGTAAGGGTCGTCAAACTGGCGGACGAGATCGATGACTTGCCGATCGTAGAGCCCGAAGCCGGTGAAGTTTTCATAGGTCTCAATGTCATCCGCGAGGCGGTTGACCAGCCGATAGAAGAGTTTACGCACCAGGAACATGGGTGCGCCTTCGCGACTTTGATGCTTGACGGCGATAACGATGGGCATTCCCTTTTCCCACTGTTCAAGCAGCTGGGCGAGAACTTCAGGCGGATCCTGCAGATCGGACATGAGAACGATGACAGCGTCGCCGCGCGCCTGAAGCAGCGCATGCATCGGAGAGCGGACATGCCCAAAGTTCCGCGCATTGCGAATAACCTTGACATTCGAGTCGGCAGCCGCGATCTCGCTGAGGACTGCAAAGGTCGAGTCGCGGGACGCGTTGTCGATGAAAATATGCTCGTAGCGGTATTTGCCGAGGCTCAACATCAGATCGCGCACGCGTTCGTACAGTTCGCGGACGTTACTCTCTTCGTTGAAGCAGGGCGTGACTACGCTGACGGTCTTCATTGTGTGCAGAGCACTCACTTGCCACCGCCCGCTTTGGCTGCGTGGGCAGCGGGCTTTGCGGGCAGACCGCGGTGATAGATCAGTTCGGTGAGCGACGGGATGTTGGCATAAGGGCTATCAATCGCGTCAATGACGACGGGCTGATCTTTCTCGATCGGCTTCAGGATGACTTCGCCACGCATCAGTTCCCGGCACGAAATCTGACCTTGCTGCAGCGGAATGGCGAGATAGACGTCGGCATCCTGAAGAACGTGGCCTACAGGAAGATTGCGTTTGGCATAGACTCCGCGGAGAAGCGAATCGAGATAAGTAATTTCTTTTTGCGGCGGTAAACGCTTCTGCGTGCCCGGAGCCCCGCACATTCGCTTGGCGCGATGAAAGGCTTTGAACCAGTTGTCGACCTGCTCTGGCACCGAGCAGTATGGGGAAACTGTCATGCCCTCGGTCTGGATGTCGACGTGGCGCTCGAACGTGCGCGCGCCTTTGGCATACGCCATGAGCATGGACGAAGTCCAGTCCTGGTACTCATGCGTGGAAAACCCGATGATGTGATGGGGATAGCGGTTACGGAGAAAGTCGACCTGATTGAGTTCAATATCGCACTCTTCCGAAGGATAGAGCGACACGCAATGATTGATGGCGATCGGAATATGGCGATTGTCAAAAAACGTGACCAGGTCGTCGATGTCTTTGAGGGAAGATCCGCCGGTCGAAACGATGACCGGCTTCTTTGTCTTCGCTATCTTCTCGATCAGAATCCAGTCGTTGCAGTCCGAGCTGGCGATTTTAAGGATGGGGATGCCGAGCTCGCAGCAGAAGTCGACGGAACTTTCGTCGAAAGGTGTCGCCATTGGGATGCAACTGGCTTGGCGGATGGCCTGCACCATGGTCGCGTAGTCTTCGGGCCGCAGTCGCGTATCCAGCGTTTTCTTGATGTAGCGGATATCGTCTCGGTGGCGAAAGTCCCGGTGGATAAAGCTGTCGACATCGCGCAATTGCAGCTTGATGGCCGCGCGCACGTTGTTGAAACGCACGACCTGCGCGTAGTTGCCGATGATCTTCAAACCGCGCTGGAGATCACCCAGGTGGTTGTTAGCCACTTCCAGCACGAATAACTCGTCGAATATGTCGTTGCCAGTCATGAGGTTACTTGCCTATCCTGTTCGTGGTGCTGTGTTAGTCAAGAGATAGTGTCTATTATGGTAATGTCCTTATTCCTTGATCATGTTGTCCATTAGTTCAGTCTCATCCAGGAATGGGTACATGTCCTCTAGATTGGGCGAAACGATCCGCCCATCGGCTAACTGCCGGGCGCGCGATCGCGGTTCGAATTCCTGGCTCGGGTCGAGTACAACATCAATCAGCGCCGGACCCTCGGCCGCGAGCGCGTAATCGATTTGCGCCAGCTGCGACTCGCGGTCGATGCGAAGCGAAGAAATGCCATAGGCGCAGCCGACCTTGACCATGTCCGGCAGGGATGCGCCCGTGGCTGCGCTTTCTCCGGTTAGACGGCCAAAGAATCCGGACTGCGTCATACGCATGGAAAGATAGCCAGAGTTATTCAAGACAAAAATCTTCAGCGGTAAGTGATGGTGAACGACAGTCTGTAGCTCCTGGATATTCATTTGAATGCTGCCGTCTCCGGCAAGGCAGATGACGCGCTTTCCGGGACGGGCGAAAGCCGCTCCGATAGCAGCGGGCAGGTCGTAACCCATGGAAGCAGATCCGGAATTGGAGATAAGGCGCTGATGCTTGCGCAAATGCATCGTCTGGAAGGGGACGATGCAGGAGGTTGCATTGCCGCAGACTATGACGTCGCCGTCAGCGAGCCGGGCCGAGAGTTGCTCGATGAAGTGATAAGGATTCAAACAAGGGCCGGGCTGTCGCTGGCGATCATGCACGACAGGGTAGCGTTGGACGCGCTCACGACACCAGGCGAGCCATGGAGCGTGGGTCTCCGCGCGGTATTTGCCGGCATCACACCGGCGCACGAGTTCCTGCATAAACTGCTTCAGGTCGCAATGGATGGCCTGGTCGGGACGGACCGTGGGCTTGTGGAACTCCGCAGCATCGATGTCAACCTGGATCTTAAACGCTCGCGGCGCGAACGATTGCCAGTTGTAGCTGGTCTGGCGAATGTTCAGGCGCGATCCGAGGATGAGGAGAAGATCGGCATTCTGCACCGTAAAGTTACCGGCACGATCGCCGATGGTGCCCTGGCGTCCGCAATAGAGCGGATCGTCGGAGGCGATGATGTCATGGGTCCAGGCGGTGGTCACAGGCACGCCCAGGCGGTGAATGAGCGCGTCGAATTCGTCGACTGCATCGGCGGCACGGACACCAGTGCCGGCAAGGATGACGGGGCGCTTCGCGTTGCGAATGCGGTCGAGAACTTCACGACATTCGGAATTCAGCTGAGACGGACCGCCGGCGATGTTTGTATGTACGGGCTTGTCGGGCGTGGAATCAATCGGCGCGGCATCATTCTGCGCGAGATCATAGCCCCGCAGATCGGCGGGATCGATGGACGCGGCCTGCACGTCGACCGGAATGTCGAGCCAGCAGGGGCCGGGCCGTCCACTTTGCGCGAGGTGCCATGCGCGCTCGAGATGATAGCGGATCGATAGAGGATCGTCGATCATCACCGCATACTTGGTGATGTTCCCAACCATGGCGATGATGTCGGCTTCCTGGTCTCCGAGCTGGCGCAGGCCGGTGATGCCCTGGGCGCGCATGCAGGTCTCGCGTTTGACCTGGCCGGAGATGACGAGCATGGGGACGGAGTCGGTCCACGCGCCGAAGACTCCGTTAAGCGCGTTGATGCCACCGGGTCCAGTGGTGACGTTCACCACCCCGGGCCGGCCGCTGATGCGGGCATAAGCTTCGGCGGCCATCGCGGAAGCTTGCTCATGATGATTGCACACATATTGAATGCGGGACTCCTTGCCAATGGAGTCGTTGAGATGCATGGCGCCGCCGCCGGTGACGAGGAAGATGTGACGCACTCCCCAATCCGCGAGTTGGCCGACGATGTAGTCGGAGAGTTTCATGAGCCGCGGACCTCGGAGCCGGCCGCCTTGAGGGCTGAATTCTCGGGCAACCGAAAAACGGGATTGCTGAGCCCGAGACGGCGGATTTGCGCGCTGATTTCGTCGGCATGCAGCAGTGTAGCGATGACGATCGGCTCACATGTGCCAGCGATTTCTTGTGGGCCTACGATGGGAACGCCTGCGAACGTCTTCCCTCGCAGTATGGGATTGCTGTCCACCACAGCGCGGACTTGCGTCTGGGCAAGACAGGAAAGGGCGAGGAGTTTCATCGCCAATTGCCCCGCACCCCAAAGAATGACGCGCTCGGCGTTTGCCAGCTGAGCGGCCAAATGGCGGTTGATGTTTTCCAGCTGCTCGCCGGAATGGCGAATATAGGCAGTGATCCGGGAAGGCAACTTCTGGTCGCAAACCACGGTGCGCTCGTCCGCCGTTTCGCCGTTGTCGCGAAAAAGCCCAAAAACAGCGGGGTACAAGGTGTCCTTCGCCGTTTGGATCAGTTTCTGTTCAACCAGGATGGGATGGAAGCCGAAACGGCGGGCAGTGTTTTCGAGAGCACGCGCCGAGAAGTGGTTGATGTGTTCGGTACTGAACTCCTGGAAAGGCGCGTACAGATAGTCGACGTAACGGGTGGCGTCCGGAGTTTCGAGATAGAGGTACCCTCCGGGAGCGAGAACGCTACGGGCCGAGGCGAAGAACGCGGGGATGTCATAAACGTGTTCGAGCACATGACTGAACACGACGCAGTCAAATCGGGGCATTTGCGTGAGAGCCGAGGCGGTCGATATCGATCCGATATAGGATTCAAAGCCACGATCGCGGCAAGCGGCGGCGCAGCGCGGCGAAGGATCGAGTCCGGCTACTGCCCTGAATCCATGGTCATGGAGGGCAGTGAGCAGGCCGCCCGTGGCGCAGCCGGCATCGAGGACGCTGGCGGCTCGCGAAGGCAGGCCTCGCGCAATGTCCGAGGCAGTGACCGCTAATCGAGCGGCATCGTAGGGTGAAACGCCGCTGCCGGTCGCGGTTGCCGGGTCGTCATACTTCGACAACTCGCAATAGAAACGATCGTAGTCGCGCTGCGTGGCGCCCGGATCGGCATAGACGAAGCCGCAGCGGCGGCAAACGACGACGTCGTACTCGGCGGGTAGAGGATAACCCTCGGGCAAGACGAACCGCTGGTGATGGCAGACCGTGTTTCCGGATGCGCCGCAAGCGCCGCACGCGCGATGAATCTGAGGACTGAGAGTAGCGGCGCTACGCATGGACGCCTCGGGCAATCGGTCGGTCAGTCGTCTGTTCAGAGAACGTATCGCCCGCAAACCAGGCATGCGTGCGGCAGATGGCTTCACGCAACGGCACCTCGGCGCGCAGTCCCAGTTCTTCGCGCGCTCGCGCCGTGCTGGGCACGTAGCGGTGGGCCGCGACGCCAGGTATTGGCGCGGAAGCGATGCTAACTTCGACATCGGGCGGCAGCGCGGCGGCGACTTCGCGCGCCAGGGTGCCGATGTCAACGGCCTCTTCAGAGCCGACGTTGTAGGCGCGGCGGGATTGTCCTGTGAAGAGAATCGTCCAGAGCCAGGTCATCAAATCGGAGGCGTAAAGATACGAGCGCACCGCCGAACCGTCGCCACGGACACAAATCGGGCGCTCGTGCAGACGATCGCCAATGAAGTTGCCGATGGCGAAATGCGCGTCGAGCGGTATGTAAGGGCCGACAAAAGCGAAGCAGCGCGCGACCGTGGTCGCAAAGCGTGGCGAAGCGGCGAGCGCGCACAGCATTTCCGCCGAGCGCTTGCCTTCGGCATAGGCCGAGGCTGGGTTCAGAGGATCGGGGCCGCCCTCGTAGCCCTCACTGACATGCGCGAGGTGCACGGGCTGGGTGCCGTAAATCGCGCCCGAACTCACCAGCAGAAATCTGGTGACGGAACTCGCGATCGAGAATTGCAGCGCGCGGCGGGTTCCCTCGACAATGGTGTCGAACATTACCAGCGGCGCTTCGCTGTTTAACTTCGCACTGGCCTCGGTCGCGGCGTGGATGACGTGGGAAAATGCGCCTTGCGGAAAATCGCCATGGCGCACATCGGCGGCGTGCAAGGTGATGGCTGCATCTTCCGCCAGATGCGGCGCTTTCTCGGTTAAAAGTCCAGGGCGCCTGCACAGTCCGACTGCGCGGGCGTTCAGATTCAGCCGGCGGTTTGCCCAGGAAAAAGTCTCGAGCATCCAGCATCCGAAAAATCCGGTGGCGCCGGTGATGAGGATGCGCTGGCCGCGCAGTTCTTGCCACAGAGGCTCGGTTCGCCCCAGTATGTTGTCGAGATCGTGCGCCAGGCGGTTTGTCGGCGAGTTACTCATGGTTGCGTGAGCTACACTCCCTGCGCCGCGGAGTCGGCTTTTGGAATCTGGTGGAAACTTTCCGCCATGTAATCGATCATCGGTTGCGTGATGCCGGGATACAGGCCAACCCAGAAAACGTTGTTCATTACGAAGTCGGTGTTCTCTAAAGTGCCGATCACGCGCCGCCGAATGTCGCGATAAGCGGGCTGGCGCAGCAGGTTGCCGCCGAAGAGCAGGCGGGTAGCTATGTTCCGAGATTCCAGAAAGCGCACCACCTGTTTGCGGGTCGTGGGCGCACCGCCGCGAACCGCAAGAGGAAAGCCGAACCAGCTCGGATCCGAATGCTCGGTGGCTTTGGGCAGGATGAAGATGTCGTCGAGATCGCTGAGGGCGGCGTGAAGCTTGGCGAAGTTCGCACGCCGCGCGGCAATGAAGCCGGGCAGCTTCTTGAGTTGCGCGACTCCGACGGCGGCCTGCATGTCGGTTGCCTTGAGGTTATAGCCGATGTGGCTGTAAATATATTTGTGGTCGTATCCGGTAGGAAGGTCGCCCAGTTTCCACTCAAAGCGGCAACCGCACGTGTTGGATTTTCCAGGATCGCACCAGCAGTCACGGCCCCAGTCGCGAAAAGATTCAGCTAACTTCTTGAGCGCGGGAGACGGAGTGAGTACGCATCCGCCTTCACCCATGGTGATGTGGTGCGCGGGATAGAAGCTGGTAGTCGCGAAATGCCCGAAAGTGCCAACCGGGCGGCCCTTGTAGAGCGATCCGACCGCATCGCAGCAATCCTCGATCACCCAGAGATTGTGTTTGGTGGCCAGCGCCATGACGGCATCGACGTCGAACGGATTGCCGAGAGTGTGCGCCAGCATGATGGCTCGGGTGCGATCGGAAACCGCGGCTTCGAGTTGAGTTACATCAATGTTATAAGTCGGAATCTGAACGTCGACAAAGACCGGGATAAGTCCGTTTTGAATGATCGGATTCACCGTGGTAGGGAATCCGGCAGCTACGGTGATGACTTCATCTCCGGCAGAGAGCTTGCGATCGCCGAGCGACGGCGAAGTGAGGCACGAAAGAGCCGCGAGATTGGCGGAAGACCCGGAGTTGACGAGCGACGCGCATCGAACTCCCATAAAAGCGGCAAAGTCACGTTCGAACTCCGCCGCAAAGCGGCCGGTGGTCAGCCACGCATCGAGCGACGCTTCCACGAGAAGTTCGAGTTCGGTGCTGTCAAACACTTTGCCCGACACGGGCACGCTGCTCTCGCCGGGCACGAAAGCCGCCGGCGCCAGAGCAACATCGTAGTATCGCTTAACGATCTTGCGGATTTCCTCACGGAGTTGGCTGGCAGTTGCGCTGGTTTTGATTGGGACCGTCATTGCCGGCCTATCCTCTGCCTGCATGGGCTTTCGCGGCAGGCGCGACCAGAAACTCGCGATACCATGCGAGGGTGCGATCCAGGCCAGACTCCAGCGTGAACTGCGGTCGCCAGTCGAGCACGTTGCGGGCGCGCTCGGCGCTCAAGTACTGATGACGAATTTCGTTGCTCGCCTGGTTGAGTACTTCAGGACGCAGGGAAGACGTCATCTTCCGCAGGATCAGATCCACCATTTCGATCACACTGACTTGACTTTCATTCGAAAAATTGAAGGCTTTGCCGCTAAGGGCCGCATCGCAGGCGAGGCGTTCGGCGAGTAACATATATGCGGCCGCACCATCCTCAATATAGAAATAGTCGCGAACGAAGTTACCATCAGAACGCACGATGGGCCGCTCTCCGCGAATGACGGAGCGAATCGTACCCGGGACGACGCGGTTCCAGTTGAGGTCGCCGCCACCGTAGAAATTTCCGCACCGTGTGATCGCGACGGGCAGGTTGTAGCTGACGGCGTAGGTCTGCGCGATCAGATCGGCGCACGACTTACTCACATCGTATGGATGCCGGCCCTGCAGAGGCATTGTCTCGTTGTAAGGCAGACTCTCCTGATCGCCATAAGCCTTGTCAGAAGACGCGACTACAATTGAAGCAACTTTGGGCGAACGGCGGCATGCCTCCAACAGATTCCAGGTGCCCTCGATGTTAGTGGAGAAGGTCGAGACCGGATTGCGATTGGCGATGCCGACGATGGTCTGGGCGGCCAGATGAAAGACGACATCGACTTCGTACTCGCCGAGAGTACGCTCGATGAGTTCACGGTCAATGATGTCGCCGCGAACGGTATTGACTTGCTCAACACGACGGCTGCGCACGAGTTCGCTTTGCGGAACCCAGTCTCGCACCAGGCAAACAACATTCGCGCCAGCGTCGATGAGCTGCTTGACGAGCCACGATCCGAGCAATCCGGTGCCACCGCTGACGAAGACAGAGCGATCTCGCCAAAATGAATTCATTCCGCCCACACCTTCCATGGGATTTGCTCGCTCGCCCAGAGTTCATTCAGGTGCTGGTATTCGCGGTACGTGTCCATGGCGAAAAAGAAGCCGTCATGGCGATAGGCCATAAGTTGGCCTTCGCGCGCCAGCCGCTCCAGAGGTTCGCGTTCGAGGATGCACTCCGGACCGCCGAGGTAGTCGAGCACTTTCCGATTGAAGACAAAGAAGCCGGCGCTGATCAGGCCGTTAGCCTTCGGTTTTTCCATGAAGCGCTGGACCCGGCCCTGGGCGTCAGTTTCCAGCACTCCGAAGCGCGAGACAGGCGGGACTGAAGTGACCGTCGCGAGCCGGCCATGCTTGCGATGAAAGTCGAGCAAACAACTTATGTCGACGTCGCTCAGGCCATCGCCGTAGGTGAGCAGAAACGTGTCGTCGCCCTCAAGGTAGCGGGAAACTCGCTGCAGGCGCCCTCCCGTCATGGTTTCGAGGCCAGTGTCGGCGAGGGTGACTGCGAAATCCTGCTCGTGATGAGCGCCCATGATTTCAACGTGCGATTTGCGACCGAGACAAATCTTGAAGTCACTATTCATGGCTTCGTAGTTCAGGAAGTACTCCTTGATCATGTTGCCGCGATACCCGAGGCACAGAATGAACTCGCGCATTCCGTAGTGGGCGTACATCTTCATGATGTGCCAGAGGATGGGACGGCCTCCGATCTCCACCATCGGTTTGGGGCGGAACTCGGTCTCCTCTCGGAGACGGGTACCCAATCCACCGCACAGAACTACAACCTTCATATCTGGGTTCCTGGCAGCGCCGTCGGCACGGGGCAGCGCTTCGAATCTTTTGACGATTTTGCGGCACTTATCGCATGAACGACGGGTCCGCAACTTCAGTTATCCCACACGCAAGCGAGGAAGGCAGAATTACGAAAGTCACCACGGAAGAGAGATTTGAGAGGAGTGATCCTCGTTAGCAAAATGCAGGACGCGGGACTTGGCGACTTACAGACCCAGCGGCGGAAAGTTACTATAGTTACTCTTCAGGGTTGGGCCGGGGCTGCGGCTCGCTTGGGGAAGATGTTGCCCACGCGGCGGATTTCGGCGCCCACGCCTTTCAGTTTTTCCTCGATGTTCTCGTAGCCGCGGTCGAGATGATAGACGCGGTCGATGATAGTCTCTCCGTCGGCAACCAGGGCGGCAAGAACGAGCGAAGCCGAAGCGCGCAGGTCCGAAGCGAGAACGGCAGCAGCGCTGAGCGGAGTTCCGCCGCGGACGATGGCACGGTGGCCTTCGATCTTGATGTTCGCTCCCATGCGTACCAGTTCCTGCGCGTGCATGAATCGGTTCTCAAAGATGTTTTCGGTGATGATCGACGTGCCCGCGGCCTGGGTGGTGAGCGCCATGTATTGCGCCTGCATGTCGGTGGGAAAGCCGGGATATTCCTCGGTGTTCATGTCGGCGGCTTGCAGTGGCTGATCGCCCATAACGCACACTGAGTCGGCTTTCAGCGAAGTTTTCACGCCGCATTCGGCAAGTTTCTGCAGGATGCCGGTAAGATGCGCGGGATCGCATCCGGCGACGTTGAGGTCTCCGCCGGTGAGGGCCGCGGCGATGATGAACGTTCCAGCTTCGATGCGGTCGGGAATGATGCGGTGCCTGGCGCCGTGGAGCTTGGCAACCCCTTTTACGCGGATGGTGGACGTGCCAGCGCCGCTGATTTCGGCGCCCATGGCATTGAGCAGCGTGGCGAGGTCGGCGATTTCAGGTTCGCGGGCGCAGTTCCGCATGATGGTCTCGCCATCGGCAAGCGTGGCGGCCATAAGCAGATCCTCGGTGCCGGTGACGGTAATTTTGTCGAAGATAATTTCGGCGCCTTTAAGTCCGTCACTGGTGGCTTCAACGTAGCCATGCTCCTGCGTAATCTTCGCGCCGAGGCGCTCCAAACCTTTAATGTGCAGATCGATGGGGCGAGCGCCGATGGCGCACCCTCCGGGCAGGGAAACGCGGGCGCGGCCACAGCGGGCGACGAGCGGTCCCAGCACGAGCGTGGAGGCGCGCATGGTTTTGACCAGTTCATAGGACGCTTCGGGAGCGGCGAGCGAGCGCGCGCAGATGGTGGTGCGGTGCTGGGCGCGTCCGTAGCCGAGTTCGACTTCGGCGCCCATGGCGGCGAGAAGCTTGCGCGTGGTCTCGATATCGCGCACCTGGGGGATGTTTTCGAGGATCACCGGTTCGTCTGTGAGTAGGGCCGCCGCCATGCAAGGGAGTGCGGCGTTTTTCGCGCCGCTGATCCGGACCGTACCGAGCAACGGGTTGCCACCGCGGATTACCAGCTTATCCATAGCCTTCTTGAAAAAAGCCTTCCTGAAAAATCAGCGTCTTTCAATTCTAACTACGATTCATTCTCACGTAGCGGCGGACGCATTCGTCCGCCCGCCTTCCCCGACTTTGCAAGCGCGATTGCCCGGCGCACCTGACCTTGGGATCGTTCGAGAGCATCAACGGCCTGAGCGCGGCTGACCTGGGCCATAGACATGACCAGAGCCACGGGGACACGACCTCGTGCTGTAGCAAGCAGCTCGCGCGCTGCTGCATGGTCGAGTCCGGCGGCTTCTTCCAGGATGCCGACTCCGCGTTCGAGCAACTTTTCGTTCTTCGTGTGGAGGTTGACCATCAGATTGCCATAGACGTAACCGAGACGGGTCATCGCCCCGGTCGACAGCATGTTCAGGATCATCTTCTGCGCGGTGCCGGCTTTCATGCGGGTGGAACCGGCAACAACTTCCGCACCCACATCCGCGACAATGGCGACGTGAGCGGCCGCGCCGAGCAGCGTTTTCGGGTTGCAGACGACGGCCACGGTTCTCGCGCCATGCGCGCGCGCGTATTTAATGGCGGCAATCGTGAAGGGGGTGCGGCCACTGGCAGCGATGCCCACGACGACGTCCGTTTTTGTGGGCTTCTTCTGGGCCATGATGTTGCGGCCCAGTTCGCGGGAGTCTTCGTTCGCCTCCACGGCTGCGCCCAGCGCTTTTGGGCCGCCCGCGATTATAAATTGGACCATCCGCGGAGAGACGTCAAAGGTGGGTGGACATTCGACTGCGTCGAGGGCGGCAATGCGTCCGCTGGTACCGGTGCCCACGTATATCAGGCGCCCGCCGCGCGAGAGCGCCGCAGCGATCAGGTCGATCGCTTGTGCGATTTGGCGAAGAGCGCCTTTCACCGCGGTGGCCACCTTGGCGTCTTCAGCATTGATGATGCGGGCAATTGCGAGTGCGGACTTGCGATCCAGATCGACGGACGCAGAATTTGTTTTCTCGGTGCCGAGGCGGCGGAGTTCTGCGCTGGTTGTTTTAGTGGTTTTGCGTTTCCCATGTTTACGTTTCAAGGGTTTGCGTTTCAAAGTGTGTTCCCGAAAGCTTCCATTACAGAATCATGGACCGCTGGACGTACTTGTTTGATGGCCTGGTTCCGGCAATCAGGCCACGTGCGGTTGGTCAGCAAAGCGATCGACAGTTGGCGTTCGCGGTCGATCCACAGGGATGTACCCGTGTAGCCGAGGTGGCCGAAGGATCGCGGCGAAAAATACTTGCCGGATTGCGATGGCGCCGACGGCGTGTCCCAGCCCAGCGCTCGCGAGGTGCCTGGGGGCATGGATTCCCGGCGCGAAAAAAGTTCGACAGTCGCGGCGCGGAGAATCGGGCGTCCATCGTTGAGCAGGGCGTGCGCGAAGATAGCTAGATCTCCGGCAGTAGAGAACAGGCCGGCGTGTCCGGCAACGCCGCCGAGGACGCTCGCGTTTTCGTCCTGCACCTCGCCTTGGATGATGCGATGGCGGAAGCTGCGATCATCGGCGGTGGGCGGGATGGAATCCTTCAAGGCTGGTGTCGGTTTGAAAGTCGTGTGCGTCATGCAGAGCGGTCCAAAGATTTCGCGCTGGCAGAACACATCGAGAGCTTCGTCTGCCACGCGTTCGAGGACGACCCCTAGAATGATGAAGCCGATGTCGCTGTATTCGGCGCGCGCGCCGGGTGCGGCGGCAAGTTGAGTCGTAAGGACGGCTTCCAGCAGGTCTTCGCGATTCGTGGCGCGCAGGAAAAGCTTTTCGTACGCAGGAAGCCCCGAGCTGTGTGCGAGCAGCATCCGCAGCGTGGCCTCGTGACGGCGAGTGTCCTCACCGGCAAATCGGCCGCCAAATTCAGGGACGATGGCGGTGACCGGCGCCTCAAGATCAAGCAGGCCGCGCTCATAAAGGACCATGGCCATGGCGGTCGTGGCGACCACTTTGGTGAGCGAAGCGAGATCGAAGATACTTGCGAGGCTCACTTCCGGCGAAGCCGGATCGTAGGTGAAGCGGCCGAAGGCCTTGTGGATGACCAGTTCTCCGCGCCGGGTGACAGCGAGCGAGCAGGCAGGGAAAGCGCGGTCGGCGATCGCTCTCTCCAGAATGCCGAAAGCGCCGCGAAAGCGATCGTCCTGCGCGACGAAATTCTGCACCAGGAAGGAAAAACCGGCGGGCGGATTGTGCGTTGCCGTCAAAAGTGCTTTCTCGGAGGCCTGCTCGGGTTATAACAAACCGCGGCGGCTGAGGCAAAGTGATCCGACTGTAGGGTAGTTACCGGGGAGAGACACGGGCGCTGTTGGCAAAGCGAGTTACCGCAAGGTCCCAGAGGGTTGGAAGGCTTGAGGGCTGCGTTCGCCGTCGTGTACAGTCACAGCAGGCGTGAAACTCACATCGACAATTCTGGCGCTTATTCTTCTCGGTTGCGCAACCGCCTTCGGTCAGGCTCCGCTTGACTCCCGGCTTACCGTCATCGATCCCATCATCGATGACGCGATCGCCCAGCAGCAGATTCCCGGCGCCGTCCTTATCATCGGCCATGACGGACGCGTGGTGTATCGCAAGGCGTACGGCAGCCGTGCGATTGAGCCGCAGCGCGAAGCGATGACGCTCGATACGGTGTTTGACTGCGCCTCGCTGACCAAAGTTATCGCAACTACGTCGGCGATCATGCAGCTTTGGGAAAAGGGAAAGTTCCGCATGAACGATCCCGTCGCAAAGTATCTTCCCGAGTTTGGGCAGAACGGCAAGCAGGATATTACGATCCGCCAATTGCTCGTGCACTATTCGGGGTTGGCCCCGGACCTGGATTTGACAAAACCATGGGAAGGCAAGGAGACGGCCTATCGGATGGCGTTCGAAGGGGCGCCCGAGCGGCCTGCTGGAGCGGCATTCGTTTATAGCGATATCAACTTCGAGATGCTGGGGGCGCTGGTCGAGCGGCTTTCGGGCGAATCCCTCGACGATTACGCGACGAAGCATATTTTTGAACCGCTGGGCATGAAGGAAACGCGCTTCCTTCCTCCCAAGTCGTGGGACGCCCGCATGGCTCCGACGGAAGAGGATGAGAACCATCACATGCTGCGCGGAGTGGTGCACGATCCCACGGCTCGCCGCATGGGCGGCGTGGCGGGGCATGCGGGACTATTTTCTACCGCGCATGATCTGGCGATTTTCGCGCAGGCTCTCCTCGACGGCGGGCGCGATGTGCTGACTCCGGCAACGATTGCAAAGATGACGGCCCCGCAGCAGCCGGTGAATGGAACGGCGGTGCGAGGATTTGGGTGGGATATTGATTCTCCCTTTTCTACGAATCGCGGCGAACTGTTGCCGGTAGGCGGTTACGGACATACGGGATTCACGGGAACCTCGCTGTGGATTGATCCGGCGACCAGCACTTATATTGTGCTGCTGACGAACGCCGTGCATATGAACGCGCTGCCGGCGAGACCGTCGACGAAAGAGAGGGGAAGCGCCGTGGCTCTCAGAACCAAGGTGGCAACGGCAGTGGCGGCGGCCCTGGCGCTCGATCCGGCCGAGGCGGAGAAGATGCGGGTAACTTCGATCACCGGCTACAACGAAATGCAGAGCGCGGCGCGCAAGCTGGCGGTGCGCAACGGAACGGTGAAAGCCGGAATTGACGTGCTCGAGGAGACCAAGTTTGCTGCGCTGCATCCGTCCAAGGGCGGCTCTCCGCGAAGCCTTGGCCTCCTCACCAATCAGACCGGCGTCGACTCGGAAGGCAGGCGAACGATCGACGTTCTCGCGAACGTTCCGGGAATTTCGCTGGATGCGATTTTCAGTCCGGAGCACGGCGTTATGGGGACGCTGGACAAGACCGACGTCAAGAATACAAAAGATACGGCGACCGACGTTGCGGTTTACAGCGTCTACGGGGGGAGCGAGCCGGCGCGGCATCCGCCAATGGACGTGCTGAAGCGGCTTGATGTAATCGTGATCGACATCTTTGACGTGGGCTCGCGCTTTTACACCTACGAGGCCACCGTTGGATATTTTCTGGAAGCGGCCGGGAAGGCCGGAGTCGAAGTGATCATTCTGGATCGGCCCAATCCGATAACGGGATCGTTTGTGCAGGGGCCGGTTTCCGACGAAGGGCAGGAAAGGTTTGCCAATTACTTTCCCGAGCCGCCGCGCCACGGGATGACGCTGGGTGAGCTCGGGAAAATGATTAATGAAGAACGGCACTTTGGGGCGCGGCTCGATGTGGTTGCGGCGGAAGGCTGGCAGCGTGGCGACTGGTTCGATTCGACGGGGTTGGGCTGGGTGAACACTTCGCCTAACTTACGCAGTCTGACCGAGGCCACGCTTTATCCGGGAGTGGCGGTGATCGAAGGCACCAACGTCTCGGTGGGCCGGGGGACGGATACGCCCTTCGAGGTACTCGGCGCGCCATGGATCAAGGGCAGGGAATTGGCGGCTTACTTGAACGCCCGCCGGATTCAGAGTGTGCGCTTCGTGCCGATTGTCTTCACTCCGTCAGCGAGTAATTTTTCCGGCGAAAGATGTGAAGGCGTGAACCTGATTGTTATGGACCGAGATACTTTGGAATCGCCGGAGCTGGGAATTGAGCTGGCGTCGGCGCTGCATCAGCTTTATCCGAATGATTTCAAGTTAGAAAAGATGGCCGATCTGCTGGCGAATCAGGCAGTGCTTGACGCGATCCGAGCGGGAGAAGATCCGCGACGCATCGCCGAGGACTGGCAGGAGCGGCTGGACGGATTTATCCACCTGCGGGAAAAGTATTTGTTGTATAAGTAGGACCAGGATCCTCAGGTAACTTGGCACTCGGGTGGAAGCATCTGAGATACCAAGTCGGTTACAAAATTATCCTGAAAAAAAGTAGGCATTCGATGAAGATCCGTGCTGCTCTTACCTTGATCGTGCTGCTGGCGGGAATCGCGGCGGCTCAATCGGCACCGGCGCCGAACCCGGCTTCCCCGTCCGTGGGTCCTGCAAACGAGCCTGCAAAAGAACCTGCAACATCCATGTTGACCATTCCGGCGGGAACCACAGTTCCCCTCTCACTGAAACAAGCTGTCTCAACCAAGACGGCCAAAGATGGGGACCCGGTATATGCCGAAACTGCCTTTCCATTTGTGGTCAACGACCGGATAGTCATCCCCGCAGGGACCTATATCCAGGGGAGGATCGAGCACGTGCAGCGCGGCGGGCACGTCAAGGGACGCGCTGAGGTGCTGATCCACTTCACCTCGATGATTTATCCCAGCGGCTATACGGTAATGCTCGGGGGCTCGATTGAGAACACCCCGGGGGCAGAGAAGACTTCCATGAAAGATTCGGAAGGCACGATTCGCGAGGACAGCGACGCCGGTAAAAAAGCTCGCGAAGCAGCGGGCGGGGCAACCACCGGGGCGGTGATCGGTGCCGTAACCGCCGGAGGCAAGGGAGCCGGAATCGGAGCGGGAGCCGGAGGCGTGGCTGGGCTGGCAGTAGGAATGCTTTCACGCGGCGCCGATGTCAGGTTGGAGCCGGGAACTTCGATTCAAATGGAAATCCAGCGCGAAGTGACGGTGGATGCGAGCCGGATCACTTCACGACAAGAGGTTGTAGTCCGCGACTAAAGCCTTGTAGCTAGTTTTAAGTGTGGGGACGGGCGACCTCGCCCGTCCAATCCAAGCGCAGCTCGGCAGCTACCCGCGGCCAAGCTTACACCCGCGTTCACGTGCGCGCTGACCGTCACGTTCTGGGGCGCGTCAAGCAAGGAGAGATCTGATGAAAACCGAACCCGGCCTGCCCGCCAGATGTGAAACAGGCACATTCTGGCGGGCGCGGGTTAAGTCACCCGACAACGGACATCGCCGTCGTGGGGGTTGGATCAACTTCACTATTCACTTGGATGAGCCGGTAGGGTTGAAACGATGCCCGGGAATTGTCGATAAATGCGAGTCAGGAAAAGAGGGTGGCCCACTCCTTGCGGCCCTATCGCAAGGGGTGGGTGCAAGCGCCAGCGCTGTCCCCGTCTACACCTTTGGAAAAGACGGAGGTTGGTCCGGCCCATTGATATCTTTGCGCAGGTCTTCCCAGATATTGTCGGGCATTTCGAGAAAGATCTTGACGATGTCGGGATCGAACTGTCGCCCCGACCAGAGCTCGATTTCCTTGCGGGCGGCCTCAATGCTTTGCGCCTTACGGTAGACACGGTCGGATCGCATGGCATCCAGCGTATCCGCAATTGCGAAAATCCTGGCGCCCAGCGGGATTTCCTCGCCCTTCAGTCCGCGGGGATATCCTAATCCGTCAAAACGCTCTTGATGGGAGTAAACGATTTCGGCAGCCTCCGCCAGAAAAGGGATCCTGGAGATGATTTTGTAGCCCCGGTAGCAGTGCTCCTTCATGATGGCCATCTCGTCCTCGGTGAGCTTGCCGGGTTTTCGCAGGATATCGTCGGGAATCGCCATCTTGCCGATGTCATGCAGGAAGGCTCCGCGAGCGATGACATTGATTTCCTCTTTCGGCAGGCCCATTTTACGTGCAATGGCGATGGTGTAGGCGGTGACGCGCCGGGAGTGGCCTTCGGTCTCGGAATCCTTGAGGTCGAGCGCATCCCCCAGGGCCTCGAGAGTGATGTCATAGGACCTCTCGAGACTCGAAAGAGCCGTTTTCCACTGCTGGGTACGAGCGGCGACCAGCGCCTCGAGGTTGGTACGATAGGCATCGTTTTCGCGCTTGAGGCGGCGATTCTCCAGGGCGCGGCGAACCGTGGCCAGTAGTTGCTCTCGCTCGAAAGGCTTGAGCAGGTAGTCATACGCCCCATTGCGCAAGGCCTGCAGAGCAACCTGAATATCGTGAACCGCAGTGACCATGACGATGGGCATGTCAGGGTAGCGTTCCTTGGCACGTTCGAGAAGGGCAATTCCATCCATTTCGGCCATCATCAGGTCGGAGAGGACGAGATCGAATTCTTCTCCCGAGTCCAGAATCTTGAGGGCTTCGAGGCCGCTGGCCGCCTGGCGAGTCTGAAAATGGGCGCCGCCGAGCATGGAGGAAACAATCTCGCGGATTGTCTCTTCGTCGTCTACCACGAGGATGCGGTCGTTAGGCATGGTCTGAGTAAATTCCATTTTAGGCCGCGACTTCACATTCCGAAAGTAACCATCTGGAGACGGAAATCCGGCACCGACTACGAGCGCGCGTGGTATTAAAAAAGCTTAGGCATTCGTGCGCTTACCCATGGATACGGCCTCACTATTTGGGAATTCGGTTGGCGTGTTGGCCGTCCCCTGGTTGACGGCGCGAGAGACCGCGGCCCTGATCGTGGTGGCGGTCAGTCTGCTTTTCTTCCGGGTCTTTCGAGAACGATATCTGCTGGCGTGGGCAGCGGGCTGGATCGCCTATGGGGCGTTTCTTTGGGTAACGGGCGTGGGCGCATTCCATGCGGCTTCGCCGAAGGCGATGGCGGCATTCGCGCAGGCCGACTTTGTGGTGGCGAGCGGGTTGTTTGCGGCGGCAGCACTGCTGTCGGCACAGGCGCGGCGAGCGCTGACAGCGCTGGTTGCAGTCTCGTGGGTAATCATGGTCTGCGCCGCCATGTGGCCGCTGTATTTTCCGGATTCGAAGGCTTTGGGACTGGGGCTGGACTTGGCATGCCGGGCCATTGCGGCTGGCGTAGCTATCCAACTGCTGCGCTATCGGTTCGGGCGTATCGGGCTGGGGCCTTTCCTGTTCGGCGCCGGGCTGCTCACGCTCAATCTGCACTGGCCTCCGTTTGCCAGTCGTATTCCGAGTGAAGGCTACTTGTTGGCGGAGGTGCTGTTCGGTTCGAGCCTCCTGGTGATGGTACTGGATGACTCGCGCCTTCGTATGCGTCGGCTGGCGGTGCTGAACGAGTTGTCGGGCACGATTGCGGTCAGCCAGAACCATTCCCCGATGATGCAGATTGCGCTGGAGAAACTCACGGCCGTAGTCGGGGCGAAGGGCGCGTGGTTCCGTCTGATGGAAGGCGACCGTCTGGTGCCCGCGCAGCACACCGGCATGTCGCCCGAATTTCTGCGAGCGATCGGGCCAGCGGAGACGGATGAAGCGCAGACCAGCGTGCTCCAGCAAAACCCGGCCGCAGTTGTGAAAGCCTCGGAGATCTCAGAGCCGGAGCGGACACAACTGGCCAAGCACGGCATTCACCAGGTGGTGTTATTGCCGGTACGGGGCAAGAAGTCGGTGATGGGGATGCTGTCGTTCGGTTGCTCCGGCAATCGGCGCCATACCCGGGAAGAACTGGAGTTTCTGAAAACCGCGGCTCAGGCGCTGGGTATTGCGATAGAGAATCTTCGCTTGCTGGAACAGGTGTTGCGTTCGCAGCGGCAGTGGATGAACACCTTCGACTCGATCCAGGATCTGATTCTGGCGCACGACGCGGACTTCCGCATCCTCAAGACCAACCAAGCCCTGCTGCAGCGGTTGGAAAAAGCTCCTGCCGATATCCTGGGCAATCTGTGCGAACAGGTGCTGCCGCAAAACCGGCCCTGGACCGGATGCCCATATTGCGAACGCGGCTCGGGTCTGACCGAAGGAGCGGATTCGTGCTTCGGCGGCCAGTCGGTGGTTTCGACCTCGTCGTATGCGGAGCAGGGAAGCAGGCAGAAGGGCGTCATCCATGTGGTGCACGATACGACCGCGCGTCAACTGGCGGAAGAAAAGTACCGCATGTTGTTTGAGCAGGCCCAGGAAGGCGTGTTCGTAGCGACGCCGGATGGAGATTTGCTCGACTGCAACGACGCCTTCGTCACCATGCTCGGCTACAGCAGCCGCGACGAACTGATGGCGCTCGACATGGTCAGCGTGCTGCACTCGGTTGCCGAGGAGCGCGAGGCTTTTCGTCGGGAGATCGAGGCGCACAACTACGTGCGCAACCTGGAGATTACGGTCCGCCGCAAAGATGGCACGCTGCTCACAGTTGCGCAGAGCTGTTTTGCCACCCGCGATTCCGACGGACATCTGGAACGCTATCAGGGATTCGTTCTCGACATCACGGAGAAGAAGCGCTCGGAAGACGAGATGCGGCGGCGGAATCGCGAGTTGAACGCGCTCAACGCCATGGCCGTCATCGCGACCCAGTCGTTCGATCTCGATGAAATTCTGAACCTGACTCTGCGCCAGGTGATCTCGCTGTTTGGCGCGGAGACCGGCTCGGTTTATCTGGCAGTCGAACCGGAAGGTACCTTCCGGCGGCGAGCCGGCTGGGGCCCGCGCAGCGAAGCGCGCGTGCGTATGGCGGACGTTGTCTTTCCGGAAGGCTTAGGCGATCTGGTGATGCGTTCGCGAGCGGAAGTAGTGACCCAGGATTTTGTGCCGCACCTGCCGCCGGCGGTAGTGGAGTTCGCCTGTGCCGACCGGCTGCCTTACTGGATCTGGGTTGTGCTGTGGAGTAAGGACAAGCCCATCGGCATCATGGGTATTGCCAGCAAAGAGAACCGGCACTATTCGAGCAACGATGAAAATCTGCTGGTCGCCATCAGCCGGCAACTTGCAACTACCATCGAAAAAGTTCAGCTTTACGAAGAAACCTGCCGGGCCTACGAAGACTTGCGGCGCACGCAGGAGCAGTTGCTGCAGAGCGAGAAGATGTCGGCCGTCGGCCAATTGATTTCCGGCGTGGCCCACGAGTTGAATAATCCACTGACCGCCATTCTCGGCTATGCGCAATTACTCGAAGGCGCAGGACTTGATCATCGTTCCGCCGACTATGTCCGCAAACTGTTCAAGCAGGCCCAGCGGACCCACCGCGTCGTCCAGAATCTGCTTTCTTTTGCCCGCCAGCGCAAACCGCAGAAGCAGGAAGTCGACTTGCGCAAGGTGCTGGAAGAGTCGCTCACGCTGCGCGAATACGATTTAAGGGTCAACAGTGTTTCGCTGGAACGCGAGATTCCCGATGACTTGCCCTCGGTAGTTGCCGATCCGCATCAACTGGAGCAGGTCTTCCTGAACATCATCAACAACGCCCTCGACGCCATGGTGGAGAGCAGCGGCAGCGGTCTGTTGAAAGTGCGCGTCTTCACCAGAGATGCTCATGTGTGCGTCGAGTTCGACGACAGCGGCCCGGGAATCAAGGATCCCAGCCGGATTTTCGATCCCTTCTACACCACCAAGTCGGTCGGCAAGGGAACCGGCCTTGGGCTGAGCATCTGCTACGGCATCGTCAAGGAACATGGCGGGGAAATCGTAGCTCGCAACCGCGATGAGGGCGGAGCGACGATTGAAGTCCGTCTGCTGGCGAGCGAGAAACCGGCCGTGCAGGAAATCGCAGCGCCCGCGAGGCGCGAGTCGGTGCTTGCAGGTCGTGTGCTCCTCGTCGAAGACGAAGAAGCGGTACTGGAATTCGAACGAGACGTACTGGTGGGCGCGGGCGCCGAAGTTACGACCTCCATGAGCGTGGAAGACACGCAGGAGCGGCTCGCTAATGGTTCCTTCGATGTAATTGTCATGAATGGTCGCATGCCAGGCGGCCGCAGCGCCCAGGAAATGTACGAGTGGGTCGCGAAAAACTGTCCCGGTCTGGAGAAGGGACTGTTGTTTACGTTCTCCACTGTGACCGACCAGCAGACTCGAACCTTCCTGCACGACCAGGGCGTGCCCTCGCTGGCCAAGCCCTTCGAAGTGGCCGACCTCATCTCGCACGTGCGTGCGCTAAGTCAAAGGGAAGATAGCCACGGTATAAAAAGGGAGAAGACCGAAGCCAGATCCTCCGCAGCGATCGCAGGAGCATAATCGCGGCTGCATCCGCTCCAAAAGCTGGTCCTTCTAAAGTTGTTCCTTCAAACCCCGCATCATCTCCGTCATCAATTTTTCGTTGCGTCGATACCGGCGCCAGTGGCCCTCTCTCTTGGACTCGACCAAGCGCGCCTTTTCCAGGATTCGCATGTGATGCGAAACCGTAGGCTGCGCCAGTTGCACCCGCTGCTCGATATCGAAGGCGCAGAGTCCGGTCCCCTTGTCGATGGAGCATCCGCCTTTTTCCGTCAGCGCGCGCAGAATTCGACGGCGAGTAGGGTCGGCGATGGCGTGGAGGAAACGGTCAAGATTGGGATTGGCGTCTGCCATGATCACGAAGAGTAACAGAAGAGAGAATTGGTGATTCGGCAATTTGGAAATTTGAGACTCAGTGATCTTGATTTTCAATTACCAGATTACTCGATTACAAAATTACAAAATCCCTTTTACTTTTTTACGATCGGATTGTAGCCATCGCCGATCAGGCGGACACGCATCGCCTCGGCATCCTTCACGTCGCTATAAGGCCCGACCTGCACCCGATAGAACTTGTCGGCGGGAGTGTTGTTCACGGTGAACGCCGGATACTGCTTCTTCTTCAGCGCCTCGACCAGCGATTCGGCATCTTCCTGCCGTGTAACGGCTGCGACTTGCACATAGTAACCGCCAGCCGGAGACGCCGCGTCAGTCTTTGGCGCGTCCGCATTCGGAGCCGCTGCCCCCGCGGCCGTTGACACCGCCGCAGGTTGCGCTTTCGAATCCTGGGATGCGAGCGCGGCGTCAGCATTCTTCTGGCCCACCGCTTTGTAGAAACTGAAATCGTTGGACTTCGGCTGAGCAGCTTCGTTTTTCGCCGCCGAGGGCCGAACGATAGTCGCCGGAGTTCCGATCGATGCATTCGGCGAGATGCCCACGGCTGCCAGCGTAGTTCTTCTCCCCAGAGAAAAGCCGATGGCAAAGAAGAAAGCGCACACCAGCACAAAGGCGAAAAAAATGGCCAGCATGCGGCCGGTGCCGAGAGTGATCTCCGTATCTTTATCTTTTGCAGCCATGAGAAAAGTGGTGTTGACCTCTAGCTTCCTGCCCGGGCGGCGGGCGCAGCCGAACCTCCGAGTAACTTCTGAATGCCGGAGAAGAAGTCGATGGGCACCGGAAACACAACCGTCGTATTTTTTTCGACACCAATTTCGGTGAGCGTCTGCAAATATCGCAACTGGATACTGGCCGGCTCGGTGGACAACAAATGCGCGGCGTCCACCAGGCGCTGGGCGGCGGAAAACTCGCCTTCGGCATGGATGATCTTCGAACGCTTTTCGCGTTCCGCCTCGGCCTGCTTGGCCATGGCTCGCAGCATCGACTCCGGCATATCCACCTGCTTGACTTCGACGTTCGCGACTTTCACGCCCCAGGGCGCGGTGTGCGTGTCGAGGATGCTCTGCAGCCGCAAATTAATTTTGTCGCGATGCGCCAGCAATTCGTCGAGTTCCTGCTCGCCCAGTACGGATCGCAAAGTAGTCTGCGCAAACTGCGAAGTCTGGTAGGCGTAATTCGAAACCTCCACCACGGCCTTATTAGGATCGATCACGCGCAGAAAAATAACCGCATTCACTTTCAAGGTAACGTTGTCGCGGGTGATGACGTCCTGCGGCGGAACTTCGATCGCCTCCTGCCGAAGCGAAATGCGTACCATGCGGTCGAACGGAGTGAACACCAGAATCACGCCCGGCCCCTTGGCCGTACCCAACAGGCGTCCCAGGCGGAAGATAACTCCGCGCTCATATTCAGCCAGGATCTTGATGGAACTCAGCAGGTAGATGACAACGATGATGACACCAATGGCAATCACCGGAAAACCGAGATCCATATTATGCCTCCAGGCAACTCGCTATTCAGAGTATGAGCGGATTGTAGCGCACGCAAGCGGTTATCGTCGGTGTGGCGGCTTCAAGACTGGGGAAAACCCGGTGTTGCACTTGATTTTGGGTGGCGCAGCGGTTCACCGCTGCGATAAGTGCATTGTTCCGAGTACTGCTTTACAGGCTGCGGAAAAACTCGAGTAGAGACGGGGCTTGCCCCGTCTAACGCCACCAGAAAACTCTGGTTCGAAGGGTTTTGGGTAGGCACCGCTTTAGCCGCTGAGGGCTTGCTTCTCGCCCAGAAGCGACTTTTTCCGCGGCCTTTTCAGTCGTGCGCAAGCCGACTGTCTGGCCATTGTCAAAATGCCCGCAATGCACTACACTGTAGTGCATGAGGACTGAAGTCTACAGTTGGCGTCTCTCCGGCGAACTCAAGTCGGACCTGGAGCGGGAAGCCCGTCTCCGCAAGGTGCCGGTTTCGGCGGTGTTGGAGACTGCCGTCCGCGATTGGCTGGAGCTGAAGAAGGGCGAGACCGATGCCTCGGAAGACGACGCGCAGCGGAGACTTCACACCGCCGCCGCAGACTGCCTCGGAGCCATCGCCAGCGGCAAGCCTCGTCGCGCGGAGACGGCCCGCGCCGTGCTTCGCGAGCGCCTGAAGCGTCGCCATGTCCGCTAATGTGAACGCGAACGCCCTGATCGACACCGGCGCAATTCTTGCGCTGCTCGACCGCAGCGATCGCTGGCACACCGCCTGCGTAGACGCATTCCGTCAACTGCGGTTCCCGCTCCTGACATCCACGGCGGTTCTCACGGAATTATTCCACTTGGTAGGCGACACCCGCGCCGAGATGGAAGCCGCCTGGAGGTTTGTCCGTTCGGGCGCGCTCGTCCTCGGCACAATCGAAGATGCCGAACTGCCGCACCTGCACGGTTTAATGTCGCGCTATTGGGACCGCCCAATGGATCTTGCCGATGCCACGCTCGTGTATCTGGCGAAGCGTGAGTCTCTTTCCGTAATTCTCACGGTCGATCAAGCGGACTTCGCCACTTATCGCATCGAAGGGAAGCGCCAGTTTCGGGTACTGCCGCGGACGCGACCGTAGCTTGCGCCGAAATCCCGCTCATCGGTAGGTGGGCCTCCGCGAATAAGTGAGATACCCCCGACAAAAAGCTCAGCGATAAACATCCTTGCGATGTCCGACCGCGACCACCAACACCGTGATGCGTTCATCCTGTATTTCGCAAATCAGCCGGTAGTCCCCCACGCGATATCGCCACAATCCGCCTTTGTCGCCGTGGAGCGGCCTGCCCCATTGTCGAGGGTTGTCTGACGCCTGTACCCGCTCCCGCAGAAATCGGATGATCGATCCTTGCGCCGCGCGGTCCAGTTTCTGTATTTGTTTTTCGGCACTGCGCCTGATTTCAATCCGCCAGCTTCCGCCCGGCGAGGTTCTATTCAGAGAAACCAAGCCGCCGCTCCATCTCTTCGAGCGTGATGGTAGGTTCGCGTCGTTCCAGCGCCGCAATGCCCTTCAAGTAGTCTTCGCGGTCTTCCAGATATTGCCGGATGGCTTCGCGCGCATAATAGCTCTTGCTGCGGCCAGTCTCCTTCGCCAGAGACTCCAGTTTTTCTTCGAGTTCAGGTTCCAGCCGAATGCCGAGCATAGTTGTTTAACATGTTTAACGTAGCATGGGATCTGGGGAAGTGCAAGCCTTGAACGGTGGACGGGCCTTTGACCTTTTTTCATCACAAACATCTGTGATCGCCATCACAGACACCTGACCGGACTCCGGCGACAATGGAGACGGCCTTGTAGCACGCCGGACGTCTGGCCGTCCCCCAAGTCCGTTTTCAGCGTTGCCTTAGGAGCTAAGTGCTTATTCCAGAATATTTTGCCTCTAAGTCCTTGAAAGGCAAAGATTCTGCGGGAATTTCTCCCTAAACCCATGATTCCAATAGAAGGGCAGAAGGGGGGTGGGGGATGTAAGACGAGACATTACCTTCCGAGTAAACAGGTAAAAACTCTCATGCCAGGACTGTTCGCGCCGCCGTTACCGGATCGACACGCAGCGTAAGTCCATCGATCTGGCGTACGACGATGCGTTCTCCGGCGGGGATGGGGACGGTGGAGACGGCGTCCCAAAACTCGCCATGCACCACCACTTTTCCGGCAGGAGCCAGCGTGGTTTGCGCAATTCCGATTTCGCCGACCAATCCTTCTGCGCCGGTGACTATTTTGTTGCGGCGGGCGCGCACGGCGATGGTCATCAGAAAAGCGGTAATCAGTCCGAGCGGGACGCTTACGGCGAGGGCGGTCAGAAAGCGGACTCGCATCTCGGGAATGGGGCCGTCGACCAGCAGCAATCCTCCGAGAGTTAGAAGGACAATTCCGCCTGAGGTCAGTATTCCATGACTGGCAAATTTGGCTTCGGCGGCAAATAAGAGGAAGGCGACCAGAATCATTGCCAGCGCGGCGTAGCGGATCGGCAATAGGTGCATGGCGAAAGCCGCCAGCACTATGAAGATCACTCCGATGGTGCCGGGCACAACGGCGCCGGGGTGATTGAATTCCACGTACAGGCATAACGCGCCGATCATCAGGATGATCAAGGTCATGTTGGGATCCATGATGTAGGAAAGGATCCGCTCCTTCAGAGTCATCTGATAGGCGCTGATCGGCTGGCCGGCCAAGTCGAGCGTGACGGATGTTCCGTCGAAACGTTTGAAGGGCTTGCCGGCCATCTGGCGAAACAGATCCTGCTCGTTCGGAGCGACGTAGTCGATCAGTTTCTTGTCCAGCGCTTCCTGTTCGGTGAAGGATTTCGATTCGCGCACGGCGCTCTCCGCCAGTTCGACGTTGCGGCCGCGCTTGGCGGCTACGGAACGCATGAGAGCTGCCGCATCGTTCTCGATCTTCTTCATCATGGTGTCGTCGGGCTTGCCGAGGAGGGTCACGGGATGCGCCGCGCCGGCGTTGGTTCCGGGCGCCATGGCAGCGACGTCAGCGGCTTCGAGAATGAAGATTCCAGCGGAGCCGGCGCGGCTGCCGGCCGGCGTCACGTAGACGATCACGGGCACAGGCGAAGTCACGATCTTGTCGATAATTTCCCGCGTCGACTCGACGAGGCCTCCGGGAGTATTCATCTCGATCAGAACAGCTTGGTCGTGATGATCAGCGGCGATCGCGAGCGCGCGGGCGATGTATTCGGCGGTGACGGGCTGGATGGCGTCGTTCACCGCGATCCGCAAGACGTCGGCGGAGCAAGGCACAGCAAGAAATGCTGAGGCAAAAATGGCGAACCAAAAGCACGATGAAAGTTTATCTCTAAGAGCTGAGAGCCGAGAGCTTAGAGCTGATTTCATGGCTGTGACAGCGGCTGCGCTTTCTCCGCGAGCTTGGCTGCAAGGGTGCGCTTCAGGTCCTGGCCCGCGAGATTGCCGGGTTCCAGTTGCAGCGCGCGATTAAGGTTCTGGGCGGCGGACTCCATCCTATTCTCGCTCAGATCGAGTCGCGCCAGAACCACGTAGGCCTCGGCGGACTCGCGAAGCCGAAGGGATGCTTCCGCCTGGGCTCGGGCCTGGCGGGCGTCGCCACGAGCTTCGTAAACTTCGGCCAACGCGGTGACGGGTGCGGTGCTCGAGGGATCGACCTCAAGCGCGTGATGGAATTCGGCCTCCGCTTCGGTGGTGAATCCGTGGGCCAGGAGTTCTTTTCCCAGTTCAACTTGAAAGCGCGCGTGGACGCGGGGATCGGAGCGGGCGAATTGTTGCTCGGCCCAGCTCCCCATTTGCATGGTCATCTGGCGGAAGGCGTCTTCCTCATAATTGCGCTTGATGCGCTCCATAGAAGTCTTCGTGGTCAAACTGCTGGGAACGATACTGCCGGCGGCGGGGATCAGGGAATCGAGCAGCATTTTCGCCTCGGAATCATTGGGACGATACTCGAGCGCCGTGTGCAGTTCGCGGGTCGCGCCGGCGCGATCGCCGGCCTGGGTGAGCGCCACTCCCATGTTGAAGTGGTAGTCGGGGTCGCTGGGGTCGTTCTGAATCGCTCTCTCGAAGTAGCCTTCGGCCTTCTTGTGATCGCGGCGCGCTGCCACGACTCCGAGATTGTTATAGACCTCAGCCAGTGGCAGGTGGGCGGCGACGAACTCGAAAGCGCTTTCGGATTTTGTAAAGTCTCCATGATCATAGGCCGCAAGGCCGAGATAGAAATTTGCCTCGCGGACGACTGCGCCTGATGTTGAACCTGAATCGGAAGAAGACTGCTGGACTTGACTCAGGGCGGCGATCGCCACTTCGTAATTGCGCTGGGCGTAGTAAGTCTTGCCCAATTCGAGCCAGGCTTGGGCGTAATCCGGATTGAGGCGGACCGCTTCGCGATAGCGCTGCACTTTTCCTTCAGCGCGGGCGGCCAGCATGCCGCGTACGTATTTTTCCAGGGCGTCCAGACGGACGGGAGTAACGCTGGCGATGTACTTGTCCTTGGGGACGGAGAAATCGGCGCGAATCAGGTGGAGTAAATCCCACGCCAATGCGGATTGCAATGCGCCAAAATCGGCCAGGGGCGCGGACTCCGTGACGGCGGGCAAGAGCTTCTGCGCCCGCATGTCGAGCAACTGGGCGACGGCTGTGAGGCGCGCGCCGTCATACTTATACGAGCCGAATACGGTGTAATCGACATCCATCTGCTCCGCGAGGCGATATAGGGTGGCGCGCGAAGGGTGAACGCTGGCCGGAATGCCTTGCCGGTCATAGGCCCGGAGTCGCTCGTCACGGCTGGATACGTACAGAATCGGAGAATTGAGTTGCTCGTGGAAAGTTTCGGGAAAAGATTCGCCCAGCCATTCCAGACCCGGAACAGCAGAATCATTCTCGAAGGGAATCACGACCATGGTGCGGCCAACCGTGTTGCGGCTCGAGGCGGAGATTTCCTGAGCGCGAAGCGACAGGCAGAGAGGCAGCGAAATCAGACAGACGAAAACAGCAGCGCGTTTCACGACCAGTTGATTATATCGGCTGCGGAGACGCCGCATCATGCGTGAGTACGTGGTTGCCCTGCCGAAACGGCGGGCTCCGCTATGGCGTCTTCTTCTTTTCCGTTTTCGCGGAGTGGTGGCGGGTGGGACTGAGCCCAGCCCTCTAGTTCGTCGCTGCCGGTGATCAGTCGGGCGCCGCGCTCGTAAGTGAGATACGACCACGCCCACTGGATCATTACCAGCAGGCGATTGCGGAATCCGATCAGGAAAAAAATGTGGATGAACAGCCACGCCAGCCAGGCGAAATACCCGGATATCTCCAACTTGCCAAACTGGGCGACGGCGGCGGCGCGACCGATGGTGGCGAGGCTTCCCTTGTCGTGGTAGTGGAAATTGCGCCGCGGTTGATTTTCGAGATCGCGCGCGATGGTTTCCGCAACCCAGTCGCCCTGCTGCATCGCGACGGGCGCGACTCCAGGGAGCAGCTTGCCTTTTTCGTCCTGCAGCGCGGCCAGATCGCCGATCACAAATACTTCTCTATGTCCGGGAATGCTGAGATCGGGTTGGACGAGCACGCGACCGGCGCGATCGACGGGAACACCCAGTTTGCGGCCCAGCGGAGAAGCAGCAACGCCTGCCGCCCACAAGATGACTGGGGAGAAAATCCTTTCGTCGCCGACCCAAACCGAGCCGGGTTCGACGCGAGTGACCATATGGGAAGTGCGAACCTCGACTCCCAGTCGTCGCAGCTGTTCTTCGGCTTTGTGGGAAAGCTCCTCGGAATAGGCTGGCAGGACGCGGGGTCCGCCTTCGATGAGCAGTATGCGGCTCTGCCGCGGGTCGATATTGCGGAACTCGTGATTCATGGCGTGGCGCGCGATTTCAGCAAGGGTTCCCGCGAGTTCGACGCCGGTGGGTCCGCCTCCGATGACGACAAACTGCAGCGGAGACGAGCCCTGACCGTTGGCGGCCTGCCGCTCCGCCAGTTCGAAGGCCAGTAGAACGCGGCGGCGGATTTCGATTGCGTCCTCAATCGTCTTCAGACCGGGCGCAAGAGGTTGCCATTCGTCGTGACCAAAGTAGGCATGGGTTGCGCCCGAGGCGATGACGAGAAAGTCGTAATCGAGCGTCTGTTCCTTTGCGATGATCTTTTTCTCTAGGAGTTTGAAATCGACTATTTCTTCAAGTAACACTTCAATGTTGCCACGGTTCCGCAATATCGAACGGATGGGCGCGGCGATTTCGCCGGGAGACAGCCCGGCCGTTGCGACCTGGTAGAGCAGCGGCTGGAAGATGTGGTGGTTTCTCCGGTCAACGACTGTAACCTGAACCGGGAGCCGGGCGATGCGTTGGGCAGCGGTCAGGCCTCCGAAACCTGCACCCACGATCACGACCCTCGGCTGGGGCTTGCTGTTCTTCGAAATTGGCGGTGGTTTCATGGGCTCGCCTTTGGCTCCACTATGTCCCTACTATAGAGATTCAAAGAACGGCGTTTTGGTACGAAAACTTTTGATGCCGCAGTCTTTACTTCTATTTTCTATTCTCAGGTTCGGGTGCTGCGGTCACGCGAGGTTCTGCTGGCTTCATCGGCCAACCTCCGCATACACTGCTTCTTCGGCTTGTTTGATCACAACTTGTTTAATCACAGCTTGATGATTCCGGCGCAACCCAGTTCGTCAGCCCTGCGTTTTCTCCTGCCTTCGGTTCGGGACATCATTTTCATTTTTCTCTTCTGGTCTCTGCTGGCAGGATCTTTGTCGAATCGGCCGCTGGCGGACCCCGATATTGGATGGCATATCCGAACCGGCGAGCAGATTCTGACGACACACTCGCTTCCCCGTACCGATCCGTTTTCTTCCACCATGCAGAGTCAGCCCTGGTTTGCGTGGGAGTGGATGTACGACATTGTACTCGGCATTCTTTATCAGGCCGGCGGACTGAATGGAGTGGTCTGGCTTTGTGCGGCACTGGTTGCCGGGATTTTCGTGCTTCTGCTTTCGCAACTGCTGCGGCGCGGCACCGGCCTGCTGCTGGCGATTTTGCTGATGTTGCTGGCGGAGGCCGCCTCCACGATTCATTTGTATGCGCGTCCGCACATTGTCAGCTGGCTTTTTTCGCTGCTCTGGCTTGTTGTGCTGGAACGATGGGAGCAGGGTCGATGGGAACTGGGTGGGCCAGGCGCTCCCTCGGAGCACGGGAGTTGGTCGCGATCGATCCCATGGTTTTTTCCCGCCTCTATGTTGCTGTGGGTCAATCTGCACGGGGGATGGCTCTTTGGCTTAGCGCTGCTCGGGATCTACGCCATCGCTGCATTTGTCGAAAGTGTTCGCACGGAGGATCCGTTTGCCGCGATTCGCGCCGGGCATCGGGCTCGTGCCATGGCCGGGGCGTGGGCGGCATCGGCGCTGGCGACTCTGGTGAATCCGTTCGGCTGGCGCTTACATGTCCACATCTATCGCTATCTCAGCGATCGCTACCTCATGAACCGGATCGACGAATTCCAATCGCCGGATTTTCACGGCTGGGCGCAGCGCTGTTTTGCGGTCATCCTGGTGCTTGTGCTGATTGCCTTTGCGGGCAAACGTATTTCGGGCAAGCTGACGCTGAGCCATTTGCTGGCCGTGCTGTTGGCCGTATATGCGGGCCTCTATTCCACGCGCAATCTTCCGGTTTCTTCGATGTTGCTCGTGCTGATCGCCGGGCCGATGCTTTGGGAAAACTTCACCTCGCTGGCGAATAAGCCGGGTGCCCGGGGATGGGTGCGTGCATCCACTGCCCGAATTTCAAACTTCTCGGATCACATGGGCGCGCAGGAAATACAGCTTCGCGGGCACTTGTGGCCGATTGTCGTGGGGGTCCTGGCGTTCGCGATTTGTCTCCATGGCGGATGGCTTGGTTCGCGACAGCTGATTCATGCGGAATTCGATCCGAAGAAATTGCCGGTCGCGGCGGTGACTTTCCTGCAGAATGAAGTCCGAGGCGAACAGCCCCGCGCTGAGCCGGTTTTCTCAACCGATGCCTGGGGAGGCTATCTCATCTACCGAATGTATCCCGAGCGAAAGGTGGTTGTGGATGACCGTCACGATCTCTATGGATCCGGCCGGATACGGCAGTATCTGATCCTGACGCTAGCCGAGCCGGGGTGGCAGAGCGTGCTGAAGGATTGGCAAATTCGGACGGCGCTCTTACCTAGCGATTCGACGTTAGCCAATCTGCTCCGCGAGCTTCCACGGGAATGGCGGGTGACATACGAAGACAAGGTTGCCGTGGTGTTTGAGCGACGTTAGTGTCAGGCCGCAGTTTGGCTATTTCCCGGCAATAATACTCTTTCGGACCTCTCGTCTGACGGGATAGACTTGCAGCCATGAAAACAGCTGCGCTCATTCTCCTGGTCGCGGGTGTGTTTCGCTTCTCAGCCGCTGCACAGACCGCAACTGACGCCCGTTTCGAACTGGCCCTCCCGGAACACCGAGGACAACTCAGTTGGTCCGCCGAGCGATTCAAGGCCGTTGAATATTCCGCCAAACCAGAGGGCCGAGAGATAGGAGTTCGCGGCAAAGATGAATCAGGTCGTCTCACGTTTCTTGGATTTCTGTTCCTGGTTCGTGAACCAGCGCCTTTAACGAGTGCAAGATGCCGCGATGGCGCTCTCGAACCTATGAAGAAGAACGATCCGGGATTGAAGGTCGAGACGGCGGAGAAGGTCTCACCCAATGGGCTGTCAATCGCGATGGCCAGGTACGCGGTCCGAGGACGCGATGGAAAGATGGTGAACTCGGTTCGTGGTTTTGTAGCTACCGGTGACCTTTGCGGCGATCTTGAGGTTTATAGCGACACTCCGATTACCGCTGACGATGCGGTTGTGCAGAAGATATTCGCCAGTTACCGGTTGGATAAAGACTATTCTCCTCAGTTTGATAGTGTGCTTCTCTACGCGCAGACCCTCTACAAAAATCGCATGTACAAGGCAGCGGCCCCAATCTTTGAGGTGGCACTGGCGAAACTGAAAGAAAATCCCGACATGGCTGCAAGAATGCTGAAGGATACGAAAACGGCGAAGCGAGTGGTGACCGACCAGGCGGGGATGGCGTATGGGATGTCGGGAGACATAACAAAGGCTCGCAGTGTCTTCGAGAGCGCAATGGCCGAAGATCCAGACTACCCACTGAACTACTACAATCTCGCATGCGCGGACGCTGAGGAGAACAATCTGACAGATGCGCAAACCGACTTGCAACAAGCGTTTGCCCGGAAAGCAAATGTGATATCGGGCGAGGCCATGCCGGATCCGACCAAAGACGATTCCTTTCTGCCCTACCGCGACAACAAAGAGTTCTGGGCGTTCTTGCAGAGTCTTCAGCCGAAGTAAGAGGCGTGCGCTCCTCTCGAACACTCTCTGCAACCGGAACGCTTCCGCATCATCTGATGTAGTTGAGTTTGGCGCGTGCAACCCCGGAAGTGCTACCTTTGAACGCACGCGACGACTCTCTCACGCTGGCTTCCGAGAGCTTGGAATATATGCGGATCGCAACCGAGTGCCGATGTGCGGAGGGCTGTCGATGAAGTCGCAGTGTTTGCCGTTCCAGCAGATTCCGCATACCTCCCGTCTCTTCCTCGATTATCTTTCCCACGCTCCTTCAGTTCGCGGCATGTATCCACGCTCGCCGATTTTTTCCGACTGGGTGAAAGAAGAATCCCAGCGCGTGGTTTACGACGCCACGCGTCGCGCCAAGGTCAGCGAAATTCTGGAGGGGCAGAATCACGCGTGTGGCGCCTCTGGCAAGACGCTGGCTAATATTGAGCGCTTTCGGCACGGAGCGTTGGCGGCGGTTACGGGACAACAAGTCGGTCTTTTTGGCGGCCCGCTGTTTTCGATCTTCAAAGCGCTGACTGCGGTCAAGCTGGCGGAACAGGCGACGGCGGCCGGAGTGGACTGCGTTCCGATTTTCTGGCTGGCTACCGAGGACCATGATTTGGCCGAGGTCAATCATGTGGCGCTTGCTTCCGAGCACGGACTTCCGGAACTGCTCGCCGTGGAAAGCCACGGCTTGGCGGACGCGCCTGTGGGCACGGTGAAATTTGGTGCGGAGATCGAGCCGGTGGTCGCGCGCGCAGCCACGCTGTTGGGAGATTCCGAGGTCACGGCCTGGCTGCGCGCGGCGTATCGTCCGGGTGAAACTCTGGGCAGTGCGTTTGCCCTGCTGTTTGCGCGGCTGTTTGCGGATTGGGGCGTCATCCTGCTTGATCCCTCAGGGAAGGATTTTCATGATCTGGCAAAACCCTTGTTGCGCGCGGCGATTGAAAGGGCGTCCGAACTCGATGACGCGCTGCTCGCACGGGGCAAGGCGCTGGAGGAGGCGGGATATCACCAGCAAGTCAAAGTGACTTCAGCCACCACGCTGCTTTTTGAAGTGAAGAATGGCGCTCGCACCGTGGTACGTCGCAAAGACAATGGCGTCAACGGCGGTGAGTTCGCGGTCGGCGAGGAACGCAACTCGCGCGAAGAATTGCTTGACCGGATTGACGCAGCGCCGGAGACGTTCAATCCGAATGTGCTGCTTCGCCCCGTAGTGCAGGACTACCTGCTGCCGACGCTTGTTTATACGGGTGGAGCGGCGGAAGTCGCATACTTCGCGCAGGTCGGCGTGGTCTACGAGAAACTGCTTGGACGAGTGACGCCGATCTTGCCGCGGTTTTCGGCGACACTGCTCGAAGCCAAGCCCGAGCGGATTCTGGCGCGCTACGAACTGGGGCTGCCCGATCTGTTCCTTGGGCCGGAAAAAATCAGAGAAGCCATTGCCGCTCGTTCACTGCCATCGGACCTGCAAACTCGCTTTTCGGAGGCCTATGCGATGGTTGAGCAGTCGATGGCGGCGGTCCGCGAGTCGATTGGCAAACTGGATTCAACCCTCATCGAACCGGCGGATCGTGCTCGGACTGGGATGTGGCATCAAATCGACCAGCTGCATCGGCGGGCTTCGCGCGCGGAACAGCTGCGAAATGAGGTCATCGACCGGCACGCGGATGCCTTGAGCCATGCCTTGTTTCCGAACAAAGCGCTACAGGAACGCGAGGTCGCGGGGGTGAGCTTCCTGGCGCGGTACGGGATAGAACTGCTCGCGAATCTATACCAGAACATTCATCCTGACTGCCACGATCACCAGGTGATTGAGGTGCAGTAAAGACGCAGCAAGCCGCGTCTCTACGCGGAATTGCTTAACTTCCTCGCTTAACTTCCGCCCAGGAGGATCTGCAACTGGGCTAGCGATTCAACTCTGGGCACTTCTTTTTCGCGATATGCGCCCGGGACGTCCATTAACACTCCCTGCATGCCTGCGCCGGTCGCGCCCAGGTAATCCACGCAATAGACATCGCCGACATACAGGCTTTCTTCGGGCGCGGCATTCATGGTTTTGAGGGCCTGCCTGAATATTTCCGGGTGCGGCTTTTCGTATCCGACGAGTCCGGAGTCGGTGATGGTGCGGAAGCAATCCGCAATGCCGCACTTGCGCAGCACGTCTTTGATTCTGCCATCTGCATTCGAGATGACAGCGACCTGATAGAGTTCGCCGATCTCGCGGAGTCGTTCGGCGGTGCCGGGCCGAATTGTGTCCCAGTTGCCGGAATTGCGAATGCCGGCGACGAGCTGATCGCGGATTTCATCGTCTTCCAGTCCGAGTTCGGAGAGCAATTGGGAGTAGAACATCCACCAGAAACTGCGGTCGGTGCTGCCGTTGCTAGTCATCATTCCATCGAATTGATTCTTGGTTCGGCATTCCAGATCGCGCAGGTGGTCGGCATCAGGCACGAAGCCGCGTTCGGCGAGGGGCGCATGAATGCGCTCACGATTGGGAAACAACAGTGTGTTGCCGACGTCGAAGAAGATGACTTTGACTTTCGAGAGCATAAGAAAAAGTTTAGTAGAGGCGGGGCTTGCCCCGTCTCTCATGGTTCGAGCACCAGGCGGTCGGTGGTTTCATCTTGCACAGCTTTTGACGAATAGACCAGCGGAAAAAAACGGCCGGCATCCCACAGGGACATCAGGTCGGAGTAGTGCGGGCTGCCCGGTTGGCCGCTTTGGCCGGGCGTGTTGACTGCGACCGATTGATCCCAGTCGCTCGTATCCAGAATCTCGCGATAGCTTACGCCGGAACTCTGTTCCCATGAATCGCTATCCGCACCCGTGGCATTCACCGTCGTTCCGTCGCCCGGCCGTGAGAGCGGACCGAGATCGAACAAGTCTTTCGCGCCGGGCTGCTGATCGAGCGCCTGGCGGAAGTGGACAGTGTGCAGCCTGCCCCATGACCACTGCGACGCGTCGGGGCCCAGCAAATGCTCGAGCTTCGCGCGCGCGGATTTTAAGGCGTCCGATAAAAGCTGATCGCGGCTGGCCAGAGGATTATCGCCAAACAGATCTTTGTCGGGATTCGCGAGAATGAACAGGACAATGTTGGGCGACAGATCGTCGTAACGGCTGCCGTGTTCTTTCGAGAATCGTTTTCCGAACGCGAGGCAAATCTCATGGACCCAGACTTCATACAGAGCCGCGTCTGACGATTCGCGCGAGACGCGCCCGTCCCAGCCGAGAAAGCTCGTCAACGCTGGGTCATTTTTAATCGCCAGCGACTGCACCAGCTTCTGGAATTCCAGCGCGGGCAGCGACGTGACATCAGTCTGCAGCGACTCCATGTCGGGAACGGTGAGCTTATGGTTGCTCTGCTTCGCGCTCTCGATTACAGAACGGATGCGCGCGACTCGATCAGGCGGAGCCCATTCGAAGCCGACATTGTAAGGATAGTGCTCCGGAATCATCTTGTGATTGGCGGTGGCTACGAAGCCCGGCTCGGGTTGAAGAAGTGCGGTAGTTCCGAAGTGGGCACAAAACCTGTCCAGGTATAAGTACCGCTTCCGGGAACGGGCAGAAGGCCGGTCCAGTTCCGCAAGGGCGCAGTCCGGCGGAGTGTTCGCCGATGTTGCCGGCAATATCCGCGTACACGAGATTTTCGGACGGAACCTTCCAACGCGCGACTGCCGCTTCGAACTGGTTCCAATTCTGGGCGCGGTCAATCGCCAGCGATGCGAGGTAACCGGCGGCTCCGGGCTCCGCTCCGACCCATCGCAAGGCGAGCGCGCGTTTGCCGTCATCCCACAGCACGGGGCCGTGGCGGGTGAATTTCAAGTCGACCTCCGTCGCTGTGGATCCCTTTACGAGGAACACTTCTCGCCGTAGTTCCATCTTTTTCCAGCCGCCTTCGGTCTTGTATTCAAGCGGGTTCGCGGGACTCAGTTCCTCGACGTAGAGGTCCTGCTGATCGAGGCCGAAGATGGTAAATCCCCAGGCGATATGTTCGTTGTGGCCGAGCGCGACGCCAGGCAGGCCGGGTTCGCCTGCGCCGATGACGTTCCATCCGGGAGCGACGAGGTGCACCATGTAGCGCAACGAAGGCAGAGCGAGGACGCGGTGCGGATCATTGGCGAGGAGCGGTCTGCCGCTGGCAGTGAGCGAACCGGAGATGGTCCAGTTGTTGCTGCCCTCGCGCGAGTGCGCGGGGAACTCGATGCGGTGATCGCTGCCGACGAGGTTTTTCAACAGATCGGGAGAGAGTCCGCCGAGATCAAGTCCGGAGGCGGGATCGAGGGGGATTGCAGGATCAAAATCGAACAGCTTCGAGGCTTTCTCCGCGCCGAGTTCAACAAGCGCCCGCGCATGTTCGAGCTCGCTGACAGCGTTGCCGGTCATGGAAAACGCGGCCATGCGATTCAGACAATCTTCCGGGTGCCAGAGGTCGGGCGAGAATCCAGCGAGTTGAAATTCGATGGACAAGTCGGGGCCGCGCGGAGCGGTCAGGCTTGCGATATAGGAGTTGATGCCGTCCGTGAATGCCGTCAGGATGGCCTGCGTGTCAGGCGAGTAACTTTCATATTCCGACTTCATATCGCCGCGGTAGCGCAGGGCGCGGGCGTTTATATCACGCGGCAACGCGGACGGACCGAGCACTTCGGCGAGCCGTCCCTGGCCCGCTCGCTTCCACATTTCCATTTGGAAGAGGCGATCCTGCGCAGCGACCACGCCCTGGGCAAAGAAGAGATCGTGCTGGCTTTGCGCGTAGATGTGGGCCACTCCCCAGCGGTCGCGCAAAACGTTCACCGGGCGCTCGAGTCCTGGCATTCGGAGTTCGCCGGAGATGACAGCCAAGGCCCTTATGGGCGGTGCCGGCGAGGTCCGTTTTCTGGCCGATCTGAGCGAAAGCGCAAAGTGAAATCAAAAAGATCAGCAGACAAACGCTTTTCATGGGAGACCTATTGTAATGCTGGATGGAGAGACGGGCGGGGCGCCGTCTCTCCATCCAGTAAACTCCGCGCTCGAAAATTGCCGAATGAATTAAACTGGCAAATCGCCAATGCATCGGGTGGAAATCGGAAATCATGGGCCAACTGCGAGTTGTCGTTCTGTGGCATCAGCACCAGCCGTTCTACAAAGACCTGGTAACAGGGCAGTATCGTCTGCCATGGACGCGCCTCCATGCGCTGAAGGATTACTACGGGATGGTGAAGCTGCTGGACGAGTTCCCGCAGGTGCATCAGACATTCAATCTTGTGCCGTCGCTGATTACGCAGGTTCAGGATTACGTTTCGGGCGATGCTCAGGATCCCTTTCTTCAGGTTGCGAGCAAGCCGGCAGAGAATCTTACGCAGCAGGAACGGCGGTTCGCACTGCAATATCTGTTTCAAGCGCATCCGGTGAATGTCATCGGGCGCTATCCACGCTACCGCGAGCTGTTGGAGAAATTTCGCGCAGCGGGAGACTTGCCCGAGCGCGCGGAGAAATATTTTGCAGCCCAGGATTTCACCGATTTGCAGGTGCTCTCGCAGATTGGATGGTTCGACGAATACTTTCTGGCGGAGAAAGACGTCGCGGAACTGATCCGCAAAGGGCGGAACTATACGCTGGAAGACCAGCGATTTGTGATGGCGCGGGAGCGCGAACTGCTGGGCCGAGTCCTGCCGGCGCATGCCGAGGCGGCGAAGAAAGGCTTGATCGAAATTTCGACTTCGCCGTTTTATCATCCCATTCTGCCGTTGGTGTGCGATACACAGATGGGGGCGGAATCTTCGCCGGAACTACCCCTGCCGCACAACCGCTATCGCCATCCCGAGGATGCGCGCGAGCAATTGTTGCGCGGACTGGATCTTCACGAAAAAGTCTTTGGGTTGCGGCCGCAAGGAGTGTGGCCGTCGGAAGGCAGCGTTTCAGAGGAGGCGTTGGCGATAGCGCACCAGCTGGGCGTGCAGTGGATGGCGACCGACGAAGGCGTGCTGCAGCGCAGTCTGGGAACAAGTTTTTCTCGCGATGGTTATGGTCACCTGAATGCCGAAGCGGCGCATCGGCTCTACACGGTTTATCGCTACGAGCATGCCGATACGCGAATGAATCTGATTTTCCGCGACCACACGCTCTCTGACCTGATCGGATTCGTATATTCTGGGATGCCGCCGCAAGACGCCGCCAATAACCTCATCCACAAGATTAAAGAATCGGCACAGTCAGCTGTTACTAATGGGGATGCCGTCGTTCCGATCATTCTGGATGGCGAGAACGCCTGGGAGTATTACCCACATTCGGGACGAGAATTCCTGCGAAGATTTTATGAGGCTCTGCAGAATGATCCGGGGATCGAGGCGGTGACGGTAACGGAGGCAATTTCGCGCCACCAGAATGTCAGTCCTCTCAAGTCGCTGGTACCGGGGTCGTGGATCAACGCGAACTTCAACGTTTGGATCGGAGCGCCGGAGGACAACAAGGCCTGGGACTACCTGTATCACGCGCGCAACTTCTACGCGCAGGCGGCCGCGAGCGCAACCGAGGCGCAGCGCAAGCTGGCGTTTGAAGAGATATTGATTGCCGAGGGCAGCGACTGGAACTGGTGGTACGGACCGGAGCACCACTCGGCGAACGATCGCGACTTCGACGAACTCTATCGCAAGCATTTGTCGAATGTTTACCAGGCATTAGGTGGGACACCGCCCAATTATCTGTCGCAGCCGATTACCGGAGTCGTGGCGCGGCCTTCGTTTACGCCCCAGCGGGCCTACATCCATCCGAGAATCTCAGGTGACATGGTGCGTTACTTTGAATGGATGGGGGCGGCGTGTTACACCGCTGACCAGCGCTCGGGTTCTATGCACGGCAAACAGTTTCTGATGGATGAGGTGTTTGCCGGCATCGATGAGCAGTATGTGTTCGGCCGGCTGGATTTCGCCGGCAAAGTACCAGAAGACGAATTCGAAGTGGTGGTGAATTTGGAATCGTGGTCCGACCAATCCGCCAAGCAACAGCGCGAACTGCGGCTGGGTGCGGCAGTTGCTGAAGGTCGCATACAGTCGTGGAAAGTAACTGCAGGGGGAAAAGATGCGGTCGCGGACTCGTCGGATTCGAACCATGATGCCCGGGTGGCGCTGGTCCGGAATTTCGAGTTTCGCTTGCCTCTTGCGTGGCTGGTCGCAACTTCGCAGGAGATTGAGGAATCGCAAGGGCAGAAAACCTCCGATCCGGCTGTCCGGTTACGCCTGCGCTTCAGTTTGTGGCAGGACCATCTTCCGGTTGACGCATTGCCGGTGGAAGGATGGATCGAACTGGAATTGCTGGCGGAAGAAGATTTGCTGGCCGCGGGCGGGTGAGGGCGAACGGACAGTAGACAGTTCAGACGGTGCGCCTGGGGACGGGGCAAAGCCCCGTCCCTGCACGGTCCAACTTTTAGTTCTGGCTTTTGCTACTGGCCAGCGCTGGCAACGGTCGTTGTCATCGTCATCGGACGGTTCAATTCCATCACCAGCTCTGTGCCTGCAGGAAGCATCGCGGAACGGTGCTTGCCGAGCCAGTGCGTGACGGTGACGGTGGCGCCGATGGCTCCGCCAATAAGAAAGCCTTTGCCGCCGCCGGCCAATCCGCCGATGAGCATTCCGCCGCCGGTACCTATGCCGATTTCGGTAAGATCCTTGCCGTCATGGCCATCGCCTTTGAACTGCCCTTCCGTGTTGACGTCGGTGCCATGGTGAGCATTGGTATCCACCAGAGAGGCGTTCAGCGCGAACTTGTCGCCGTTCGGAAGGACCATGTTTTCGGGAAAGATGCCGATGGTGGGTTTGCCGGCAATGCGCCGCGGTTCGTTTGTTTTCGTGACTCGGCCCTCGATTGTCGTGCCAATTGGAATCACGGTTTTCCCGTCCATGACTACCGGTTCAGTGACTCTTGCCGAGAACGGATCTCCGGCTTTTGAACTGAAGGTTGCGAGCGTGGTTTCGAGCTTCATCTTGACGGCAGTGCCGGTGGGCAGGGATTGCGTCCAGGCGGCAGTTGCAATCAGGATTAGCGACGTGAGCAAAAGCGTTTTCTTCATGTTGCCTCTTAACCTCCAAAATTCAATTGTGTATCTAATTCAAAGTCCAACCAAAGCTGCCAGAACGTCATCCAGCGGCGCGCGGTCCAGCTGGTTATCGCCGCGATAGATGTAGCGCAGCAAGCCGCTGCGATCGATCGCGAGCGTGGCCGGGTGCGCGATGTTGACTGCATCTTTGCCAAGCGCGTGATGGAGCCCGTAGGCTTTCGTCACAATCCGATCCTCGTCGAGCAGAAAGACACTGGCGATGGGATGCTTCTCAAGAAACTTTGCCGGTTTCCATACGCCATCACGTTTTTCGGCGGCAATGAATACCAACTGTGCTCCGGCTGCTTCAATTTCGGGCCTCCGCGACTCGAACTGAGTCATGCGCTTCACGCAGTTCGGTCACCATGTGCCGCGCACAAACTCAAGAATGAGCGTGCTCTGCTCGAGCAGTCCGCCGAGTGTGAATAGGCTCTCCCGATTGGCCGCTCCCAGGGAAAAGTCCGGTGCGCGCGAACCAATCTCCAGTGTTTCGGTGCGGCTCTTCATGCTGATTCGACTTTAAGCGAGGTGGAAATCAGGAACAATAACGGATAGGGTACGGGCAGAGAGCCTGAGGTCCGATATAATTTCGCTTCGCAGGTTGGAGAACGCGGCGAACCGAGGCTCTACAACTAGCTTTCCAAATCAGGTGAATAAAGGACGCACGTATGCCTATTACCAGTATTGTCGATATCCGCGGACGCCAGGTGCTTGACTCTCGCGGCAATCCGACAGTTGAAGCGGAAGTATTTCTTGATGGCGGCGCTAGCGCGCGGGCCATCGTGCCGAGTGGCGCGTCCACCGGCGAGCACGAGGCAGTTGAATTGCGTGACGGCGACAAGAGCCAGTACATGGGTAAGGGAGTGCTGCAGGCGGTTGGGAACGTCAACGGCGAAATTGCGGAAGCACTCAGCGAGGCGGATGCCGCCGATCAGCGCACGCTCGACGCGCGACTGATTGAACTGGATGGCACTCCAAATAAAGGGCGGCTGGGGGCGAATGCGATCCTGGCGGTGTCGATGGCGGCGGCGCGGGCTTCGGCCAACGCTTGCGGGCTGCCACTCTATCGTTACCTGGGCGGGGCAGCGGCGAACACGTTGCCGGTTCCGATGATGAACATCCTCAACGGCGGTGCGCACTCCGATAACAACGTTGACTTTCAGGAGTTCATGGTGATGCCGGTGGGAGCGACGTCGTTTTCGGAGGCGCTGCGTTGGGGCGTGGAGGTCTTTCACACACTCAAGGGCGTGCTGAAAAAGCGCGGTTACAACACGGCAGTCGGCGACGAAGGAGGGTTTGCTCCGTCGGTGAAGTCGAACGTCGAAGGGATTGAAGTCGTGCTGGAGGCGATTCAGCAGGCGGGCTACAAGCCGGGCGAAGAAATCGCGATTGCGCTCGATCCGGCTGCCAGCGAGTTTTATCAGGACGGAAAGTATGTCTTTAAGAAAACCGACAAGTCGGCCAAAAATTCCGAGGACATGGTTCGCTATTGGGCCAAGTGGGTGAATGACTATCCCATCGTATCGCTCGAAGATGGGCTCGCCGAGGACGATTGGGACGGCTGGGCGCTGCTAACTAAAGAACTGGGCGACAAGATTCAGTTGGTGGGCGACGACTTGTTCGTAACGAACGTCGAGCGCTTGCAGGAAGGCATCGAGAAGGGCGTGGGGAATTCAATCCTGATTAAGGTCAACCAGATCGGCACCGTCAGCGAGACGCTGGATGCAATCGATCTGGCGCGACGGAATGGATACACGTCCGTGATCTCGCATCGATCCGGCGAAAGCGAAGACACGTTTATTGCCGACCTGGCCGTCGCGACGGGCGCGGGACAGATCAAGACGGGCTCAGCGTCGCGCACCGACAGAATTGCTAAGTACAACCAGTTGCTGCGGATTGAAGAGGAGTTGGGCGGGGCAGCGCGGTTCTTGGGGGTGAAGGCGCTGAATTACAAGAATTAATAATTTGTCCGTTGTGTCTCGCTCGATCCGCAAATCTCCATCGAGGTTGAACCCGGCAGAGGTTCATATGCCATTCATCGATTCATTGAACTTCGCTTCCCGTAGCAAATTAAAGTCCTCGCGATTCGTGAGACGCGGGAAAATATGGAACGCAAATTGTGTGGCGATCCGTCTGTTTTTCTGTTCGGCGATGCTTCTCGTTCCGATTACCGTTTGCGCTCGAGATAACGTATCGGGAGAGAATTCGGCCTGCAGAGCATCTCAGCTCGCGGCGGCGTGGGATCGGAAGGAATCTGATCAGATTGAGGGCGGACTCGGACATCATGCTCTGACCATCGCCTTGCAGAACATCTCGAAGTCGCCGTGCACTCTGGAAGGTATTCCTGAAGTCGCACTGCTAGGATTAAATGGCCGGTCGCTGTCTGTGCGCGTCTGTCCAAATTGCCCGGATTATCTATTCCCGACGCAGAGGGTCAATAAAATTCATTTGGCTCCGAACACGTCGGCATATCTGCTTGTTGGGTACAACATAAACGACAATAATGGAAAGTGGTCGTGCCGACAGAGTGTTGGATTCAGAATAATCCTGCGCGGCCAGTGCGGCGAAATCGATGGTACTCCGTTACTTGATAAACTTCAGGCCAGCAAACCGCAATGAGAACGCAAGACCAAATGAACGCCATCACATTAGCAGTGGACGTGCTCGGTTGACTTAGCTAAGGACTTAGTCTATATTTCAAGGAATGGAAGTCAATATCCACGAAGCTAAAACCCATCTTTCTCGCTTGCTGGAGCGGGTTGCCATGGGCGAAGAGGTCATCATCGCGAAGGCCGGAACACCTGTTGCCAAGCTGGTGCCCGTCAACGCCGCAACCGGCAAGTTCAAGTTCGGGTCCGCCCAGGGGAAAATTGTCATCGCCGATGACTTCAATGATCCTCTCCCAAAGGAGATCGAAGACCTCTTCTGGTGATGAAAGTCCTGTTGGATACTCACACTTTTATTTGGGCGGTCGCCGACGAGACGCGGTTGTCTCCGCGGGCGCGGCACGTGATCGGCTCGTCCGAGTTATGGTGGAGTGTGGTGAGCCTATGGGAAGCGATTCAGAAGGCGCAGGTAGGCAAACTCTCCTTGCCGCTGCCAGCCGGTCCTTTCCTGACTAGCGAGCTCAGCTCCAGCCATGTTCGACTGTTGCCCGTTAGCCTCAGCCACGTCCTGCGAGTCGAGTCCTTGCCTTTACACCATCGCGACCCGTTCGATCGCTTGCTCATTGCGCAGAGCATCGAAGAGGGATGGCCAATCGTTACGGTAGATCCGTGGTTCTCGCGCTATCCGGTTGAGGTGATCTGGTAGTATCCAGAGAACCCACCACGAGGCTAGAATCCCATCCTGTCGTCCGCCGAAGGCCCATAGGTTGAGGGCACCGGCGTTTCATTCAATCGCAGATACACGCCGAGTTGGGCACGGTGGTGTACGAGGTGATTGAGGAACATTTGACGATAAGCCAGAAAACGTGTCCCGCTGAAGATGGGCTTATCCCCAAAACTTAGCTTCCAGGTCTGTGTCCAGGCTTCATCCGGAGTATTCTTGAGCGCCGTGCGAGCTTTGGCCGCCCCGTCATCAAAGGTCGAGACCAATTGTGCTGCAGACTCAAAGGGCACGGGCGGAAACTTGGTTTTCGCGAAATCGAGTTCAGGGGTGGTGAGAACGGTAAGACCAAAACCAGCCAACTGCGCCACATGCGGCGCGAGTTTATTCAGCGGCATCGATTTGGCGTGGGGAGCAAAGTCTGGCTTGTCGGCTGGAACGCGTTCCAGCATCGTACGCGTCTTCTTAATTTCTTCATCGAATTCAGACAGGAGAAGTTCATTGATAGGCATGTTTTCCTCTGAGATAGTTTCTGCAATAGTATGAGATTGTAGGCCGCTGGAGGCGATTCAGTCTATCTGCAGACAGCAAGAGCCGATATAACAGCCAGGAGCCAAACGCGATTTTATGCCTCGTCCCAAACCTCTCGTTCTCATCATCCTCGACGGCTGGGGATACCGAGCCGAAACCAACGCCAATGCCATTGCGCTGGCTCGCAAGCCGACGTATGACCGACTGCTGCGCGAGTATCCGAATACGCTGATTCATACCAGCGGGCCGTTTGTCGGGTTGCCCGACGGACAGATGGGGAACAGCGAAGTCGGCCATCTGAATATGGGCGCCGGGCGCATCGTGCACATGGAAGTCACGCGAATTGACCTGATGATTCAGAATGGCGAATTTTTCTCGCAGCCTGTTCTCATCGAAGCGATGAAGAATGCGCGCAACAGCGGCCGTAAGCTGCATCTGTTCGGGCTGGTCTCCGACGGTGGCGTGCATTCGCGGCAGGAGCATCTCTACGCGCTCCTGAAAATGGCCAAGCAGCAGGGAATTGATCGTGTTTTCGTGCACGCCTTCATGGATGGGCGCGACACTCTGCCTACCACTGGCGCCGGTTATCTCGATCAGCTTAAGCAGAAGATGCGCGAGTACAGCTCGGGCAAGATCGCGACCGTCAGTGGCCGCTACTTTGCCATGGACCGCGACCGTCGCTGGGAGCGTATTGCCAAGGCCTACAGCGCAATGGTCGATGGCAAGGCCGAGGGCGGCGCCAACGCTGACCCGGTGAAGGGGGTGAAAGACTCCTACAACAAAGACGTGACCGATGAGTTCGTGATCCCGTTCGTCTGCACCGACAATCGCGGAGAGCCGGTGGCGAAGATCGCCGATGACGATTCCTGCATTTGCTTTAATTTTCGCGCCGACCGTGTGCGCCAGATGACGCGCGCTCTCTGCCGCAACAGCGGACTGAACGAGAAGGGTGGCAGCGATTTGCCGGGCGCGGCCGATCTCGACGCGACCATTCCGCGTGATCGCGTGCCTAAAAATCTGAAGTACGTTTGCATGACCCGGTATGACAAGAACTTTGACCTGCCGGTGGTGATTCCTCCGGAGTCCATGGCAAACATTCTGGCGAACGTCATGGGCGGATTGAACATGCGCAACCTGCGCGTGGCTGAGACCGAGAAATATGCGCACGTGACTTACTTTTTCAATGGCGGCGTGGAGCAGCCTTTTCCCGGAGAGGATCGGGTGCTGATTCAGTCGCCAAAAGTTGCCACTTACGATCTCAAGCCGGAGATGAGCGCCGCGGGTATTGCCGAGGCGGTGGTGAAAGCCACGAACGACGGCACGTTTGACGTCATCATCGTCAACTTTGCCAATGCCGACATGGTGGGGCATTCGGGCAAGATCGAGCCTACGGTGAAGGCGGTCGAGACCGTCGATGCCTGCCTGGGCGAGATTGAGAAAGCTGTGCGCGCGAAAGGCGGAGCGATGCTGATTACTGCCGATCATGGTAATGCCGAAATGATGATCGACCCCGCAACCGGCGGTCCGCATACGGCGCATACGACGAATCCGGTGCCGTTTATTGTCATGGCGGAGGACGCGAAGCAATTCACGCTGAAAGCTAACGGCTCGCTGCGGGATATTTCTCCGACGATGCTTGGCATGCTTGGCATCCCCGAGCCGAAAGAAATGACGGGCGCGGACCTGCGGAGTCCGCGGAAAACGTAGTTACGACTAAGGCCTATCTTGTATCCACTCCAAAGCCCAAAATCGCATTGACTTCGACTGGGTCATTTCCGCGAAATGCGGGACGGAATTTCCACTTGTGCAGAGCCGCCAAAATTTTTGAAGTACTTTCGGCGGATCCGGGCTCGAGTACCCTGAGGTCTTTGAGGTCTCCGTTGCGATCGAGGATACACGCGATGATTACATGCGTGGGGCGAAGGCCATCGGGCAGATCTTTGCGCATCGGTTCGGGAGCGTTGAGGGCTTGGGATGACGGATGCGACAGCGAAGCGGCGTCGGCATATTGCATCACTGCCGTGCCGACGGACGTTTCGATGTAAATGGAGTAATTGCGGTCGCCTTTCAGAACGTCGTAGTAGGCGAACACGCCACCGGAACGAGGAGTTGCTTCGATCGTGATTCCTGATCCCTTGTGAGCGTCGGTGGAAGAATGTCCGGGGCCGTTTGCGGGAGCGTTGCCGCCGGGCGCGCCGAAACTGGGCAGTGTGACCGTGGTTGTGCCGCCCTCCACGGATATGCCGGGCATGGCCGGTGTGCCGCTGGTTCCGGTGCCCGCGCCGCCGGAACCGGGATAGGGCGAAATGCCGCCTCGCGCGTTGGGATCGGATCCGCGTCCCGCGCCTTCTCTACCCGCGCCGGAACCTTCTCCCTGCAATCCGCTGCCCGGGCCGTTGCCTTTGCCGATGCTCGACCCGCCGCCACTGCCACCGAGTCCCGCGTTGGACGTGCCGCTGGGCGACATGGCGAGAGCGCCTGCGCCGGTGGAATTCGGTACTCCAACTTTTGTTCCCGGCTGGCTGGAGAGAACGACGGCGTTGCCGGCAGCGTTTCCTCCGGCGTTACTCGGCGGAGCCACCGAGGAGCCCAGATCGAGCGGACCGCCTGCGCCAGCGCCCTTGTTGCCTCGCCCGCTGCCAGAGAGGGCCTTACCGCCGCCCAGGCCCGGCGGAGGGGGTACGACGTCGGCAGAGCCCAGTAGAGCGCTGGAGGATTGACCGGAGCGGGCGCTACCGCTTCCTTGAGAGCCATGGCCGTCGATGCTGGCCGGTGGCGGCACGACTTGCGGTCCGAGGGTAGAAGCGCCGGATCGCGCGAGCGACCCGCCGGATGCCGAGGGCGGCGGCGGCACGGGCTTAGTCCGCATGTCGCCCGCGGCCGTGCTTCCCCAGCTGTTGAGATCGCGGCTGACCTGCGAGGGCGGCGGCGCTACCACGGCCGATGCCGGCAGCGACAGCTTGGCCGCGGACGACATGTCACGCTGGGGCGCAGAGACTGGTGGCGCAACCACGTCCACGGTTTGCGTCACCGGAGTCCGGGAACTGGCCAGGTCGCGCTGCGCATCGCGCGGAGCCGGCGCGATGACGGTAGGCGTGAGCTGGTTCGAGGTTTGCATCTTGTCTCGCGACACATTCGGCGCGGGGGGGACGATGTTGGCGCTCAAGGTTGGGGAAGTGCGGGTCGCGGCATTTGACACGTCGGGTGCGGGAGCAATGATGGTCGTCGTCAGGGTTGCGGTGCGGCTTGCCGATGAATTGAGATCCGGCGAAGGTGGCACGGCGCTCATCCCGGGCAGGGTCGGCGCGGTGAGAGAAGAGCGCAAGCCCTCGGCAGGCGGAGGTCCGGGATTCGGCTTCATGGCGAGCAGATTGGCGACCGCGGAATCGGAATGAGGCAGATTCATTTTGGGAGCATCCGCAACTTTTTCGCGAGGCTGCTCGCCGCGCACTACACGAATGGTCTGCGTGCGGTGATGGGCTTGCTGGCCGCCGGCGCGTCCAGATTTGCCGGACTGTGCGCCAGCGCGATCCTGGGTTCGCGGCAGCTCGTCACCGGAGTAATAGACGACATCCCATTGGGGATGATTGGGAGGAATCGGGATCTCCATATCCGCAAAGCGACCGGGAAGGACGATAAGAGCAATCAGCAGCAGGAACTCGACGAACCAGCCGATGAGTACGCCGCGATAGGGGAAGATGCCAATCGGCGCTTCTCCGGCGAGCGCCTTCGGCGGGCGGACCAGCGCTGGGCGTAGAGCAGACTTGAACTCCTCCCATGGGGACGACCATTCCACCAACAGGCGCGGCTCAGGGTACTGAACCGTTGGCTGACGATCGACGCTCTCGGGAATGGTGGCAACTTCGGACATTATTTTCGACTACGTTGTTTTTCGACTACGTTTCGGACTGCGTTATTTCTGGGGGGATCGTACCAGTATTTCGTATTAGTGTAGTGTGCCAGAAGGACGCGCTGATGATCGCTGTGACTTCGGTGTTTTTGCCTTTTTGTTCTCCTTCGTTTCTTTTGGACCTCGAATGGCGTTTCTGGAGAATGACAATTCCACGATTGGGAAAGTATGCCGATTTTGTGGGGGGTACCCCCCTCCCCCCGTGCTATTGGAATCATGGAGTTAGGAAGAAAATCCTCGCAAAATATCGGCTTTAAAGGACTTACAGGGCGGAATAAGGAGTTAGCTCGTCTTCCGGGTCAATTCGACGCGTCCTCGCTGGTGCCCACCACGGGGAATCAATCACTTACGGGAGGTCTTTTTTGTGCGAGTCATCCGTTCGTTCCCAAAATATTGAAAGAAATGGAGTTTTTCGCTAGACGCCGGGTAAGTGGGCCGAAAATGCGGGCCACTGAAACAATGACCGATTACGGCTCTGACTAGTTATCAAGGAGCAGGTGGTACCCAGGCAAATACTTGTTTGCTATGAATCTATTTTAACAGGCGAGTCAAGACATGAATCCTGGCGGTGGTGTCTTAATCTTCATTCTTTCACCACGGAGGCACGGAGACACGGAGAAAAAACTTGAACCGGCAAGAACCGAAAGCGAAAGGTTTTGCCAGGCAGTTGGGGTGCTCCGTGTCTCCGTGTTAAAAAGCAAATTGGGCCACTCCCATCCTGGCGGTGGTGGCTCAGTTTGAAAGGGGAAGCGAACTATGCGCAGGATTGCGGCGGGCAAACAGCAGGTCCTTCCCCTTCGGCAAGCCCAGGGTCAGGATGACAATTTTTGTTATTTGATCCAGAGGACAATTTTTATTTAGTGCAGACAAGTTTTATCTGGTCAGGATTTTCTCAGGCGGCTTCGGTGTTGATGGGACGCTCTTCGAAAGAAATATCTACCTGGTCGCCGATGGCGGTCATGGACTCGCGGATTGTGCCCGTCGGAACTTCGAGCACCGAAGTGGCATGGACACGAACGGCGGCCAGGCGCCACGGTTTGAGCTCCTCTTCAATGTGGATGACGATTCGTTCGCGGTCGAGGTAAACGGCGTCAATGGGGAAACGCATGGCGAAGGTGTGAATGCCGCGGGAGGGGCTGATCCACAGGCCCTGGCCTCGGGTGAAACGGGAGGAGTCGGTCGCCATTAGGCCGCGAAAGCGGGACCAGTGGGTGCGCGCGATCATCAGATCGGTCGCGAGATAGGTGGTGCGTGTGCGATTAAAGGCGTATCCCTTGGGCCCGCGCGGGGGCATCAGAACTCCTCAATTTATTTGATTACTGTGGGCAAACAGCAGGTCCTTCCCCTTCGGCAAGCTCAGGGTCAGGATGACAAATGCTATTTTGTTCGAAGAGCCCATGCCTCCACCAATTCAGTGTTTGCCCCCGGAGACCGGGATGAATATATGCATCAACTGAATTACGGCCGGTCCAACGGTCACGAAAATCAGGGAAGGCATGACGAACAGCACCAGGGGAATGATCATTTTGACAGTGGTCTTGGCGGCCTGCTCTTCAGCGCGCTGGCGACGCTCGGTGCGCAGGGACTCGGAATGGACACGCAAGGCCTGGGCCACGCTGGTTCCGAAGCGGTCGGTCTGAATCAGGGTGCCGACGAGGGAGCGAAGGTCATCGACGCCGGTGCGCTCGGCGAGATTGCGGAGCGCTTCGACGCGCGGTTTTCCGGCGCGAGTTTCGAGGTCGAAGAGATGAAACTCGCCGCTGAGTTCCGGGTGCGCGTGGCTGAGATCATTACCGACCCGCATCATGGCCTGGTCGAGAGACAAGCCGGCCTCCACGCAGATTACGGTCAAATCCAATCCATCGGGAAGTCCGAGACGAATTCGGCGCTGCCGCTCCTGCAGCTTCCTTTTGAGCAGGAAGCGCGGGATAAAAAAGCCGAACGCGGTTATGCCAAGGAGCAGCAGAGGTGAACTGAATCCGCTAAATACAAAAACCGAAAGGAAACCGAGCGCGGCGAACAGGACGCGCAGGCCGCGATAGATGGTGACGTGCTGGGCGTTGCGATAGCCGGCTTGAATCAGCCAGAGCCGGGTTTGCGAAACGTCGGTGGGCGAGAGCGGCAAGGCGCGGCTCAAGGGATCGAGGGCCTGCTGCATGCGTTCGCGGATTGCGGGCTTTACCTGGGTCTTGGGGCGCTGCCAGCCGATTTCACGCAAACGGGATCCGAGGACCGACGAAGGCGCAACCGTAGCCGCTCCGAAGGCAAAGACGACCACCGCGATCGTGAGAAAAACGAAGATGGCAAGCGCGAGCGCCATGAGTTAGACCTGAATCCTGATTATTTTGCGAATAACAAAGTAGCCCATCGTCTGCAAAGTGATGCCGCCGACGATCAAAGCGTGCCCGATGGGGTCGGTGAACAGCGGACGAATGAAGCCCGGGTTGAGTAGAGTCATGACGACCACTATGGTGGGCGGCAGAGCCATGAGCAGGACCATGGTGAGGCGTCCCTGAGCGGTGTGCACGCGGACCTGACGCAGGATCTTGAAGCGTTCGCGGATAACGTAGGAAAGATTGTCGAGGATCTCGGCAAGATTGCCGCCGGTTTCGCGCTGCAACATTACCGCAGTCACAAAGAACTTGACGTCGACCAGAGGAATGCGGTCGGCGAGGTTGATCAGGGCGTCGCGTACGGGGAGTCCGAATTTCTGTTCTTCGTAGAGCTGGCGGAATTCTCCGGCAACGGGCTCGGAGACTTCGTTGGCAATCATTTCGAGGGCGGTGGTAAATGCGTGTCCGGCACGAACGGCGCGGGCGAGGGTATCGATGGCTTCGGGAAACTTCTCCTCAAATTTCTGGAAGCGCTTGTTTCGCATATGCGAAGCGTAAGCGTAGGGAATAAAAAACCCGATCAGAGCGCCGGCCCAGGCGAACAGCAGGTTGCCGCCGGCGATGGCGGCGACAATGGCGAGTATCACGGCCGCGCCCACGCACAACACCAGGAAATTTCCGGCGCGAACATCGACGTTTCCCTGCGCCAGCATTTTTTGCAGAATTGAGATGCGCTCGGAGCGGCGCAGAAAAGTGTCGAAGGCGGGAATGCGGCTGAGCAGTTCGTCGCGAAGCAGAGCCACATCGGGCGTGGCTTGTTCGTCCGGCGCTTGACTGGCGGATAAACGATCGCGAAGAACGCGAGCCTGGGCTTTGCGCTCGTCAAACAACGACATCCCGGCGAAAACGGCCAGGGAAACCACGACAAATACCAAGAGCGCTATAACGAGAGGCATCGCGCTAGACCTCCATCCTGGATTCGAAGAGCGCGGGATTCAGGCGGCAACCGGCGGTGGCGAGACGCTCGGCGAAATGCGGGGGGTGACCGGTGGAATGGAAGACGCCGCGCACCTTGCCGCTTTCGTCGATGCCGCTGCGCTCGAAGACAAAGACGTCGAGCAAGGAAATCATGTCTCCTTCCATCCCAGTGACTTCGGAGATGGTAATGATTTTGCGCGTACCGTCGGAGAGACGCGCAACCTGGACTACGGCGTGGACGGCGTTCGCGATCTGATGGCGAATGGCACGCTCGGGAATGTTCAGGTTGGCCATGGAAACCATATTTTCGATACGAGCCAGGGCGTCGCGCGGCGAGTTGGCGTGTACGGTGGTGAGCGAACCCTCGTGACCGGTATTCATGGCCTGAAGCATGTCGAACGCTTCTTCGCCACGCACCTCGCCAACCACAATGCGGTCGGGGCGCATACGCAGACTGTTGATGACGAGCTGGCGCATGCGGACCGAGCCCTTGCCTTCGATGTTGGGAGGGCGGGTTTCGAGACGAACCACATGTTCCTGCTTGAGCTGCAATTCGGCCGCGTCTTCGATGGTTACGATGCGCTCCGAATTCGGGATGTAACCGGACAGCACATTGAGAACCGTGGTTTTGCCGGCGCCGGTTCCGCCGGAAATGATCAGGTTCAGGCGGCCCTTGACCATGGCCGCGAGCATTTCGAGCATCGGGTCGGTCAGGGTTTTGTTTTCGAGCATGTTGCGCGCGGTAATCGGATCACGTCCAAAGCGGCGGATGGAGAGGCAGGCTCCATCGAGCGCCAGCGGCGGAATGATGGCGTTGACACGGGAGCCATCCTGCAGGCGGGCGTCGACCATCGGAGAGGATTCATCGACGCGGCGCCCGATGCGGGACACAATGCGGTCGATGATCTGCATCAGGTGCTGGTTGTCTTTGAACGTCAAGCCTGTGACTTCCAGTTTGCCGGCGCGTTCGACGTAGACGCGGTCGAAGCGGTTGACCAGAATATCGGAGATGGTGGGATCCTTGAGCAGGGGTTCCAGCGGGCCCAGCCCGAAGATTTCATCGAGAATCTCCCGCGATAACTGCTCGCGCTCGGCGAAGCTGAGAGGGACGGCTTCGCTGTTGACGGAACTGCGGATGAGGATGAGAACTTCTTCGCGCGCCGAATCTCCGGACGTGCGGCCGAGTTTCTCCAGGTCGAGGCGATCGAGGATCTTGCGATGCAAGTCCGCCTTGACCTGCTGGTACTCGCTCCGTTCGAAGGCTTGCAGATTGGGCATAATTGATTGAATCATCGAATGATTGAGCCACGGAGTCAATATCCCGATGGTTCAATGAATTATTAGACCGTTTTAAAAAGCGACCAGGCCGTGCGTTTTACATCCAAGTCGTCTTTCGTCAAGTATTCAGCCAGCCCTGAAATGGAGCGGGCAATTTCGGTGTTGCTCTGCTGCATCAAGGGAACGCCGCGATCAATCGCGGTCGAGACCGCGAAATACTGATTCGGAATGCGCCAGAGCACCGGTGCTCCGATGGCGGCCTCGGTCTCGGTTTCGTTGAAACCGGGTACTTTGCGATAACGGTTGAACACCAGCCCAAAACGGTCACGCGAGCCACTTTCGCCGAGATACTGGGCGACTCTTCCCGCACTCCAGAGAGACGCTACATCGGCGTGAGCGATGAGCATGATCTTCTCGGACAAGTTGCTGACCAGACGGGTGGCGCTGTCGAGCCGGGACGAAGCGTCGACAACGATGTAGTGGAACAGACCGACCATGGTGTCAAAAAGGCGGGCAAAATCGGAAGCGGAAGGCTCGATCGGCGTGGGAGTCGGAGCGCCGGCCAGCACGTGCAATCCGCGATCGTGACGCGCCATGAAACTGTCGAGAAGGGAAGAGTCCAGGCGGTGCAGATTGGTGAGGGCGTCGGATATGGTGAAGGTGGGCTTGAGATTGAGATGCAGGGCGCAGTGACCCAGGGGCGCCAGATCCACCAGCGCGGTGTTGTGGTGAATCGCCTGCAAGGCAAGAGCCAGATTGACGGCAACGGTGGTAGAGCCGCTGCCGCCTTTGGCATTCACGATGGTGAACACCTTGCCCCGGGAATTTTCCCGCCCTGGCTTGCGGCGAGTCGCGGTCAGGCGAACGAAGGCTTCCAGGAGATCGGTGGTGGTGGTGGGGCGCTCGATGTATTCGCGCACACCCGCCCGCATGGCATTCACAATCAACTGCGGTTGCGTCATGGGGCCGACTGCGAACAGCGCCGCATTGGGAAGTTCCTGGTGCAGCAACTCCACGGCGCGTAACGCGGAGGTGAAGTCACCGGCAGCGATATCGACCAGAACCACGTCGGGGGCAAAGGCTTGCGTTCGGCGGATTAAGGGGTCGCTGGCGGCGAGAGGCATGGTGGACTCGCTGCACGCAGTGCGGGCCACGCTGGTGCCATCCACCAGAGCCTGAAGCACAGCGCGCTGGTCGTTGTCCGTCGCGAATACGGCTACTGATAATTCCGGCATGATTCGTTCTCACCCCCTTTCCGAAAGTTTCAACTTACGTGATCCAGCTAAAGGCCGACCTACTTGCTGCTTCAGGGCTTCTTGCTGTCGAACTTAGTCTTATCGAGAGTCGGCACTGGCATTGCTGGACCCTTCGGCGCCACGACACTTGGCGCAACGCGGTGAACTGTGCACAGGACCATCAATTCGGAGTTGCTTTTCTGGTCGCTCTTGCTCTTGAAAAAATTTCCGATGATGGGGATATCACCGAGAAACGGAACCTTGTTTCCAACGTTCGTAACCCGGTTATCGAGCAGGCCGGCGATGACGAAGCTCTGGCCATCCTGCAGTTCGAATTCAGTATCGGCTTTGCGCGTGCTGATAGCGGGGATGGTGGTTCCGGGGACCGTGACCGCGTCCGCGAAATCGAGCGTACTCACCTCGGGAGCGACGTGCAGGTGAATGTTGCCGTTCGGCTGAATCACGGGGGTGAACTTCAGGCGCACGCCAAACTCACGAAACTGAATGGTGACGGTTGCGATCCCGCTGGCGTTGGACTGGGCAACGGGAAAGGGAAATTCTCCTCCGGCCAGGAAACTGGCTTCCTTGCCATTGACCGCGATCAGGTTGGGCTCGGCCAGAATCTGCAGAAGATTTTGCGTCTTGAGGGCCTCAATCACCGCGCCCAGATGGACCTGAGGGTTAAAGAAAAACAGGTTGAGTACGTTCGATATCGTCGCCGAGTTGGGAAACGCGCTGCTCGATCCTGTATCAGTGATGGCCCCGTTGCCGGTGACTCCGCCGAACTGGCCGGTGGTCGTGCTGCCGATGGTGTTTCCGGAGCCGGTTGAAAGCAGATTGAACCCCATTTGGGTCAGAGCCGAGCGATCGACTTCGGCAAACTTGACCTCCAGCAGGACTTCCTCCGCCCCGACTGGGCCAAATGTGAGCACGTTAACGACATTCTTGGAATAGGCCGATGCAAGCAGGCCGGCGTGTTTGGCGACGTCCTCCGTGGTGACGTGACCGGAGATAACAATCGCGTTGCGCGACGGCGTCACGGTGATCTGCTCCTCCGGGAAAAGGCGATGCATCTCTTCGGATGCTGCGGTGATATCGACATCCACGCGAAGGTCGAAACTTCGCGAGCGCTCCAGTTCGTCCCAGATCAGCAGAGAAACTTCGCCCGGGGAAAGGCCATTGACCAGGACCTGCGTTGGTGTGACAACGATCGCATCGGCCACCGAAGGATCCGTTACTGACACGCGCTTTAATCTTTCGGTGGTGTTAATGAGGAGGGACTTACCGACCATCACGCGCAGCGGAGCCGCACCCGGCGATACTGCCTGGTTGGATGTGGAGGTAGTCGCGGTGGAGGATTGCGCATCCGCCGGATTGGCAGGTGGCGTTGCCGGCGTGTCCTGGGGAGAAGCCGCTGCCGGAGGAGACTGCGGGCTGCCGCCGGGAGCCTCAGTGCGCGCGAACATCGTTGTCGCACCGAGAAGCAAAACGGCTGCGACGAGCGTTAGAGCTTTCATGAATTCCAACCTCTGCGAGGATGCGCGAGCAAATCCATCGAAGGCAGAGCCATCGAGGAAATGAGCGGACGCGAAATGCTGCGGTACCGACGGCCCAGATTACTTGTTGTCTTCAAACTTGGTTTCATCCCGTTTGCTGCCACGGATCATTTCGACCTGGTAGGGCGCTGGGGCAACAGGCGCCGGAACTTTTGCCGCTGCTTTGTGGAACTTCGGTTTAGGCTCAGTGGGTGCCACCGGCGTCTCGCCCAGGTACAGCGAACTGGTGCGGGTGGCGCCGATGCCTCCCTTTTTTGTGTCCAGCGGATTGCGCAGAGAGAGCTGAATGCGGCCCTCCTGCGAAACCAGCGCCAGCTTCTGCGCGTCGTCCGGAGAAACCAGGAGCGTAATCACTGGAGCGGTTTGCGCGTCGGAGCCAGCGTTCCGGTCCAGGCTTTTGCCTACGGCGATGACCGCGACATTTTCGAGGACGGTGGTGGTTTGACGGTCGTTGCCAGTGCCTTGATTTCCTGTAGAGAGCACATCCACGCGCGTTCCCGGTTGCACGAAGCCCGCCACGGAAACCACGTCATTGACACGTACGGAAACGGCGCGCATTCCTGGCGGGATCATTGAGGGCAAGCCGGCTCCCGCTTCGAGCGCCGCCAATTTGCTGGCGAGAACAAAATCGCCCCTGCTCATGGGCAGAACTGCGCCACGTCTGATGACCTTCTGGGGATCAGAGAAGGCGCCCGGCGGGACCGCTGATTGCGGGATGGTGATCACGCGGACATCGTGAGAATCCAACTTGATTCCGGGCTGGATATCGTCCGCAGCGACCACGACCGCCACGCCGCGCTCATTGCTTGATCCAGTAGAACCTCGCAGCTTGTTATAAACGCTGAAAGCGACGAGCAGACCGACAGCGAGAGCCAAGCCTCCGATCATTAACAAACGGCTTCGGTTCATTCCTCTCCTTCCCGGATAGCCCCGGACTTATCCGTGGACATGGTCGACTGGTATCTCCGCGTGTGCGACGCACTGCGCAATCCTGCTACTGAGTGATGGAACTGGCTACCTGTGAGAACACATTGTTTGCGTTACCGCCGATCAGGCGGACGGTGCCGATTACGATCACCAATATCACGGCCAGCATCACGGCGTACTCTGCGATATCCTGTCCTTCCTCATTACGACACAAGAGCTTAGCTAGATCTACCATTGAAGACTCCTTCGCGCTGTACGCGATAAACACCCAATCCGGGGTGGGCTGGGGAAACCGACCCTCATGTGTGCCCTAGTTTCGCAGATTCCGCATGGCTCTGGGAAACAATTTTTCACTTTCTTACCCCGCTGGTACCGGGTTTCGACAAAAACCAGCATTTTCAACAGGGGGATGGCTCCGGAAGAGGACGATCGCCTGGGAGTCCTGGAATGCGGCATGCCAATTCGGGTCCAAAAGAAGGGCTTGCGCCAGCGCGCTGGAAGATGGCACAAGTACGGTCTGCACCTGCCAGCTATCCAGAACGTCTCGCCAGCCGGTTCGGAGCCGTATGGCAGTCTTGAACTGGCGCAGCAGGTCGTCGCCGTAGAGGTCGGCTCGGCCATCCACGAACACTCGGTATTTAGGATAAAGATTCCATATGGCATAGCCTCCCCAGTCGTAGTACACGAAGATTCTCGGGGGATGGCCGGAGGCCTGCAGAAATGCTACCGCCTTTTGGGGAAACTGCTCCGCCTCGCGGGCGTTCTGACCGCGGGCAAGACTGGCCCATCTCACCAACGCAAATGCCGCCAATAAAATGACCACGGCTCCGCTGAAAAGTGGCCGGAACCGCGAGGATTCTGGCCGTCGGAGGGAGGTCGCCGCAGATGCTGATGCGGATGGGAGAGCGGCGGCGATCACCGGGATCGCGACCAGGACGAAAATTGGAATGTGGCGGACGGCGTCGAGGGCGGCCAATGAAGTAAAAAGCAAAGGCACGATCACGCGTCCCCTGGGGCGCGAGCGGGTACTGGCGAGTGCGGTCAGGAGCAGCAACCACACCAGTAAGAGTGGGAGATAGAGCGATTGGTGAAAATCCGGAGAGAACCACTCCACAATGAACGATCGCATCCCGGGCGAGCGCAAAGTATCGAACGGATAACGATAGAGTTGCGCGCCGCTGGGGTTCAGAGGCACGAGCGCCAGGCAAACCAGCAAAAGCGGCAGCAGTCGCAGAAGGATGGAGCGAGCCTGCTGCCATGTCGTGCTGCCAGCTGCAGTTTCCAGAGTCAGGCCTACCCCGTACGCCAATAATAATGCCGGGACGAGGGCGAATCCGGCGTGCAGATTCAGCCATAGGAGAAACAGCGGCGCTATCCAGAACAGGAGCCTGGGGCGATGTTCGCCGGCTTCGAGCAACCACAGAAGAAGGCTGGCAAGCGTAAAGGTGAACATCTGCGGTCGAACACCCCAGCAGGGAGCCGACGTCAGAGCGCCGAGGACTGTCGCGGCCAGGGCCCAGAGCCTCTTTCCAGGACAGCGCAGGTAGAGCAGCATGAAGCCGGAGGTCGTAATGATCGACGAGAATACGATCAGCGCGGCGTTGCCGCCGTGTTTCCAGAGTTCGTAAAACACGACGTCCGACAACCACTCGTGTGACACCCATGCGTGCCCGGCGCGAGTGAAAGAAAAAGGATCGGTGTGCGGGACGTGACCGGTTTCCACGATCCGCTGTCCGGTGCGCAGATGCCACCAGAGATCGGGATCGAGCGCGTTGCGCGCCGTCATTGCCAGCAGGCCGAACAACAGGATGCCGGGAAAAACGAGACGCACGCTCCATCGAGAAATTCCAGGCATCGGCATTGGGCGCGATTATAGGTGAAAACTGTCAGCTCTCAGCTGTCAGCTTTCAGTAAAAATTAACCTTCGGAAGGGCTGGGACGAACCAGCACTACCACCAGCATCGGAATGTAAGAGCCGAGCACGCACCAGAGACCGACCTGGTGCATGGATAACGGGGGATGGTACCAGCGCCAGATTCCAGCCACCCAACTGCATGCCACGGTGGCCATGATGCTCCGGCGGGTCTTCGGGATCAGCCACAAGATAAAAGAATCGTAAAACCAGCGCTGCGGCAGAATGCAAGCCAGGAAAAGCAGCCAGGCATCGCGGTCTCGCCACCGCCGCAGGGCCAGGGCGAGCAGCGGGCCCGGGATCACCAGCAAAGGCACGAAATAGCGATAGGCGCGGATTTGTGGAATCCATTCCAGCGGCCAATGCGGCCTGAACGCGAAACTTGCAAGCAGCAGGACGGCCGCGGCTATCAATCCCGTGCGCGAAAGATGGGTTAGCGCGATCGGCGCGCCGGTGTGTGGTTTGGCCATGCAAAACGCCAAGGCCAGGGGGAAGAAAGCAGCGCACATGATAAGCGGTGTCCACTGTGCCGTGATGAGCGCGGCCCAGTAGGGATAGGCGAAGAAGATAAAAAGGCGCTCCGGGCTTTCACGGATCAGGCCGAGTGCAAGTAGGCCAGAGCTGATGCCGAAAAATATGGCCGCGGCAATTTCGGCTGGGAACGGCACGAACGGCAGTGCCACAAGAGCCGCGGGCAGTGGGTAGGGAATTGCGCCCGGCGGAGTGTTGAGGTAGGGATTCTGGCCGGACAGAAGCGCGCGAGCGGCCCGATAGGACCATTCGAAATCCGCACCACCCATGTGGAAGTGGTGCAGGAACGTCCAGCACAATGCGCCGCTGACAAGAGCGATGGCGGTCGCAACGGCGAAATTTCTGCTTGGACTCGAAATGTTCACGGTAGCGTTGTAATATCCGGATTCTCTCAGATTCGCATGAGACCTGCCATTTTCCACAAGCCGCTCTGGCTGATTCTCGTCGCCGTGCTCTGCGCAGCGGGGATGTGGACTTACGTCAACCGCGTATTAGTTCCGCATCAGATTGCCGAGGGGGCTTTGCATGAACGACCGCGCGGCAATCTTTCCGATCTCTATCCTCGCTGGCTCGGAGCCAGAGAACTGCTGCTCCACGGACGCGATCCCTACAGCCCGGAAATCTCCCGCGAAATTCAAGCGGGCTACTATGGTCGTCCCATTGATCCGTCTCGTCCTTATGACCCGCATGACGAGCAAGGGTTCGGTTATCCACTTTATGTGGTTTTCTTGCTCGCCCCCAGCATTGGATTCCATTTCGCGATCATTCAGAAATGCTTCTTCTGGATATTGCTACTTCTCGCCATCGCCGCCACTTTGCTCTGGCTCAGAATCCTGCGGTGGTCGGCGTCGTTCGAGATCAGAATTTGTCTGCTCGCGCTGACTCTTGGCTATGTGGGGGTCATGCAGGCACTCAAGCTGCAACAGATGAGCCTGGTCGTCGCCGGCCTGGTGGCCTTCGCCATCGCGCTTCTCGTGACCGATCAGCCAGTCGCGGCTGGATATTTGTTGGCTCTGGCGACCATCAAGCCGCAACTCATGGTGCTCCTGGTTTTTTGGCTCGCCGTCTGGACTCTGGCCGACTGGCGCCGCCGATATCGGTTGGCGGTTTCGTTTCTCGTCACTATGGCGATTTTGATCGCCGCTTCGGAATGGTACCTGCCGCACTGGATTCCCCGCTTCTGGCATGCGGTTCGCGAATATCAGCGCTACACCGGGGCGGTTTCGGTGATGGATACGCTGCTCGGCGCTCCGTGGAGCTGGGCGCTCGAACTTCTGGCATTCGTGGCTCTGATAGTCGCTTGCTGGCGAGAGCGCCGGCAGCCGGCGAACTCCGGCGCTTTCGCCTTCATGATTAGCCTGGTGTTAGCCACCACGATCTTCCTGGTGCCGACTTCGGCCCCCTACAACCAGGTGCTGCTGATCCCGGCATTCCTCGTGCTAGTCAAGGAGCGCCGGACGATATGGCAAAGAAGTCGCATCAACCGGCTCCTCTTCACGCTCACCGCTTGCCTGGTCGGCTGGCAGTGGGTAGCGAGCACGGCGCTGGCGGGGCTTTCCTTTGTTTTGCCGCCGCAGACGGTCCAGCAAGCCTGGGCGGTTCCTTTCTGGACAACGACCCAGATCCCGGTAGGAGTGGCTGCCCTGATGCTTGCTCATTATTACCAAACGACTTTTACTGTCCCGGCAAGGCCGAGTCCGTCGTAGAATGCAGTAGGCCCGCGTCAGGCGCTGGCGTTTATGGCTGGCACGACGGCCGCAGGAGAGTCCAGGGTACATGTCTGCTTCGTCGCATTCGGGCATATCCAGCATCTTTCCCATCGCGATTTTTGTGTCAGGAAGCGATCAGCAGACGCTGTCCCTGAATCACACGCCGTACACCGTGGGGCGCAAGGTGGACCGCGACCTGGTGATCGCCGACCCGCGTGTGTCCCGGGAACATGCTCAGATCGTTTCAGAAAACGGCGAGTTTTTTGTCATCGACCTGGGCAGCAAACACGGCACGTTCGTCAATGGCGAGAAAATTGACCGGCACAAGCTGCAACGCAATGACCGGTTGGAATTCGGCGCCCGCGACATTGCCTACCTTATTTTCCATCCGCTGCACACGACCTCGAACACAGCACGGGAGTTTCTCAGTCAGATCTCGGGCATTCAGATCGCGCCGGAAGCCAGCGACCTGGAGAAACTTACGCTGTTCATGGAAGCGGCGCGCAAGCTGAACACCATCGGCGTGCTCGATGAAATCCTGGTTACGCTGCTCGACGCCACGCTGAAACTGACACGAGCCGAACGCGCATATATCTTCCTTCGCGATATCGACGGGAAGTTGAACCTCGCCGCCGGGCGTAACTCGAAGGGCGAGCCGCTGCTCGACGACACGACAATTTCCCGGTCCGTGCTGGAAGGTGCGCTGACTTCGAACTCCGAATACCTGGTCACCGACACCAGTCAGATGATCGATGTGAAGGAACGGCAAAGCATCGTCGCCTTCGATCTGCGAACCGTAATCTGTATGCCGTTGCGCAAGCCGCTCGTGCAAACCACTCGTGCCGAACAGCCGGCTGGCGGCGAAGTGACGGGCGCTCTCTATGTGGATTCGCGCTTTGCTTCGCGCGATATCACCAGCGTCAGTCACGACATTCTGCGCGCCATCGCGACTGAAGCGGCGCAGTTGGTGGAGAACGCGCGCCTCGTGCAGGCCGAGGAAGCCGGGCGCCGTTACCAGCAGGAACTCGGAATCGCAGCGTCGATTCAGCAGCGTCTGTTAGCAGTGACTCTGCCCGAAGTTCCTTTTGCCCGGGTGAACGGGCGCAACCTGTCTTGTAAAGAAATCGGGGGCGATTTCTTCGAAGCGGTAAACACGCCGCAAGGCTTGGCCGTGGTTCTTGCCGACGTCAGCGGCAAAGGAGTCTCGGCCGCGTTGCTCGCTTCCATTCTCCAGGGGATGGTCTACTCGCAGCTGATTTCGGGCATGCCACTCACCGAGATCGTCGACGCGGTCAATCGCTTTTTCACTTACAAACACATCGGCGAGAAATACGCGACCATGATCATCACGCGCCTGCGGAGCGATGGCGAACTCGAATACGTCAACTGCGGACATATACCGCCGGTGTGGATCTGTGGCAACGAAGTGCTCCGGCCATCCCACGGCAACCTGCCTGTGGGCTTGCTGGCGGAGGCGACTTACTCGAGCGACCGCTGCCAGATGAGGCCGGGCGATCGACTTATCCTGGTCACCGACGGCGTCACCGAGGCCGAGAACGCGCGTGGAGACATGTTTGACAGCGAGCGGCTCGAACTGGTGGCCGGCAAGAGTGCTTCGATGGAGGATGTGTTCACCGCGGTCGCGGATTTTTGCGGAGGCACGCCGCTCAACGACGATTGTACTGTCGTGGAACTGTCCTACACCGGCAAATGAGCGTTGCGGACGGGCGCGGGCGCCCGTCTCTCCACCGCACCCTTCGAAATTACATCACCGCGACGGGCTCGCTTCGGGCTTGAAGATTACCCCCGACTGGTACGGCTATTCATCACCACCCAGGTTCGCCAGTCTTAGGCAACGGTAACGATGGGAGCGACGAAGACTTGCGTATAGTGAAAGAGTTACAGACTGTGGTCTTTGGTTATCTGCGTTGCCGCAACTTGCCGTGAAAGAATGGGATCGAAGTCGTGATCGCCTGGGCCACGGTTTGGAGTAATGTCAATTCACCATTTTGCCGATGCGTCAGCAAGGCTGGTCAGTGAGACGTCGAGACTGGTAAAGCCGCGACGCATTAACCACGCGGGTGAAGTAGGCGATGGACCCGACCAGGGTCACAGCGGCGGTGCCGACTCCGTCCCACCCGCTCCAAATCTTTCGCCTCTGGTTATTGCCTTTCTTGATCATGCGGAGCCGCAAAAAAGCAAAGCCCGCCTTGCGAGGTTGAGTACACTCGCAAAGCGGGCCTGATCTGCACCGGCTGAACTTACTGTTGCGTGGACTTTGCCAGCTTGGACCGGAGGAACATCGCTCCGAAGCAGGTGAGCCCGGCTCCGAAAAGGTAGATCGCAGTGGAGCCACCTTCGGGCACCCCCTGCGTCGGCTTCGGCTGCGAGTTTCCACATTTACCGAACCAGCATTGTGGTGGGGGCGGGTTATGGCCCCATCCATTAGCAAATGCTGCAGGAGCCAGACAACATACCGCCACGATTGCCAGCCACCATTTCCGATTACGACCGTTCATAAAATGCTCCCTTTACATTCGATAAATTTGAGGATCACATGGAAAGGGAGTGGACGGGGGAGCTTCCCAATAGATTCTTTCAAAACCAACTCTATTTAACGATCTGTATCACCCTGCGTCAAGATGATACTTTTTGCAACATTGCAAGAAAATGCAGTTCTCTTATGGATGTCCTTCGGTTCCATAGGGAAGTTAGCGCAACCGGAACTCTGGCGATACCATTTAGGATCGGCGATAGTAATCGAACGATGGTCATATGGTCATCATGGTAAGTAACTTGTCACGCCTCCTGCTGTCGGCATGTGCTCTGCTTTGCGTCAGCCTTGTCTGCTGTCATAAAGCTGGTCCCCACAGCGTCACACTGACGTGGAATGCGCCCCAGGCCAGCAGGGGAGCTCCAGTGGCCGGCTACAACATTTATCGGAGCACGATTTCCGGCGGTCCGTTCGTGAAGATTGCTTCTCAAGTTCCGGGTCCACCGTACGAAGATCGCCTGACGGCAAGTGGCCGCACTTACTTCTACGTTGTAACTTCTCTCGATCAGGCTGGGCGTGAGAGCCGGTTCTCGGCTGAAGCACGAGCCATAATTCCATGAGCTTATAGGTATCACTGGAGGAGTTACTCGCAGTTATAGCTGGCGGGGCCACTTCTCAAGGGCGAGAAGTGGCGCACACTATAGTGATCGTTTCCCTTACGGGGTAGGAACGACTGCTTGGGCTTGATTCGAGTATCCACTCTCGACCGAAGTGGCATTCACAGCCGTGGTCACGTAGTAGTAGGTTTGGCCGGAGACGACCGTATTGTCGGCGTATGCGGTCGTGCTGTTGAGCGAAGTGTTGATCATCGTGTAGGGACCGCCCGGCGCCGTGCCGCGATAGATGTTGTAGCCGACTGCACTGGTCGATGCGGCCCAGGTGAGGTCGACGGTATGCTGAATTGGTGTTGTTCCAGTGCCGGTCATCTGAAGCACGGATTGCACGGCCGGGGAGTTCGAGGCATTGCTTGCGAATGACAGGGACGCCGAAGCGGCTCCGCTTGCTCCCGGCGTGAAAGTAACAGTGAAGTTAGCGGATTGCCCAGCAGTGAGCGTCGTGGGTAACGAAATTCCGGAAAGCACGAACTCACCGTTGTTAGAACTTGCCGATGAAATCGTCACCGATGCGCCGCTGGCGGTCACGCTGCCAGTAAGTGCCGCATTCGAGCCGACGGTTACGTTGCTGAAGCTGAGACTGGTTGGAGAAACCGCCAATGTGCCCGAAGCCGTTCCGGTCCCGGAGAGCGCGATTCCGAGCTGGTTCGCCGCGTTCGATGACACGGACAGGCTTCCGCTCGCCGTACCGGCGCTGGCCGGCGTAAATGTCACGTTGAAGGTCACGCTTTGGCCGGACGTGAGATTGATGGGGAAGCTGCTCAATCCGCTGGTCGAGAACGACGCACCGGTCAAATTCACTTGCGAGATTGAGATTGTCGACCCGCCAGTGTTAGTCAGCGTTTCAGACAAGTTGGTGCTGTTGCCGACTTGGGTGCCGCTGAACGCAAGGGTTGTTGGATTTGCCGCCAGCGCTCCCGGCGTCGCGCCGGTTCCAGATAGCGGAATGCTCAAGTTCGGA